>JACCDJ010915165.1_pt1 | contig 14801 bp, 18 predicted proteins | sample 7444481 | NCBI WGS metagenome assembly JACCDJ01 (sample SAMN15323435, study PRJNA562643) | freshwater metagenome | isolation source: river surface water | place: USA:Blue River Watershed | collected 2017-08-15 | reverse complement strand
GTTGCCCAGTTTACCGTTTTTAGGAAGTCAGAAATTTGTTTTGACCTTAATTGCGACATGTCTTTATATTATTTTTGGCCATTAGAAGTTTATTCCTCTAATGGTTTATATATTTACTCACACCTCTACGGTTAGCAATAATACGTTAATAATTTTATCTATGAATTTGATAATTAAAATCGATTCGATCTGAATCTTCTAAAAAATATCCAGCAACACCAGCATTCCAGTACAATTGATCGCCTTCGTCAAGTTCAGCATAAGTTTTTGCAGTAGTTCCTCCATCTCCTGAAAAGAAACAAGCATATCCATTTTTTGTACCGTTTCCAACATCGTTAATAACGCCATTTACGTTAACTTCAACATATGTCGTTGGAGCAGGATCCTCTGCCAAACCTAAGCCAGTACCTTGTATTGTTGCGCTTAAAATAGTAAGATTTGGAATTAAATTTCTTTCAGTGTAAGGTATCACATTTGGTGCTAAATTGCCTTCAACTGGAATTGTTGCAGTTAAACTTGCTAATGCTGAAATGCTAGCAGTTAAGCTACTAATTTGTGAAATTAAATTAGATTCAACCGAAGATACAGTTTGTTGAACTGAAGATACAGTTTGTTGAACATTATTTACACTTGTTTGAACTGCACTAATTTGTGTTTCCATAGAATCTACAGAATTCTCTACAGTATCAATTTCAGTTCCTTTAGTTGATATGTCAAATCTAAGTTCAGAAATATCTGTAACTAAATCTCCTACTTCGGTGTATGCTTCTAATTGATATGAAATTCTTTGACCAATTTCCCATTCTAAATTTTCAATAATATCACTTGAAGAAACTGACTCAAAATCAAGCGTTAATTTAATTGCATCTGAATAATCGGCAGATGAACCATTTGAATTTAGATTAACTCTTTGCCATGAAACAATATCATATATGGCATACTGTGTAGGTGAAAGAGTATTAATGATTGTGATTGTTGCCTTTTGACCAGGACTTGAAAATCTCTGTGATAAAAAGTTTTCAAGAGAAGTTAGTCTAATATTATTTTCATTTAGATTATTAAAAATAACTGAGGTTGTTAATGCCGGATTTGTACTATTAACTGAAGCTTTTCCAACAGCAGTTGGATTAGCGCCTGAAACTGAAATAATATTAAATGTAGAAACTAAAATGTCTCCTGCTACCGAAGATTGTAGAGCTGGAACGCCAGTTGCAACAACTTCTCCTATTTTAAATTGAGCAAATAAATATCTTCTTGTTGACGGGAAAAAGTTCTTAGTATCAACAAATTCTACCTCGGCATATAAATCACCTAATTCTAAATTACTAGAATAAAATTGAGAAATTGTAAATGTTGCCTCGCCCTTAGTTTCGTCTAATGTAGAAATAGAAATAGGTTCAGCATATTCATTTGGGTAATTATATGTCAAAAGTCTTTTACCAGCAGAATTAAACAATGAAATTCTTAAGGTACCAGTTCTTCTAATATCTAATTGTTTACCAACAAAATCTTTATAGAAAGTTAGCTTGATATTCGTAGACAGACCTTGACCGACTGTAACTACGTTTTCTAAGTATATTAGAATGTCATCTTTAGCAATATAAGCCATTTCTAGATTTTATTTTTATTCAATCTATATATTTAGTAAAAAATGATAGAACTATCCTCCAGTTTGAAGGTAGTTAAATATTTTGTAAGATAATATAGGAATAACTGCGTCTTCAATCGGTAAATCTTTTTTAATATCGGCTCTGATGACCATTACCTTTGGATCCTCTCTAAAACTTTCAGAAAATTCAGATATTTTACTTAGACTAAATTCTTCTGGACCAAATTTATACTCAATTTTAAACTTCTTAGGATCTAATTTTGGAGCAGGTTTTTTAAAACTATAAAAATAAATCGCAGATGATGAGGTACATACAATAACATATCCAGTTTCATAAATACTTTTTCTAATTGGAATTTGGGTTAGAGCCATACATTTTTCTAACTCTCTCCATTTTCCTCTAATATCTTTATAGATTTTTTCTAAAAAAGAAGTAGCATCATCCGAAATCTTTTTTAAGATTTCCAGTTCATCATTATGTTCATTCTCATACTCAATGGACATAGTGTCCAAATCAATACCTTTGATCTTTTTTAACTTAGATGAGTTTTCATCAATTGTGTATTTAAACTTATAGAGAGATTCCAAGTGTGATTCTATTTCACTTAGAACAGGATAGATTCTGTTCTCACGAATCATCGACTGATATTTCATACCAGCCGATAATAGTTTGTACTTTTTAAATTCGTAATCTGTTGGACCTAGAAAGATCCAATCCTTGGGCAGAATTTCCATGAAGTATTTATCATGGATTTTAGTTTTTACGCTTAACTTCTACTTTCTCAACTTCAACTTTAGATTTACTAAATTTTTGATTTGACGTGGTTAATCCCCATTGTAAAATAAACCAACTAGCCTCCATTTCTGCTAATTTGTCAGAAAGACCCAGTTCAGATTTTATCTTAGAAACACAATAATCCATAAACACTTTCTGATCTTCTTCGGTTGTTTGGTAATTCATGTACCAATTTGGTTCATTTACAACATCATCATAAGTTTTACCAAATGGTTCGAGTTGTTTATTGATTAATTCAACAAACAGTTTCTTTTGTGTTTCTCTACTCATAATTCAATTAATTCAGTTAAAAGTCCTTTATCAGTTAAAGCTATAAATTCATTAGAAGTAATAGATATTTGAATCCACCCTTTAGCAGGCACATGTTGATACATTATTGAATCTTCTTCATCTCCATCAAGAGACCATAGTATATCAATAACTCGTTTTAAAAACTCAACTCGATCAGATTCAATGTATATATGTACGTTCATGATTTATTTATTTTCTTTTAATAATACTATCAATGATACCGTAATCCAATGCCTGTTGAGAATCTAACCAAAAATCTCTAGTAGCATCTTTCATAACAACATCAGCTGGTTTACCGCAATATTCTCCTAAAAGTTCAAATAGAATTTTATTAACCTTTTGCCATTCTTTCCAATCAATTTCAGCATCTTGAATATTTCCACTAAAACCACCTGAAGATTGGTGTAACATTGTTGTACTAAAACGAAGTGAAGATCTTTTTCCTTTAGTTCCAGCTCCTAATAAAACAGAACCCATAGAAGCAGCCATACCAGTGTTAACTGTTCTAATATCGCTTTTGATATAATCCATAACGTCAACCATAGATAAACCAGATTTAACTGATCCACCCGGAGAATCGATATGCATTGTAATATCTTCTTGTCCGACAGAATCTAGAAACATTAACTGTGCTTGTACAACGGTCGACATATTATCATTAACTTCGCCAGCAACCCAAAGAAGTCGATCCATCATTAATCGAGAAAAGATGTCCATTTGAACTGCTCTTAATTCTCTTTCTTCTAAAATATATGGTGTAAGTGATCCTTTCACCTGCTTTTGATAGTAATCTAAAGTCAATGATGAAATATTATGCTCAGATTTGGCATAACGGTTAAATTCTTTTGATTTGTCTAAGTAGTTCATATTTTATTAATTAGTTCTTGAATGATTTGGCATGTTTCATATTCTTCAATTCTTAAAAAGTATTCATTAGCCTTTGATAACGATTTCTTCCAACTTGATTTATCTAAACTAACATTATATTTAGATCCATGTTCATCGATAAATTGGCATAACATATTATGCTTAATTAGACCATTAATAGATCCAGCAACATGGTGAATGATTTGCCTATTAAAAATATCTTCTGATTCACCATCAACATATTTCTCCATTCGTGGGCTTCCTTGAAATGAGGTCAGGGTTATTTTAATAATAGGTACTTGCATTACTTAATATTTAGGTATTGTTCTAATATTGCTAAATAGTCGGATTGCTTAGTTTCTTCAGTACTTGAATCAATTGCTTTGATAAAATTAATACCTTCTTCGGTATAATTTAAAGAATTATTTTCAACAGTAAAAAGAGGTTTAATAATATTCATTGAATATTGCTTATCGGTCGGGCCATTATCTAGAATTTGGCTAGCTAACTCAAAATGTCTTTCATAATAATGAATATTATCCGCAAAATGCATGTATGTGCCCAATTCTAGAGTTGGATAAGTTTCTTTTAACCACAATAGCATATGTTGATGTACGAATGCAAAGAAAGGAGCGTCAAATGTCAAGCCATAAAAAATATCATTGGATCTCATTTGAACTTTCATATTCAATTTATTATCACGGATAAAGAAATTTAAGTACATTGTACATACAAAATCTTTATTACCTTTAAATTGAAATTTAGGTTGATTTAAGAATGCAATAGATTGACGAGTGTTTACATCTTCTTTTAGACTATTTAGGCACCAGGCTAGTTGTTCACCAAATAAAAGATTTCCGTAGTTAGAATTGATTTCATTAGTTCCTGGATTTGTGATACCTTTCCAAAAACCAGAAAAACGATTAATGTACGTAATATCACAATCTTTTTTAAGATACCACGCTAGCTCGCCGGCAAAGTATTTCCAGTTAAATGAACGATCTTTAAAAGATGCTATTGAATTAACTGAATCGATTGCTATTTGGCCATATATAAGTTCACGAACTTTTAGATTTCTAGGTTGTGATTCAGAGCCAAATGAATCGATATTCTTAATTGTTTGTATAAATTGATTTGAAAAATTCATTAATATTTTATTTAAGTATTATACACTTATTTGAACGAAAGTTTATCTGCATCTTTCTCATGCGTGATTGTGTAATACAACTCATCCGAAGGTTCAATTGTCTTTTCAATAATAGCATCGGCTAATAAATCTTCAACGTGAGACTGAATTGCTCTTTTTAATGGTCTTGCACCATACGCCGGATCATAACCTTCTTTAACTAAAAATAGTTTAGCTGATTTGGTAAATTTAAGAGAGATATTTTGTTCTTCTAATCTTTCAGTAACTTCAGCTAATTCAATTTCAACAATTTTAAGAATACTCTCTTCAGATAATTGTTCAAATAGAATCATATCATCTAACCTGTTCAAGAATTCAGGTGGGAACTTATTCTTTAATTCCTTTCTGATAATTGATTCCATTTTAGCTTTATATGTTGCATCGCTCATTTCAGTCTGAAATCCGATACCAACTCCAAATTCTGAGAATTTTCTAGCGCCGACATTTGAAGTCATAATAATAATTGTATTAGTAAAGTCAATAGTTCTACCTAAAGAATCGGTTAATCGACCGTCATCTAATACTTGAAGTAGAGTATTGAAAATATCTGGGTGTGCTTTTTCAATCTCATCAAATAGAATTACTGAATATGGTTTACGGCGTACTGCTTCAGTCAATTGACCTCCTTCTTCGTAACCAACATATCCTGGAGGAGAACCAATAAGTCTAGATACTGTGAATTTTTCTTGGTATTCACTCATATCGATTCTTACTAAATTATCTTCAGAACCGAAATAATATTCTGTAAGTGCCTTAACTGTTTCTGTTTTACCAACTCCAGTTGGACCGATAAACATAAATGAACCGATGGGCTTTTTAGCTGAACTTACACCAGTTCTAGATCTTTTAATAACCTTACATAAAGATTCTACGGCTTGATCCTGGCCAATGATTAATTTCTTAAGCTCTTTGGACATATTCATTATCATCTTGCTCTCATCACCGCTCAATCTAGCAACTGGAATTCCGGTAATTTCCGCAATAGTGTGAGCCACATCATCTTCAGTAACTAGTCTCTTTTTATCTCTAAGGCTCTTTTCCCAATCCTTGATTTTTTGTTCAATCTCTTTACGTTTAGCAATCTCTAAATCTCTAAACTCGGCAGCTTGTTCATAATCTTGTTTTGCAACTGAAGCATGCTTTTGTCGGCCAAATTCATCAGCATCATCTTCCATTTTCTTAATATAAACTGGAACCTTGATTTCTGACAAATGGATTTTAGAACCAACCTCGTCCATAACATCAATAGCCTTATCTGGAAGTTCTCGTTGAGTAATATATCGTTCGGAAAGACGAACACAAGCATCAATAGCTTCTGGACTATAAGTCACAGCATGGTGATCTTCGTATCTGTCTTTAATTCTATTAAGAATCTCAATAGCTTCATCAAGACTAGGTGGATCCACAAATACTTCTTGGAATCTTCTGGTTAGAGCACCATCCTCTTCAATATGTTCTCTGTATTCGTCAGTTGTTGTTGCACCAATACAATGAACTTGTCCTCTAGCTAAAGCTGGTTTTAGAATGTTTGAAGCATCTAGAGAACCAGAAGAACCACCAGCGCCGATCAATGTATGAATCTCATCAATAAATACGATGATGTCTGGGTTCTCTTTAAGTTCATCAACAATAACTTTCATACGTTCTTCAAATTCACCACGGTATTTAGTACCTGCCACGATAGTGGTTAAGTTTAGTGAAATGATTCTCTTGTTAAAAAGAGTACGAGCAACTTTCTTCTCGATAATACGTTGAGCAATTGCCTCGACAATTGCGGTTTTACCAACACCTGGATCTCCTAGGATTATTGGATTGTTTTTCTTTCTGCGAGAAAGAATTTGACATACTCGATAAACTTCTTTTTCGCGACCAATAATCGGATCTAGTTTGCCATCGGCAGCCATTTGAGTCAAATCCTCACCAAACTGATCAATGAATGGAGTTTTTCCTTTCGGTTGTTTTTTAGGATTTGTATTTAAGTTGTCTTCTATATTATCCATCATAAGTTATAAATTGTCTTTGTTATTTATTGATATTATCGGCCGCATGAACCGCTGGTAAAAGATCTGGTTTTATATTAGCATTAATTCCTAAAGATTCAACCCAACCTCGAGCCGCGGCAACTAATTTATTAGAAGCGTATCGGTCATCTTCATTTAGGTCTAAATCGATATTATGAACCTCAACTCCATTTCCTCGTAAATAGAGAGCTAATTCAACCGAACGCTCAACTTCTCTCCATAAACGGTCCCACATAACATCAATTCTTGGCAGTCGTTCTCTTAAATAAAGAACATGACAACCAGTATCTCCAACGTGGAGAACTACCGTGGTTGCATAGATAGTAACATCAGCTTTATTTTGGCTATCGCATCCGACATATAGTTTAATATCGTCTCTTCCACTATCCTCTAAATATTGCTTGATATAACCTGCTATTTCAACCTCTTTCCCATCTGTTAATCTTTTCAATAGCATGTTAGTTATATTAACGGTTAAAAATTGGTTTCGTTATTTTGTCGATACTTATTATTATGTTCAACTATTTTATTAACTGCCTCTTCAGCTGTATCGACAATTCTAAAGAGTTCAAAATCATGTGTGCTCATTTTTCCTTGGGCGGCAACGACATTATTGAGCCAATCTTCTAGACCGCCCCAAAACTTAGAACCAACTAGAATGATTGGGAATTTAGGAGCATGACCAGTTTGTGCTAGGGTTAAAGCTTCAAATAACTCGTCTAGTGTGCCTAATCCACCTGGAAAGACGATAAATCCTTGTGAGTATTTAATTAATGAAACTTTACGGGTGAAGAAGTAACGACAGGTCAAACCTCGGTTAACATACGGATTCATTCCAGCCTCGAATGGTAATTCGATTCCTAATCCGACTGATAAACCATCTTTAGCACCTTTATTAACCGCCTCCATCGCACCTGGACCGCCTCCGGTAATTACCCCAAATCCATGTTCCACTAACAACTTACCAACCTTCTCGGCTTCAGCATAGTGTGGATCTTCAGGCTTGGTTCGGGCTGAACCAAATACCCCAATACAAGGTCGGTCCAGGTTTGCCATCTCATCAAAAGCTTTAGTAAACTCTCCTTGGATACGGAGAATCTGCCATGCGTCAATCATTTTATCCATTAGTCGTCAATTTCATTAGGTTCAACTCGGTTTGGCGAACGTTGCATCAAACGTTGAACACAATTACTACATAGAACAGAAGCAGTGTCCGTGTTTGTATGAACCCATTGATCGCAAACTCCATCATCTGGTGCAGCATCAGGATAGCGACTAAATTCAGGATTGCTATTCATGCAAATCATGGCGTGGCCCATCTTGCCAGTGTCCGTTCCTAAATTAATAATCGGTTTTAACTTAGTTTTCCATTTGTGTTCTACACTCTTATTCTTGCTCATCTTTCTCGATTTTAGTGAATTGATATTTACCCTTAATAAAGTGGTTCAAAGCCTGACCAGCGCTAGTAGAGTTGATAAACTTCTTATAGTCTTCCGGATCCACATCCACATAGGAATAGGTGGCGCCACTCTTAAAGTTAACTAATAGTTCCTTAGTCTCTAGAGTCCATTGACAACTTTCAATCGTTGAAGATTCCAGTTGAGTGTGTTGTTTTTTAATCATATTGCTTTAAATTACTTTAGTATTGGGGAAATTTTCAATCTTAATTTATATGGGAAATTTTAAAGTTGTTTCCAACCTGTAAGTATTTTAAGTACCTAAAGAAATTTTTGTACACTAATACCAACAGGGCCCCCTAGGCCCTTATCCATGGCACTTTGACGGACCCTCTAACGGATCGGAATACCAATGGTCGACCATCCGATTCCCATGGGACCCTGTGCACTCGTCGGCCGGCACGTAGTGGAGTGACTCTAAGCCTCTTTTAATAGACCACTTGTAGAACTCCAATCGGACCCGCCACCACCTTTCTGAATCTTTGAGTTCTTATAGTAACTAATAGAATAAAAATCTCTAGGTTGTTTTAAGTACTGGGAGTCTAGTAACTGGTTGGTGTAGTTCTAGAAGTGACGCCCACTCACCACTTGAGATAGGCCCCTTGAGACCCTTGGAGTCGTGGACCATTCAGGTCTCTAGTGAAAGGGGCGGGCACTCTTTCCGGACCGGGAAAAAAACGGGCCCTGGGGAACATCAAAGGCCTATGAGGGCCCTATAGGTAGTCCAAGTTACGATGGGGACGGGCCCCATTCGGTCATGGAGGGTTCTCTATCTACTCATAGTTCTTATTATAACGGTTCTTTATTAGTTTCGGGGTTCTTTGGGCCCTCGGCGTCTCTCTAAGGCTAGGGAGTGACCCAGGACGGACCGTGATAATGTGTGCACTTCTGTGAAAGTGTTTTGCTATATTGCTAATTATTAGTAGTGATCTATAGTGAAGGTCATGACCTTTGACTCCTGGACCCCTGCATGTCCATGAATTCGGGCAAAAGTGTTTACCGGAGGAATCGGGCCCCAGGCTTCTGGTACCGGTAGCTCGAGGGCGCCCAGTGACCAGTAGGCCTCAGAGCACCTGGACACCAGCATGACCCTGAGCCTAGGGCCTACCTGCTACCTACCTATTAGGGCCTTACCTCTATCTAGCCTGTTCCTATCTACCTCTCTATTACTATCTGTCTAGAAGTGCCTATAACGGACACCTAGGAGCCTACCTTAGCTACTATGGCTCCTACTACTCCTATCTAAGCGGTTATTGGATTATTGGGCCGGCACGGTAGGACTGGCCATAGTGACTGGTGCTCTAGGTGCTACTGGTGAAGGTGCACAGGGAGGCTCACCCTAGGTGATATATTGCACCTGGAGTGTCACCTGGAAGTGCTCCGGGAGTGCACTCCGGTAAGTGTTCCGGGAAGTGCACCTGGAGTGCTTACCGGGAGTGATTATTCATCATCTCCACCATTCTCGTAGCACCTTTCGCACATACCATTAATTGATGTACCGGCACCTACATTAGAACATAAGCGCCCGCAAATTCGGCACTTAACTGAGCTATACATGCTTTTTAAGACTTTAAGCATAAATTTTTATTTTAAGCGTGAACTAATTCGTTTTGTACATAAGCTTTATCGGCCCAAGTTTTAGCACCAACTGCGCTATATTGCGCTTGTGAGTATAAGTTAGTGTTATAATAGAGTTGGTTAATAGTGCCTACGGTTAAGGCTTGTAAGATAACCTCATCTATAATCACGATAGTGTTACCTTTACGGGCAAAAACAGTTAACCAGTGATCAGTACCGTCTGGTTGAAACTGCACTGTTTGGAGTGAACCTTTTTTCCAATCGGATAAAAGTGCTTCTGGGTACTTATTATAACGCTCAGTTTCAAAGTCTCTACTATCTACTACGGTCATGAATCCAGCACGACATTTAGTAATAAAACGGAATTTACCAGTACCGTTAATAAAGTTGGTTGTGTTGATTTTGTTGCGATAAACGTTCATAATGTGTTTGTTTTAATGTTATATGTAAATATAAACATAATTCGCGAAATAAAAAAATATTTTACACAGTTTTTTCAAAATATTTTTCATAAAAAAAGGGTCCCTTACGGGACCCTTATAATGTTACCATCGGGTGTTTTCTGCTTTGAGTCTTAGATACTGGTCAAGGCAACATTTACATTACGACCACGACCGCGATCATAAGCGGCGTTCATAATACGAGAGTTCTCGTATTTACCGTTTAATACATCTGATACGTGAGTCGAGCTATAACCTGTCTTTTCAGCAATGATGGTTACATCACCGAATCTTTTACGTTGGTTATAATTTGCTAATTTTTGAGTGTAGCTCAATTTCTGGTAGCTACTTGGTCTGTTAGAGTTAAACATAAGTTTATGATTTGTTACGTATATTATATGGCCCTACGGCAAAAGTTTCACAAAAATAATTGCAAAAATATTTTTTTATTTCATGGATTTTGTTTATATTTACATATGAAAAATAACAAGATGACATAGCGCCGTTAATTAACTCCAGGGATAGCATCCCGACAAGGGTTCGACTTTCACCGGGTCGCAGAGGGTATACTCCGACCTGTTTAGTGCCCATGTGTTGGGCCTACTAATGTGCGTCAATATAAAATTAATCATTTTTTTCGACATGGTAAAATAAAGTTATTAACAAAAAATGTTCATAACTTTGTGAAAATAATTGCAAAAAAGTTTTACCGTTTCAAGAATTTTGTTTATATTTACATATCATTAATTAAAACAATATCATCCACATGAGACAATTATCACAATCAGCAAAATCACTATTATTAGAAGGTGCATCAGTAACAGGTTCATTCGTTCAAGGCTATTATTATATCGAAGAGCGTCTATTGGTAAATCAAGCTAAAGAGTTATTTGATTTCTGTAATTGGATTGATACCAATATAGGTGGTGCTGGTCGAGCTAATATTGAATTATTGTTCTTGGCCTTTAAAAACCCAAACAATAAAGAACTATCACAGGAGGCTAATAAGATCGCTAAAACTATAGCTTCTATTAAATTATTGGTGAAATAATTACAAAAAAGTTTTACCGTTTCAAGAATTTTGTTTATATTTACATATAACATTAAAGCAGTATGATAAACCTTTCAATTCAAGACAAATTCGATGGTACTAATAAGATCGCTGACCTACGTAACGCGATTGGTAAAGAGTTTAGTGATAACTTCTCATCAACTTGTCGTTCAGTCCTAATCAGTGTTAGTAAAGATGGTAACACATGTAAAACTAAAGAAGTAGCCGCTTACGGTCGTCAACCTAAGCCTGGTATTAAAACCGATGTTAGTTGGAGAACTTGGAACGCTATGTTCTTCTAATTGAAACTTTTTCTAATTCTCATATATAAGTATAGTAATTTAAACAAAATAAAACCAAACAAAAATGGCAACAATTACAACCCTTTCAAACAACCTAGTAGAGCAACGCAGACAAGAAACTCTTAATGCTCAATCAATCCGTAAAACAGTCCCTTTCCGCGACATTAACCTAGTAGACGATAAAACTATCGAATATAAAGGTACTCGTATCGGTATTACCAATGGATGTTTTAAGTCTCTATTGAAACTTATCGGTATGTCGAACCAGTTCGCTAAGAACTTCGAGTCATTATTTAACTCTGAAGCTAAAGCAACATTTATCAACCGTATTAAAGATGCTATGGCATCTAACACTGGTCGTCTTAATGAAGTTACATTGGTACTTTCACCGTTCTCAAAAACTATTATTGGTATCACTCGTAAGCCAACTGATTTGATTTCTAACGAACAGTTCTTAGGAGTAGCTGAACGTATTATTGATCGTCAAGGTTTCGATGTTACTAACTGGTCAGTAGACCCTACAAGTGGTATTATCCAAATCAACGCATTTAACCCTAAAGCTACTTTCGAAGTAAACGGACTTAGCGATGAGGTTTTCACTGGAGGTATTACTTTCCGTAACTCACCACTTCAAGGTTTTCAAGTTCTACCATATGTAAACCGTATGTGGTGTACAAATGGTCTTACAACTTCACTTGCTGAAGAAGCCTACACTCTTAACTCTCTAGATTCAGTAACTATGGAGAAGTTCTTTGAACAACTTAACGAACTTCGTAAGAATAACTTTGCTCCAGTAAGTTTTGCTGATCGTGTTCGTAAAGCAGCTAACACTCCTGCTTCACTTAATGAGATGCGTCAAGCATATAACCTCATCAACAAACACGTAGAAGACCAAGCTGATCGCTGGATTCCACTTAATGAGAACCTTTCAGCTTATAAGCGTAATGGTTTTGAAAACATGACCGTAGATCAAATGAAGAATGCTAAATCTAATCAGTCTCTTTGGTCAGTAGTTAATGGTCTTACACACTTTGCAACTCACGCTCCAGAAATCATCACTTCAAATGTACAAGGTTACGACCAAACACAGATGATGGTTCAAGCTGGTAACATCTTTGGTAAAAATCGTTTCGATCACGAAAACGACATGCCAAACCCGTTCGGTGATAACGCTTTGAACAACACAGTTCAAATCGGTTCATTGCTTAACTAATTTGTTTTAATTGTTATGAAGAAGGGTCCTCACGGACCCTTTTTTTATGCGAAAAAAAAGTGAAAAAAGGTGAAAAAACTGTGAAAAAAGTTTTACCGTTTAGAGAATTTTGTTTATATTTACATATAACATTAAAGCTATTAGTTATGAACAAGATTTCTAAATTTTCACCGATCTACAACACAGCATTTTGCGTATTTTTCATTTGGGTTGCCTATGGTACCGCTGCTGGAACTATCCAACAATACATTAAATTCGCCGGTATCGACAATGAGATTGCCTTTTGTTGCGCTGCAATGATGTTGGGAGCTATGTATTTCTACTTATCTGTATCTGACATCTACGACGTTATCAAACGTTACCTTCAGAACAAGTAAAAATGTTAATAACTTTTTGCAAAAAAGTTTTACCGTTTGAGAAATTATAGTTATATTTACATATCATTTAAAACATCCACATAATGAATAGAGAACAATTTACAATTTCAGAAACTGCAACAGGTTACATGTTAACCGAAATTACTAATCACCGTCAAGAGTTTATCGAGCCAGGTCATCCTAAATTTGAATGGGTTTCTAAGAACCTAGGCCGTATAGTAAACATCACCGATGCCGGTCGATGGAATAGCCAAAAAGATTACGAAAACCACTATGGTAACCAACCTAAATCACGTGGTAACCAAGCAGTAGCCACAGCTCAACCAAAGGTGGAGGTTAAATTAACTAAGTTGGACGAACTGGACATTAACCCAGACTTATTCGTACCACTTCCGACTAATACTATCTTTGACAAATTCGTTTCTGCCGAAGGTGGTTTCCTACCAGGATCTAATATCATGGCAGCCGGAGCTCCAGGTATCGGTAAGACAACCGTTCTCCTAGACCTTATCTCTAATCTAGATCGTGCCGGTAAGAAATGTCTCTTTATCTCTGCCGAGATGAACCGAATCGACATGGCCCGTTATCTTAAGCGTTTCCCGCATTGGGGTCAATTACCGATCCTGTTCCTTTCGGACTACGAAGAGTGTCCAAAAGAGGCGATCGAAAAAATCTTAGACGAAGGTTGGGATATAGTACTTACCGACTCTTATACTGAGGTAAACGACACGGTTAAAGAAGAGTGTAACCTTTCTCGCGGTAAGGTCGAGAAGTGGTTCCTAAACCTAATGTCCTCGAACAACGACGGCCATAATCAGGCCCGTAAGCATACAACCTTTATTACTATCCTGCAACTATCTAAAGGTGGTAACTTCGTCGGGTCGAATAAACTAAAACACATGACCACGGCGATGATGAACCTGGCTTGGGACGGTTCAGAAAACTCCGGTCAGCGCTATATGGAGTTTACTAAGAACCGCGTCGGCCAAGTAAATAAAAAACTCTATTTCGGTCTAGCAAACGGAGTCCAATTCGACGAAGCCCGTTACCTAAGAGACCTGTATAACGACGAGATAGTCGAAGCAGAACGCGCCCAGTTAGGAACCGAATCGGATGCCTTCGACCGATTATTTGGAATCGGCGTAGAGGAAGTAGCCGAAGCCGTAGAGGTTACCGAAGAATAAAAGATTACCGGGTACCGACAGAATTCGGTATAAGAGGGCCTAGAGTGGATGCTAGGCCCTTTCCCGTGTTCCGGGGTCGGCTAGTGTCTAGGCCAGGGTATATACCGGGGTGGTGTTCTAGGATGGTGTGCCGGCCACCACTCCGTGTATAGTTGTTCTCAGAGGGTGTGTTCGCCGTGGTGGGGACCTCCGGGTCTTGCCCAGGTGTCACCGGGGAGTGGTAGGTGTCCGGAGTGTGTATGCGCACGCTTTGGTTTGAGGGAACCTAGGAGTACTGCTTGCGGGCTTGAACACTATATATCTAGTTCATCTACGTACGCGCGCGTGTAGGGGCGTTTAGATAGGCTTTGAGGCTTGCAACCCGTACAGACCAGATAGTATCGAGAGACTAGACGGGACTAGCAGGGCCTAGACGGGGACGGGTTGATT
>JACCDJ010565119.1_pt1 | contig 14815 bp, 11 predicted proteins | sample 7444481 | NCBI WGS metagenome assembly JACCDJ01 (sample SAMN15323435, study PRJNA562643) | freshwater metagenome | isolation source: river surface water | place: USA:Blue River Watershed | collected 2017-08-15 | reverse complement strand
TTGCGCCGATGATAGTGAGCTTTCGCTCGTGAAAGTAGGGCACCGTCAGGCTCCCCAAAAGAAAAACCCCAGTCAGAAATGGCTGGGGTTTTTTATTTGGAATGTACCTACGTCAAGGAGCGAAAGTTGACGCCACAGAAGCATCCTTTTAATGTTGTCCTAGCAACTCCCCCTAACATTTCGTGTTGAGTTCGAGTCTTACGATTAAATGCAACCCCAACTAAAGATCTGTGAGGTTGGTCCTCGCGACGGACTCCAAAGCATCAAATCATTTTTGTCCACCGACCAGAAAATGGAGTGGATCTGTGGCCTATACCAGGTCGGCTTTGGCGAGATCGAAGTGGGATCTTTTGTCTCGCCCAAGTTGCTGCCGCAAATGGCCGACACCGGTGAGGTGACCAGGCGCTCCAAAGAACTCTGCGGCGGGTTAACAGTGGTTGCCTTGGTACCAAATCGCATAGGCGCGGAGCTTGCTTTTCGGAGCGGTACTGACAAGATCACCGTACCAGTCTCAGTCAGCGAAGCCCACTCAGTCGCTAATGTCAGGAAAACAAAGCTGCAGATGCTGCAGGAGGTTTCGGCGATTATCCAGACAAGAGATCAGCTCGCGCCCCACGTCAGCGTAGAGGTCGGTTTATCCACTGCATTTGGCTGCAGCATCTCAGGCCCGATCGCTGAAGACGATGTCTTACGTCTTGCGGACGCCTTAGCAAAGTTAGGCGTTGATGAAGTTGGTCTGTCCGACACCACCGGCATGGCCAATCCTGCTCAAGTCCGTCGCCTATTTTCAGCGTTAATTTCAAACCTGGGGACCAAGGCAGGCGCTGCACACTTTCACAATACGCGTGGTCTTGGTTTGGCTAACTGCCTGGCCGCCTACGATGTGGGCGTGAGAACCTTTGATAGTTCGCAGGCGGGGTTGGGCGGTTGCCCGTATGCCCCAGGCGCATCGGGAAATGTCGTCTCAGAAGACCTTGTTTTCATGTTTGAGTCGATGGGCATAACCACCGGGATCGACCTCCATAGACTTATGGCCCTGCGATCACTCCTGACAAAATATCTACCGAATGAGGAACTTTATGGAATGACTCCACAGGCCTATTCAGCACGCTGTGATGCAAATGCAGCATAGGACCCTGCCATTAGATGGCCTCCGAGTGATTGAACTCTCGCACATGGTCATGGGCCCAGTCTGTGGAATGATTTTGGCTGATCTTGGGGCAGAGGTCATTAAAGTCGAGCCTCCCGGCGGCGATAAAACGCGGTCCTTACCAGGATCTGGGGCAGGATTTTTTGCTTGTTTTAATCGGAACAAGAAGAGTGTTGTACTGAATCTCTCGGATCCTCACGATCGGGAGTCATTACTGCGTCTGATCGACTCTGCTGATATCTTTAACGAGAACTTTAAGCAAGGCTCATTAAAGAAATTCGGCTTAGATTATGAAGCTCTGTCCAGGACAAATCCGGGACTGATATATGTGTCGCACAAGGGGTTTTTACCCGGACCCTATGAGAACCGGACTGCCCTGGATGAGGTCGTGCAGATGTTGGGGGGCTTGGCCTATATGACTGGACCGCAGGGTAAGCCCTTGCGTGCGGGTAGCAGTGTGAACGACATCATGGGCGGAATGTTTGGGGCTATCGGAGTGCTGGCCGCTTTAAATGAACGCGGCCGCACGGGTCTTGGGCAGCAGGTAACCAGTAGTCTTTTTGAAAACAATGTTTTGCTCATGGCCCAACACATGATGCAGTACGCCGTCACCCAAAGACCAGTTGCACCAATGCCCAACAGAGTGAGCGCATGGGCGATCTACGATGTTTTCACTGTCAAAGACTCAGGACAAATTTTTCTGGCCGCAGTAAGCGATACACAATGGGACCTGTTGTGCGCTGCATTCCATCTTGCGAGTCTGCACAATGACGCTCGCCTAAAGACCAACCGGCAACGGGTTGAAAATCGAAGTTGGATGCTGCCCGCACTCGCAGCCACCTTTGGTCAATTCACCGTTCAGCAGCTAGCCACCCAATTCCAAGCAATCGGTCTTCCCTATGCGGAAATTAGGCAACCCTCGGATCTATTTGACGATCCTCACCTACGGGAATCCGGCGGGCTAGCAGAGGTTTGTATCCCCGCCGACGGGAGCTCTGCAAATGCTGCCTTCAATACTCAGACGCCGTTGCTGCCGTTGACTATGAGGAATCAAAGACTACCTCTTCGACAGCCCCCCCCTCGCATTGGCGAGCACACGAGAGAAGTTCTTGGAACACCCTAAGTCGAACTATTTTTGATGTGTTAGATTGAACCGAAGTGACGTTTATTAAATCAACAAGGAGAGCAACCGTGAAAATGACCCGTCGCAATTTTGCAATTGGAACAGCCCTTTTCAGCGCATTCCCATCCACGCTGCTAGCGAACTCGTCTCGCATCTTCGAGACGATCAACATGTTTATTCCCGCTGGTCCCGGGGGTGGTTGGGATGGCACAGGGCGGGCCATCGAGGCGGCCTGCAAGGGTGCGGCTTTGGTGGATTCTTTCCAGTTTGAAAACGTGGGGGGAGCTGGTGGCATGGTTGGTCTCCCACGCTTTGTTAATCAGCGAAAAGGCCAGGGGAATGCGCTCATGGTTGGCGGTTCCGTCATGGTCGGTGCGGGCATTACAAATAAGAGCCCTGTCACAATGAAAGACGTCACGCCAATCGCTCGCCTAACCGAGGAAGCTGGTGTGATTGTGGTCCCCACGAGTGGAAAAATTCAGAACTGGAAAGATCTTGCAACTGCTTTGACCTCGAATCCCAAGGCGGTCTCTGTAGCGGGAGGATCCGCCGGTGGCACTGATCACCAACTGCTCGGCCTCATCTTAAAGGCGCTTGGTAAGAGCCCTAAAGACGGCGCATACGTGGCGTTTGCCGGGGGTGGCCCTGCCAACGCCGCCATTATTGGCGGTCAAGTAGTGGCTGGCATCTCTGGGTATTCGGAATTCGAGGCACAAATTGCTGCCGGCAAGATGAAAGCCATTGCAGTCTCCGGTAATAAACGCATACCAGGTGTCGACGTTCCGACCCTGAAGGAACTTGGCGTGAATGTAACGGCCGCGAACTGGAGAGGCGTTTTTGCGGCGCCTGGCCTTAAAGAAGCAGACCGTGCCAAGCTGGAAGATCTTATGAAAAAAATGGTAGCCTCTTCTCAATGGAAAGAAACACTTCGCACTCGGAAGTGGACCGACGTTTTTGTATCGGGAGCAGAGTTTCAGACTCAAATTTCCAAGGATCTGGTCGAGACAGAAGCTGTTTTAAAAGACTTGGGTTTGGTCTAAGCCCAAACAAGCGAGGTTCGATCACACGACCGAACCTCGCTTCAACTAAAGACTGTTGATATGAACGCCCGGCACTTCTCCCTGGTTCTGCTAGCCGTTTGCTTTATGGCCGGTTTTCAGGTGTCAGTGATTCCGCCCTCGCCGATGTTCTCGGTTGTTGACGCCACTTTCTTCCCCGCTCTGATCTCAGGCACTTTGCTGATTTCTGTTCTCTTGTACTGTCTCGCTTCTTTTCGGGGAAAGTCGGTCGAGGACCCTCTGAACGACGATCAAAGCCCCCTCAAGGGAGCGTCGAAGAGAATGTGGTTTTTCTTGAGTGGAATGTTGCTCTGCTTGTTGTTTGTGAAGTCTTTAGGCTACGTCCTTGGCAGTGCCGCTGCAGGCTTGGGGATTGCGCGTGCTTTTGATGCGAGGTTAGATGTCAAAGCAGTGATGATTGTCCTCGGCACTGCAATCTGCTTCTGGGTTTTATTTGATCAAATTTTGCAAGTAAACCTGGGTGGGTTTCTCCTGCCTGTACTGCAAGGAACCTAAGCATGTTGCCATTTGACGCATTATTGGCGGGGTTCGTAGCGGCCTTAGACCCGACAATTCTGCTCTACGGATTTATTGGCTGTTTTATCGGAACCCTTGTTGGAGTTCTGCCCGGTATCGGACCCGGTTTGACGATCGCACTCTTGTTGCCACTGACCTATAAGGTACCGGCAGCCAGCATGTTTGTGCTTTTTGGTGGTGTCTATTATGGTGCGATGTATGGTGGCTCTACCACCTCAATTCTGCTAAATACCCCCGGCGAGTCTGCAACAATGATGACCGCTATCGAGGGCAATAAAATGGCGAGAGCCGGTCGCGCTGGTGCAGCCCTATCCACCGCAGCGATCGGTAGTTTTGTTGCGGGCACCATCGCTACGCTTGCTTTGACATTTTTCGCACCATTGGTAGTTGATTTAGCCCTAACGTTTGGGCCCGCAGAATATTTTAGTTTTATGGTGTTGTCATTGGTGGCGGTTACAGCCGTCTTGGGAACCTCTCTCTTGAGAGGTCTGATCAGTCTCCAGTTGGGTTTGCTCCTTGGTCTCGTGGGGGTGGATCTTCAGACGGGTCAGCCACGCTTCACATTTGGGCATGTTGAACTGTTAGATGGCTTGGAGGTGGTCACTGCCGTTGTTGGACTGTTTGCGGTAGGAGAGGCTCTTTTCTTGGCATGGCAAGGGCGAGAGTCAAAAAAACCCCAGTTGTTAAAAGTTAATGATTCTCTATGGCTTTCAAAATCAGATTTCAGGAGGTCGTGGAAGCCCTGGATTCGAGGTAGCTTGTTTGGGTTCCCGATTGGAGCAATGCCAGCAGGGGGGGCTGAACTGCCAACGTTGTTGAGTTATTACACGGAGAAAAAGCTCTCCAAGCACCCAGAAGAGTTTGGAAAGGGGGCGATCGAGGGGGTTGCTGGTCCAGAAGCAGCCAATAATGCATCTGCGGCGGGGGTCTTGATGCCTTTATTGACTCTCGGTATCCCAACGTCAGCCACTGCAGCGATTATTCTTACGGCTTTTGAGTCATATGGGCTAAGGCCTGGCCCTACCCTCTTTACGGAACAGGGTGCTCTCGTCTGGACTCTAATAGCGAGCCTATACATTGGTAACGTGATTTTACTGGTGTTAAATCTACCACTGATCGGATTGTGGGTAAGGCTGCTTAAGATACCTCCCCCGTGGCTCTATGCAGGAATCATCATCGTCTCGATTGCAGGAGTCTACGGATCCAGCAATTCTGTCTTTGAAGTGGGTATGCTCTTCTTGTTTGGTCTTTTAGGATTTTTGTTTAGGCGATTCGACTTTCCGATGGCGCCACTCATCATTGGCATGATTCTCGGACCGATGGCTGAAAACTCAATGCGCCAAGCACTGGTCATCAGTATGGGGGATTTCTCAACTTTTCTGACTCGTCCGATCTCAGGGACCATACTGGCGGTGTCGGCTCTGCTCCTATTGGCGCCGATCATCAGACGTTGGATAAAGCCTAATTGATTTAAAGGGTCGTCAGACACACTTCCGATTGACCTTCAATATTCTCAAGGCAGGCCAATAGACGATTGAGTTGATCAGTATCCGTCTGCCCATGTACACCAACTCTTAGGAACTTTGCTCTCAAGTCCTCCAGTGTGAAGGGGTGCGTTGGGCTCCCTGGAAATCCAACTTGGTCTCCAGCAATCGAGGGGACGCCAACCTCGAATTGGATTTCAATTCGCGCATCCCAAGACTCAGTGCTGTTTTCGGGCATCACGACCAATTTCACTTTCTGAACCAAACCAACAACATCAGGATTTTCCAACAACTCCTCTGTGATGTTGGCGGGATTGGAGACATCGACGAGGCAGCCGCAGGCAGCCATGAATGGCACGCTGTACTGAATCCCCATTAAATCCCGTGGGCGTATCTCTGCATGATGAGAGATCACCTTATGAGGCACGTGCAATCGAATTTCTTTGATCAGACTTGCTCTCCTGGGATCTGGAAAGCCGTGTCTCTGCAAAAATTCCAGAACAGCCTGAGTCGTGATGTGGGAGGGAAATTTTTTAAAACACATGGTCCTAATCTCCCACCGATCCCCTAATTTCGATACGACTTGTAGCGGATCTCTCTCTTTACAGAAGACATTCAGAATTCCAAAGCGACCCTCTAAGATGCTGCTTGGACCTTCATATCCGCGATGGGCTAACCGAGCGGCCAGCAGCCCAGCCTCGGCTGCCCGTCCCATATGAAGACGTTTGACCATTCCTCCTTGGTTAGACTGAGAGAACTCCAATAGTCCACCAGCCAGAGACCCACATATCCCAAGGGCGAAGCTTGTCTGCTGAGGTGACATCCCAAGAAGCCTTGATGCTGCAAGGGCCGCCCCAAATGGACCCGTGATGCCAGGCGCGTGAAACCCTAACTTCTCTGATGAATGTTTAGCAGCCAAACCGATTCGGAACATACCTTCGATGCCTAGCGCAATAGACGTCAACAGCTGACGGCCAGAGTTCCGGTTTTCGATTGCCAGCGCAAGAGCTGGTAATGCAATACAGGCACCCGGATGAACTCCCGCGCCGGGTCTCCTAAGATTGTCCAATTCAAACGCATGACAGCTTGATCCCCACAGCAGAGCGGCATGCTGGGCATTAAACCCAATTTCATCGTCAAAAAACCGGCAAGAACCAGCCTTGGCAATTTCAGTTAAGTGGTCATGTAGGAATCCAGTCCAAGGAGTGGACCGTCCATGTATCGAGCAGGCTACCGCATCGAGCAGACAAAATTTGGCTAGCTCCAACACGTCTGTGGGCACTCTCTGCTCCTCAAACTCTGTTGTGAACGAAGCCAGTTGAAACGCAAGCGTATCGGAACTGATAGTGGTCATGAGAGTGCTCTAATTGCGGATTGACTGTAGGAAGCCATTTGTAGGCAGGCGAATGCCCCGATTGAATTGAAGAGCCTGTTGGTAGACATAGGAGGCCACCGAGCAAAACTGAATGCCGTGAACGTTTCCGCGCTCGGAAAAAGTAATTTGCTCATCGCTGGTGCGTCCCAGTCGGGGGTTGTTGATCAAGTCTGACAACATGATCCTTCTGTCCGTCGGGATCGAGGCATATCGGCTGGTGCCACCCGAGTCAGACTTGTGAGAGTTCGGCGCGTAAGACAGACACTCCTCCTCAAAGACTGAATGTCCCGCTTGTTCGACGGGATGGGTTGCAGTGCCAAGCCTCAGATAGCGATCAACGCGCTCCGATCCAACGCTGTCCAACTTTCCGCCAATTGCGGTGACATGTGTACCTGACTTCAGCCGGCTACCCTGGATGACATCCCCAATGGCATTGGTACAGGCACAGAGGATGTCTGACTCGTCGTAGAGTGCATCGGGTGTATGGAGTGCGACCGCACTGACTCCCATCTGGTGAAGGTGCTCGACAAATCTCTGCCGATGAGCGGCTGTCGGACTGTAGACCAATACCTTGCCGATGTTTCGAACGGTTGATATGGTTTTCACATGACTCAAGGCCATCCCGCCAGACCCCAAAACACCCAAGACACTGGCCGATTGCTTTGCCATGAAGTCAACCCCTATGGCTGAATCAGCTCCCACCCGCAGCCGTTGGATCAGACCGTCTTGAATCATCGCCAAGAGCTCACCGGTCTGAGTGCTAAAAACCAGTAGCAGACCAAAGTAGGTTCCGGCGGACTTGCAGTACTTTTCCTTTCTGTACTCGAGGCCCTGCTGAACCTTGTACGTCATATCTGACTTCAGTCGGACCATTGCGTAGTCACCCCAGACCCCCGCAACCGTGCCCAGCTGATAGGTCTGCCCGCCAGAGTTCTTGGGGGCTTGCAGATCTTGACGTGGCGAACAGACGCCAATCCCGCGAGCAAAGTCAACATAACTCTGCTGCAATACTTTGACAATCGCTGAGGTATCGAGCAGATCCTCAATATCCTCATTTCGCAAGAACAGCGTCATAAAAGGGCCAATCCGTATTGAAGAAGCCCCTCAGGGTAGGAAAGGCTGAGGATCTGAGCAAGACCCCAGAAAAAGGCGAGGATTAGCACCGCGTATGTGATGGAAAACCGCCAAGCCTTGTCCGCTCGAAAGCGCAGAAGAAAGAGAGTAAAGACAAAGACCCCGGCCTCAAATCCGAGAATTGCGGATAGAACGGGAATACCCAAAACAAACGGTGCCGTTGAACGGAAAGATCTTGTTTCCCCAGTCTGAGCGGATGATTCGAGATCTACCAAATGAGCCGATCCTTCGATCGCGCGTCTCTGTGTAAGCCAGAGAATCACGAGTAGGGAGAGAGTGATGATTCCCGCAGAGAATGGGAACACGGCGGCTAAGAACTTTACCTTCAGAGAGTCAATCATAAAAATTGCCACGACAACTGCCATTGATAACGTAAAGGCTATCTGCGCCTTTTTCGTCAACACAGCCCTGGGGTCTAAGTCGTCGTTGAGCGCTTTTGACTTCGTTCGGACCATAAACCAAATAAAACCAATGGCAAAAAGCAGCAGGCCAAGAGCAAGAGGGCGCAACAAAAAGTCAAACCCATAAATTTGAATGGTTCGGTAAACGGCGTCCTCCAAAGACTTCGACAATACAAAACCGATGAGGAGCGCAGGACGAGACCACCCAAAACGCTTCATAAAGATACCGAGAGTGCCGACTGCTAGGAGCAACAAGAAATCTCCCCAATCTCTGGTTGCCTGAAATGCAGCGAAAAAAATGAGTGCCAAAACCGAGGGGGCAATAATCGAGAACCGGACGTGGGTTACCCGGGAAATTGGCTTGGAAAATACAATACAAATAAGTGTGGCCAAGACATTGGCCAACGCGATCGACCAGACGCAAAGATAAATGAGATCCAAGTGATTGGTTACCATGGAGCGGCCAGGCGTATAGCCCACGACAATAAGGCCCGCCATGAGCAAAGCCATGGTGCCAGATCCCGGAATACCTAGAAAAAGTGTTGGAATCAGAGCGCCACCTTCCTTAGCGTTGTTGGCTGCCTCAGGCCCGATCACGCCCCGAATATCTCCCTTTCCGAACTGCTCCTTGTCCTTACTGCTTTGAACGGTGTGTGCATAAGCAAGCCAGTCGATGATGCTCCCGCCAAGCCCCGGTAGGGCCCCAATCGCAGTCCCAATGAAGGAGCACCGCACAACCAACCACTTGTTTTTTAGGACATCAGCGATACCCTGAAGAGTACCCCCCCGCGGCGCTGCTTCACTACTAATTCGCTCTCGTTTTCTCAGTACATCAACAATCTCTGGAATCGCAAAAAGTCCCAGTGCCAGAACGACAAGCGACACGCCATCAATTAAATAATCGGTGCCAAGAGTCATTCTTTTCTGGGCTGTCACCTCAGCAATACCAATTGTCCCAATCAGCAAGCCCAGGCCGCACGAAGCCAATCCCTTGAGAGCCGATGACCCAGTGAGAACCCCAACACACGTGAGCGCTATGAAAATCAGCATCAGTTGTTCGCCGAACCCAATTTGCAGGAGAATCGGCCGTGCAACGATGACTGCCACGGATAGACACACGGCTCCAAACAATCCCCCCAATAATGACGCTGTGAAGGAGGCTGATAGGGCTCTCGCACCCTCGCCGCGCTGTGTGATTCTGTACCCATCCATAATCGTTGCTGAGGACCCTGCGCTACCGGGCACCCCAATTAATACAGAGGGGAAGGTGTCGGAGGTTGCCGTTACAGAACTCATTCCGACCATTGCAGCCAGTGCCCCAATTGGATCCATTCCAAAAAGAAAGGGCAACATGATGGACATGCCTGAAATGCCGCCGAGTGCCGGTAGCCAACCGATCACCAGACCCAGTAGAACACCCCCGAACAGGTAGGCAAGGTAGGTTGGCGTCAGAAGCTGCGTGAGCCCCGATCCAATTGCATCGAGTATGACTTCCATGTTGACCTTTCTCTATGGAAAAAGCCCGAGATCAGACTCGGGCAGGTGCGAAGGCTCAATTGGCCTAGAAGTCGACGTTGTGAACGGACTTCGCCCAGTTTTTCAGCCATTGGCGTTGGGCCGGTTTCATATCAGCCGCAGCCATTACAGCGGCCTCCGCGTCTTTTCCAACCAACTGGGTATAAGGTCCAAGAATGGTTTGAGCTCGTGGGTCTTTGGCAAGAAGGTCTAATGCCTTCTTCGTGGCGACCGTATAAGTGTCGATCACAGACTGCGGCGTACCCACTGGCAAGACCAGAGCCTTGGAAGTCATGACCCGCACAGCCATCATGGCCTTCCAGACCTCCAGCTCGACTCCACTGAGAGGCTTTCCGTGAACTTTTTCGTAGACCTCGGTGAAAGTCGGAATCTCAGGCGCAGCAGGGTCCCTTACAAACTTGCCTTCGGAATTCATAATGCCAAAGGTATAGAGGGGAACAGCCGTCCCATCGTCAAACATAGGCTTAACATTCTCGACATAAGAGGCCATGTTGTCGTAGTTGAGCGTTACCTCTCCGCGAGCAAAAGCACCTTGTAATTCCTTGTTAGATACGCCAAAAAGCGTCTTCAGGTTGATCTTTAGCAAATGGAAAGCGACCAAAGCGGGCATGTCAGACGAGATGGCGTTCTGCCCCCCGTAGACCCCACCAGCTTTCTGAAGCTTCTTGATATTTTCTACGGCATCGGCCCCCAAACCACCAGCCTGGTTTTTCCGCGCGTAAATGATGACACCGAAGGGCGAAGCCAAGAATGGTTTGAATTGCGTGAGTGGGTATTTAACCTCCGGAGATTGCACTAGATAGCTAAAGAAGGTGCCGCTTGCGATAGAGCCGACCATGCTGCCATCTGGTTTGGCCTTTGCGTGAAATTCATTGATCCCCTTGACAGAGCCGGCTCCTGGAACATTTCGCATGATGATCGTTGGATTTCCGGGCAATGATTTTTCGAGGGCCTCTTTGAAAAGCTGCCCATGAATACTAGAGCCGCCGCCGGGGCCATAGGGAACAATGAGCTCTACACGACCGAGTTTGACGTCTTTTGCTGCGATAGGCATGGCCAGGGTCAGGGCAACTGCGGCAACCAACGTCCTGATCCTGACTCGTTTTTCATTTAGATGTTGCATGGTCTCTCTCCTTTTTAATAATCGGTTTTTGAGCACATCTCACTAAACAAAGGTTTTGGCCGCGTGCTCTCCGGCCAGTCTTCCAAAAGTGGCGCCAGACATCAGTCCGGTCCCGCTTGCATAGTTGTGATAGAAAAGTCCCCCCACGATTTCCCCGGCCGCATACAGACCGCGAATCGGCTGATCATTCGTATCCATGACCTGACTGTTGGCAGAAATTTTGAGCCCCCCGAATGTGAAGGTCACGCCTGTGGTCACGTGGTAAGCATGGAATGGACCTGTGTCAATAGGATTGGCCCAGTTCGACTTGTTGATGGGCAGACCCTGAGTGCTCTTCCCATCTCGGATGTTGGGATTGAATTCGGTTTTGCTGTCGCAGGCCGCGTTGAAGGCAAGAATAGTTTTCAGCGCCTGATCTGCATTGACCCCTTCCATTTTCGCGACCAACTCCTCAAGCGTCTGAGCCTCTACTTTGGTCACGCGCTTGATTCGGTACTCGCCCCTGAGAAGGTGGGTGACCTTTGAGTCAAAAATCTGCCAGGCGTACATGCCCGGTTGCTTCATGATTTCTGCGCCGTATTTGGCGTATGTGTGGCTATGAAAATTGGCGCCCTCGTCGACATAACGCTCGCCCCGTGCATTGATCATGATGCCGTAGGGGTAGTTATGTTTCTGGAATTGGTCACCAACCGTTAGGTCCCCAAACTCTGGCGCATTAACGTCCCACGCCACGGAGTGACACCCCGACCAATGGCCGGCGGGCCTTGCACCCACCGCAAGGGCCATTTGATGCCCAGCCCCCATGTTGAATTTGGTGCCTCGCACCTTGGCCAAATCCCAGCCTGGACCCAGGTAGCGCGCACGCATCTCCGCATTGCTCTCGAACCCCCCACAGGCCAGGATGACCGCTTTGGCGGAGATGTCCAGATGATTGCCAGCCTGGTTGACTCGCAGACCAACAATCTCACCACCCGAGCCCTGGAGCAGAGAAACACCGGCTGTTCGGTAGGCGATCGGGATTTGGAGTGCCTCGGCCTTCTCATAGAGCGCTTTGAGCAACTCCTCGCCGCCACCCCAGATGTGAAGCGCCAAGCCGCCCCAGAATTTAAATTTTCCGTCGATCTTGAAGGCTTGTCGACCCAGGCCTGGCTGCAGCTTTACACCCTTGGAGACAACCCATTTTGCGGTCTCCCTGCTATTGCGAACCAGTACCTCGCACAGATCGGGATCGGTCTTGAATTCGGTCAGCTCGTACATGTCATCGAAGAATTGATCCTCGGAATAGCTTCCGAAATCAATGTGGCTCGTATCTTCGTTGGCAAGGTCCGGGCAGACCTCGATGAGATCCTTCAGGCCTGAATAGGCAAACCGGAAAGCGCCCCCCGTGTATCTGGAGTTACCCCCGCGCTCGTCAAATGGGGCAGACTCAATCATCAAGACTTTGGCCCCTTTTTCGGTAGCGGAAATCGCTGCACAAAGGGCTGCATTGCCGGCTCCGACGATGATCACATCCGGGTTTACTTTTGTCAGATCAATTTGCTGCACCTACTCCTCCATTGAGATTAAGTCGTTCATGACGATGGACACATCACTGACATTCTCGAGTGACATGATCCGTTGGTGTAAATAGCGCTGGGATTCCGGCCGCAACCTCTTCTCGGTACAAGCCATAAATTTCCGGTCCAAGGCCCCTTCCGGCAAGGGGTGGTCTCGATCACGCCCAACTGGCCGGTCAACCGATTCCTCCAAGACTTCTCCGGTGTTTGTGGTGACCTTGATGTGCGCGTAGAAGTGTTCGTAGGAACCCATGTCGGCATTGGGGTCCGGGAGAGCAGCAATCTTCTTCATTAGCGCCCTGGTCTCGGAATCAAAAACCGCCTGGTCTGAGAAGTCGTTGACGCTGACCAATCCATTGAGGGCCGCCCTTGCGAGGACGTACTGCACACTAAACTTGCCATCTAAGCCATTCCGGGGATCTGGCCGATTGGTGTGGGCCAGTCGACGCGGATGGGTGTAGGAGGTGACCTGTTGAAGATCGTTTGCATGGAGCTGATGTTTTTTCATGAGGGCCATCAGCGCATCTATAGCCGGATGAGTACTTGCACAACAAGGGTGTTGCTTGAAGGCTAAACCGGGTTCAACAAGATCCCAGGGTTGACCCCAGTGCTTCTCGATTTTGCTTAGGTCAAACAAACCCTCCCCGTTGAATACCATCCCAAATCCTTGGTGATGTTCGAACGCCAGGGGATTGGCCTCCATGCCCGACTTGGCCAACAGAGCGGCTAGCATCCCCTGGCGGGCGGATTGCCCGACATGAAAGGGTTTTGTAGGGGTCCCAAAATTCGCCTTGATGCCGCAAGCCATAGAGGTCGACAAGGCGATGGCATGGGTCAATTGTGTGTGGGTTAACTTGAAGAGCAAGCCACAAGCGGCGGCTGCTCCGATCGTACCCAGCGTGGCGGTTGGATGCCACCCCTTCTCGTAATGGTGGAAGTTGACCGCCAGCCCCACCTTGGTTTCCACCTCAACCCCAGCGACATAGGCCAGAAGCAGGCGGCCCCCATCCAGTCGGTGTCCCTCCGCAAGGGACCAGATGGCAGGCACAATCGGAGCCGAAGGATGCCCACCCATCGTGTTGTTGCAATCATCAAAATCGAGGGCGTGAGCGGCCGTTCCGTTCAAGAGCGCTGCGTCTAGGGCGCTTGTCTTGGCGTGGTTTGCCAAAACTGTTACGCGTCCCGGGGCGAGTCGCCCATCGCCCGCCTCGGTTAGGGCCTTGAGCACGGCTTGGGTGCTCACTTCATCGGAGCCCGCATAGGTCACGCCGATCGTGTCCAGTATTCCCAACTTGGCGGTGTCGACGGCGAGGGTCGGCACTGTCGCCAGGTCGAGCTCCAGTACTCGCGCCGCAAGAAATTCTGCAACTGAACCCATACGACTGGTTGTCCCCGATTTTTAATTTGTATGCAAAGGTATACTAGAACCTCAAATTTTGTAAAGAAAAGAATTTCCCCTCGTCATGTTCAAGGAGGAACAGGCTTATGGCGCATTCAGCAGGGTCCAACCCATACACCGCACAGTTGGCAAGCTATACCTCATCGCTTCGGTCAGAAGACGTTCCGCCAGAGGTCTTGCACAGGCTCAAACTTCTAATGTTGGACTCCCTGGGATGCGGGCTGTTTGGGGCTGATCTGCCGTGGGTGCGCATACTAAAAACCACGCTGAGCCAACTGGACCAGACATCAATGGGCCCCGCCTGTTGGGGATCCAACGTTCGACTGTCAGCGCCACACGCAGTTCTGGTTAACGGAACACAGATTCAGGGATTTGAACTCGATGACGTGCATCGTCATGGCGTTTTACATGTTGGCGCTGTCACCCTGCCAGGGCTTTTGGCCATTGCGGCACGTGGAGGCTTATCGGGCAAAGAGTTTCTTGCTGCCGCTCTAGCGGGATACGAGACGGGACCCCGAGTCGGGATTTGCATGGGACAAGAGCACATCGGTCAGGGGTGGCATTCTGGGGCGACCGTCGGCGTTTTTGCATCCGGAGCTGCTTGCGCAAGAGCCTTAAGACTCGATGCCGACCAGACAGTCCATGCCCTTGGTATCGCCGGTACGCAGGCTGCTGGCCTCATGGCGGCGCAGTACGGTGCAATGGTCAAACGGATGCACGCAGGGCGATCGGCCCAAAGTGGATTCTATGCAGCAGAGCTGGCCAAAAATGGATTCACCGGCATTACCGATGTGTTCGAATCCGAGTATGGCGGATTCTGTACCACGTTCTCTCGCTCGCAAGATCGATTTCAGCTGTCCGCCTTGACCAACGGGCTGGGAACCATTTACGAGACACAGCGAATTGCTCTGAAGTTTTACTCCTGCGTCGGCAGTAATC
>JACCDJ010748180.1_pt1 | contig 14832 bp, 12 predicted proteins | sample 7444481 | NCBI WGS metagenome assembly JACCDJ01 (sample SAMN15323435, study PRJNA562643) | freshwater metagenome | isolation source: river surface water | place: USA:Blue River Watershed | collected 2017-08-15 | reverse complement strand
TTGCTGAATAAGCTTAATTGTTTGTTGCTGAAATTGTATTGGTAAATTTTATCGTGACCCTGATCTTCCACACTCATGAAAACACCAGTGTTCGTTGCCACATAACTGTTGATTGGTCTATCCAATTCTGCGGCGATATACGCTTTGTTTTTGAGACTTGGCCAATCAAAACGAGCTAATTTCCCTAAATCATATACCTTGTAATTGCCGTAGGCACTCTCGGTTGTAAACAAGGTTTTGCCATCTGGACTAAAGCTTGGGGCATAATATACGTGTGTGGCATCCTCCAAAAGCAGTTGCGCATCTTTACCCAACTCCACTTGATACAATCTGTAGCGACTCTCTTGAGAAGCCAATACCTGATTATCTAAAGTAGCAGAAAACACAAAACCTTTGCTATCTGGTGTCCAGGAATAGCCGCCCAGCTGAAATCCCGCTTCGGTTACCATAGCAACTTTTGTGAAAACATTGGTTGCAGCTGTGCTGTCTAGGCTTTGCACAAAAATGTGTGTTTGTTTCTCGTCACGCCAACGATCAAAATCACGAATAGGGAAACCGGTATACACACGGGCCCTGTATTTGATCTTCTTTTTCTCTTCTGCAATTTTCTTGCTTAAGGCTTCTGTAAATGCACCTGGATAAACGCTACTGCTAAACGCAATGCTTTTACCATCAGGGCTCCAATTCGGGGCACTAGCTCCGGTGGAAAGATTGGTAAAACGTTGCGCTTCACCACCGTTTTTGATGTTTAATAAATAGATTTGAGAAGCTTCTTCTCCATCACGTCGAGCTACGAATGCAAGCGTTTTGCTATCCGGGCTCCACTTGTATCCAGACTCTCCAGCTTTTCCTGAAGTAATTTTACGAGGCTTGGTGCTGCCATCGGTAGGGGCCAACCATAAGTCGTTCACCACCTCTTTTTCATCGTATGCAGGTTCCTGAACACTAAATACTACCCATTTGCCATCGGGGCTTACTTCAGGTGCACCTACACGCTTCATCATCCACATGCTTTCGTGGCTGATTGGTTTTTTGTCTTGGGCCTGGCTAACACCTAAACACAGGCAAGTTAGAAAGGCATAAATTACTAATCGTTTCATGGAATTGTTTCAGTTAATGGAAATTAAAGATATTCCTTTTTCCTTTTCGCTGAATCATTGTAGCTAAAATTTTATTTAAGTATTCCTGCCCCATCAGCTATGATCTACTTTTTAGCCTATTTTTAGTACTTTTAGGCATGAGATACGTGTTCATACTTCTTTTGGGCTTGAGTAGTTTTACGATGCAGGCTCAGACTTCGTTGAGTCAAAAAATTCAATGGGCTTACGAACGTTTATTGGCCGATCCGCAGATGAATTATGCATCGGCATCACTAACTGTTTTGAATGCAGAAAATGGACAAGTTATTTTTTCTAAAAATGGGAATGTGGGTTTGGCACCAGCTTCAACCTTAAAAACCGTAACCGCCGCTACTGCCTTTCACTTACTTGGTACTGAATTTAAATACGAGACAAGCTTAGCCTATACTGGAACTTTATCAGCCAATGGAATTCTGGATGGTGATGTATTGATTATTGGTGGGGGAGATCCGAGCTTGGGAAGCTGGCGTTACGATGCTACTCAAACCAAAGTGGTGTTAAGCAAGTGGTTAGAAGCACTACAAAAATTAGGAATAAAGGAAATTAAAGGCAGTATTATTGCTGACGATCATCTTTTCGGCACACAGATTACGCCAGATGGCTGGATTTGGCAAGATATTGGTAATTATTATGGAGGTGGTGCCACTTCGCTTAGCTGGTACGAGAACCAGTTTGATGTTTACTTCAAACCGGGAGCAAAAGTAGGCGATCCGGTAACGATGAAACAAGTGGTTCCTGACATGCCTTATCTCAAATTAATTAATGAAGTAAAGACCGGCGCTGCGGGCACTGGAGATAAAGTTTTTGTGTATGCTGCGCCCTATTCCGATCTGTTGTATCTCAGAGGTACTTATGCATTAGACCTAACCAAGCCAGTTGCACCTGCCATCCCAGATCCTGCATTCGATGTAGCTTACCGTTTGGCCGATACCTTGAAAGATTCGGGCATTTCACTAAAGCAAGGCATCACAACCTGGAGAAGAATTAACCTGGAAAGGCCATGGTCAATTCCAAAACACCTAATTATTTACTCCCAAGCTTCTCCAAAGCTTAGCGAACTGGTGTATTGGTTTAATCGGAAAAGTATCAACCTTTACGGTGAAAATTTCTTAAAAACGTTTGCCTGGAAGCAGGGTAAGTCTATTACCACTACCGATGGCGCTGCAGTTTTAAAGAATTTTTGGAAAGAAAAATTAGGCATCGATCCTAACTCCATGAATATTGGCGACGGAAGCGGTCTGTCACCTGCTAATCGGATTACCACCTTAACAATGGCTAAAATTCTTCAATCTGCTCAAAAAGAATCGTGGTATGCCCCGTTTTATGAGAGCTTACCAGTGTATAACGATATGAAAATGAAGAGTGGCAGTATTGCCGATGTATTGGCTTACGCCGGGTATCATAAAAACAGGTCTGGAAAACAGCTGGTGTTTTCCTTCATTATTAATAATTACAACGGAAGCACTTCGGCTATACGCCAAAAAATGTTCAAGGTGCTCGACGAGTTGAAGTAAGGTTTATTCGTAACGAAGAGCCTCAACCGGATCGAGGTTAGAAGCTTTCGAAGCCGGGTAAAAGCCTGAGACAATACCCACACTCACACAAATAATCAGGCCTAAAGTAATCCATATCCAAGGAATGATGAAACTTCCACCCAGGGCAAGCGCCACCAGGTTTCCGATCACGATACCCAAGATGATTCCGCTCATGCCGCCCAAAAGGCAAATCACAACCGCTTCCATTAAAAACTGACGACGAATCACAGCCGGGGTAGCGCCAATCGCTTTCCGAATACCAATTTCACGTGTACGCTCGGTAACCGATACTAGCATAATGTTCATCAAACCTATTGAAGCACCCACTAGCGTAATAAATCCAATAACAATGGCTGCAAGCGTAACGTATTTGATGTTATCCAGTAAGGTTTGTGCAATGGCATCACTTTTGGTAACCTCGAAATTATTTTCGTCTTGAACCCTCAGTTTTCTCACGTTTCTAAACAAACCCGTTGCTTCGCCAACTGCACCATCCATCTTTCCGGGGTCGTTCACCATCACCGAAATGGTATAAGAAGGATTGTTAATGGCCATGATTTGTTTGGCTCGCAGCAGGGGAATCACACAAACTTTATCCCCGCCAAAACCCATACTCGATCCCTTTTCAGCAAAAACGCCAATTACTCGATATTTGTTATTGCCCACCGTAATGATGCGGTTAATGGGGTCGGCATCTTTGAATAATTTCGTTTTCACCTCGTGACCAATAATGGTAACCGAGTTGCCGTATTCCAATTCACTTTGAGAGAAATTTCTTCCTGAAGCTAGTTTATAACCACCGGTAAACAAGTAGTTATCATCTGCGCCTAAAATGGAAATGTTCGGATTGGTTTTTTCATTGCCGTATTTTGCGGTTCCGGCAAAAGAAGCGAAAGTGTTTACAGAAACAATTGCCGGAAAATCAAATCGGCTTTTAAAGGCTACAGCCTCCTGATAAGAAATGGCTTTAAAACGTTTCGGGCGTGTACCGCCACCACCTATTCGAATACCAATACCGCGGTTGCGGATGGTAAAGGAATTGGAACCCATGCTAGAAAAGGTATTGTTTAGAGAACTCTTGATGGCATCAATAGAGGTTAAAATTCCAACCAAAGCCATTAATCCGAATGCAATAATCAACGCCGTTAAAAAGGTGCGCAGCTTATTGCTTTTTACCGATTGCATGGCAACCTTGACGTTCTCTGAATAGTTCATGCCTGTGCTTTGAAATAATAAAGTCCCGCCTATTGGACAGCGAGACCTTATGAAATGTTACAAGTTCTTAGATTAAACCGAAAAAGAAGTGCCACAGCCACAGGTGCTGCTAGCGTTCGGATTGTTAAAGGTAAAACCGCGGGCATTTAAACCGTGCTGGAAATCGATTTCCATGCCGGCAAGGTACAACCCATGTGCCTTATTCATGAAAATGCGGATGCCATCTACTTCATATTCCTGGTCACCTTCTTTCTGCTGATCGAATCCTAACACGTAATTCATCCCGGCGCAGCCGCCGCCTTCAACACCCACTCGCAGAGCAAAATCTGGTCCGATTTCTTGTTGGTCAATCAGCTTTTTGATTTCGGCTTTAGCTCCTTCGGTAAAACTAACTGGAGCCTGATTTATAGTTGCTGTACTCATATTCTAGTCAAATATTAAACAAATATACGTTAATTCGGCCTGCATTTTAGGCTCGAACTTCGTTTTTACGCTGAGTTAACAATGTAAAATACCCATAGACGTACCTAATTTTTTCTGTAAAAACCCGATATTGTGGATCATTTTGAAAAATGGCTGAGAAAAAATTTACCACAACTTCGGGGATTGAAATTAGAGAGGTTTACACCGAGCATCAAACAGCTAAGGAATTGCCTGGAGAGTTTCCTTTTACCCGAGGCATTCAGAAAGACATGTACCGTGGCAAAACCTGGACCATGCGTCAGTATGCAGGATTTTCAACGGCAGAAGAATCGAACAAACGCTACCACTATTTACTGAGCCAGGGAACTATGGGCCTCTCGGTAGCTTTCGATTTACCTACCCAAATTGGTTACGATTCTGACCACGATATGGCAGATGGTGAAGTAGGTAAGGTAGGTGTGGCTATCGACTCTTTACGGGATATGGAGATTTTATTCGAAGGTATTGAGCTTCAAAAAATCACCACATCCATGACTATCAATGCAACTGCGTCAATACTTTTAGCCATGTACATCGCGGTAGCGAAAAAACAAGGTGCAGATATTAGCCAGATTTCTGGTACGATACAAAACGATATTTTAAAAGAATACGCCGCCCGAGGGACCTATATCTATCCGCCCAAACCTTCCATGCGTTTGGTGACCGATGTGTTTGAGTATTGCAGCAAAGAAGTGCCTAAATGGAATACCATTTCTATTTCCGGTTACCATATTCGTGAAGCGGGCTCTACAGCGGTTCAGGAGTTGGCCTTTACGCTAGCCAATGGCAAGGCTTATTTAACAGCTGCTATTGAGAAAGGCTTAGACATCAATGTATTTGCCAAACGTTTGTCGTTCTTTTTCAATTGCCACAATAATTTCTTTGAAGAAATTGCCAAGTTTAGGGCAGCACGCCGCATGTGGGCCAAGATTACCAAAGACTTAGGAGCCACCGATTCGAGTGCACAAAAACTACGTTTTCATACGCAAACAGGCGGATCAACGTTAACGGCACAACAACCTCTGAACAATATTGTTCGGGTAAGTAATCAGGCCCTAGCTGCGGTATTGGGCGGAACACAATCTTTACACACCAATGGTTACGATGAAGCCTTGTCGCTACCCACCGAAGCTGCTGCTAAAATCGCTTTGCGCACCCAGCAAATCATTGCCTTTGAAAGTGGCGTGACTGAAACCGTTGACCCACTTGCCGGTTCTTATTTTGTAGAATCACTAACGGATGAGTTGGAAGCTGCCGCTTGGAAATATATTGACACTATTGATGCTATGGGCGGGTCGGTGAATGCCATTGAATCTGGATACATGCAGCAAGAAATAGGCAATTCGGCGTATCAATATCAACTCGATTTGGAAGAAGTCAACCGCATTTTAGTGGGCGTTAATACCTTTACGGAACAGGAGAGTAGCAATACGGAGGTGTTCAGAATCGATGATTCTATTCGGAAAGTGCAGACAGAAAAACTGATTAAATTGAAAGCAGAACGAAATGCGGAAGCGGTTTCCTCAGCTTTGAGTGATTTAGCCAAGGCAGCTGCCGGCACAGAAAACCTAATGCCCTATATTTTAAATGCGGTTGAAGTTTACGCTACCTTAGGTGAAATTGCAGATACTTTGCGTAACGAATTTGGAGAATACTAACATGAAGCACACCAAACATTTTCTGATCTTTTGCCTGCTGATGCTGGGCCTAATGTCCTGCAGCCCCAAGCTACAGTTGAACAATTCGCTGAAGCAGCAGTATGCCATTTCTAAAGATTTACCCATGGATTCGGCGATGTTGGCTTTTTACAAGCCCTACAAGCAGCGTCTGGATTCTAGTATGAACGATGTCATCGCGGTAGCTGAAACTGAAATTGCCCGTGCAAAGCCCGAGGGTAAGTTGAACAATTTGATGGCCGACGCCATGGCCGAAATTGCACGTCAAAATCAGATCAAATTTGACATGGCGTATACCAATTATGGGGGGCTCCGATTAGCCATTCCACAAGGCAAAATACCACTCTATAAAATTTACGAATTGATGCCCTTTGAGAACCGTTTAGTGTCGGTTACTTTTAAAGGTAGCGACATGCAACTTTTCCTCGATTACATTGCCGAAATGGGAGGTGATCCGGTTTCAGGAATTCGCTGCAAAATCAAGGATAAAAAAGCAATAGACATTTTCATAAATGGCGAACCATTTAATAACAATAAGGAATATGTTGTATTAACTTCTGATTATATGGCTAATCAGGGAGATGGTGCTTATATTTTCGCTAAGGCATATAACAGACAGGAGTATCAGATTAAATTAAGAGATACCATTCTGGACTATTTAAAACAACAAACCCAAGCTGGTAAAACCATAAACCCTCAACTCGATGGAAGAATTACACTGGACTAGAAGGAGCTTTTTAAGAAACACCCTGGCCGGTACGGCGCTATTAGCTTTGGGAATAAAACCAGATTCAGTTTACGCCAAAGACGACCTAGTAAAACTGACTATTCTGCACACAAACGATGTGCATAGCCGCATTGACCCATTCCCGATGGACGGTTCGAAATATGAAGGTCGTGGCGGAGTTGCTCCTCGTGCTGCTTTAATTAACAAGATTCGTTCGGAAGAGAAAAATGTGCTTCTTTTTGATGCTGGTGACATTTTTCAGGGTACGCCCTATTTTAATTTATACGGTGGCGAGTTGGAAATTAAAATGATGAGCATGATGGGTTACGATGCCGGTATTATGGGCAATCACGATTTTGATAACGGGGTGGAAGGGTTCTACAAACAACTGCCTCATGCCAACTTCCCGATACTAAATGCCAATTACGATTTGTCGGATACCTTATTACACGCCAGTACAAAACCGTACCAAATTTTCAAAAAAGATGGACTGAAAATTGGCGTTTTTGGTTTGGGTATTGAATTGGAAGGATTGGTGAATAAAGTACAATATGGGAATACCCGCTACCTCGATCCGATTGAAAATGCCTTAAAAATAGAGGCAGAATTGAAGCAAGAGCACAAGTGCGATCTAATTGTGTGTCTATCTCATTTAGGTTATAAGTATAATGACAATAAGGTATCAGACCGAGTGATTGCACAGAATACTCACCATATTGATTTGATTATTGGAGGGCATACGCATACCTTCTTAAATGAACCAGAATCTCTTAAAAATTTGAGCGGTAAAGAAACTTTGGTCAATCAGGTGGGTTTTGCCGGAATAAATTTGGGAAGAATTGACTTTATTTTCAGCAAATTGGACGGTAAAAAAGTCAGCTATTTTGCTGAATTGCAATCGGTTAACAATAATTTTAAAATTTAGTTTTATATCTAAAATATTTTTAGAATATTCGAGGTTCCAATGGGCCACTACCTCCCTTTGTTTTTAATGCTTGTAACTCAATAGATTAAGATACGTATATGGAAAAAACTTGTACCGAAGTATGGGACAACTGCCTTCAAATTATCAAAGACAATATCCCGGCTCAAAGTTTCAAAACTTGGTTTGAGCCGATTAAAGCTTTGCGTTTAGAAGGTAATGTGTTGACCATCCAGGTTCCGAGTTTATTCTTCTACGAATGGTTAGAGGAGCATTATGTAGGCTTACTCCGCAAAACGGTTAAAAAGCAATTGGGTGATGAGGGAAGATTAGAGTACAATATTGTTGTCGAGAAATCATCTACCGCATCCCCATTTACTACCAATATGCCTTCTAATGGTAACGGTGCAGAAGCAAAGAATCAATCGATGCCCATGCCGGTTGCCTTAAACAAAGACATCAAGAATCCATTTGTTATTCCCGGGCTCAAGAAATTGCAGGTTGATCCGCAACTGAACCCGAACTACAATTTCGACAATTTTGTGGAAGGTGATTGTAACCGTTTGGCTCGCTCGGCAGGTTATGCTGTAGCTGCAAAACCGGGAGGCACTTCTTTCAATCCATTGATGATTTACGGTGGTGTTGGTTTGGGTAAAACGCATTTGGCTCAGGCTATTGGTAACGAGATCAAAAGAGGCATGCCCGATAAACTGGTATTGTATGTTTCGTGTGAGAAATTTACCCAGCAGTTTGTTGATGCCTTAAAAAATAACAACATTAACGATTTTGTGAATTTCTATCAGGCAATGGATGTGCTCATCATGGATGACGTACACAACTTTGCCGGCAAAGAAAAAACACAAGATATTTTCTTCCATATTTTCAATCACCTGCATCAATCGGGTAAACAATTAATCGTGACTTCTGATAAGGCGCCAAAAGATTTAGCCGGCTTGGAAGAACGTTTATTGAGCCGTTTCAAGTGGGGCCTATCGGCAGATTTGCAAGTTCCAGATTTGGAAACGCGTATGGCCATCTTGAAAAAGAAAATGTATTCAGACGGTATCGATTTGCCAAGCGAAGTGATCGAATATGTTGCCCACAATATTGATAACAACGTAAGAGAGCTCGAAGGTGCCATGGTGTCTTTGTTGGCTCAATCTACCCTCAATAAAAAAGAAATTGATTTGAATCTGGCGAAGTCAATGCTTAAGAATTTTATCAAAAATTCGAGCAAGGAGATTTCGATGGATTACATTCAGAAATTGGTATGCGAATATTTTGAGGTGCCTATCGAGATGGTTAAATCTCAAACTCGTAAACGTGAAATTGTACAGGCCCGTCAGATCTCGATGTATTTGGCAAAGAGCCATACCAAAACCTCTCTCAAATCTATTGGAGCGTTCTTTGGTGGCCGCGACCACTCTACGGTAATTTATGCTTGTCAAACCGTCGAAGATTTGATCGATACCGATAAGAAATTTAAAGGCTACGTAGCCGATATTCAGAAAAAGCTCAAAATGAGCTAGATTTATTTAGTTAAATACTTCATTGTAGACATGAAAGTAGTTCAACGAGGTTTCTTTGTATTGCTTCTTAGTCTATCAACTTTAAGCCAACTTTACGGTAATGACAAGTATTTTAGTTGGCTAGATCCCAATCTCAAGCAAAGAGCCCGGATAGATTTAATTACAGGAGAGTTGTTGAAGGAATCTACTCCAGGCAACTGGCGGGTACACGGAACTATAAAAGTTGATCCCGGGATTGTTTTACATCTACCACCTACAGTTTCTAATCATTACTTCTTTTCTCCAGATTCACAAAAATTGATATTTACACTAGCTGGGACTGGTCAGGTTTTTGAATTGAATTTTCTCAGCAAAACACTAAAGCGAATCGATCAAACTTTTTATTCAGGTTACAATTTTGGTGCTGATGTTTTTGAGCGTAATGCGCAAATATACAGTGTAGGTGGGGTAGGTTTTTGGACGTATAGTAGGGCCATTACTTATTTTGACAAAAAAACCGCCGAATGGCAAGCTATTAGACCTAAAAATTTTGGTCCCGAATCTATTTTTGACGGTTATCAGGGTTATTCTAAATTAACCGATAAATTTTATACGGGCGGTTCTGAAGAGGGCAAATATCTAGAGAATAATCCCCTTAGCATTGATGTAAATTGTTACGTCTACGATTTCAAAACCAATGAATGGACTTTGTTAGGAGAAATTAATGCCGAATTACTGGAGCAGCAAAACAGAGAAATCATCTGGAACGGCAACTATTTTGTTCAATTTTCAAGAGAAAAAGTATACCTGATTGATCCTGTTAAAAATGCTGTCTTTGTTTATAAAAGTAATAAGGAGCAGTTTCAGGGTGGAGAATATCGATATGCCGTAGGAGACGAAATTTATTGTTATTGGAACCGAGATAATGGACCTATAAGTAAATTGTCAATCAGAGAAATTGAATCTAAAGCAATTTATCTTGGTCCATTTTATTCTCCACCGTCTAAATGGCTTTATTATGCAGGTATTGGATTTGGTTCTCTTGCCCTTTTAGGTCTATTTTATTTCCGGAAACGGACTAAGGAGGCCAAAATGCTCACTTTTGATCTTCAGGAAAAACTGCTCCTGAAATCTTTAATGGATCTCACTGCTGACAGCTTCCTGTCTACAGTAGAAGTAAATGAGATTTTAGGTTTGTCAGGAAAAACATTAGAAAATCAACGACGCATTCGCCTCAATATCATTGCACAAGTCAACCAGAAAATTCAACTATTTTTTCAAATCGACAATGCCATTGAGCGACACCCCTCTCCAGAGGATAAGCGTTTAAGCCGGTACTCTTTAAACAGTGCTGCTTTAAAGGTCCTAAAGAACCAATTTTAGTGCATCTGCATTCTAATAATCATTAATTATTCGTTTTTATTCCATTTTATTAAATAGGTGAATAACCCAAATCACCTATTTAATTGCAATTATCCGTTTGCAATACAATAGATTTATTTAAGTGTTTTTAACCAAATTTTAAACTTCAAATAGTTTTTCAAAATGAAAACAAAAAACCTTGATTTAAATAACGATGGCATAAATGAATCCCTTGCTGTTGACAGAAACAACGATGGCCAAGCTGATGCTGTTTTTGTGGATACCGATTCTGATGGCGACTCGGATGCCATTGTAATTGACAGTAATTACGATGGGTTAGCAGATACGATCGCGTACGATACTGATGGCGATGGACAAATTGACACCGTATCTTACGATACCGATGGTGATGGGGTTGCTGATACTGTGGTGTATGATACTGATGGCGATGGTGAAGCCGATGTTGTCTCTGTTGATTATGATGGAGATGGTATTGCTGATGAGTATGTTGTAGATACCGATGATGATGGAGATTTTGATAGCGATGATTATTAGTCAATTTTAAAGATTAAACCATGATAAAGACCTTAGTATGCCAAAAATGTAATCATTCTATGAAGATTGATTACGATAAAGCACCATCATCTGAGTTTACCATAGCTTGTCCGAAATGTTCTCAGAAGTATAAGCTTAATAAACCCCAGGTAGCAGTAAAAAGCGAAGTTAGCGCCCCTAAGAATAAAAATGGTGCAAATGAAGCCCAAACAAAGTCCATTCCTTGCCCTCAGTGTAAAACACAACTTAGAATCGATTTTTCTAGAATAGCCAAATTTCCTGCGATTGTTACTTGTAAGGGATGTCAAACAAAAATTAAGTTGAACGACCCGAGTGTTGATCGAAATAAGCAACCTGGGAATGAGGCAAAAAAGTCAACTACTCCAATTGATAAAAGTCTGATTGATCCAAAAAATAATTGGGCATATACGCTTTACGACTATACAAGAAGGATCAACTACCTGAACAAGCTAACACTTATGATTTATCTGAGTTATTTAGTTAGATCTATTGCAAAATCTTTAAGTCAAACTTCTGTTCAGACTATTGATGCTCAGTCCTTTCTCAAGTTAAAAGCCGAGAGTAATGCTTTGTCTGTGAATGCAGCAAACTCAGTTTTAAACCCAATTTTGGTTGAGAATAATATCAACCCTAGACTTCTTTCTTGGGCTACATCATGGTTTGTAAAAAAGCTATCGAATCGTATCATACTTAATATTTTAGAGGCAAAGAAGGTGGATATGGGATTGCCTTACATCAAAAAATATTTAGATGAAGTGAAAGCTGAAAATAATAAGCTGATTCGTATTATTACTAGTAGCTATGTATTCGCTTTATTAATTCTTCTATTAGGTTTATGGGCTAATCAAAAAGTTTATGGGATGAATGGTCTATCAGACCTGCTCCTGGGTTTGTTGTTTTTCGTTCTCATTCCATATCTGATAGCCAAGAAAGCAAATTTCAAATTCGTTCAGCAACTACTACTGTCCTTTTCTCCTGTATATGTTTTAATTGCGCTGCTCGAATTTGTAAATATCAGTACTTACCGTTCAGCAATTATTGGTGTTGCCGAAAGCTTTTTTGCCATTACTTTGATCGCTTTAGTATATGAATTGCTTTTGGCAAATAAAACGAATGCAATCCCTGTCGGGTTAAAATCAGTTATTGACAGGCTAGATCTTAAGAAACTTACTGTTATTCTGATGGTGCTTGCAGTGCTGGCGTGTGTAAAAGTATTCGTTACTTCGGGTTCTTTTACCCAAGAAACTTCGGAAAATGCTCAAGTTGAACAGGACAGTGTAACTAATAACCAGAATTCAACAGCGTCTCAAGCTCCGGTAGAGGAGCAAGTGCAACCGGATAGTACTGCCGCACCTGCAGAAGCGAACTCAACTCCATCAACCGATGTGCCAAGAGGCGAATATTCGATCAGCGACCCTGATGGCTACACTAATTTACGAGCAACACCTGGTGGTAAGATCATCCGTAAAGTGTACGAAAACGAGACCTTTGACATTATAGAACCTGGTGACCCGTATTCGAAAATCAAATTAACCGATGGTACTGTAGGTTATATTCATAATTCTAGAATTGCTCCAGCAAACTAAATGACTAGTAAAATGATGAATAATTCCATTTTAAGATATGCATCAATTCTATTTGTTGCAATTCTACTGAATTCATGCGTTGGCTCTAGTAGTGATGATGGCGAAGATTTATTGAAAGAAGTTTTAGACATTGCCAGCAATAAACTTGCCGGCAATGAATCCTCGCAGCCATCACTTTATAACTTCCCCGGGCACACAAATGGTGAGGGGTATTGCAATGTTGGTGATACCTTTGGCGGTAAATCTAGTTTCATCTTTGGCAATGACAACACGCTATCGGTTTCCTATGGCGTTTACACGTCTCTTGAATCCAAGGTTTTAGAGCAATTAGATAAAAAGGAGCTTGAGGAGTATGAACTCTCTAACATTAAAAAAGAGGTTTTTATAGATTCTGAAGGCAAAGCTAATTGGGTAATTTTTGCCGACTGGGGTGGGCACAGATTTTATTGTGATTTTGGACAGCCCTTTGAGAATGATTCTACCTACGCCTTGAGGTTTAAAGTAACCTGGAATGAAAATGCAAATGCTGGAATTACAAAAACTAGTTTAACCAAAGAGCAAATAACCAAGCTTAAGAAACTTTTTTATGTATCTCCAGATTCTAAGGAGTACAAGGAAGCACTGAAGAAAAATCAGCAGGAGAAAGTTTTAGAAATAAAAACAACGTTTTTAAAAGTACCCATTTCTTTTTCCGGTGACGAAAATATTGTAGAGCTAATGGAGAAAATGGCGCATCCGTATGAATACGATGATCTCACATTTGAGTTGAAAGGAAATCAGAAACCAGTAGATTTTGAAACCCTTAATAAAAACTTATTAGCGTCAATACAAGTATACTTCGAATCACTTAAACCAGATGATTTTCAAAAAATTGATGAATTGCAATTATGGTTTGGTAGCGAATTAAAACTTACTGACCGTGCTGTGCCTGTAGTTAAATTTAATTCTTTTGAAAAGCATGAATTTGAATTGTACAGCGCAAATGGGACTTCTTTAAAAGAAATTAAAGAACAAAATTCGGATATTTTTATATTTTATACTACAGTGCTTAAGCCAGCTGTAGCCAAGTGGCTAAAGGAAAACAAACCGCAGCCGAGCGAAGATTTAGATTCGGAAGGATTCTTTTTCAAACTATCGCCTAACCAGTCTGACACTTTTTCCTTGAGGTATCCAGATGTGACTGAACCTGCTTACTCACCACCAATAAGTACTACAACAACTACTAATGAGTCTGAAGCCTCCACTGTGCCAAGAGGAGCGTATTCCATTAGCGATCCCGATGGCTATACCAATTTGCGGGCTACCCCGGGAGGTAAGATTATCCGTAAAGTGTACGAAAACGAAACTTTTGACATTATACAACCCGGAGAGCCTTATTCAAAAATCAAGCTGACCGACGGTACGGTAGGGTATATTCACAACTCCAGAATAGCATCAGCAAACTAATTAATCAATATGAATTTTTTTAAAATTAGCTTATTAGTCTTCCTAGTTTCTTGTTTTTTAACATCATGCGGACCCTCTGGTACCTATTCTGATACAGTTCCAACAAGTTTTGGTGATACCCCAACTGGATACGATAATATTGAGCTCAATTTTTTTGGATCTTGTATTATAAGTCATGAAGTTGTATTTACACCTTATTCTGAAAAAGGGGAATGGGAAAAAATTGAAGACGGAGTCCGTCTTTCAGGATTTACAGGTCGCTATGAACGCTTCAACGGAAATTATTATTGGGATGAGCATCCAAATGCCAAAGGAGTTGGTAAGCCGGGTAAGATACTCCGCCATTATTCCAATTCACCTAAATTATTTCCATTGGGTTTATTTTAATGGAGGGTAAATCTGTTTTTAGGAGCGATAACTAGAGTATTTTGTTCGATACAATTTTCTTAAGCCAAATTCTGGCAGCCCTTTGAATTTGAGTACCTCAGGAAAGTTTGAATTTCAATTTTAAATTGCGTAATTACAGTTTTAATTCAATCTGTATCATGGGGGAACTCACAGAAAATTCAGTTCAAGCAAAATATTCACAATCGATCTCCTCAAGCAGTTTTTTAACTATTCTTAGTTATGTAATTCTTGGTGCAGTGAGAAGAGATTTTTTACCCGAATGGCTCATTT
>JACCDJ010479851.1_pt1 | contig 14835 bp, 13 predicted proteins | sample 7444481 | NCBI WGS metagenome assembly JACCDJ01 (sample SAMN15323435, study PRJNA562643) | freshwater metagenome | isolation source: river surface water | place: USA:Blue River Watershed | collected 2017-08-15 | reverse complement strand
AAGGCTAGATAACTAGTTAAAATTACGTAGATAATCCAAAAAATGAACGCTGAACTACGTAGTACAAAATAGGTGAAAAGACGATAGAAGAATGCGTAGTTACGCCGATGTTTTAGGCCCCGGGCTAGGAGTACATTTGACCCAGACACAACAAACAAACAACGAACACACAAAAACTCCTAGTTATGAAAAACATTTTCTTCACCCTCGTACTTTTCTTCGGAATGATGTTAGTATCATCAACTTCGAACGCACAGTTCTACCCATCGCAAGTAAATGATTTGCGCACTGGTTGGGGAATCGGTATCGCTTCCGGCAATACTAGTTCAGATTTGTTTGACAATGGCGTAGATCGCTTGGTAACATTCGTTAGCGAAGACCCAAGTGGTTTGTTCAATTATATCCTAGTAAAAGATCCAATCTGGGGCGGTATCGGAATGTACCTTCCTTATAACATCAAATTTCCAGATGTAGTAATTGCTCATAGCTTCGGTGCTAACCACTATGTATTAAACGTTACTTACTACGATCCAATGCAAGGGATGGTATTAGACCAAATCGACTACTATACTGGTAGCGGCTTCTCTTCAAGCATCGTAACTGTATTAGATAATAACTTAGGCGCTACTGCACCAGTTAGCGGTCCACGTATCGATATCGACCAAGAAAATTGTCACGCAGCAATCGTATGGCATAACCCATCACAAAACGTAATGAAAACGATGCACATCAACTATTTCTTAGGATTAAGCGTTCAATCACCAATCAACAACATTCCATTAAGCAGCAATATGATCGAGCCAGATGTAGCTGTAACAATGGATGACGCTTACTTCACTTTCTTAAGCCGCACTCGTAAAGATGTATACATGTTAGAAATGAGCTTCAATGATATCGACCATAACGCAGGTAATATCCAAAGCGTAATCGGAATGAAAGCAGGCTTAGGCTTTGATCACTATAACCCACGTATCGCTACTTCATGCAAGAATATGAATAACCATGGCGACTGGACAATCGTAGTAGGAGCAGGAATCTGTGCTTCGTCAGGAATCTTCGGATGGAGTGGAGTAGATGCTAACTTATACAATACAGTAGCACACCAATATACTAACAGCTATACTTGGAGCAACAAAAACACGAACAAATACCAAATGGACGCAGGTATAAGCTTAAACCTTTACCCAGCAGTTACTTACCAACACAGCAATGGCAACAGTTCTAGCAACTACGTACAAATTGCATGGCAGTCAACAGATGCGTTGAACAACTATATGGGCAAAACTGCAGGAAGTACTACTATCGTAAGTGTAACATGTGATCGTAACGGTAACCCAATTCCAGTAGCAGCAACTAATAGCATCGAACCAGAATACCAAATCGTTCCTCACTACTACTCTAACGGCGCAATGCCAAGCTTAGGTGATAGCAGTGGTGTAAACAACTTCAAAAGCCAAAGCCATGTTAGCTTAGCAGGTCGTAACTCTATCCAAAATGATCAGTTAGTAGTATACTTCGACGCAGCAAACGGTAATGTAAACTTGCCAACTTGGGATGAAGTAATCATCAAAGAAAACGTAACTGTAAGCAGCGGCTTCCGTAGCGAGTCAGTAGCAGCAGTAGAATCAGCAAACGAAGTAAATGTACGTATCTATCCAAACCCAGTAGCAGAGCATATCACTTTAGAAAGCAGCGTATCTGATGCAGCAATGATGGTGAGTATGTTTGATATGAACGGTCGCTTAGTAATGCGTGCACAAGGTAACAGCGCAGATTTGAACAATCAATTGAATGCAGTAGTAAGCGGATTAAGCAACGGTACTTATATGTTGCAAGTAAATAGCCAAGGAGCTTTGGTTTACAACGACAAAATCGTTAAAATGGCTTCTAACTAAGATATTTTGTTTGTGTGTTCTTTTCACCTGTAGGAGGGTAAAAGAGAAAAAAGGTCTTCCAATTGGAAGACCTTTTTTAATTTATAATTAGTGATGAATAATGAATAATCCTTTTAGAATCCGATGAAATTCTTTCCATTATTCATCATTCATCATTCACTATTCATCATTCATCATACATCATTCATTATTCTTTCACATAAATCTCCCCGCCCTGCTGCTTAAACTCTTCACTCTTCTTCATCATCTCATTCGCAATAGCTTCCGCATCTAAAGTCGCAGCGTAGTCACGAACCTGTTGCGTAATCTCCATCGAACAGAATTTCGGTCCACACATACTACAGAAATGCGCCACCTTCGCGTTTTCGCTAGGTAAAGTCGCATCGTGATATTCACGTGCCGTATCAGGGTCTAATGATAAATTGAACTGATCTTCCCAACGGAAATCGAAGCGCGCCTGGCTCAATAAATTATCACGCAATTGCGCCATCGGATGTCCCTTAGCTAAATCCGCCGCATGCGCCGCTAATTTATAAGTGATAACACCATCCTTCACATCCTTCTTATTAGGCAAACCAAGGTGCTCCTTCGGTGTCACATAACATAACATCGCGCAACCATACCAGCCAATCATCGCAGCACCAATACCACTTGTGATATGATCATAACCAGGTGCGATATCGGTCGTTAATGGCCCTAAGGTATAAAATGGAGCTTCATGACATTCTTCCAACTGCTTCTCCATGTTCTCCTTAATCAAATGCATTGGTACGTGACCAGGACCTTCAATCATCGTTTGTACATCGTGCTTCCAAGCGATCTTCGTCAACTCACCCAATGTTTCCAACTCTCCGAATTGTGCCGCATCATTTGCGTCCGCAATACTTCCCGGACGTAATCCATCACCCAAAGAGAAGCTCACGTCGTATGCTTTCATGATCTCACAAATCTCTTCAAAGTGAGTATACAAGAAGTTTTCTTTATGATGCGCTAAACACCACTTCGCCATGATACTTCCGCCACGTGAAACAATACCTGTCACACGGTTAGCCGTAAGTGGCACATAACGTAATAATACTCCCGCATGAATAGTGAAGTAATCCACCCCTTGCTCTGCTTGTTCAATTAAGGTATCACGGAAAATCTCCCATGTCAACTCTTCCGGACGACCCACTTTTTCTAATGCTTGATAAATCGGCACGGTTCCAATCGGCACCGGCGAGTTACGCAAGATCCATTCACGTGTTTCGTGAATATGTTTACCCGTGCTCAAATCCATGATAGTATCCGCACCCCAACGACAAGCCCAAACTGCCTTCTCTACCTCTTCTTCGATGCTCGACATAACAGCGCTATTACCAATATTTGCATTAATCTTCACCAAGAAATTACGTCCGATAATCATCGGTTCAGCCTCTGGGTGATTGATGTTTGCTGGGATGATTGCTCTTCCACGTGCTATTTCGTCACGAACAAACTCCGGTGTAATCGAACCTAATGGCATATTCGCTCCGAAGGAATGTCCTGGATGAATTTTACTATGCGCCGCAAAGGTCGATTTCATCTCTTCCCAACGCTGGTTTTCACGAATCGCGATATACTCCATTTCAGGAGTGATGATACCCTGCTTTGCATAATGTAATTGCGTTACATTCTGACCGCTCTTAGCACGCAATGGCTTTGGAATATGTTTGAAACGCAAATCCATCGTACTTGTATCCGCCATGCGCTCATTAGCGTATTGCGAAGAGAAGTCGTTCAATTGCTCTACATCGCCACGTTTCAATACCCAGTCCTTACGAATAGGATCTAAGCCTTGATGAATATCGATTTTGATAGTTGGATCTGTATAAGCACCAGAAGTATCATAAACGGTCAAACGCTTTTTCGGAGCCGCTTCTTCCGTATTAGCCTTGCCAGCGATTTTTTCGCCGATCTCAATTTCACGCATCGCTACGCGTATGTCATGTAAGGTTCCCGGTACATAAATCTTACGGGAAGCAACAAAAGGTTGTGTTGAAATGATGTTCTCTTTCATTAGAAAATGTTTATCCGCCTTGAGTGGCTTGTATTAATAAAATCCGACGACCCTCTTCGATACGATGTTCTGCCCAGGCGCTGCGCGCTACAACCTCCTCGTCGATGGCAACTGCATAGCCTTTGGCATCCCCTAAGGAAAGCCTTTCTAGCAACTGCTTCACCGTCTCGTTGGGTACATACGCGTGCTCCCGATCATTAATAAAAATCGCCATAGTCGTTCGTTAAAAAATAGGGGAGAGGCAGGTATCAACTTTTCCCTACGGCAGCATTATCTGCATCAGGTGTTGAGGGTGCCTTCTCAGGAAAAGTATAACACTTTTTCCGCCCCTAAAGTTTAGACTACAAATGTAAACAATTCACGCGATTAATAGGCCAGCGCAAATAATACGCGTCCCTTAGATGGTTTTCCACTATAAATACATACGCCATCCTCCGCAACTTGATCCAATGGAATACAACGAATCGTCGCTTTGGTCTCTGTTTTAATCGCTTCTTCCGTTTCAGAAGTGCCATCCCAATGCGCTGAGATAAAGCCGCCTTTCTCACTCAATACTTTTTTGAAGTCTTCGTAAGTATCTACCGGCGTAATCATTGTTTCGCGCAATTGTATTGAACGCTTGTATAAGTTCTCTTGAATTTCTACCAATAACTGCTCAATACCCACCGCTAAGCCATCCATCGACTTCACCTCTTTCGTACGTTCATCACGACGTGCTAATTCAACGGTATTGTTTTCAAGGTCTCTCGGACCAACAGCGATACGTACCGGAACCCCTTTCATTTCATATTCTGCAAACTTCCAACCCGGAGTTCTGTTATCTGCGTCGTCGAATTTCAAACGAATGCCTTTCGCTTTCAATTCATCCATCAAAGGCTGCATGCGCGCACGCACCGCAGCTAACTGTTCTTCATTCTTTGCAATCGGAACAATCACTACTTGGATAGGCGCCAACTTCGGCGGTAATACCAATCCTTCGTTATCACTATGCGTCATGATCAAGGCGCCAATCAAACGGGTAGAAACACCCCAAGAGGTCGCCCAAACAAATTCTTGCTTATTGTTTTTATCTAGGTAAGTAACGTTGAAGGCTTTCGCGAAATTCTGACCAAGGAAATGGCTCGTTCCAGCTTGTAATGCTTTACCATCTTGCATCATCGCTTCGATACAGTAGGTATCTTCCGCTCCTGCAAAACGCTCGTTCGCACTCTTCACCCCTTTGATAACAGGCATCGCCATGAAGTTTTCTGCGAATTCGCCATAGACATGCAACATCTTCACCGTTTCTTCCAATGCCTCTTGCTTTGTGGCGTGAGCGGTATGACCTTCTTGCCATAAGAATTCAGCGGTACGCAAGAATAAACGTGTACGCATCTCCCAACGAACTACGTTCGCCCATTGATTCACCAAAATTGGTAAATCGCGGTAAGATTGAATCCAGCCTTTGTAGGTATTCCAAATAATCGCTTCAGAGGTCGGACGGACTACTAATTCTTCTTCCAATTTAGCGTCTGGATCGACCATCAACTTTCCTTTATTATTAGGATCCGTTTTTAGACGGTAATGCGTTACTACGGCACATTCTTTCGCAAAGCCTTCGGCATTTTTTTCTTCAGCCTCAAACAGGCTTTTAGGGACGAATAATGGGAAATAGGCGTTTACGTGTCCTGTTTCCTTGAACATTTTGTCTAAGGCGTCGCGCATGTTTTCCCAAAGGGCGTAGCCATAAGGCTTGATAACCATACAGCCTTTAACTGCTGAATAATCGGCCAAACCAGCCTTCAGTACGATGTCTATATACCATTGAGAATAATCTTGTTCACGCGGAGTAATCGCCTTGCTCATAATTGAAAAGTTTTGTTAAAGAGGTCTCAGGAGACCTTTTTATTCGTATTTTTAAAGTGTATTTAGATTGGCACGAAAATTGGCTTTTGCTAATTAAACGCCCCGCTCTCCGCAAAAATAACACTTCAAACGGGATTGAAGGCGTCCAATCAAAATTAAATGCAATCGATATGAAAGCGATTAAGTTTTTACCCATCGGATTTCTCTTTTTAGCCTCTTGTACAGCAGGCTATCAGGCAACGCGTAATCAAAATAACTACGACGACGTGTATAGCACTTCCGCCGACCGTCAGCGCGAGCGCGATGAATACGCACAGCAAGAACGCGACCGTCAGGCTGCTAACGAAGCGGCCGCACAAGCAGCAGAAGAGCTTCGTCAGAAAGCTGAGCAGGATCGTCAAGCCCAAGCACAATACGATCGTCAGTCGAATAATGATAATGACGCGAATCGCTATAGCAATCGTAACGATGCACAGCAATATACTGACGAAGACGGCAATAGCACTGCAAGACGCGATGCGTATAATGACAATAACGGCTCCTATAATCGCGGAAACTATTCTAATAACAACGGAAATAATAATTACTCCAACGATTACTACTATGATGATGACAATGACTATTACTACGCTAGTCGCATTCGTCGTTTTCATCGCAATTATCGTGGCTATGGCTATTACGATGATATCTATGTAAATCGCTATTGGTATGATTATGATCCATATTCATGGGGCGTATCGATTTATTATAATCCAGGCTTGAATTGGGGCTTAAGTCTTTCTCCAACTTGGTCGTATTATAACCCATATGCTTATTATGGCTATTCTTACTGTAATCCTTACTGGAATTGGTATGGTAACGCTTATAATGGTTACTATGGCTGTTCTTATTGGGGATGGAATAATCCGTGGGGTTATGGATATGGAGGCTATAGTCCGTACTCCAATGGCTATTATAACGGCTACTATAATGGGTATTACAATGGCTACTATAACGGTTATTACGATGGTGCTTATGGTAACAATAATAATGGTTATTATGGTGGAACTAATCCAGCGAATAATGGTCATCATTTCCACGGACCGCGTACAGGATCTGGTTCTGGATCAGGATATGGCGGACATAATGCGGGTGGACATACAGTAAGCAATACAACGGTTACTACGAATCCAAACGGAACTCCGGTACGCAGCAATTCTAATGTGAGTAATGCAAATCAACCAACAGTTAATCCTACTCGTGGTAATTTGGAACATAATCCAAGTACTACCTCTCCATCGCAAAATCCGCATGTGTATCACGATCGCAGCGAAATGAGTAATGCGCAGCCTTCAGGAAATACGCCTCCAACAAGTAGTGGCAATCCTTCTTCCACTCCTCGTAATCCGCGTCAGCAATTCGAGCAGCCAGCACCACAACAGGCCCCTGTTCGTAATAATCCTCCAAGTCAATCTACCCCTCCACCGGCTAACTATCCTAGTCGTGGTGTCCAACAAACGCCTACTCAAAACAATCCGAGTCATCCGCCAACACAAGCGCCTGCACCAAGCAATAACGGTCCGCGCGGTGGACGTGGTCAGCAGCGTTATGAAGAGGAAGGGGATATGAATCATACCCCATCTACTCGTCCGAATCCTTCATATGGCGCGAGTGATAATAATGGTAATGCCGCTCCCGCTCCTCGTCCGCGCAGAAGTATGAGTAATGCAGACAATGGTGACAACGCAGCGCCTAGTCGCCCGAATCGTTCGTATAGTAATAGTGGCGATAAAGCAGCACCTAGTCGCCGGAATCGTAGTTATTCTAATGATAATGTTTCTTCACAGCCTTCGCGCAGTTATTCGCCTCCGCCGTCAAGAAGTAGTGCTCCGGCAGCGGCTCCTTCGCGTGGTTCTTCTGCTCCCCGTTCTTCAGCGCCAGCTGGTGGTGGTGGACATAGAAGATAATTTTAAAACAATAAATCAAACGATATGAAATTAAAAGCTTTCGCCCTCGCAGCCCTAATGGGTATGGCAGTGGCGGCAAATGCACAAGATGACGGAGACGTTGCTCGCTATGGATTTATATTTCCTTCAGGAACGGCTCGTTCTCAGGCCCTCGGTGGCGCAACGAATGCCCTTGGTGCGGATCTTAGTGCTTTAACAAATAACCCTGCAGGTTTGGCTATTTATAATAGCGACGAGTTTTCAATGACGCCGCAGTTATACAATATTCGCACGAATGCTACCTATTTAGGACAGGATTTGAGTGATCAAAGTTCTAAGTTTAATTTCGGTCATGCCGGCTTCGTTGGCACTACCAAACATCGTAACAGAGGGAAGTGGCAGTCGGTTTCACATGCCTTCGCGATTACTAAGTTGGCATCCTTCCAACAAAATATTTCTTATTCTGCTTATAACCGTGCAAGCTCGATAGGAGATTATTATGCTTCTCAATTGTCGGGGCATAATGTGACCCCTTCACAAGCGTATAATTATGCTCCTTTTGGTGCAGGCTTAGCCTATAACGCATGGTTGTTAGATCAAAATGCGGGGGCTGATTCTACGAATTATACAGCAGTGAATGCAGGCGGACATGTTTATCAGCAAATGGATAAAACGATTACGGGCGGTATTAACGAATTGACTGGCGGTCTTGGTAAAAATTATGATGATCGTCTTTATATGGGCTTATCATTTGGATTACCGATTGTTCGTTATCACATGAACGCTTCTTATTCGGAGTCGGATGATTCGTTGTATCATGCTGATTTTGTAAGCATGACGAAGTCGGAAGATATTAAGATTACCGGAACAGGTTTGAATATGAAGATGGGTATCATCTATCGTTTCAATGATTATGTACGTTTGGGTTTTGCCTTACATACGCCAACGTATTATACGTTGACGGATAATTCTAGCTTCGATATGGCTGTTACACGTGATACAAATGGATATCATACGGAGTACAGTACGAATAAAACAACGTACAATATCATTTCGCCATGGCGCATGAGCGGTGGTTTGGTAGTGACGTATCCGAATATTGGCTTTATTTCGGCGGATGTGGAAGTGGTAGATCACAGTTCTTCTACGATTAGTTATACGAGCAATGATGCGGCTTCTAATAGCAATGCGCATGATATCAATCGTATCATTAGTAAGAGTTATACTTCGGCTAATAATATCCGTTTAGGTGCGGAGGCGAAGTGGGATATTTTTGCGTTCCGTGCAGGTTATGCGATGTATGGATCGCCTTATAAAACAGCTTTGGTAGATGGTTTTGATATGTCGACGAAGATTATGAGTGCTGGTTTGGGTATGCGTGAAAAGGACTATTTCTTTGATTTGACCTTCTCTCATGTTTCTTCTACTGCGGTGGATTTGCCGTATGTGATGAGTAATGGCACAGCTTCTCCAGCGGCTACGTTGACGAATACACGTAATATTTTGAGTGCAAGTGTAGGGTTTAAGTTTTAAGACTGCATTTGTCGCTTTTGAAAAGGCTGCCCAATTTGGGTGGCCTTTTTTATTTTGGGGGTTTGCCGGAAATGGACGAAAGTCTCAAAAATAGGTCGAAAGTCGTCGACTTTAGTTGGAAGGGTTTGATTTCTTTGAAATGCTTTATCAATTAAGTTTTCAGCGTCTTTAAAGAAAAGTCTAGAAAAGGGACTTAATAACTTTATTGCTTACTACTCCATTTCAACTAAAAAAGGCCCGTATTGCTACGAGCCTTTTCTGTAAGATTTTTTAAACTTATACTGCGAAACTTTCGCCGCAGCCACAAGAACGAGAAGAGTTAGGATTGCTAAAGTGGAACCCTTTACCGTTCAAGCCATCTGAATAATCTAGCTCGCTATCCATTAGATAGAGAAAGCTCTTCATATCCGTAACTAACTTGACACCCTTATCCTCAAAAACTTGATCTTTGGGTTGACTTTCGTTGTCGAAGTCCATTTTATAGGTAAGTCCACTACATCCTCCTCCCACAACAGAAACGCGCAAGAAATAAGTATCATCCAAGCCGGCGTCCTGCTTCAGCTCCACTAAATGTGCTTTGGCTTTATCAGAAATGAATAACATAAAAGAGGGGGTGGTTCGGTGGTCAGCAAAGGGTTCTGCTCACCACCGAGGGTTGGTATTTTAGTGATTATCCGCGATTGGCTCTAAACCATTTTTTACGCGGTAGTCGTTGATTGCAGCTTTGATCGCATCTTCCGCCAATACAGAGCAGTGAATTTTCACTGGAGGAAGCGCTAATTCTTCCACGATGTCCATATTGTCGATGTTAAGCGCTTGGTCGACTGTTTTGCCTTTCAACCATTCTGTTGCCAAAGAAGAAGAAGCAATTGCAGAGCCACAACCGAAAGTCTTGAACTTTGCATCGGTAATAACTTGCGTAGCAGGATCTACTTCAATTTGCAAACGCATCACGTCGCCACACTCAGGTGCGCCTACAAGGCCCGTACCAACAGTGTTTGAAGATTTGTCAAGTGTTCCTACGTTTTTAGGATTCTCGTAATGATCGATAACTTTATCAGAGTATGCCATGGTAATTTTTTTTAAAGATTAATGATGTTCCCATTTAATGGTATTCAAGTCGATGCCTTCTTTGAACATTTCCCAAAGCGGGCTTACTTCACGAAGACGAGTCACTGTTTTGCTAACGGCTTCAATCGTAAAGTCGATTTCTTCATCCGTTGTATAACGTCCTAGTCCGAAACGCAAAGAAGAGTGTGCCAAATCGTCACCCAATCCTAAAGCTTTCAAAACGTAAGAAGGTTCTAGAGAAGCCGATGTACAAGCGGATCCAGAGCTAAGAGCGATATTTTTATTAAAGCCCATCATCAAGCCTTCCCCTTCTACAAATTTGAAAGAGATATTACAAACTTGCGGTAGACGATGTTCGCGGGAGCCGTTTACATAAGCCTCATCCAATTTCATCAATTCAGATTCTAAGCGATCACGCATTTTAATGATACGTGCGTTGTCAGATTCCATTTCCAAACGACAGATTTCAGCAGCTTTACCGAAACCTACGATACCTGTTACGTTTAAGGTACCAGAGCGCATGCCACGTTCGTGACCGCCACCGTCCATTTGGGCAGTAACTTTAACACGCGGGTTTTTACGACGAACGTAAAGAGCGCCAACACCTTTCGGGCCGTACATTTTATGTGCAGTAAACGCCATCAAGTCGATACCGTCTTTGTTAACGTCTACAGGGATTTTACCCACTGCTTGCGTGCCATCGGTAAAGAATAATGTGCCTTTACGGTGACAGATTTCGCTGATTTCACGTACTGGCTGAATCGTTCCAACTTCGTTATTCGCATACATGATAGCCACCAAGATGGTCTTATCTGTAATTGCTTCTTCCAATTGCTTCAAATCGATCATACCTTCCGCATTAACTGGCAAGTAAGTGATTTGAGCGCCCAATTGCTCTAAGTGATGACAAGCATCCAAAACCGCTTTGTGCTCAGTCGTTGCGGTGATGATATGGTTACCCTTTTGGGCATACATTTCATACACCCCTTTAAGCGCAAGGTTATCAGCTTCAGTAGCACCGCCAGTGAAAATAATTTCTTTAGGGTCTGCGCCGATTAATGCTGCAATTTGCTCGCGGGCATAGTCGACAGCTTCTTCAGCCACCCATCCAAAGGAGTGGTTACGGCTTGCTGCGTTACCGAATTTCTCGGTAAAGTAAGGAATCATCGCCTCCACGACGCGAGGGTCGCATGGGGTAGTGGCGTTGTGATCGAGATAGATAGGGAATTTCATAAGATTTTATTTTCTTCCGCACAAAAACTGATTTTTATCAGGTTTTTTCTTCGGATTACAAAGGTAACACCTCAAAGGGAATAATTGTTGATGAAAAGGGGTATTTTTTTTAAAGTTTACGTTAAAAGTTTGAAAGCGCAGGTTTTGGCTAAAATAAGGGACTAAAAGCAGTCAATTCGCCTTCCTTTTTAGCGGGAATTTATATATCTTCGTGGCTCTAATTTTACCTTATTATGCAGGAATTTGGATCAAAAAACACCGTAGTAGGATTGGATGCTGCCGGCCTACACAATGTCGCTATATGCCATTGGAATTTAACCCCGCAGCAATTGATGGATAAAGCGATTGCGTTAGGGCAGGGCGTTTATGCTGACAACGGCGCTATCGTTTTTGATAGTGGCGAGTTCAGCGGTCGTTCTCCAAAGGATCGTTTTATTGTGCGTGATGCTATCACGGAGAACCATGTAAATTGGGGCGATGTGAACGTAGGTGTGACTGCAGAAGCTTTTGATGCTTTACATCAAGAGGTTTGCGCGTACTTCGAAGGAAAAGAAATTTATGTGCGTGATAATTTCGTTTGTGCGAATCCAAACTATCGTTTGAATGTACGTACGATCAACGAAATCCCTTACCACAACTTATTTGTAGATAATATGTTCATGCGTCCGTCTGCTGCAGAGCAAACAGGCATGACACCTGATTGGACGATTTTGTGTGCGCCGAGCTACAAAACGCCAAACGCTGCTCAACACGGCGTTCGTCAAGGTAACTTCGTAATCGTGAATTTCACTAAGAAAATGGTGTTAATCGCAGGCACGGGTTATGCAGGCGAAATGAAGAAATCGATCTTCTCTGTATTAAACTTCATCTTGCCAGTGAATCGCAACGTATTGCCGATGCACTGTTCTGCAAACATTGGAAAAGACGGCGATACTGCTGTATTCTTCGGTTTGTCAGGTACGGGTAAAACTACACTTTCTGCTGATCCAAACCGTGATTTGATCGGAGATGATGAGCACGGCTGGGCAGATGACGGCGTCTTCAACTTTGAAGGCGGTTGTTATGCGAAGTGTGTTGATTTAACAGAAGAGAAAGAACCTCAAATTTTCAAAGCGATTAAGCACGGAACTGTTTTGGAGAATGTACAATTCTATCCAGGAACAACGACTCCGGACTATGCTAATATCTCTAAGACAGAGAACACGCGCGCGGCTTATCCGATGACACATATCGACAATGCGGTAAATCCGAGTGTGGGTGGTGTTCCTAAAAATATTTTCTTCTTGACTTGTGATGCGTTTGGGGTATTACCTCCAATTTCAAAATTGACACCTGGTCAGGCCATGTATCACTTCATTTCTGGTTATACCGCTAAGGTTGCTGGAACGGAAGCAGGTATTAAAGATCCAACGACGACGTTCTCCGCTTGTTTCGGAGCACCTTTCTTGCCATTACATCCTACGCGTTATGCAGAGATGTTAGGTGAGCGTATGCGTGCAACAGGTGCTAATGTTTGGTTGATTAATACAGGTTGGAGCGGCGGCGCTTATGGCGTTGGTAACCGTATGAAACTTTCTTATACACGTGCGATGATCACTGCTGCCTTGAAAGGGGAGTTGGATAGCGTAAGTTTTGAGAATCATCCTGTGTTCCACTTGGCGATGCCTACTTCTTGTCCGAACGTACCAGCAGAAATCCTAAACCCACGTAATACATGGGCGGAAGGTGCTGCTTACGATGCAAAAGCGGGTGAATTGGCAAAACAATTCGTGAACAACTTTAGCAAGTATGCTTCTGAAGCGAACGAAGAAATTATGTCGGCAGCTCCAAAGATTTAAACTTTTACGATTTATTATAGTCCAACATCAAATCAATTAAATTAATTATGAAAAAAATCATGCTTTTGGCTGGAATGGCCGCAATGATGGCTACTACAGTAGTTACTTTTGATTCATGCCGTAAAGGTGCTGAAGATCCTGCAATTTCTTTGCGTTCTCGCAAGGCTCGCTTAGTAGGTGAGTGGAAACTTACTGAAGGTAACGACACTAGCACGAACGGTTCTTTCACTTCTTATACTGCGTACACTGAAACAACTGAAACGGTTTCTACAGGTAGCGGTAGCGCAATGAGCAATCCGTATGAAGAGAAAATGACCTTCAATGCTGATGGTACTTTTGAAATGTATGAAAAGATCACTAACGCTTCTAGCGGAAGTTATGACGAGATGACAACTACAGGAACTTGGGATTTCAACTCAGGTGTAGGAGAAGAAACTAAAATGGCGAAAGTTATTTTGACTCCAACAAACGTTGAAGAAGTGTCAACTTCTGGTTCTTCAATTACTACTACTAACTATGCATATGTAAATAATGCACTTGTCTTCACTATCGACTTAGTTCGTTTAAGTAATAAAGAATTGAAAGTATATTCAATTGACAATTCAGTTTCTACCGGAACATCTACTTCTTCAAGTACTTCCGTTTCTCACAAAACTTATTCAGCTCTTTAATCAAACCCTTAAAAGAATAACATGAAAAAATATTTCTTATATGCAGCTATGGCAGTTTCTGTTTTATCAGCAACTGTAACTTTGAATTCTTGCCGTAAAGGTGAAGAGGATCCAGCAATTTCATTGCGTTCACGTAAAGCTCGCTTAGTAGGTGAGTGGTCATTAACAGCTGGTAAAAACGAACAAACGCAAAATGGTAGTGTTTCTACAACTACTTTCGACGGAACGAATCAAATTGTTTCTAGTAACGGTCAGGCTGATACTACAGGTTTCACGAATACTATGACTTTCAATGGTGATGGTACTTATGTTAATGAGACGGTAACTACTACTACATGGAACTTCTTCGGGATGAGCTCAACTACGGTTGAAACTACCACTGAAGATGGAACTTGGGATTTCAACAGCGGAATTGGCGATGAAAAAGCAAAAACGAAAGTGTTGATCCACCCTACAAAATCTGTAACTGTTACTGTAACTACTTCTAGCACTTCAGGTACTACTACAGATACCAATACTGACACGTACACTTCTAACAACTTCGACTATTCAATGTACTTGACGAAGTTGAGCAATAAGGAGTTGATGTTCACTATGCGTTTGGATGAAACAACAACAGGTGCTGGTACAAGTTCTTCTACTTTGACAGCTACACGTACTTATACTGCTAAATAAGTTTTTATTTAAGGTATTTATAAGAAACGCCTTTCCTAACGGAGAGGCGTTTTTGTTTTTAAAAGAGAGGAATAAATTATAACTTCGACATTCTAAAACACACCAACCTTT
>JACCDJ011057743.1_pt1 | contig 14840 bp, 9 predicted proteins | sample 7444481 | NCBI WGS metagenome assembly JACCDJ01 (sample SAMN15323435, study PRJNA562643) | freshwater metagenome | isolation source: river surface water | place: USA:Blue River Watershed | collected 2017-08-15 | reverse complement strand
GAGAGGTGTGGTCGTTCATGGGATTTGCCGTTAATCTGCCTTAATGGGCAGTTTTCCGACAGAATCATTGCAGACAACCCAATGTCAACATAATGTTAACACTTAAAAGTGTCTAATTAATAACACCTAATTTAAAGCCTCCCTACGCAGTGTCCTTTCGTGAACACGAACACCGGGTTCCGCTGCCTCGGCATTCCCATGCCGAATGGCTACTTCGTGGGCGGCGAGAAGTATCGCTGCTCGAACGGCCACACGTGGGCAGTCTCGAATCGCTAAGGTTAAAGGGCGCTCGGGTCGCCTGCCCCTACCCTCACGCCCCAAGGTCCCTCAACAATTTTGCCTCCACCGCCGGCTCGTGCCTCAGGTGCCCGATCGTCCGGATGACCTCTTGGACGTCATAGGACGTTCGGCGGAGCGTAACTTCGCCCGCTAAGGGGTCATAAGTCGCCCAGGAGGCTCGTTTGTCATCTACGCGAGGCAGACCCACGCTTCCGACGTTGATGACCGTCTTGAGGCCTGGCTCGAGACGATAGACCCCTGACGTAGGCAACGGGACGGGATCTACCCTACCCTCGGTCCAGATTTCCGGGATATGGGTATGGCCGACGAAGCATAGCGTAGCCTTCTGAGCGGCGAAGTGAGCCTTTAGTGCCCGAGGAGTCAGCAGGTAATCAAAGACCGCGTCGGGATTCAGGGAAGCATGAGCCAGCTGGATGCCCTCAAACTGCCCGGTCGGCCGCCACTTAGAGATCAACTCGCGGTCGGCATGGGTGAGCTTCTTACGGGTCCATTCGATCGCACCCCAGGCCGCATCGTTGAACCATCGCTCGCCCAAAGCGCCGATCACGCCTGCCTCGTGGATACCCTGCAGGCAGACCTCTGCCTTAGCGATCATCCGCAGGCAGTCGCTGGGAAAAGGCCCGTAACCGACTACGTCGCCCAGGACCACCATCCGCTTCACCCCAAGTTTCTCCATTTCCGCTAACACTGCCTCCAGCGCCGGTCGGTTAGCATGGATATCTGAGAGAATGGCAAGCATTCGACAACTTATGAGAGGAGACGGGACCATCCATCAAGCCAGGCATAGATCAGCACGCATTGCGTAGCCGCTCACGGAGCTGCACGCCTCACCGAGTCGAAACGGAAATCCTTCATCGCATCCACGTCCGTGAATTCCACCGACTCTCCTTTTTTGAAATAGTGTGCCACGGACTCACCTACGCCGCTCTCTTTGCTCGAGCCATTGAGACCGACCGGAGAGAGCACCAGACCGTATTGCTTCTTGGTCTGCACGCCATTCTCATCATAAACCGAGACCAGCAGCTTAAGCGGCCGGGTCGAACTATTCGTCACGACGACGACCTTATTCTTATTGATCAGCGACTCCCGCCAGCGAATCACGATCGGCATGGTCTTACGAATCTTCTCCAGCTGCGCCTCGAGTCCACCGATGACGCCCTGAAGCTTGGCACCCCTGGCGACTTCATCCTCGAGTTTCTTAGCCGCTTGCGCTGCGAGCTGCTTCTGAGCTTCCGCGACATCAAGCGCCGTCTTGGCGACGGACTCGGCAGCATGCTTGTCCGATACAGCCTGCTTGGACTGCGCTTCCGCTTGACGCGCTGCTGCTGCGCTGTCGGCAATCTGCCGGCTGGCGTCGTAAGCCGGCAGCAGGAAGTTGACGGTGACCAAAATCAGCCCGACCAACGCGAAAAAGGCGGCGGCGGCTAGGATCCAAAGATTCCGTCGCTTGTCCGCCTTGAGTCGAGCATGCGCCGAGGGGCCAGAGATCTCCGGGAAGGCCTCGATCGCGGACCAAGCCTGGTCATTTTCATAGAGAACCCATCCCTGTCGCTTCAGCTCGTCCCTGGACGAGATCCGCTGGTCCTTAAACCATGCGGCGACCTGCTCGGAAGTCCCTTGGATCAGGGTGTCACCAGAGCGGCTTTTGATTAGGTAGACAGGAGGTTCCATCGCCAAAACAACTCACTCACCCTTATCGGAGGGCAGGCCGAAGACCTTCTGGGCGATAGATTTTTCACGTTCTGCCTTCAATTGCTCGTTGGTGCGGATGTACAGGGAGTACAAAGCGTCGTTTTTTGCCTGCAGTTCAGCCAGCTGATCCTTCAGCGGCTTCTGCGCAACGGATGCTTCCCGCTTCTCTTCATCGAGTTGACGGGTCAGCTGGGCGATGCGTCGGTTGGCCGCCGCGAGGTCGGCAGAGACCCGGCCGGATAGGTCATCAAGCTTGCCGCGGGCGTCCTTTAGCTCCCCTTGCTTCTGCGCCAGCGTTTGATTCAGCTCGTCGCGACTCGCACTGAGTTGATCGCGGACTTCATCGAGCTGCTTCTTCATCAGATCGATGGCCTTGCGCGTCGCGACATCCTTCTCCCTCAGGGCTGTCGCCGTCTCTTCGCGGGTCTGCTTCAACTTGTCATACGCAGTCCGCTCCAATTCCTTGGCGCTCCGGGTCTCGGCCTTGGCTTCGTCGACCCGGTTGGACTCGGTGTAACGAGGAATGAGCTGGTCGTAACAGATGAGGGCGAAACCGATCCCGACGAAGATGAGGCCGGCCACCATGCAAAGGTAGTTCCAGTTCTTCGCGCGAGTCAGGGCGCGACGTCCCTCCCGCTCGGAACGGTTGAATTCCGGAAAATCCTTCACGCGCCCCCAGAGCTCGTCGCGCTCCATGACGTGGAAACCAAGCCGACGCAGGTCATCGTCCGAGGTGATGCGGTTCTCGTTCAACCATGCTTGGATCGTATCGAAATCACCTTCCCTCTCGATACGCCCGCCGCGGGACTTGATGCAGTAAACTGGCTTTGGTTCGTTCATGCGGTTTTTTTGTCAAATTTTTCGGCCGCCTCGTCGCGCGGCTTCGTCGGGACGGCAGGCATAGGCTGCTCAGAGCCAGGCACTTTGACCGGCGGCGCGATCCGGGTCTTCGGCTTGATGACTTTGACCTGATCGGCGTCGACATCCAGATCCTGGGTCACCTCGCCATGCAGGTCGGAGGAAGTAGAGCCATACTCGATGCGCAGAGAGTGGCGGCCAATCGGCAACCTCAGCCTGAAAGCACCGTTGGGCGGCACCTTAACTTCTTTCCCATCGACCTCAAGGTGCTCCAATTGGACGCCTTTGGGCAGATTCAGCGAGAAATCGATGTCCTGAGATTTGCCATCCGCGAGCGGATTCACGGCGTCAATGTCGACCTGCGGTACCGGCAGGATCCGGGAACGAGGCGCGGGGGAAGGCTGTCTCGGCAAGGGCTGGGGGCGATCAGGGATTAACTTAGGGGCTGGAGTCATCTTACCATTCGGAGTCGGTGACTTGTCATCCTGATCTGGTTCGCCTTCGGCTTTAGGGGCCGAGGGCTTCGTCTCGCCGGGTGACATCTTGCCGGACGGAGCTCCCGGCACGCGTCCGTTACCGTTTTTGGTTTCCGAGTTGGGGTCCAAAGGCTTGCCCGCATGAGGCGTCGACTTTCCGTCTGGAGTCATCTTCCCATCTGGCACCACCGGGATAGTTCCCTTGTCGTCTTCGCCCTTCGGCTTGGGCCCCATGGGCTTTTCTTCGCCAGGAGTCATCTTGCCGTCGGGCCCTGCGGTGCCGGGCTCCTTCCCCCCCTCGCTGTCGGGCTTAGCCCCGAAAGGATTGGGCTCACCGGGCATCGTCTTGCGGTCAGGGATCATCTTGCCGTCCGGCGACATCTGGCCGGGGACCGGCGCGGGCTTGCCGTCAGGCGCGGGCACCGGAATCATCGTATCTCCAGGCTTAGGCTTATCGCTCGGCAGCATCTTACGGTTCGGATCCATGACGTCAGGCACCTTCTGGCGTTCGGACTCAGGCCCGGGTTCTAATGGCAACGGAATGGCGGGGGATCTCTTATCAGGCGGATTCACCCCACCGGGAGGAATCGTCAAAGGCGGGAGGCCCGGAAGAGGCACCAGCGGAGGAGTGATCACGACCGGAGGCTTCGGCTTCTCCGCGACCGTGATCGTCAGCGTCTTTGCGTCACTCTTGTACAACAAACCCCAGAGTGTTGTCTGCGTGGACTGCAAAGTAACCTCATAGCCGCCTGACCGCAGCCAGACCGGCTTGGGCTCGAATTCCGTCGAAGCATCAGGCAAAGCTTGGGCGAAAATCCAGTGATACTCGGTGGTGCCCCAATCCAGCGAACGATCAAGCGTCGTGAGGTTCCTCGTCGTCGCTGGTTCTTGCGCAACGGCCGAGACTTCAAAATCAACCACCGGCCGGGGCAGGCAGCACCACAGCAGGAAAAGCAGCGCGGCCATCGCGAGCAGGCCGAAGAAAAAGATCTTCAGCCAGCGAGCCAAATTGCTGCTGGTCTCTTCGCCATCCGTTTCCGCGCGGGCGGTGCCTTCCGAAATTGCGTCCTCAGGCGAGATGGTCACGAAATCGGCGCCCCCGACCGGCTCCAGCCCCCAAAGGATGAAAAGCCGCGACTTCGAGTACCAGTGCGGGCGGTAGATGCGGTAAGCTGCGGGATACCGTTCCACGGAAGGAGGTCCGAACTTCCAGATAAAGTTGCGGACGTCTTCCGGAATATCGGTCCGATCCGCGAGTCGTTTGAAATTATGCCATGTCTCCAGAAAACGTTGCCACTCTCCGCGAGGAATCCGCTCGCCGGGCTGCAACGCACGGGTCCTCGCCAGGACCTCCGTCTTATCGACGTACTTGGTGAAGATGACCTGGTTGCCGTTGTCCGAAAACTCCGCCTGCGGGAAGAACTCACCGAAAGCGCCCTCGACCCGCAGGATATGCTGGTAGGTCGGTTGCCAATAAAGATGCTGATCGCCCGATTCGACGCGCAAAGCCCGGAAGTTCGCGACCCCGGGAGGATTCACGAACATCATGCCTCCCTTAGGGGAAGGCTGGAACTTCGGCGGGACAAAGGCCATTGTCAGGCGACTTCCGCTAGACTGAAGTTTGCGCCGGCCGGATTACGGACCTGCCAGCACAGCACCTCGCGGACGGCCGTGACCGAAGTGGCGCACGACATCCGGGACCTGTCGACGGGCTCGCCCAAGGTAGGCACCAGCAGGTTATAGCGTCCGTCGGCGTGTTCATTCAACGCCTTCGCCCAATGCACGAGCTTGTCATGACGCTCCTTTTCAGAAAGCCCTTGGTGCTTCCAGCAATTGATCAATGTCACGCCAAGACGACGGACGATCTGCAGCTGGAAATCCTTGGCCGTGGGGTCAGCCTGGGCGGAGACGAAAGCGGTCAAGGTGGTCCAAGCGGAAATCGAAGCAGGATTGCCTGACAAGGCCTCCTGATACATCGAATGGATCTGGTCGCGCAGCTCTGTCTCCCTAAGTTTAGCCGGCGCGAGCACCTCATAGCCCTTGTTCGCCTCAGCGAGCAGCTGGGTGATTCGGGCCTGCTCAACGACCAAGGATTGGTCGCGCTTCTGAATTTCTTCCCGCGAAGACTTTAACTGGATTTCAAGATTTTCCAGGCTTTTCCTAAGGTCTGCGCACTTTCGTTCGGCTTCATTCTTTTCTAAGATGGCATCTTCCGCTGTCTTCTCAAAAGACGGGATGCGTTCGCGTTCCGCATCACGCTCCCGCTCGGTTGCAGCGGTCCTACGCTTCTCATCCGCGAGATCCTGCTGAGCCCGACTCAACTGTGCTTCAAGAGAATCACACTTCGCCGTGACCTCGCCAAGTTGAGTCTTGTTTACCTCAACAGCTGCAGCCTTTGCGACAGAATCTACTAAACGAGATCCCATTTCCGCGATGAGCTTCTTCAAATTCGCCTCCGAACTAGAAACGTTCTGAGCGGTAGCAAGCGGGGCCGTACGCTGTGCGATAGCCGAGTTGATGGCATGAGCGACAGCCTGCGAGTCGAGCGGTCCAGCTGAAGTCGAATGGCCAGCAGACGACTTCTGAGTCCTGAGCCAGATGAGCGGAAAAAGGACTAGCAACAACAAGGAAAAAGAAAGTAGCTGAAAGATGGCGAGATCCTGATTGGTCGGCTGCTTGGAATGACCGGCCGCGGCAGGCTGTGAAGTCAGCTCATCTGACTTCTTGGCATCTTTGTCATTCTTAAGTGTTGATGTTGTCGTAACTGTCGCACCCCCTCCCTGGGAGGCGCCTTGAGCTGCGCCCGACCCGGCCGCCTGAACCACCGGGGTCGCGACGAACATCAAACTGAGCAATAAAAATAAGGACATCGTCTTCATGTTACTTGTTAGAGTGGGTTGATTTGAAGATTTCGAGCATGCCGGTGTCCTGCCAATGCAAGGAATGCTCGCCGACGGGATAGAGCTTGAGGATTACCTGCCCCATGAGGTCGTCGCCCGTTTCGGCATGGAAGATGCTGACGAGCTCAAGCCCGTCCGTGGTCTCCTGGTTAACCTGACCGCTCGGCGTCAGCCGCTGGAAGACGGCCTTCACTCCGGTCACGGAACCCTGGGTCGAGTCCTTCCAATCGAGACGATAGACCGGCTCGGGGAAGCAGGAGTTGGCGTCGAACATCTTACGACCAATCCGCGCCCCGGTCTGCAGGGAAATTTCCGCGGAGACATCATCCTTTTCGCGCATGATCTTGGTGCCGAATTTCGGTCCAGCCTTTGGCATCTCGCCCCAGATATTGCGGTTCCCGGATTCGTTGTGTACGTTGATTTTCCAGCCTTGGACGATATTCAGGTTCATCGCACGTTCGAGCGCGGCGCCTACGCACGTCACGCTCTTGGCGTCGGCAATCGCAGCGTCCTCCCCTTCCTTGAAAGGATACCAGGTGCCAGCCTTGAAGCCACGCGTGAACAGGATGCGCTCAGAGGGCACCGGCACCATGCGCTGGATGAGCGCCGAAATGGCCGGCTGCTCCGACGGCTTGCCGCAGACCATGAGCAGGTCGACGTCGAAGGAAGCCGCATACTTCGCGAGGGAGCGGACGAATTTGCCGAAGATCTCTTCCAACTGACGGTCGAATTCGGCGGCATCGACGACCAGCTGCTTATCCAAGGCGACATAACCGAGGCCTAGGTTGTTGGTGAGATTGGAGAAACTCTTCTCGGTCACCCCCGCCTCCTGAGGCGTGAAGGAGAACACCCCCTCCGTCCATTTGCCGGAACAGCGACGGGAGAGGAGATGGATCGCCATGGGAAGCAAGCTGCCCGTGAGGACCGAGACGCGGCTAGACGTATCGGTGACGTTCTTCTCCCCCACCAGATACTCGCCGAACTTGGCGAACTGCTCAGGCGAGTCCGCCAGACGAGGAAGGACGATCTTCTCGATGATGGCCTTGACCAGGACGTCGCCGGCGACGGTCGAAGAATCCTTGAAGAGGACCTTGGCGTCGAGTTCCACGGAAACGCCTTCCTTCTTGTCCTGATACTCGACGATGGAGACGTCGGAGGTGCCGCCGCCGATATCCAAGTTCATGACGCGGAGCTTCGGCATCTCGCCTTCGGCGCCGCGGCCGTTGACGGCGATCCAATTCTCGCCCATGGCCTCTCCGGATAGCCGGTCGATGGAGGCGTAGATCAGTGGCAACTGACTGGCGACCGCTTCGTCCATGCGCATCTGCAGTTCGATGGGCGGCTCCCCCGACGGAAGGTTGGTCGCCTGGAAGATACGGATGGCTTCCAGCCACTTCGCGCGGTACTGGGAAATCTCCGTGCTGGTCCAGCCGGACGGATACGTCGCGATGACGTTACGGATGGCGCGACGATGGAAGGCCCCCTGCTGCTGGGTCCAGTTGAGGTCGTTGATCTGGCGATGCGCCGTCTCCATGATGGCGAGCACCGACCAGGTCAGCGTGTTGCGCCGCGGATAGCGAGGGCTGGCGGGAGCGGTCACCGGACGGTTGACCACCGACCAGCCACACGGAAGTTCTGAGTCATCGCCCCAGATCTTGCCGCTTTCAGGCTGGAAGCGCAGCATCAGTCCAGAGAGCAGGCTAAGTCGGCCGAGGCCGTTGACCGGACCGAAGATTTCGTCGCCGTAGTTGGGCACGCAGGACCAAGCCTGGGGGCTGAGCTCGCTGTCCCAGAAGTATCGCTTCGCGGAGCTCTGCTGCAGCAGCTCACCGAGCTGCATGCGACGTTCGGACTCCTGGCCTAGCGGGGAGGACCCATGGATCAGCTCCTCCATGTCATCCCCCAGGCAGACCGGGGAAAGTTTGACGAACATGTGCGGAATCCGTCGCTCGACCATGTCGAGTTTTTCCTCGACGGCGCCACCGCTCATGCGGGCGAAGAACCCGGGCTCGATGCGGTGTTTCTTGTAACGGGTGGCCACCAGCGAAACCGGCTTGGCCGTGGCCGTCTTGCTATCGGGGTCGAAGGCGCGGAACTCGGGAGACTTGAGGACGAAACGCGAACTCACGATTGCCTCGTCCACGCGGGTCTGCCGGGGCAGGAGCGAGTAGAAGGACGGCTTGAGCGAGAGCGGACGGCAGCTCTGCGCGAAATTACCCGGCTTGCCTTTGGCATGCTCCAGGACCAGCACCGCGGTGCGCGAATTGCCGAAATCGATCACGAGATCCACGTCGACGGGGGTCGACTTGAGGACGTCGCTCCAGCGGAAATTGAGGGTCAGCTGACGCCCCTCGATGACAACGGTCCTGGGAGCATCCCCCTGGACCGAGGTATCATCCTTGTCATAGTAGGGCTGCTGGGGATCGCCGTGCTGCTTGAAGTGCGCCTCCTCCCCGGGGCTAGGCAGAGTCTCGTCGTAAGGCCATCCCCGATCGATGGTCCCAAGATTCGTCTCCACCGCAAGCCAGAGCCCCTTGATGCTTTCGTTGCCATGACGACACTCGCCGAAACGATAGCGCAGGTACTTCAAGGGCTGCGGCTGATTGACCTGCGTCCATGAGCTCGTCAGGTAATTGGTCACCTTATCCGCCCAGGCGGTCTGCAGCGGATCCGTGAAATCCGCATGCGCACCGTTGGCCAACATCGTGCAGGCCGCGCGGTTGGCGATGATCTTCTCACGCACGCCGGCGTCCAGGACGCTGAACGGATCCGGCCCGAGCGGGAAAAAGAACAGGCGGAAGCCCGTGTCAGGCACGAGCAGGATTTTTTCGTCAAAGGTCTTCATGGAGATTAGGCGAGCCAGAGGTTGCGGAGTTCGTTATCGCCGGGGAGCACAGGACGGACCGGTGCGGCCGGCTTGAGGGTCTTCAGGGAGTCGAGGAAGGGCTTGATGATCTTCTGGTAATGAGGCGAATCCTTGTTCTCCCCCAGTTCGTTCTCCCAACCGACCTGCTGCTGCATGACGCTGGCGAGCGTGGCCTGTTCGATGCGGGGACCAGGCTGCAGGCGACCATGGCGCAAGATGTTGCCCATGACGACGGCGAGCTCCCGGCGAAGGATGCGGGCCGGCGCCTCGGACGAAAGGAAGCCCATCTCATCGCTGAGCCAAGCGACCAGGTGCTTGTCCAGCTCCCGGCCTTCGGACATGAGTTTGATGAGGCCGCGAGCCTCAGTCTCGTCGCGGAGCCCCAACACGCCCCAGTTAAATCCTTTGATTTTCTTCATCCGGGCCACCGAACCTTCACGCCAACGGGACCACTGTCGGGTGACGTAGGCGAACTTGGATTCGCGGTTCAACTGGGCGTAGCCCAGCGGCAGCGGCTCGAGTTCATCCGGCTCGACCGCGAGAAGGCTGCGAATCCAGAAGGAATAAAGCGAAGTGCAATCTTCGATCTGCTCGAACTGCTTCAACTCGCGCGGGAGCGAAATCGCCCAGAGGTTGAGGTTCGCCTCGATCGTCCTGCCGACCTCGGCGATCACCCGCAGCTGCTGCGCACCGGCGTCCTCGACAGCGGGGATGGCCAGATTGAGGAGCTGCTGGCCGGCAACCACGTCGCGCTCGGCGAGACGGGCGAGATGGCTCAGGCGGCTGGATGCGCGTAACTTCTCGAGCTGACGCTCGAAGAAATAACCGACGCCACCGTCGGGATCCTCGACGAGATGATCGAAGGAAGCCTGCGACTCAGGCGAACGGAAGACGCGATTGAAATCCGCGTCACGCTTGACGATGTCGACGGCTACCTTGCGCTCGTCAACGTCGAGACGGATCTCGCCGGCGGCCTTGAAAGTGGTGTAGGTGGTGGTGAAGTAAGTCGCGTTCGCGGGCCGGTCGAGGGGCGCGAGCGGCTCGAGCATGTCCTTGAAAAGCGGCCCGACTCCGGCCTTGGGCTTGGTCTGCGCAAGTTCGACAAGGACCTGTCCGAAGAAAGTCATGCAGACCGACAGCGGCAGCGGCGGCGGCGCGGACTCGTTGGTAGTGGAATTGAAAGCGGGATTCACGCGCTCCCACCAATAGTGGATGCCGGAGCGAAGCTGCTCGGGCTTGGACGGGAAGCTCTTGGCGCGAATGAGCAACGCGAAGGCATCGATGGACACGTCATCGCCGTAGCCCATGACGATGGAGGAAGTCTTGCCGCGCTTGAACACCGACGTGAGCAGCTGATGGTCGCGGTCGCCGAGTTGGGAGAGGTCGAGCTTCGTGAGGGCATTGCCTTGGGCGTCCTTCAGGGCGACGCCGGGGAAGTCGAGGACGTCCGACTCCTTGAGGAGCAGGAAGAAAGGCAGGCGGGAAAGGGTTTCCGGCACCTTGACCGGGACCACGATCTCGCGGACGAGAGCCTGGAACAGACCGAATTCCTCGCCGGCGATCTCCACGGCCGGGGTCCCCTCTTCGATGACGACCGCCCCGCCGTCTTCACGGAAACCCAGGGAGCGGATGCGGCGGAGGGTTTCGGCACCGAACTCGTCCAGGACGTCCTTCTTGACCCGCTTGAACGTGTCGATGTCCAGCAGGAGCGCGGCCACGCCCATCGTGCAGTACACTTCTCGCTTGGCCCAGCGGAGAGACTCCACCTTGGCGCGAAGATTGCGGAAGACCCCGGAAATGGTAGGGGAACCATCCCAGAAAATGGTCGATGCGAAATGGATGGCGGCCTCCTCAGACTGCGCGAGGTCGGAAGAATCGAGCAGGTCCCGACGGAGTCCGTCCCAGTAAGGCCTCAGTTTGGCGTAACGCTCCTCGCCGCTCCGGATGAACATCCCGACGACGTCGAGGATCTCGCGGAGCAGTTCGTAGGCGGCGCGGTTGGAACCCGGCGCCAAGCTGCCCGGCTTCTTGAGGAAGTCCTTGGTGATGCGATCGCGATCCCAATAGACGGGGGTGCCGTCGGCGGTCGCCGGATTGCACTCGGAAAGGTAGCCGAACGCGAGGGCGTGCATCACGTGCGAAAGCGAATTGAATTTGAGCCGTACCGGATAGCGAGGGTCGCGTACCGACGTCGCGGCGGTATAGCGGGTGACACAACCGGAAGCGTCGGCGCCGGCGGCGAAGGGATTCAGGGAGACGACGCCGGCCTTGCCCTTCCACAGGAAAGAAACAGGCTCGGCTTCGTTCCAGGTGAGCAAGGTGCTGTAAGCGCCCTTCGCACCTTCCTTCATCTCACCATCCAGGTAGGCCGACAGGAGCGTAGACTTGCCGGACTGGGAAGGCCCCCAGACCGCCAAGGTCTTGCGGTCGGCGGCGGCCGGACGTCGCGCCTGCGCGATGGCGTAGAGCGAATCCAGCCAGCTCCCCCGGGCGAGGACATGATCCGGATGGTCCTTGATGCGACGGACACCATGCTGCCAGTACCAGTCCAGGGTCTGGGCGAGTTTGGGCGGGGAAAGCTCGAAGCGCAGGGGCATGAAGCAGGCTTGGCCATTTCCACGTCCGTTTCCAGAAGTATTTCAATAACACCAAGGGCGTTTACGATTGATATCATTCTTATACACAACTCGTCGCAAGTGCCGCATTTGATAATACTTTAAGCCTCCGCGAACTCCCCGGCCGACGCCTTTACGGATTGAGCCGCCGCAGGCCTGGCGCAATGTCGGACCACCCATGCGCTTCCGTCCCCCTCCCGCCCGACCGACCGGCCCCGGCGCAGGCATGTCCGCCGTAATAACTGCTTAGAACGCCCATGGCGCTGCTCAACGAAGGCCAGACAATCGGTGGCACTTTCGAGGTGGAAAAGCTTCTCGGCGAGGGCGCCTTCGCCGAAGTCTACCGGGTGAAGCATCGCTTCCTGGGGCGGCAGGCCATGAAGGTTTTCAAGCAACCAGGCATGACCGAGGAGGTCATCCAGAAGATGCTTTCCGAGGCAATCCTGCTGTCGCATCTCGGGCACCCGAACATCATCCGGGTCTTTGATGCCAACACCTTCCATCACCTGGGCGCGGAACGCGGCTACTTCACCATGGAGTACGTCCCCGGCGGGACGCTGGAGGACCTCTGGCACTCGCATGGCGCGGCCCTGATGCCGGCCAGGACCGCCGTCGACCTCGTCCGCCAGGTCTGCCAAGGATTGCATTGCGCCCATGCGCAGAAGCCGCCGGTCGTTCACCGCGACATCAAACCACAGAACATCTTGGTGGGCTACGAGAATGACGGACTGCGCGCCCGCCTCAGCGACTTCGGCCTGGCCAAACAGGCCAACCGCCTGACGCTGCTGGCGACCGCCGCCGGCACGCTTGCCTTCAAGCCGCCCGAAGCCCTGGGCGAGCACTCGGCCGACTCGCTGGCTTCCGACATCTGGGCCCTCGGCGTCACGCTCTATCGTCTTCTCACCGACCGCTTTCCTTACGAGCCGGCGGGAGACTGGGGCTGGCACCCTAAGTCCTTTGAGAAAAAGCCCAGCGCGCCGTCGGCCTTCAACCCCGATTGCGACCCGGGCCTCGATGCGATCGTGGCCCGTTGCATCGAGATTCCGCTGCACCGGCGCTATCAATCCGCCGCCGAACTCCTGCAGGCCTTGACGGAATGGCTGGCCCGCCCGAAGACGGCCCCGGTCGTCAAAACCGCGCCCGCGCAGACCCCCGCCGACCATCGGGAACAAGCGGCGGCCTTGCGGCTGGCCGAGGAGGCGAAAGAATTGGCGGCCGGCCAACGTCTCAGCCAGGCGGCCGACACGATGGAGGAAGCTTTCCTCCTCGACCCCTCCCTGCGCCCGAAACACGAACATCGGGTGATCCTCTGGCGCAAAGGTCTGACCGGCTGACCGCCTTGATTATTTTATAGAAGAATTCCTGCGAACGGCCATCGTCCGAACCTCCCGCCGTGCCCTCCTCCCCCGACCAGCTCGCCGAAGCCTTGCGCGCCGCCGCCACGAGCGACGGCCTGCGAGGCAACCCCTTCCGGCTCTCGAACGCGCGCATCGACAGCACGCCGAGAGACCTGAACCGAGCTTTCAACCTGCTGAAGGTGCAGGTCGAACTCGGCGACCTGCCCGGACATAGCTACGGCCCGAAGAGCGCCGATGGCGACGTCGTCCGGCAGGCGAGCGAACGGGTCAAGGATCCGGTCAAACGCCTCGCCGACGAATGCTTCTGGTTCTGGCCCCTCGAACTCGGCGAGAAAGATTCCGCCTTGGAGGCCATCGCCGCCGGCAATCCGAGCGAACCGATCGCGATCTGGCAGCAGATGAGCCCGCATGCCACCTGGGGTCCGATCGCAAAGCACAACCTGGGACTGGTGGCGCTGCTGGACGCGATCGAGAAGACCGATGCGTTGCTGCGCAAGACCGGCGCCGCCCCCCGCCCGGAGAGCCTCGGCGCCGCCTGGATCGAGACGGCGAACAATTTCGACGCCCTGACCGACTCCTTGCCCGTCGAAGATTACCTCCGCGCCCGCATCCGTTCGCTGGAGGACCCACGCCTGAGCCCCCGCGACGCCGCGGACGTCCAGCTCGCCCTGCCGGGGGCCGTGGCGCGGCAAGCGGCGCAAGCGGCGCTCGCCCTGCATGAAGCGGATTGTTTCGCCTGCCGGACGGTGGCCTTCTGCGCGGAAAAACTGGCCGGGTCCGAAGTCGCCGACATCGTCGGCGACCTCCTTCGCTCCGAACTCGAGCAGATGCTCCAGTTCGGCCAGAAGGCGCCGGAAGGCGATCCGCGCCGACTTTGGAAGGAGCCCGCCGAACGCCTGCGCCGCCTGTGCGGTAAACTGGAACTTTTCGAAGCCTGCAAGACCCGCCGCGCCGACCTCGCCAACACCTGCGGCTCTCGCCTGCGTGGTTACGCCGTCGAGTGCGCCAACGAGCACGATGACTACGCGCAGTCGGCCGAAATCCTCAACACGTTGCTGCCGCTGGTGACCGGCGAAGAGCTCAAGAAAGTGCAGGCCGACCTCGTGACGGTCAAAGGTTTGCTCAAGGAGGCTGAGCTCAATCGGCCGGTCCAGGGGCTGCTGACCAAGATCAACGCCTTGCACGCCGAAGTCACCGGCTCGCTGCGCACGAAAGCCAGCGGGCGCAAGGCGGTCGATGACCTGCTGCAGCGTGGACGCGACCTGCTGGCCGAGATCAACGCGCTGACGCCGCCGACGACGCCGGCGGCGTCGAGCGACAAGGCGCGCGAACGCCTGGCGGCGGTCTTCCAGGACATCTCGCTGGAGACGAACAATCAGCTGAAAGATTACGGCGCGGCCTTCCTGTTCTGCGAATTCGCGCTGTCATTCGCGACGGGGAAGCTCAAGGAAAAGCTCCTCGCCGGCAAGACCACCATTCGTCAGAACTACGACCTCGCCCTCGAGGAGAAGAACGGCGCCTATGGCGGCACCTACGTCAACGATAACGGCGAACGCCTGATCCGCGGCTTCAAGTTCGCCGCCGGCGGAGCCTTCCTCGGCGGCATCGTCGGCCAACACGTCGCCGGCGCGCTCCTCGGGGGCCTCGTCGGCGGCATCGCCGGCTACAATTACCGACCATGAGTCAACCCAACCCCGCCAGACCGGCGATGCTTATCATCCAAAACCAGGCCTTCCTCCTCAGCGCGGCGGAGATGCTCATGGGGCAACTTCCCG
>JACCDJ011397382.1_pt1 | contig 14842 bp, 4 predicted proteins | sample 7444481 | NCBI WGS metagenome assembly JACCDJ01 (sample SAMN15323435, study PRJNA562643) | freshwater metagenome | isolation source: river surface water | place: USA:Blue River Watershed | collected 2017-08-15 | reverse complement strand
TTTTTTCTAATGCAGTCAATAAAATGATTAAAATTGGGTATGAAACGTTTAATGGACAAATTTCTAATATAAAAATATGGAAAAATTTATTATCAATTGATGATTTAAAAATGCATGCCTTAGATATTCAATCATTATCAAATTATGAGTTACAATTATTGAAGCATAATAAAATTTCAGATGTTTTATTGTTAAATCTTTCATTACAAGATGACAATTTTTATCAAATTAATGATCAAATTTTACCAATTGATTTTAGTGAAAATAATCAATTACCTACAGTTAATAATGAAAATTCTTATCCTTTTATAATTTATGGTTTAAACAATATAAAGCCTATTGATAATTTAACATTTAAAACTATTGTTAGTTATGAAAATGATTTTAAATTTGATGAACCTAATATTGAAAATAAAGTAAATATTTTAAGTTTTCAAGACGATAATTTATTATCAAATTCTTCAAATATTAAAAAAGTGCCTGTTTATGAAATCAATTATGATAAGCAGAAGAAAAATGATGTTAGATTTGCTATTGAAATGTCAAATGTTAAACATTTAAATGAAGATATTGGTAAATTATTCAATTCAATTGACTTTTTTGCTGATATTATTTCAGATTTTGGATCATTAAATGATCCTGCTTATAATAAATTTGAGAAATTTTCAGATTTTTATTTTAAACGTATTAAGAGTAATTCAATTCAGATGGCTCCTTTATACGATTTGTATCAAATTTTTGACAATGTTTTAACTGAGATGTTGTCTGAGTTTATTTCTAGTCGTGTGAAGTTTAATAATAATGTATATGTTGTTGAATCGCATGCATTAGAAAGACATAAATTTCATTATAAATTTTTGGAAAGTCATATTGTAATGAAAGGTGATATGTCGCAGTCAAATATTAATAATTCTAGGAAATCTTTTAATTATTTGAAGTTAGAAGGCAGAAGATTATTACAGTAAAATAATATTTTTTAATATTTAAAATATTAAAAAAGGTCGCACGAATGATTACGATTAATATTGAACCGAATACAATTACTCCTTTTGTCGATTCGGATCAAGCTCAAATTAATTTTAAAGTTGAAAGTAATTATTATATTCCATATACTACTTTATATAACCCTAATAATACTAAAAAATCTCTCCAGATAACCACCAGAACATCTCAGATTGATTTTGTGTCGCAAGATAGATATACTTATGGTTTTTCACTTAAGTTATCACCAGAGATAAACGAGATAACGCAACCTTCTTCAAAATATTTTAGTAATTTTAGAGAACAAGAAAATTTTAATAGCTATGTGTCTAATTTTAAAGAACCTGTTGTTTTTGAATGGGAAGAAAGACGATTTACTGACTTTCCTGATGTAATGTTATCAACTGATCAGACAATACAATTAAACACAGATAATAAGTGGTCCAATATTTATAAACAAAATTATTTAATTATCCAAAATTTATTTAGTAATAAACCTTTTGAAAAAAGAACTTCAATTCATAATCTAAAAATGCCTAATATCAGAGGAATTAATGAAGATTTTAAAATGATGTTTCCTAATAATCATATGTCTGGACCTTTTAATGAAGTCTTTAATGGTTATTGCTTACCTGTTATCTACAACAATCAGCATCAATTTTGGGAAAATACTAGCACTTTAAAACTATTAAATAATTATTGGGAAAAAATTTTATTGAATTTAGATGATCAAGAAAGATATTCTTTTATTTCAAAAATATTATATCCTATCATTACTAATACAGATTTACATAATTTTTATTTTGGAGGGTACTTAGAACCTTTTACAATTAGAGATATTTTAGAATATAAGGTCAGGCCTAAAAATATTTTAAATGGTTTAAAATTTTCATTAGTTGATGCAGGTATTAGTGCAAAGGGTATTACAAATATTGTTACTGATTATATTAATATTAATGGAATAAATGATCCTAAAAATGCTTTTTTGGAATCAAACGAAAGTTTTTCAGATATACAAACTATTTCTTTACAAGAATATAGCTATGATTCAATTAGACGTAATGCTAATACTAATAGTGTGTTTGATTTAAACGGTAATATTACTAATCAAAAATCGATTGTTGTTTCAGTATTAGATAATCCTTATCCTTTATGGAATGAAAGTATTAATTTTCATTATTTAAATGAAGATGAACATTATGATCCAATTATTCCATTTAATGATAGTAATAAATCAACAGACACTTATTTAAATCGATATAACAATTTTTATCCTACTGATTTACCTGATTATGAAAATATCGTACAAACTTTAAGTTCAAATCTTTTTGATAGAAAAGGTATATTAGTAATAGAAGATCAAATACAATATACATCTAAAGGATATGATATTGATAAAAGTAATAATCCAATTGGCAGAGATTCAAAAATATACGTAGGATTAAAGGAATAAAAATATGGCTAGAATTAAAAAAATATTTAATGGTACAACTTTTGAATTAACAACACCTAAATCTGGTAATTCTTTATTAAATGAGAAGACTCGATTAATTAAACAAGACGCACAGCAAATTAGAACTCCATATATTACTAATGGTTATAATGCCGATAATTTAATAATTGATACAAAATATAATGACAATAATACTCGCGTTTTTAATTCAAATCTTATTGATATTGATAATATACTGAATGTAAATGATATTGCAACGCCTAGTACTACAAGTAATATTGATACTGTGTCAGCTAATAATACTGAAATAATTAACAAATTTTCAATTAAAAAAAATTCTATTGATACAAAATTTAGTGCTTTTATTGATAGAGAATATATTTCTAATAATTCTTTAAATCAAGATTTTATTAAAGGCGAAGGTCAATATCAATTTTTAGATAGTAATTTATATGAAGAAGTAGCAATTGATATTGAATTAGATACGCCTGTTGATACTATTTTACAAAACACAGCATATTTTCAAAAAGCATCAAATGCTGAAATTGATCCGCAATCTGATGCATATGATTTTAATTTGACTAGAGAAAATTATCAATTTAATACTTGGGCTAATTCACCATATACATTTAGAAAAGTTAATCAACAAAATAAACGTTTAAATACGCCATTTGTAATTTATAATTTTTCAAATAATTGTTGGGAATATAGAGGTATTCCTAATCCTTATCAATATTATCAATCAATTTATACTTCACCTACCTTAAATGATAATCGTACATTATTAGATTATTTACCACCTACAGCAATTGTTTCTAATGATATTAAACCTTTTACTTCATATTTCGATAAATATTTAATGAGTAATTTAGCATTAACCAATAACGCTATTAATTATTTGGCTTTTAACACTTCAATTCCTGGAAATATTAATCAAATAGATGAATTAGTATCAAATTTATCATTACCTACTTCTCAATTTGGATTTCCTCATTTTCCAAAATTTTATGCTTTTGATGAAAATTTATTAAATATGTCTAAATATTTAACTAAAGAATTAATTGTCGATAGGATTAGTTTGAATTTAAATGTAGATTTACAGTCTGAATTTGATAATCAAGGATCCACTCAAGAAGATATCCATTTAACATCTGGCGTTAATTGTTCTTTAAACTTTTTTGTAGTTAATCAACATGAATTATTTAATAAAGCTGCAAACAACTTTTTGACAGTTTTACCAAAAGGAATTGCTACAAATAATATTAGTTTAAAGCCTTTTAAAAATGTATCAAATTTAATTAATAATTTTTATGAAAATTTTCCTTTTCAACATCGTTCAATGCTTTATAAGGAACATTTAGACGAAATAACTAATGATAATATTGAAGAACGTGTTAGAATAATTAATAGAATATTAATCGATGAAAATTTAATTTATAATGATTTGATTGACGCTAACTATGTTAAACAAAAATTAATTTTAAATGAAAATACAAAATTTAATGATGATGATAAAGCTTTACAAATTGAAGAATTTTTTTCATCCGATATTATAACTAGTAAACAACGTGAAATTATTACGTATGGAAATATTAATTTCTATTCAAAAGGAATTAATAACAATCAAGATATTGATTATGAAAAAGTTAAAAATAAAATTAAAGCGAATGCTGACGCTTTTATTAATACTGACGATTTTTATACTACCCCTCAAAATAGTTCAAAACATATATTAGATTATAGTGGTAATATAAATTGTAATACCTTTATTAAAAAAATAGCTGGTGTTAATGAATTAATATCAAATAATACGTGTGGTTTTTCATCTCATATTTTAAATTATCAAATTGAATTATCTGATTCATTATATGATTATTATACATACACTACTCTGAATCAAGGTCTATCTATTTTACAATCTGATGGCTTAACGCGTGATATATTACCAATTAGTTCATCAGGTAGAAGTTTAATTAATAATTCTTCTCAATATAAATTAAAAAAAGATATTCATGAAATAATTTCGATTGAATTTGATAAAAACAATAATGAAAAAGATGGAAATGTAATTACAAAGCCATTTGCTAACTGGAATAAAGTTAATAAATCTGGTAATATAGAATTAAATAAAATTAATAATTTTTCACCATATATTCTAAGGCCTAATGATAATATTTATTTTGCTTTATCTATTTCTCCAACTTTGTCACCTAAGATTTTTAAACAATTATTAAAGATCAAACAAGGAAAAGTTAAATTTACATTACACGGCTATATGCAAAAAAATAATGTAAAAGTGCATGAAAAGAATCTACAAAATCTAAATCAAAAAAATTTAAGTTCTATCATTATTGGAAATGAAGATTTTGTAGTAAATACATATCCTAATGCATATTATTCATATAGTAATCTTTTTAATTCATATGATAGAATATATAAAGGACAGTTTTTATCAGATTTTATAGGGGATACATCACAAGATATTACAGGCAGTAGTAATACTTTTGAACCTACAATAAATTTAGGTCAATTATCTTATATTTTTGATAATGGTATTTTTAATAAAAATAAAACTTTAATTTTTAAATATACTAATACACAAAATGCACGTAAAGTTATTTTAAATATTGATTTAAGATATTTACAATTAGAAGAAGGATTACAACCATCTGATTTAATAAATGACGATGGTACTGGTACTTATCTTTGTTTTGAAAATAAATCTAGTAATCAAACTGCTTTTAAAATTAAAGTAACTGATTTTAATACAGGGACTGAATATTGGCCATTGTCTGATAACGGATTAGACGAGAATGTTTTAGCTATTTCGCAATTTGAACAATTCTTATTACAATGGGATATCGCTAGTCAAAGATTTAAAAGAATAACATCTAGACAAATTATGAATTCTGAAAGTTTGAATTTTTTTACTTCTAAAAATATTGTATCTGAAGGTTCAAAGATTTTATTAGGCAATACTTTTATTCCTTATTTACAGTTACTAAATAATAACGTTTTAAATGATGAATTTATTTATGATGATAAAGAAACTGCTACATTTTTAGGAAAGTCAATTCTTCAAGCCGAACAAGATGAATTAATTGTTACTTTCGATGATTATTATGCATATACAGTTGTAAAAGAAATGGGATTTTATAAAAATCAAAAAACTAAACAACAAATACAAAATTTTCATGATAATGATATTAATAACTTTTTAAAAGCTTTTCTAGACGGAGACAAAAGATATTTAAATTCTTATGTAAATTCTAAGAAATATGGACAATACAATAATTTTATTGAACAAAGGCCATATACAACTGTTAAAAACGCAACAGGAAAAATTGATTATGTAATTGAACAAAATTTTATTAATGCAGATACTGGTATTGAAATTACAAATTTGAATAATGTTATGACTCGAAATAAATCAAAATATTTAAATTTAATTGATGCTGGATATAAATCAATTACAACTGATGGTGTGATTACTCCATGGAACGGGGCTGATTTTTATAATCGGGTGCATGTTTCATTTAATGATAGTGTATCATAAAAAAATTTAAAAAGCTTGGAAAATTATTATTTTTTGATAAATATAAAAATAAAATAATGAGATAATAATGTCAGGAATACTTGATAAAAAGCAAAGATTAATTGATTTCATATTAACTTCTGATGGATATAAGCAGATTGAGAATGGTGATTTAAGATTTGTTTATGCTACATTAACAGATAATGAAGCCATTTATGATTTAAAGCAAGGTGAATATAATGTTGCAGATTTAAATGCAATGCCATTTTTTTTTGAAGCGAATAGTAATTTTTTTGACAAATTAAATGCAGAAATTGATTTACGACAATCAGCTAATTTTGAATTACGTACTGAAATTGATGGTCAATATATTGATTTAAGAAATAACGAATATCAAAATACATTAACTAAACCTATTACTACTATTTTTGATAAAATCACAACTTCTTTAACTGATAATTTAGTAAATCAAAATATAATTTTAACTGATAATGCTTTTAATTTAGATTACGTAACGCAAAGAAATCATGAAATTTCATTATACGTTTCAAAAATTAATGATTCTTCGATTTCTTTGACTAATACGATTAATAATAACAATGATTTTACGATTAAATTGAATTCGATCAGTAATATTACTGATTATTTTACATTAGTGAATGAAAATAGTTTGAATTTATCAAAAACATCTATGTTAGAAGACGATAGATTTCAGAATAAACTTAATTATCTTTTTTTACCTCCTACAAATATGAATTTAGATGTGATTACTAAAAATAACAAAATTGCTAATTCTTATAATCTGGCGCAAGATTTAAGAAAAAAACATAAAATTATTTTTAAAAATTTAAAATCTACAAAAGATATTATGTCAGAAGAATTAAAAAATTTTAAAGATTTTACAGGATCTAGTGATGAAGCCATTTTAGAAGCCATCAAATTATTAGAAAATCCAGAATTACAAATTGCTAACGTTGAATTTATGTTTGAAAATCAAGAATTCGATTCTGAATTTATTTTAAATTTAGTTGAGTTGAATACGTCAAATAATGGTAGCATTTTCAATAAATTATTATTTGTAAATCATGGGGAAATTTTTGATAAAATAAAACAAAAAAATGTGCAAGTATATTCTGTAGGTAAATTATATTCTTCTAAAACAGAAATTGATTTAGATAACAATTTTGATAATAATTTAAAAAATGGTGAATATATTATTGAAGATAATTATTTATTTACAACTTTATTTACAATAATAGTGGAATGAGGATTTTATGTTAAAAAAACTAGGCAATATTTTTAAGAGTGATTTACCTGTCAATACTCCAAATACTACTATTAATCAAAATAGAATTGTAGGTGGTGTAAATTTTCCTTTGATTTTAGCAAATTATACTAGATATGAAAAAAATGCAAACATTTTTCGATCTTTTATTAAAATTGATGTTAATAAAGCAAAGGAATTAAATTTAAGTTATTTTAAAACTGCCACAATTAATAAATTTGAGAATAGTAAATATGTTGCCAATAAAACTGGTTATATGAATTTATTAAATGAAAATCAAACTTTAGATTTAAATGAGTTTATTTCAAATGAAAATTTAAATCGTGAATTTGACTTAATTAAAAAAGATATTTTAGGACGTGATTTAAATTTATCTGAGATTAGTAATAAATTTAGTATTGAAAATTTTGCAAGTAGAAAATCTTATAATTATAATTCAGGCTTAACATTAAATAATTTAGAAATTGCTGAATATCAGGATTTGTTTTTTGAATTAGCTTATAATACTCAGGCATATGGATTTCCAAATGCTAGAGGAAATTTTGAGTATTTAAAAAGTTTTACAAAATATGATTTAATTGTTTATGCAATGGATATTAATGATCAAATTATTGATGTTAAAAGAATCTCTAATTTTGATACGAGTTTGATTGAGTGGAATATTGATAAATTAACATATTTATATGATATTGATGATGTTGATTTTGATAAATTATTTACTGTATCTTTTAGCAGTACAATTTTTAATAACCTTCGAAGACAATTATTTTTAAATATTACTGATAATTTTAAAGCTGTACGTAATGATTTAGGTATTTCTCCTATTGACTCGATTTCTATTCAAGAAAATTTAAATATGATAGAGAGTCAAAATCAAAATATTCAAATAAATCAATCATTTCAAAACATAGATCAAATATTATTAGAATGTAATGAAGATTTAACTTTAACAAGCGTACCTGTTGATATAAATTATAAAATTTTTATGAAAATAGCAGGTCGAAATAGCTATATTATTAAAAATTATATAAATACAATCACAAATCCAGATGCGATTTCAGGTAGAAATATTCAATCTATATTAAATACTTACTTGTCTCAAACGAAAGTTTATTATTTAAATAACTATAATGTAATAAAAATTGATCTAAGTTTATTAAAAACAGCGTTAAATGATGATAATTTTGATCCTTACTTCACAAGTATTTTTATCAATGATCAAACAGATAACGATTTTATTTCGCAATGTTTCTCAACGATACCAGTCAGTAATAATTTAAATGATTTAAGTTTAATTGGTACAAAATTAAAAAATATAACGATAACATCCAAAAATGCTAATGAAAATAATTTAATTTTTTATTTAAGAAATTATTCAGCAAATCCATTAACTATTAAATTAGTTTTTGAACAAGATTTTGAAACATATTATAAAACATTTAATATTGAAACAATTTATGCACAAACAAATTATGAACAGAATTTATCTATTCAAAATAATACTAGATTTAATTTATCAAATTATTCTAATTTAGATATTGAATATAGCTTAAAAATTAAAAATTTTAAAAATACCAATACAAATTTAAACAGATTTTTAACTTTAAATTATGAAAATATTTTTTTACAAGAATTACAAGATGGTACAAGTCAATTAACTGAAAATTTTGAAAATAATATTTTTGTGATTGTCAAAAAGTCAATTTATCAAGAAGACGAACATGTTAAAGATAAATATTATATTTTTAATCGGGACATTTTTCAAAATATTAGTTTATCATTAAACGTTGATTTAAATTTAAATTTAAAGTTTAAAGATGATGTGAATATTAATTCTTTCTTTTTTAAATCATTTGAATATGATAATGTTGATTTAAGAAAAAACGTTAAATATACATTCGAAGCCAGAATTATGATCATTCCTTTAGGTTTCTTTATCACTAATACTGAATATAATACTAAACAACGAATTAAAGAGTTATTATCAATCAATAATAGTCAGCAACCTATTCCTAGTCAAGGTAGAATTGATGAATTTTATATAATTTTAAAAAGTATAAATGACAATAAATTTTCTGATTTAAATCAGATTTTATTATACAAATTATATCAATTGTATTGTTTAAAAGATACACAAGCCTCAAATGAAATTGTTTTAAATAAAAAAGAAAATATAAAAAATAATGTAAATGAATTATCATTACGTCAAATTGTTAATAACTTTTCTAAAATAGGACAAGATAAAAAAATTAATATAATTTTAACTTTTGATATTATCTCTAGACAGTCTAATAATAACATGATAAACTTATTGATCAATGATATTCAAAATTATTTTGAAACAGTTTTTTTTAAGCATAATCAAGAATATGTTAATTCAACATCTATTATTTCAAGATTTACTTCGGCCGAATTGATTAGGGAATTACAAAATGTTAGTATTAAGAGTACTTTAACTTCGAATATTTTAGAAATAGAATTAACATTAAATGTATCACCTGAATTATTAAGATTTTTCTCGCTAGCTAAAAATAAATCTGAAAATGATTTTGCGCCTTATCAGTTTAGATTTTTAAATCAAAATTTGTATTTTAAACTTAATATGCCTGAAACTTTATCAAAAAGTATTCAATCAAATGATCAAACTATTACAGAAGTTATCAATTTTAAAAATGTTGTCAATCAATATTTACTTATTGATTTTTATTCTCTACTTGAAAATTAAAAATTTATTACTGACGTTTTTTTTATAAATTTTATAAACAAATAAATATAAAATAAAGTTTTGTGAGTAGTATAATGGCAATCTTTAAAAAAGATTTGGAAAATATTAGTATTTTAAATGAAAAAAACAATAAAATCAACGTTCGTTCTGAGTTATTGCAATTTATTAATTATCAAAATGAAACGTCTGATTATGACTATTCCGATCTGATTTTTGAATTAGATGTTAATTTTAAACAGCAATTTGATTTAAATAAAAAAATCTTTCGTGATATTTCAAAACGTAGAATTGACAATAAAGATTATGCTAAACTAACTGATATTTTTACCAAATTTACTTTTTTAAATCAAAGTTTCTTTATTAATTTAGAAAGAACTGTACATGAAATTAAAGTAGAAAATGATTTATTTAACGATGAGATCTCGGTCGTTTCAAACTCTATTAAAAATTCTAAAAAAAACAATTTTGATTTATTACATTCATTTTTTAAAAATACTTTTCCAAGTAATATTACATCTAATAGTGTATTGTTAAATGCTGATACTTCAACATTATATAGTACTTTTCATAATCTTGAGTATTTAGAAGTAGTACAAGATAATATAGTAGATGATGCAAGATTAGTAAATATCTATAGTCAATTAGTTAATGACCCTGTAGGTTTTATGAAAATTTATTCAGGTTTTAATTTTTTAGAAACTGAAACAGTAAATAATCGTAGTTATATTCAAAATCATACTAAACCTTTAACATTAATGGGTTTAGCTACTGTAATTAATAATGCTATTAATAATTCTTTTGATTATGCATCATGTAATTCTTTATTTAAAGGAATTTATACTGAGACAGAATTAAGTAAAAAAATTAAGCCTATTCAATTGACATCATCTGCAATCATTGAAAAAGACATTAGTAAAGAAATTTTACCTATTAAATATGTTGATGAATTTCATCAAATTAATAATAAAGATCTATCTAACTTGATCGTTAGTTATAATTCTGCATTATTAAATTTAAAAAATGTTAAAAAGTCTAGTCAAGAAAGCGTTCCAACAGATATTTTTAATTTTGAGGGGTTTTTAAATAATGAAAATGAATTGGTAGATTTATATTTTTCAACTAAATTATCAAATATTGAAGTTGAAAAGAAAATTAATTCTAATAATAAAAAATTGCCTAGTGAAATTTTATTTAACACAATTACTACTGATGTTAGAAATGATTATTCAACGATCAGTAATTATAATAATTTTCAGTTTCATGAAACATTAAATTTAATTGCTAATCATCTTAATTCTAATCAATTAAAATTAACTTATGGCGTTGTTAAAAAAACTAATGGACAGATTGATTATAGCAATATTCAACATAGATTAATGATTAACCCTAATAAAAAAGGAATTTTAAATTATCATTTTGAAGATACTAAAGATTTTACAGGTAGTATCTTACGTAATCGTTTAATGTGTAATAATATTGTTAAAAAATATAAAAAATATGTAATTAATAATGGGAATGATGCATCTTTAGATTTTTCTGGTAATAGAATTAATTTATTTTTAAATAAAAATAATAATTTAAGAGTAAAAATAGAAGCTGATATTAAAGCGAATAATTTAATTGAATCAGTTGCAAAAATTAATGGTAGTAATAATGCAAATATTTCTGACTTTATGCAATCTTTTGAAACAGCAGATAATATTTCAGATATTTTTTCACAAAAGCAAAATAAAATTAGTCAGCAATTAATCGTTGTCAATAATAGCATTTTAGGTGAAATGAATGCTGATGATTTTATTGCACGTAATTTAACAAATGGAATTAATTTAAATCATCAAATTGATGATAATACATCATTTAATTTTGAAAATATACAACAACAGATGAAACAAAATTATGATGATGTTAAAAGTTTTGTGGATGATTATTATGATGTACCTAAAATTTTTAAAAATTCATCATTATTCTTTCAAGAACTAAAGAAAATTTGTGCAGATAATTTTCAATGGCATTTAAATAAAAAAGCTAATACAAAAATTTCATCTGATCGAGCCGATATTTTAAATAATGCATCTATTTTATGGTTATTTAATGACGCATGTCAAGAAATGACACAAGATAAAAAAGAAGTTTTTCAAAATGAGTTTGTAAATCTTTTAATTAGTTATATGTTTATTTCCAAAAAACGTTTAGAAAATTTAAAAGTTGCTTATTCACAAAAGGCAGAAAACGTTTTAATGAATCAAGGACCAACGTCAGGTACTACCATGGAAATTGCTCCATTCTTTAGTTTTTTTAGTAATGAAGATCAAACAACGACAAATGAATTAACACGTTCAAAAAATAAAGTTGTAAGAGCAAGTGATAATCCTTACAACGAATACTACAATATAAATTCAGATATTTTCGAAACAAATGGAAAAAGTACTCACTTTTTATCTGTACCAGCTCGTTTATTTGATGATAATTTAAATTTGACAGCTCATACAGGTCATAAATTAGTTGGATCGACTAGTTTATCATATATTCCTGATATTAATATTTTTAATGATAAAAAAAGAAACATTTTATTAAGTGGTTATAATAGATATTTAAGACATTATACTGATGCAGATGGAGAATTAAATTACGAAAATACATGGCATTATTTTGTACCTCAATTAACTTTTAAAAAGATTTTAACAGGTCAAAATCAATATAAATTTGAATATTTTCTCTATAACACTGCATTTGCTGAACAATATTCAAGTAACGTTAACGCTAGTTCATATGATTTAATTCAAATTTTAATGGATAATTTATCACAGGATCCATTATACTTAAGTCAATTATCATATAATTTTGAAACTAAGAATTCATTTTTAAATGTTATGAATTTTGGTAATCCATATAATACAGATATTGAGACTGATGCATTACAACATAATCTATTTTATCAAATTTCTAATATTTTTGAAGAGATAATAGGCAAATTAAATATTTCAGTTAATAATTTTAATGGTTTATTTACTCAATTAACAGAAAATAATGTACAAATTATTTCTGATTTAAAATTTATGTTAAAGAATAGTTTAAAAGTTGCTTCATCAATCTATTGTAAAATGTTTAATAATTTGCAATCATATACTAATTTAGCTGATAGAATTTCTGAAAGTAATTTTTGTAATGAAAATAATGATACATCTCAAAATTACTTATCAGGAGGATATTTAAAAAACAGCAATTTAACTGACACGCAATCAATTGGGTTTCGAAGAAATATTGTTATTCATACTAGTAATTTTTTAAATCGTTGTGAAATTAATTCAAATTTCACAAAAACAGAATATCAAAAATATCGTAGTTTTGCAAGTAAGAAATTCGTATATTTTTTAAATGAAGTATTAGGAATTGAAAAAAATGAAATTGAAATGATAATGGAAAAACTATTATCAAAAAATATAAATCTTTCAGCAGATCAAAGTTTAAAAATTCAAACAAGATACCCTCATATTACCAATCTCCTTTCATCAGATATTATTATATCTCAATTTAAAAATGAAAATATTTTTGAAGCGTTTGCTAACCCATTTGAAATTTTTAATTTATATGATACAAAATTATTTAATATTATTCCTGGTATTTATAATTTTAATGACGGTGAAATCGATTATTCAATTGATGCTAGCAACAATTTAAGTATTTTAAACTTTTTTAGAGTAGGTAATGATTTAACATTAACTGACACAACTGATGGAATTGAACAATCTATAACCAATTCAGAAATTATTAAATTACAAAATATTCTGAATATCATTCAATTATTTAATTTTAATGCTCTCTCTGTTTTCGAAACAAATGATGATAATACATCTTTTACTATAGATAATAAAACAAGAAACGTCAAGTCAGAATTTTTACCTATTAGATGGACGCCAGAACAAATACAAGAAAATGCAACATCTACAGATCCAGGTGCTACTGTAATAATCACTAATTCAACACAAAGATCAAATAATCTAGCACAAAGAGTAATTGATGCGCAAGATATTGTAAGTTCTATTACTCAAATAGCTTTTCATATTAATTTTAGAGATAAAGATAGCAATAATGTTTCAATTAATGATAAAAAAAATTATGTTATAAATCCTGTATTAAATAGTAACGATATTTTTGAATCTTTTATTAATGGTTCTTTTTATACAGCAACCAATTATAATAATAGTCAAATTGAAAAAATATCTTCAAATCAAACAACAAATTCAGATTCTAATGTTAGTAGTAATTTAGCAGATCAAAACAATTTAAATAGTTCTAATTTAAATGCTAATTCAATAGCAATGCAAAATGCAGGATTAGCGGCTGATATAATATTATATCGTTTATCAGGTTTAAGGGAAAGTTATTCATACAATAATAATTTTTTAAATATTAAAAAAATAATTGATATTCCAACTATCGATTTTTCATTAAATATTGATTCTCAAATTTTAAATAGAAAATATGTCGATATTAATTTAAATTGGTATAATCACGTAATGCATGGTTTAATCGCTAATGATTTAGGTCTATCAATGTCATTTGATTTGTTATTATATTATTATCAAAATTTTATAAAAGACATAAAAGAAAGCTATCAAAAACTCAATGTCTTAAGAAAACAAAAAGTACAGATTAGTCGAACAAATTTAGATATGACAGATGTTAAAAATAATTTAGCAACATATACAGGATTAGATAATAAATTATTAATGTTATCAACTGACAATATTATAATACAAGAAAATTATTTAAATAGTTTAATCAAATTTAAATCATTATCAAATATAGCTAATCCAAGTACGCTAGGTAAATTATTATTTGGTTTATCAGACATTAATAAAT
>JACCDJ010853083.1_pt1 | contig 14849 bp, 10 predicted proteins | sample 7444481 | NCBI WGS metagenome assembly JACCDJ01 (sample SAMN15323435, study PRJNA562643) | freshwater metagenome | isolation source: river surface water | place: USA:Blue River Watershed | collected 2017-08-15 | reverse complement strand
TGCGTCATGGTTATCGACGAGTAGCCCCTTCGAGCTACCCGGCATCGGCGTATAAGAGGAGTATCGGCGCTCGGCGAGTGTGATCTCGAGCCCTAGGTCATCGATAACCTGCTGAGGCAGCAGGCTGACCAGGTATGAGTAGCGCGAGAGCTTTGCCGCAACCCCGTCGAAGGCCTGGGCCGATACTGCAGCACCGCCAAAGGTGTCGAGCCGCTCAAGCACTAAAGTCTTCAGCCCGGCTTTGGCCAGGTAAGCGGCTGCGGTCAGGCCGTTGTGGCCTCCGCCGACAATGACGACATCTACTTGAGCATCCATGTCTAAATACTGCCTCACGTGACTGCATCATGGATGCTCAACCTGCGCTTTCACGGGTGCTGGGCACAAGGTAATTCACCTTCCGTTAACCTTTGTCACAGCCAACATTTACCGTTTTTAGCCAGACTGAAAGCATGAGCGTCGCTTCCGAAACAGAAAAACCCGTGCCTTCTCGGCGCCGGTTGGCGTCAAAGCCTCACTCGCTTCAAGACAAGGTCTTTTTCGGTATCGCGCGTTCGGCCGCCATCGGCGCTGTCGCCATCGTGGGCTTGATTCTTGGTTACCTCTTATACATGTCTTGGGGAACTCTCTCTAAACAGGGTTTTGGTTTTATTTTTGGCAGCCAGTGGAGCGCCGCCGACCCTGAGAACCTCGTGTTTCAAATCGGCCCGATGCTTTGGGGCTCGCTTCTAATCGCAGTTAGCGGCATGCTGCTTGCGGTGCCGATGGCGATTGCAGCCGCATACTTCATTGAGTTTCTTGCTAGTGGGCGCGTTGCCAAAATTGCGACCCTGGTTGTTGACCTTCTGGCCGCCATTCCATCGATTGTGATTGGTCTCTGGGGCGTTGGTGTCTTCACCCCGGTCGCCTCGCACTGGGCCAAACTGCTCAACGAGAACCTAGGCTTCATTCCCCTTTTCAACAACACCAGTGGTAGCTTCGTGAACAGCCCGTTCATCGCTGGTTGGGTAGTGGCCGTAATGATCGTGCCGATCATCACCTCGGTTACTCGTGAAATCTTTAGCCAGCTAGATCGCGATGTTATCAACGCATCCATCGCTCTGGGTGCTAGCCGTTCTTCTACCTTCTTGAAGGTAATCTTGCCAACCTCATCGGGCGGTATCGTCGGTGGCGCCCTGCTCGGTTTGGGCCGCGCACTCGGTGAGACCGTTGCCATCTTCTTTGTTCTGAACCTGTCATTCGAGATCAACTGGGGTGAAGTGGTAGAGAGTCGCGGTGGTTCGATTGCCTCGATGATTGTTTCGTTCTTCGGTGCCGCCTCTCCAGAAGAGGTCAAGGCTCTCATCTCAGCCGGTCTCGTATTGTTCGTCATCACCCTCTTGATCAACTGGTTGGCTGCCTGGATCGTGGCTAAAGCCCAGCCTTGGAGGCAGTAACGTGGAGAACCTAACTACCACCCCAGCCCTTCCGGCTCTTCCTAGACCCGACAAGAGCCCTTGGCAGATTCGCAACCCAAAGAACACGCGAAGCATGATTTTGGCCTCGGTCCTACCAGCCGTGGTTGCTTTGGCACTCACTTTTGCTTTCAACATCGACGGAACCATCGCGATGCTGACGATTTTCTTGCCAATTCAGTTTGCGGCCGCCGCTTTCGTGGGCTTCAAGATTTTCGGTCGCAAGGGTGTGGCCGATGCCGGACTCGTTATTTACACAATCTTCTTCAGTACCTTGGTCGGCGTTTTGCTGATGTCTGTGTTGTTCTCGGTAATCACTGAGGGCTTCAAGGCGCTCTCACCACAGTTCATTTCTCAGAACAACGTTTACATCACCTCAACTACTTCGCTTGAATACGGTGGAGTTGGTCACGCAGTGCTCGGAACCTTCATCATTGTTGGCCTAACCACTCTCGTAACCGTTCCGCTGGGTATAGCCCTCGCGGTTTATCTCACCGAGACGAGAAGCAAGGCTCGCGGCACCGTTCGAACCTTGGTTCAAGCTATGTCTGGTTTGCCTTCTGTGGTCGCCGGCCTTTTCGTTTACGCGGCGCTGATCACAACCGGATTCACGACCTATGCCGGCTGGTTGGGTTCGGTAGCTCTTATCCCGCTTATGTTGCCAACCGTAACCCGTGTTGCAGAAGAAGCTCTTCGTTTGGTTCCGGTAGAACTTCGCAACGGAGCCTTGGCGCTCGGTGCACCGGCTTACCGAAGCTTTTTGAGTGTCACCTTGCCTGCAGCAAAATCTGGAATCATTACCGCTGTCTTGCTTGGCATCGCGCGCATCATCGGTGAGACCGCTCCTTTGCTGCTTACCGTGAACTATGCAAACGACACGAGACTAAACCCGTTTGAAGCCATGGCCGCCTTGCCGACCTATATCTACCAAAATCTCGACTCGGCAAATGACACCAGCCTTCAGCGTGCCTGGGGCGCTGCACTGGTCGTTCTCATCTTCGTAGCAATCATCTTCACCGCTGCACGCCTCGCAACCAGATCAAAAACTGCTAAGAAAAGCTCTAAGAAGGTAGTCAAAAAATGAATCAACTAGAGACCCAAAACGCTCACTTGATCTCAGAAGACGTCAACGTTTGGTTTGGCGACCGACACGTTCTTCGTGACGTTTCGCTAACCTTTCCGGTGAATCAGGTCACTGCGCTAATCGGCCCCTCGGGTTGTGGAAAGTCAACCTTCATTCGCACCCTAAACCGCATGCACGAGCTGATTCCTGGCGCTGGGTTTTCAGGCAAGGTTCTGTTCAACGGCGAAGACATCTATGAGTCGACCGTAGACCCAACCACCGTGCGCCTAAAAATTGGCATGGTTTTTCAGAAGCCAAACCCGTTTCCGACCATGTCGATTCGTGAGAACGTGCTTTCAGGTCTAAAACTCTCGGGTCGCAAGAATTATGACGCCGACGACATCGTCGAATCTTCACTTCGTCGCGCTTCGATCTGGACCGAGGCGAAAGACCGCCTAAACGACCCAGCAACCTCTCTTTCGGGTGGTCAGCAGCAGCGCTTGTGCATCGCTCGTTCACTCGCCATGCAGCCAGACGTGATTCTCATGGATGAACCGTGCTCCGCTCTTGACCCAGGCTCAACCCGTCGCATCGAAGAGACCATTCAAGAGCTCTCAGAGTCGATGTCGATTGTTATCGTGACTCACAACATGCAGCAGGCACAGCGCGTTGCTCACCAAACCGCGTTCTTCTTGGCAGAAGAAGGCACCCCTGGTCGTGTTGTTGAATTCGGGTCGACCGACGATGTGTTTAACCGTCCGAAGGACTCCCGCACCAACGACTACGTCAACGGCCACTTCGGCTAAACATCGCCTCAAAGGCAGCGCGAGCGGGTTTACCCATCGTTCACCAAAAATACAGACAAGAGATACGAGTTGGTAAACACCGACTGGTTCTATGAGTGTGTTGTAAAAAACCTAAAAACTTCTAAAGGAGAAACATGCGCAAGTCCGTAGGCCTCGTGGCCGTACTAGCACTAGCCGCCTCAGCATTCGTCGGCGCAGCGCCGGCATCAGCAGGCACCGAAGACAACATCATTGGTGGTGGATCGTCGTTCGCAGGTGGAATCATCAGAACCTGTGCAACCAACTTCGCTGCTGCTAACCCAACCGCGGGAACTGTGACCTACACCGCATCGAGCTCACAGACCGGTAAAGACAACTTTGCCAACGGCCAGTTCCAAATTGGTGGAACCGACTTCATCTATTCAAACACCAACGGTGACAACCTTCCTACCGGTGCAAAGTACGTTGCAGTAACCTCTGGTCCAATCGCATTTGCTTACAACCTATCGACCGTCACCAACCTAAAGATGACCCCTCAGGTTCTAGCCAAGATCTTCAAGGGTGACATCACCACCTGGAACCACTCAGAGATTCTTGCACTTCAGGTAAACACTGTGAAGACCGCTCTTCAGCGCCTACCGTCGAAGACCATCACTCCTGCTTACCGCACCGCCGGTTCGGGTACCAGCTTCAACCTTTCTGGCTACCTAGCAGCAACTACCAACAACTTCACCCAGAGCTCAGACTGGTCAGTTGCTACCGGTGACGCTACCCCTCGCGGAAACGCTTACTCAAGCAGCAGCAACCTAAAGACCGGTATCAACGCCACTGTAGGTTCGATTGGTTACCTTGACCTGAAGGATGCAACCGGCCTAAAGGTTGCTCTTCTTCGCAACGAGAACAACCAGTACTACGCTCCAGACGCAAAGCGCTCAGCTACCTTCCTAAACGCCCAGTCAGCTTCTGCTGTAAAGGCCAACGGAAACGTTGACATCGACTGGAACAAGGCTGTAAACGGTGGTTACAACGCAACTCTTATCACCTACGCGGTAGTAAACACCGCTGGTAAGACCGTTACCGCCAAGGGCGCAACCACCAAGAAGTTCCTACAGTACGTGCTAAACGTCTGTGGCCCTTCGGTTTCGTACGGTTTGGGTTACACCCCAATCCAGGGCGCAATCCGCACCAAGGCCTACGCGATCCTGAACACAGTCAAGTAACAAAAAACTAAGTAGTGTTTGGGAGTAAGGGCTTAGGCCTTTACTCCCAAATACTATTTCTAGGGTGAATAAAAAAGGTAAGAGGTAACAATGTCTAGCAAGTTCAAGAGCGTCAAGCTAGTGGCAGCCCTGCTGCTCGTGAGCCCACTGTTGACCGCTTGTGACCCACCGATGCCGCCAGAGGCTCTAGCTGCACTAGCTGAAGCATCGTTCACCTGCGTTGAAGGCGACGTGCCTTCATACTTCAGCGAAGAGGTTGCCGATGCAGCACCATTCTTAGCTGAAAACCTAGCCCTGAACTGCCCAGGTATGAGCTACACCATCGTCGATGCAGCGCAGGCGTCGCTGGTAGCTAGCAGTAGCCTTCAAGCCGGCCCTGGCGGTTCTGCCTACGCCACTGTGCCATACGCGGTCGAGTCTGGCGTATTTGTCATCACCTCTAGCGCAGGTGCTTCGGCCATTTTCAGCCCTGCAACGATTCAGGGCATTCTCGATGGTTCGATTACCACCTGGGATGCTCCTCAGATCGTTGAAGATAACGCAGGTGTTGCACCTCTCGAGGGCCCATTGACTCTAGTAAACGTCGCTCAGAAAGACGCCATTTCAGCGCTCGAAGTTTGGTACCAGAACTATGCCGGTAAGGCACTTTCACACAGTCTCGAGAGTCGAGCAGCGGTTACCGTAGCCGACTACGAAAACCTTCCAGAAGGTTCCATCGCGTTCATGCCGGGTGCTGTCTTCACGGCACTAAGCAACGTTGCCATGGTCACTCCGATGGCGGCTAGCTTGTTGGTCGACGCCGAAAAGTTCCCCTTTGGCGCAACCCCAGACATGATGGGCGTGCAAACCGCAGCCTCACAGTGGAAGACCACTAAAACCGACACCTCGGTGACCGTATCTCTCGACTTTTCTGCCAAGCCTGTGCCACCGGCCGGGTTCGACGAAGCACCGGCTCCATACCAGGTCATTTACCCAGTGAACATCAGTCTGTTCGGAACCGACAACCTCGGTGCCCGCGCGACCGCTCGTTACCTGTTGCGTCAAGACTCTCAAGGCTCGCTAACCCTGGTGGCTTCGCTGCCGGTGTCGGTCAGAGCTGAATCGTTGGCATTCGTGTCAAAGGGTCTACCTACTCCTTCGCTTGCCCCTGAGCAGGAATAGTCGAGCAAAGTCAAGCAAACGACTCTGGCCTTGACCTGCCAGCGTGGGCTGAAAAGTTAGACTTAGGGCATGCTTCAGAAGCTAACCAGCGGGGCCGATCGGCCTCTCGTCATTGTGGCTCGAGGCGACTGCACCTCAAGGCGAGCATTGGCTCTCAATGCAGACCTGTTTGATCGACCACCTACACTTCGCCAAAGCCAAAAGTCGACCTTCGCGCAGCTTCTAGACACGCTAAATGGGCTTACTCTCACCGAAGAGTTTCTGAACTCAATCTCTGAAGTCGCCGACATGCCTCGCACCCTCGCGAGTTACTACCTGGGGCAAGCAAACAGGGATGTTCTGACCTGTGCCGACGCCGACTTGCTGATGCTCGACTCTTATGCCGACATGAATTTCAGCATGTGGCGCAATCGTGCCGGGGGGCCGAGCTTTTGGATTCACCCCAAGCACCTCAAAGACCGCGACTCTTTCTTGCAGCAGCACGAAGAACTAGGTAGAGCAACGCTTGCCGAATCGGTGCAGAATGCGAGCGAGTTTGTCACGCGCATCCGTGAAATAGCACCCGAGTTGCCAGTGCTGTTTCTCAACCAGCAGGTTGACTACTACCCCAAACTCGCCGACCGACAAGCCGAGTACTACCAATTTGGTGCTCAGGTAGCCGAGCGAGTGCCGAACGTTTTTTATGGTGGCGCGGTCGGCTACGACGAACTTGCACCTGCCGATTTGGGCTCATGTGGCCCGGGCAACACCCTTCATTTTCAAGGTGAAACCTACCGACTCATGCTTGAGACTGCAGGCCGCCAAGGGCTACAAGCGGCCATTGAGCGCCGCGTGGAGCGCAAGCTAGCCTCGCCGGAGGCCAACAGCGCAGCACCGCCTAGCCCGGCAGCGGCATCGAAACCATCAGCCGAAATGCGTTCAGCACCCTGCAAATTTGCCGATCTTGTCATCACAGAAATCATTGAGCCCAGCTTTCAGTACTCACCCGATGACGGCTGCACCGAAGACTGCCTCAAGATTGTGCAGTCTGCTGCTACCGGCTTCGAGAACTACTTTTACCAGGCGCACCGTCGCGAAGAACAGATTGACCCACCAAGGTTCACTCCGATGATGATCGACCTTGAGACCGTGGGTGACTTCACCGAGTGGATCTACTCTCGCCCAGCCACCTACCGCCACCAATTTCAGAAGAGCGAGCGGGCGGGCTACACCTTTGAGCGGATGCACGTCAAAAACCACACTGCCGACTTCTACGAAATCAACACATCGAAAGAAGTTCGATCGGGCGGAGAAATCAGAGCGAACCTAACCCGATCAGTCGAAGAGCTTGGTGGTTTGCCGGTCAGATGGAGCGAGCCGGTGCTGCCGAAATGCAATCGCCACTGGCGGCAGCTTTTCGGAGTCTTTGTTGAGAAAGCCGATTACCGACAGGGTGATTTGGTGATTGGCAAGAAGCTGCTGGCTTACCTGTCGGTGGTTAGATTTGGCGACTTCGCAACGTATGCGCAGATTATGGGGCACGCCGACCACCTCGCCGAAGGCGTGGTCAACTTTGTGGCACAGAAGTTCGTTGAGCTAGCGAAAACCGAGGCTTGGGGTTCCGCGTCGGGTTTGCGCTATTTGATGTACGGCGGCGCACAGAACGGCGGCGAGGGTCTGTACAACTTCAAACGTCGATCTGGCATGACGCCATACATCGTGAGTGTGCCGTTTCAGCCGGGATACTCGGCCTAACAGCTAGAACAGCCGAACATCCCAGCCAGCGTCTTGGGCTGCCTTGAGAGCCTCTTTCACACGGTCGTTTTTGGCTAGCAATGAAGTCGGTTGTGAACCTAGAGTGTTCACGCAGTTCTTCAACACCTGGCTTAGGTGAGCAACGTCGCGCTCAGACTCGAAAAGCACCTCGATCACCTTCGATTCGAACGGTGTCATTAGGTTGTATTTTTCGATCAGACACTTGGCCGTCACGATTGTGCGTCGCGAGCGCAGTTTTACCTTTCGGCCGTATTCTTCGCCAAGCAAGCGAACGCTATTCAAGTTTTCGTCAAGTGCTCGGCGAACCAGACGCTTTGACTCCGTGGCTACCGGAAAATGAGGATTTGGCACGTGCACGTATCCGCATCCGGGTTCAAGTAATTGCCTGTCTTCAAGCGTTTGAAGAAGATAGCTTTCGGCCACTTCACTTAGATCATCAATGAACACCAGGGGCAATGCCTCTGCCGGCTCACCCAGACCGAGTGATTTTCGAGGAGCTTGGAACTTGCGGGCTGCTTGAGGGTCGAGGCGCAGCGCACCTGGGTCAACCTCACAGGTGGCGTGCCACTCGGTGAATAGCCTCTTGTAGAGCTTGCGGGCACCCTTTAGGCGGTCTTCTCCTCCACCCGCAGTCAGCGAGGTTTCAACCGAACGAACCAGACTGAGCAGCCCGGAGTCTAGGTAATCAATCGAACCCTCACCGAAAAATGCTTCGATTCTCGAAATGAACTCAGAATCAGCACCGAAACGAACCGGGTCCCAGAATCCCAAGGCTGTAGCAACTTCGGCGCGTCTGAACATGAGGGAACTGTAGTTAAGCCTCACGGCCTTGCCAGCGCTTGTAATAATCTGGAAATTGCTTGGATTCACTCGCACCATTTGAGACGTGTTGGCAACCACATCGGTTCGACCGAGCAGCGCCGATACTTGTCGTTCAATCTTTCTCGGGTGTGACCAGTCGTCGGCGTCGTGCACCGTTACGAACACACCGCTGCTGTTACTCAGGGCCAGGTTGCGTGCCACATATGGCCCAGCGTTAACCGAGTTTTGAAGAACCTTTACTCTCGGATGCTTCGCCGCAAACTCTTTGGCCACCTCGAAGGTTTTGTCTGTGCTCTGGTCGTCTACAACGATGATCTCCAGGTTTCGCCAAGTCTGGTTCACTAGCGAGTTCAACGCTGTCGGCAACCAAGCTTGGCTGTTGAAGGCCGGGAGCAGAACCGAAACCAGTGGGCCGTTGTCGATAAAGTCCTTTGGGTTTACCTCACAGTGCAATAGATCAAACTTGTCTTTGTCGCCCTCGACGAATGCGACGGGTTCGAGATTGTCAATGGCGAGGGTAGCGTTTAGCCAAGCGAGTTTCATCGCACCGCGGTAGCGGCCATCTTGCTGCAAAACCTGAACGGCTCGGCCGACCTGGTTCGCCAGCGTTAGATAGACATCGCGATCACGGGTCGCACCAGATGAGACATCCAGTAGTTGCTCGATTGCTCCAGCGCCAAAGTACTCGTTGGCCTTTGGCTTGGTGAATGGCTTGGCAGTTTTGCCTTCAGACTCGGTAAATCTAGCTTTGATTACGTTGTAGTGACCCTCAAAAATCTCGTTCCAAGGTTCTACCTCTCGAGCTTTTGCCCACCTAGTCAAGATGGCCAGAGCAACGCGGCGAGCGGCTAGTTGCGACGTCGGTGCATAACCCGCCGCGAGCAGGTCTTTCATGGCTAGAGCTTGAAAACCAGTGGTTAGCTGAACTCTGCAAAGCGCTAGTTTTTCGATCGTGTCAGCCAAGGTCAGCAGGTCTCGCACCCTGCCAGTTTGTTTTGCTGCGTAAGCGCGAGTTTGCTCAAGTCGCGCGATCACGGCGTCGAGTTTTGTTTGTTGAGTCTTCAAACCCGCCAACGATGTTTGGTAGAGAACCCAAGCCTCGGCCTGAAGTTTGCCCAGCTTGTGCTTCGCACGCAAGCACCGCCTGTGCAGTGCCTCGATTTCAGTTTCTCGTCTGGATAGCTTTTTCAGCAGTGGAAGGGCCGGCCCGCGGTAATCGTGCCCGCCTTCACTCGAAATGAGCCTGGTCAGTTCGACCAATTCCGTCTCGTCTTGAGCCGAACTTTGTCGCGCATCGTGCAAGCTCTCTGCAATTTTTGTGATGCTTGCCACGGTGGCCTCAAACGATGCATTCAGGTAACCCAGGCTGGTGTTTGGGTAGTCATACTCTCGCCTGGCTGTCATAACAAGCCTCGACAGCATCGATGCACGACGCTTCTTGTTCACCGCGCTCATTTGACGCCACCAAGAATATTCAAGGTAGTTCTGGCTTTTTCAACCTCTGCAGCAGAGGGGGTAGCGGATACGCGATGAATCGCCAGCGCTTTCACCTGGTCGGCCGTCACCTTGCCTGACGTCTCATAACCGAGACCAATCCAGATGGAGTTCCAGAGTCTCGCGGTGCGAACATTCATTCGTTTTGAGAGGCTTGGCATGCGAATCAGGTTTTCGATCAGCTCATTTCTCGAGAGCAGCTTAGAAACCTCGGGATGCGCGACAAAACTCCTGCGCTCGGCGGTCGCCGCCTGCACATCAGCTGAATCGATTGCCAAGACTGGAGCCTGACGGGTTTTTGCGACCGCCGATAGGTCTTGCCTTTCAGTTGCCGGCGAGAGTTCGCGAGGCTTTATCTTTAGAAAACGTTGATCGAAAACCACCTGATTGACGTCGAGTGACGAAACCAATACTGGGCCGCGAAAGTCGGCGGCTAGCGGTGCACCCGGGTCCAAGTACTGCTTCATGTTCGCATACCCAACGATGCAATTTCCGCCGTGAGCAAACAGCTGGGCTTTCAGTTCGCTCTGCTGCTCGGAGCTTTTCGAGGTGCCAGCTTGAATCGGAAACACGAACCCCGTTGAGCAGTTTTCAAGGAGTGACCAGCGCGTTTGATATTGCTCACTGACATTTACCAACTGGAACTTCTTTGAAAGCGTTGGGGTGGCCGACTCGCAATTCCAAAGCACCACGACTTGATCAAAATCATTCTCGAGTCGGGGTACCGAGGCTATAAAGGCTTCAGATGTGGAATTGGTGACATCAATTAGGGCAAAGTTCGGCGCGCGTTTAACTGAGCCGCGCCGCTCGAGCAGCCAACCCATCAACGAAATAGGTAGCGCCTTCCAGAGCGCGCGTTTATGCACTCTTTCTTGTTCCACGTTCCGAGTTTAGTGAAACGCCGGTGGCCAGATAGTGCACAGCAGAAGAAGCGCAGGTAAAGCATCCAAAGCGTGTTCTGTTTGCCAGAGCAAAAACAATCGAAAGCCCAGAACTTTCTCACAGAAGAGCGAGTTTTTTGCGGTTATTGTGGTGTGAGAGGGTCTTTCAAACCTCTTTAGTAGACCAGGTTGGGTTCAGATTTGCCATCGATAGTGCGACGAATTGCGAGTTCGCGATTGGCTATGCCCGTGCGTAAACTGCTACAGAACAAGCCCCAACCTGACACCGTGTTTGTTGGGCTCGCCAGCATCCCGTCTCGTCAAGAATCTTTGCGCATAGTGGTCGCATCCCTCTTGCCCCAGGTTGCTGGAATCGGTGTTTACCTGAACAACTACGAAGCTGTACCCGACTTCTTGAAGCACCCAAAAATTCGAGTCGCTCGATCACAGAAACACGGGGATGTTCGCGATAACGGCAAGTTCTTTTTCCTAGAAAAAACCAACGCCACTTTTTATGCCACGGTCGATGACGACATTTCGTACCCAGAGAACTACATCGCCGAACTAGTGCAAGCCACAAAATTCTTGGGTGCCACGAACGCCGTGGGTGTTCACGCCTCTGTCTACCCAAAGCCGGTGAAAAGGTTGCTTTCAAACCGACACCTCTGGCATTTCTCGCATGAAACAGCGTCTATTACGCCTGCAGACATGCTTGGCACAGGCACCTTGCTTTTCAATCGCAAGTATTGGCAACTCAGCAACTCAGAAATCGGAACGCCAGGCATGGCTGATGTCTGGTTCGCGGTGGCTGCGGCGAAACGAAACTTCGGGCTCTGGTCGATTGCAAGGCCCGAAAATTGGATGCACGCACTCGACCAAGAGGATGACTCAAACCTCTTTCAAGAGGGTAGACGAGACGACTCTATTCAGGTGACTGCGCTAACCGAAGCTTCAATCGGCTCATCGCGCGAATCACTCTTGGAACGAGTTGTTCGAAACTCGGCAGCCAGTCGAGACTTTGCACTTGACTCAGCGGCGGCGGTCGGTTTTGCGGCAGACCGCCTCGGCCTCGCGCCTATAGATGTTTCAAGGCTCAGGCTTTATTCGAGTGCCTTGGTCGCCCACAAGCGCGAGATAAAGCGCCCAGCTGTTTTTGCTTCAGAGATCACCGAGGTTGAGTACGTCGAACATCTGCTTCAAAAAGTAGCCGGCATTCGCGATTCGGCCCAGCTGCAATTTGAAAACGACTATTTCGCAGCACTCAATGAAGCCGACGAAACAAAGCTTTCGACATACCAAGTTCGTGACAAGCAGTTTCTTGCCAAACGCTTTGCTGACTAACTGTTGCTGGCTAGTGGCCGTTTAGAGACGCTCAACCTTTTCGCCTCGGGTCACGCCGCGAGTGTCAAAGAAGAATGCTGATCGATCAACTAGGTCGTCGATGTCATAGGCCGAATGTGCCTGAAGCAAAACAACCACATCACTGCCTGACACAGAAGCGTGCAAATCTTCCTCACCGTTCACAACGTGTTCGCCAATTCTCAGAGTGGTCACCAACGGGTCGTGGAAGCTGACGTCGGCACCTTCTTGCTGCAGAATTTCAAAAATCTCGAGACTCGGCGACTCTCGCAAATCGGCAATGTTTGGCTTGTATGCCATTCCGAGCAGCAACACCTTTGAACCTTGAAGCGGCTTACCCTCTCGGTTCAGAATTCTTTGCACTCGCGAAACTACGTAGCGCGGCATCCCGTTGTTTATGTCCATTGCGGTTTCGATAAACCTGAAGTCGACACCGAGGCGTTTCTTAACCTCATAGCTGAGGTAGGCAGGGTCGACTGGAATGCAGTGGCCGCCCACACCAGGGCCTGGGTAGAAAGCCTGAAAACCGTAAGGCTTGCTCGATGCGGCGCGGATGACCTCCCAGATGTCAATGTCGAGGTCGTGGCAGAACATTGCAAGTTCATTCACCAAAGCGATGTTTACGTGGCGATAGGTGTTTTCAAGCAGCTTCGCGGCTTCGGCCTCTTTGGTTCCACGTGTGACGTGAATTTCAGATACGAACCGTCGGTAGAAAGCGGCGGCCGCGTCTCCTGATTTTTGGCTTTCTCCACCGACGATTTTTGGAGTATTTCTGATGTTGAACCGCGTGTTACCCGGGTCGATTCGCTCCGGCGAGAATGCCAATAGAAAGTCTTCATCGAGCTTTCTGCCCGGCTCTTCTAGCAATGGTCTTAGTAGGTTCTTGGTTGTACCCGGGTAGGTGGTCGATTCCAGAATCACTAGGGCACCTGGCTTCATGTTCTCGGCAACAAGAGCCGAAGCGTTTTCCACATAGGTCAGGTCTGGAGCACCTGAAGCTTGCAACGGGGTAGGCACGCAAATGACCACGACGTCGGCAAGGGCCAAGTCTGACGGTGTGAAAGTTGCACGGTAACCGGCGGCAATCATTCGACCAAGCGATTCGTCACTGATGTCATCTACATGCGATGATCCGGCATTGAGCCTTGCCACCAAGGCTTCGTTTACATCGAAGCCTAAAACAGTGTCGCCAACCTCAGTGAGGGCTTCGGCGAGGGGTAGGCCCACGTAGCCCTGGCCCAAGATTGCGGTAATGGTCATTGCACAATGGTAGCGAAACAAAATGAACGAATTAGTACCTAATTGTGCCTAGGCTTGTGTTGTGACAGAGTTGGCCAAAATTCGATCCTCGCTAGAGCGAACCAAGAAAACCCTTGGAAAAATCAGTGTCTCTGCCGAAGATGCCGAATCTAGAGCATTCAAACTTGACACCAAACTGGGCAGCATCCGCGAAGCTTTTGAAAACTCGCGTGGCCAGAAAATTCGAGGCGAAGTTGACCGCACGCTTAGGCAGGTTGGCAAGTTAAACCTCACCACCGAACATTTACAGGTTCGCTGTGACCGACTCATTTACAAATGCAGAAACCTTGAACTCGACAGACGACACTCGCTTAGCCCGCTGTCTCGGCTGGCGTCAAACAACCTGGCTCAAGAGCTTTCTGACCTTCAATCTGAGGCCGCTGACATAAAGGATGCCCTCGGCCCGATCTTGAAGGCAACGGGTGTGTGGCTTGCAGAGTTGGAGAAATTCAGTGCAAACGCAAACTGGAGCTACCGCATCTATCTGGCGATAGACCGCCTGCGAACGGGTTTCGATGAACTTGGTTTGAGTGACCTATTAGGCCTCGTTTATGGGCCTAACACGCCACCAGACCACCGTCGCCGAGCGCTCGCCGAACTGCTTTCTTGGGGCCACACATCTAATGACGCGGAGTTGATTGCACTCGCGTCGGCGCACATGAAGGCTTATTGGACATCCCCTGACCGCTATTCGGCAAATGACCGTGAAATGGTTTTGCGCCTCGAGGGTCTCAGGCAGACAGTTGACTTCGCCTCAACCGATTCATTTATTGCCCTGCTAGATGCGAGCCGTCGTGGCACTGAAGATGCCCTGCTCGCCGGCGCTAACCTGGTCTCTAATGCAAAACTCAGTTCTATTGAAGATTTCGGGCAGCAACTGCAGCTTCAATGGATCAATGCAACTCTTGCCCTTCGTTCTCTAGAGCCCGTGAGCCTCAATAAAGCGCTTGGCGAAGAACTCTTTGACCAACTTGACTGTGTGTTGCCAGAGCACTCTGAAATCGATTCGGCGCTCAAGGTTTCGGTCATCATGCCTGCATTCAACAGCGCGCCTTGGCTTCCAACCGCTGTTCGAGGTTTGCTAAACCAGACTTGGCGCAATCTTGAGGTCATCATCGTAGATGACTGTTCTAGTGACGAAACGTTGCAGGTTGCGAATGCTCTCGCAGCGAGTGACACCCGCATCAGAGTGCTGGCTAACAAGGTAAACCAGGGGGCATATGCCTCGCGCAACTACGGTTTGCAGTTTGCCCGCGGAAATGTGATCACAGTTCATGATGCCGACGACTGGTCGCACCCTCGCAAGATTGAACGCCAGATGCTTGCAATGCAAGCGCAAGAGAACACTGTCGCCAACATGAGTCGATCAGTTCGCATCGACCCACAGAGCCTTCACTTTTTTGCCCAATATGGTCGAGAGATTTTGCGCCAAAATTCGTCATCGCTGTTGTTTAAGCGCAATCCGGTTTTTACCGAGCTCGGTTACTGGGATGAAGTCAAGTTTGGGGCTGACACCGAATACCACCACCGCATCAACGCCAAGTTTGGGTTGGGCTCTG
>JACCDJ010409314.1_pt1 | contig 14850 bp, 15 predicted proteins | sample 7444481 | NCBI WGS metagenome assembly JACCDJ01 (sample SAMN15323435, study PRJNA562643) | freshwater metagenome | isolation source: river surface water | place: USA:Blue River Watershed | collected 2017-08-15 | reverse complement strand
ACAGTGCCAATAATGTAAAAAGTGCTTTCTACGTTGGTGACCCAATCACGCATCGCTTCATTCAAAGCATCTTTAAGTGTTTTTGTGCCGGACTCGACGGGCACTACTGTGGCGCCCAAGAGTTTCATGCGATAAACGTTTTGCGCTTGGCGAGCAACGTCTACAGAACCTTGATAGACGATACATTCCAAACCCATACGCGCACAAATAGTCGCAGTTGCAACACCGTGTTGACCAGCGCCTGTTTCAGCGATGATGCGTTTCTTACCCATACCCTTAGCCAACATTGCTTGGCCAATCACGTTGTTAATTTTGTGTGCGCCAGTGTGATTTAAATCTTCACGTTTGAGATAAATTTGCGCACCACCCAATTGCTCACTCCAACGCTTGGCGTGATACACCGGTGATGGACGACCAACAAAGTGTTTTAACTCTGAATGAAACTCAGCTAAGAACTCTGGATCATTTTGATATTTGGCATAAGTTTCTTTGAGCTCGTTTAATGCAAACATTAACGTCTCAGAAACAAACACGCCACCGTAGGGGCCGAAATGACCTCTTACATCTGGAAAATCATACATAGTCTTGACCTTTTTATGCGGATGGGATGCTGGCATCAGCATCACGAACAGCCTGAATAAACGCCTGCATTAACTCAGGGCTTTTTTGACCTTTTGCTATTTCAATGCCACTCGAGACATCAACAGCACAAGGTTTAAGGTGTGAGATTCCCTCGACCACGTTGTGCGTGTTCAATCCACCACTCAAAACGACCCGATGCGCGTTTTCTTTTGCCCATACTTCCGGTATCAAAGACCAATCGAATACATGCCCGCCTCCACCGTAGCCCTCAACGAAGGCGTCCAGCAAAAAACCGGCTGCTTGGCTATATTGTAGAGAAAAATCCTCAAGTCTGAATCCTGGCTTCATTCGGGCAGCTTTTACCCAAGGTAAGCCACCTGCAATCTCTGCGCAACGCTCTGGAGACTCATCTCCATGGAACTGCCATAAAGTGAGGGGCATTCTGTCTTGGATGCGCTGCACCTCTTCATCGGTGGGGTTGACCACCAAGGCAACAGCATCCACACCACCAGGCATACGGCCCACAAGGGTCGCCGCTACTTCTGGGCTGACGTAACGAGGGCTTGGAGCATAAAAGACGAATCCCAAAGCATCCACACCCAAACGTACGGCGTCATCGACGTCACTTGAACGTGTAAAACCACAGAATTTGATCCGTGTTTTACCTGGTGTGTGTTTTAACAAGCCCATTGATTAGTTTTCTATATTTTGGTTTTATGCAATTTTTACTAAATTTTCACTGTTTTCTACTGTATATCGCTCAAAAAATGCCTGTTTTTGCAGTTTTTTGTGTTTTTTATCTTTTTTACGATTTCCGTCATTTTACCGACTGAGAGACTTCAAAAGACCACTTGGTAATAGACTAGCAGTTAAATTGGGTTCCGGAATCTCGAAGTGCTCAGGATATCCTACTCTGACCAAATACAAACCATCCGCCATAAAAGTGGGGGCCGCCAACTGACGATTCTTGGCTTCTAGGACGGTCTTTAACCATTCTGGGGATTCTTTTCCTTGGCCAATCAGAACGAGGCTACCTACCAAGTTTCTGACCATGTGGTGCAAAAAGGCATTTCCTTTGAGCACAAAGTACACCCAAGGTCCCTCGCCGTGTATCTCTACTTGGTACAAAGTTTTGACTGGCGTTTTGCTTTGGCACTCTGATGATCTAAATGAACTGAAATCATGTTCGCCAATTAAGCATTGGCTAGCTATCTGCATGGCTGCGATATCCAGGCTTTTACCGCTTGGTAACATGAGGTAACCAGCCTTACCTTGCACCAAGGGTGCTGCATGCGAGCCGGTATAGAGAGCATAACAATATGTTCTCTCAAATGCCAAGTAACGTGCATCAAATGTTTCTGGGACAGCTTTGACCCACTGCACTACTACTGATTTTGGTAAGAAAGAATTAACGCCTTTAATCCAAGCATTTTCTGGTCGAACGATCTCGGTGTCGAAATGAACCACCTGCCCTAGAGCATGAACACCTGTGTCTGTTCTGCCAGCAGTGATGGTTTTAACTTCTTGAATTTGGGGGTCGCCTATGAAGTGGCGTAATGCTTCTTCAAGATGATCTTGAACAGTGTTGCCATTGCTTTGGGTTTGCCATCCTGAAAAGGCAGCACCGTCGTATTGCAAACCCAGTGCTAGGCGCATGATCTTTAAGCTTGACGCTGATCAATCTCAGCCATCAAGGACTGAGCCTGAATAGTTAACTCAGGATCAACCTGGCTGCTCACCGCTAAAACCTCTTGCAATGCAACTTTAGCTGCACTGAAATCTTCGATGGTGATGTAGGCACGGACCAAGTTCAATTTCACCTTGAGTGTTTCAGCACTTGGCAGATCCAAGTTTTTTGATGCTGCAGATGTTGGGCTACCCAAATTGAGATCCAAAGAAGCAAACAACTGTGCTGCTTGCGCTGGCATCTGAGGAGCTTGGTTTTGCTTGGCCTGGTTTTTTGAAAGCTTCAAAAGAACCAACAATGCAATCAATGTCATCACAGCAATCGCGATAGGTCCTGCATAAGCTTTCCAACCTGATGCCATCGCTGGAGCTTTGTCTGAGTTCTGAATCAAAGTTTTCAGATCAGCAATATTTTTTTCAAGCTCAACGATTTTTTGTTTGGCATCAGATAGTGCTTTTTCTTGAACCAATAAATCTTCCATGCGACGCTTAGCGTCACCCTCTAATCCATCTGCAGGGCCAACTTTCAAGCGGTCACCAACAATTGTTTTACTCACTTCGGATAAAGACAATTGAGATTGACCAGTTCTATATGCCTGATCAGCAGAAGCAGCAATATTTTTAGCTTCTTCCTTAGGCACACTTTGCACCATGGCCTTACTCGGCATTTTTAATTCTGTACCAGCCATCAAACGATGAATGCTGCCACCGGCAAAAGCTTGCGGGTTGGCGCGGTACAAAGCAATCAACGCCTGATCTAAATTGGCATCTTCGAATTGCGGTAAAGCGCGCGCTGCAATTTCAGTGAGGGTGTCACCACCTTTAACCTGAACCTTGGCTTGATCACCCACCATTAGAGTGTAGGCGCGGCGCACAAGACCAGCAGACCAACGCAACTCCACTAAGGCATCTAAAAATACTTCATCTGCTTGAAGCTTCAATACTTCATCCGAAGTGATTCTGATCGCTACTGGTTCTTGCTTAGAACCTTTAACAAGCGTTACCTTTAACTGCGTTTGAGTCGCCGATGAAGTGATGCCAAGGCGTTGATAAATTTCAGGGCTAGAAAGAGCTACCTGAATATCTTTTAGAGTTCCTACTTCGCTTGAGTGAAGCTCAATAGCAATTTCAGCCTTAAGAGCTTGATCAGGTTTAGATTGAATACTCAAGTTACCCAAGCTCAAGGCGAGAGCCTGCCCGGTCATCAATAGACCTAAAAGGCTCACACCTAAAGTTTGGATCAGACGCAATTAACGCTCCAACAAAATACGTAACATGCGACGCAATGGCTCAGCAGCACCCCATAACAATTGGTCGCCAACTGTGAATGCGCCTAAGAAATCAGGACCCATTGCCATCTTGTGTAAACGACCGACAGGCACAGTTAAAGTACCAGTCACTGCCGCAGGTGTTAAATCACGCTCAGAGATCTCGCGATCGTTAGGAACAACTTTGACCCAATCATTGGCGCTCGCCAAGATACCTTCGATATCAGCTAAAGGAATGTCTTTCTTTAACTTGATGGTTAAACCTTGTGAATGGCAACGCATAGCGCCAATACGCACACACAAACCATCAATAGGAATACTGCCAGCTGTTCTAAATGGTGGGTTACCTAAGATCTTGTTGCACTGAGAACCACCCTTCCACTCTTCTTTGGTTTGATCATTTTCAACAGGGACGCCAATCCATGGAATCAAGCTGCCAGCCAAGGCTGTATTGCGGAAATTCTTTTTCGGGAAATTAGCAGAACGCATTGTTTCTGAAACTTTGCGATCAATATCCAAAATAGCAGATGCAGGATCAGCTAATTCTGTTTTAACCGCATCGTGCAAAGCACCCATCTGGGATAACAATTCGCGCATATTTTGCGCGCCAGCACCAGAGGCTGCTTGGTAGGTCATCGCGCTTACCCATTCGATCATGCCTTCGCGGAACAAACCACCCATCGCCATCAACATTAAGCTCACGGTGCAGTTACCGCCTACCCATAAATTGCCACCTTTAGAGATAGCAGAATCAATCACTGGACGGTTCACCGGATCAAGCACGATCACAGACTCATCAACCATACGCAATGAGCTAGCAGCATCAATCCAATGGCCTTTCCAACCGGCAGCACGAATCTTTGGATAAATTTCTTTGGTGTAGTCGCCACCTTGGCAAGTGATGATGATGTCGCAACGCTTTAGAGCATCTACATCATCAGCTGAATAGAGTTTTTTCTCATTCTTAGCCATTGCAGGAGCTGGGCCACCAGCATTGCTGGTGCTAAAGAAAACAGGCTCAATCAAAGCAAAATCGCCTTCATCTTGCATGCGCTGCATCAGCACACTACCAACCATCCCGCGCCAACCAACTAAACCAACTAATGGAGTTGCCATCACGACACCTATCTAAAAATGAATAATTAACTTAAAAAATATGAGGACTTTGAAGTCCGAACCTTCTATCTTACAGAGCTTTTAAAACTGCTTCACCCATTTCGCGGGTGCCAACCAATTGGCAGCCCTCAGTCTTGATGTCAGTTGTTCTATAACCCTGAGCCAAGACCTTCTGAACTGCAGCTTCAATACGATCAGCTTGCTCTGCTTTACCCAATGAATAACGCAACATCATGGCTGCTGACAAAATCGTTGCCAAAGGATTAGCAATCCCTTTACCTGCGATATCCGGTGCAGAACCGTGGCTTGGCTCATATAAGCCTTTGTTGTTTTTATCCAAAGAGGCGGAAGGCAACATACCAATTGAACCAGTCAACATAGCAGCCTCATCCGAAAGAATGTCGCCAAAAAGATTACCTGTAACAACCACGTCAAATGCCTTAGGAGCTTTCACCAATTGCATAGCGGCGTTATCGACATACATATGAGTTAACTCAACGTCTGGATACTCTTTGCCAATACGGATCATGACTTCCTTCCACAACTGAGAAGTCTCAAGAACGTTGGCTTTATCCACACTGCAAACACGCTTATGGCGTTTTTGAGCAGCCTGGAATGCTACGTGAGCGATACGCTCCACTTCAGGCTCTGAATAACGCATCGTGTCAAAACCTTCGCGCGCTCCCGGGAACAAACCATCCGTTGCAGTACGAATACCTTTTGGTGAACCAAAATAAATATCGCCGTTTAATTCACGCACGATCAAAATATTTAAGCCCGCAATGATTTCTGGCTTTAATGATGATGCTGCTGTTAACTCTGGGTAACAAATAGCCGGACGCAAATTAGCAAATAGGCTTAAATGTTTGCGAAGACCAAGAATCGCCTGTTCAGGACGTAGTTCACGGGCCAAGGTGTCGTACTTCCAATCACCAACGGCGCCGAACAAAATAGCATCTGCATCTTTTGCCAACTGAAGAGTTTCTTCCGGCAAAGGATGGCCCTTGGCTTCATAGCCTGCACCACCGACTGGTGCAGTTTCCATTTCAAAAGATTCGCCTAATGCATTCAGAACCTTAACGGCTTCAGCAACAATTTCTGAACCAATGCCATCACCTGGCAATACTGCAATCTTCATACAAAGCCTTCGAGCAAAATTAAGGGAGTTTGGTGCCTAACCATGGCATCTTCAAGATGCGCTCTGATTCATAGGACTTGATTTTATCTGCGTGACGTAAAGTAAGGCCGATATCGTCCAAACCATTAATCATGCAGTATTTTCTGAATGAAGCAATTTCAAAATCGTAAGTACGGCCATCAGGCGCAATCACTTGCTGCTTTTCAAGATCAATCGTTAACTGATATCCGTTGAAAGCAAAAGTCTCATTGAATAGATGGTCAACTTGCTGGGCAGACAAAACAATCGGTAACAAGCCATTTTTGTAACAGTTGTTAAAAAAGATATCTGCAAAGCTTGGCGCAATCACCGCTCTAAAACCATACTGCTCTAGAGCCCAAGGTGCGTGTTCACGAGAGCTACCGCAACCAAAGTTTTGGCGCGCTAAAAGGATGCTACCACCCTTATAACGAGACTGATTTAAAACGAAGTCTGGATTCAAAGGACGATTGGTGCAATCTTGACCAGGTTCACCCTGATCTAAATAACGCCACTCATCAAATAGGTTTTGACCAAAACCGGTTCTCTTAATTGATTTTAAGAATTGCTTAGGGATGATTGCATCCGTATCAACGTTCTCACGATCTAAAGGAACCACCAAGCCTTGGTGAACTGTAAATTTATCCATTATTTAATTGGTGTAACCACAACACCTGAAGAGCCTGAATCTTTGTTAGTGTTATTTGATGTAGCACTTTTATCAATCGTGCGACCCAAGTTTTGCAAATCTTGGCCTAAGCCAGCAATCGTATTGCAAGCACCAAGAGTTAATGCAACTGCCACTAATGCTGAAATTTTTAAAGTTTTAATCATAGAAGTCTCCAATGTGGATTTTATTTTTTACGCTATTTTACGAACATCTACAAAATGTCCCTCTAGTGCTGCAGCAGCTGCCATAGCTGGACTCACCAAATGTGTTCGACCGCCATTACCCTGACGACCTTCAAAGTTACGATTAGAAGTAGATGCGCAACGCTCACCGGGCTCTAGACGATCAGCATTCATAGCTAGACACATCGAGCAACCTGGCTCACGCCATTCAAAACCAGCAGCTTTGAAAACACGAACCAAACCTTCGCGCTCTGCTTGCTCTTTCACTAGACCTGATCCAGGAACAACCATCGCTAGACGAACAGAAGGAGCCACTTTTTTAGCAATTCTTTCAACAACTCTTGCAGCTGCACGAATATCTTCAATACGGCTATTGGTGCAAGAGCCAATAAAAATCTTGTCAACCATGATTGATTCAATCGGGGTGTTCGGCATCAAGTCCATATAAGCCAATGCACGCTCCATTGCTTCACGCTTAACCGGATCCTTTTCTTTTTCAGGATCAGGTACACGATCATCAATCGATAAAACCATTTCAGGAGAAGTTCCCCAAGTCACTTGAGGCTTGGTCTCTTCAGCGCGCAATTCAATTACACGATCAAACTCTGCACCTTCATCAGTATGTAAAGTTCTCCAGTACTGCAAAGCTTGACGCCATGCTTCACCCTCTGCAGGTGAATAAGGACGACCCTTGACGTAGTTGATCGTTGTTTCATCAACACCAACGATACCTGCGCGTGCACCAGCCTCAATAGCCATATTGCACACGGTCATGCGACCTTCCATGGATAGAGAACGAATAGCATCGCCCGCAAACTCAATGGTGTAACCCGTGCCACCCGCAGTACCAATTTTGCCAATAATGGCCAAAACGATATCTTTAGCAGAGCAACCTAGAGGCAATTGGCCGTCAACACGAACCAACATGTTTTTGCTTTTTTTCATCAGCAAAGTTTGAGTCGCTAAAACGTGCTCAACTTCAGATGTGCCGATACCAAAAGCCAACGCACCAAACGCGCCATGCGTACTTGTGTGAGAGTCACCACAAACAACTGTCATACCAGGCAAGGTTGCACCTTGCTCAGGTCCAATCACGTGCACGATACCTTGACGCTTATCGTGCATTTTGTATTGAGTGATACCGAATGAATCGCAGTTTTGATCCAATGTATCAATCTGCAAACGGGAGACAGGATCTTTGATACCTTCTGAACGATCTGTTGTCGGAACGTTATGATCTGATACAGCTAAATTCGCTGAGTTACGCCAAACTGGACGCTTCGCTAAAGACAAACCCTCAAAGGCTTGAGGGCTGGTCACTTCATGCAACAACTGTCTGTCTATGTAGAGGACGGTAGTTCCGTCCTCTTCCATATGGACCACATGGTCATCCCATAACTTGTCATACAACGTGCGTGCCATGTGTATCCTTCAGATTAGCGCTTAGCGATTGGCTGAACCGCACGTGTTGGGCTACCAACGAACAACTGACGTGGACGACCAATCTTGTACTCAGAATCAGTGATCATTTCTTCCCACTGAGAAATCCAACCTACTGTACGTGCCAAGGCGAAGATACATGTGAACATTTCTGTTGGGATACCCAATGCGCGCTGAACGATACCTGAGTAGAAGTCAACGTTTGGATACAACTTACGGCTAACGAAGTATTCGTCTTCCAAAGCGATCTTCTCAAGAGTCATTGCCAACTTGAACAATGGGTCATTCTCTAGACCTAACTCTTGTAGAACTTCGTAACATGTTTCACGCATCAATTTAGCGCGTGGGTCAAAGTTCTTGTAAACGCGGTGACCGAAGCCCATCAAACGTACACCAGAGTTTTTGTCTTTAACTTTAGCGATGAAGTCGTCAATTTTCTCAACGCCACCGTTCGCTTGAATCTCTTCCAACATTTGCAAACAAGCTTCGTTAGCACCACCGTGAGCAGGGCCCCACAAGCAAGCAACACCAGCTGCAATCGCTGCAAATGGGTTAGTACCTGAAGAACCAGCTAGACGAACAGTTGATGTTGAAGCGTTTTGCTCGTGGTCAGCGTGCAAGATGAAAATACGATCCAAAGCGCGAACCAATACTTCGTTCACTTTGTAATCTTCACATGGTGTTGCAAACATCATTTGCATGAAGTTAGCTGTGTATGAAAGATTGTTCTTTGGATAAACAAATGGCTGACCTACAGAATATTTGTAAGCCATCGCAACCAATGTTGGCATCTTAGCGATCAAACGAATTTGAGCAACTTCACGCTCATGAGCAGTGCTGTAATCAACGCCATCATGATAGAAAGCAGCCATTGCACCAACCAAGCCTGTTAATACAGCCATTGGGTGAGCATCGCGACGGAAACCGCGCAAGAAGAATTGCATTTGCTCGTGAACCATCGTGTGGTGCATCACAAGAGCATCAAACTCTTCTTTTTCTTTTTTGTTTGGTAGCTCGCCCTTTAACAAAAGGAAGCAAGATTCCAAGAAATCACAGTTCGTTGCCAAATCTTGAATCTGGTAACCACGGTATAACAACTCACCTTTATCGCCGTCGATATAAGTAATTTTTGAGTTGCAAGAAGCTGTAGACATAAAGCCTGGGTCATACGTGAATTTACCCGTTTGACCGTATAACTTGCGGATGTCGATAACATCAGGACCCACTACACCCTTGTAGATTGGTAACTCAATGGCTGGTGTGCCATCTGAGAACGATAACGTGGCTTTTTCATTAGAAGCGTTCATTTTTCTTTCCTTATACGCGTTTTAGGTCTTATCAAACAAGCAAGTTTTATTCCAGGCAACTTCTTTTTTCTAGATTGATGACAATCTAGCGGGTCGCAACATGGCCAGGACACGTTGCACCCCTTCGTTCGCAAGATCCCCCTCCGGTTCCTTGCGACGCAATAACAAATCCATCAGATCGTTATCACTTAAATCTAGCAAACTATTCAAGGGCTCAAGATCACCCTCTTCAATTTGGTCATGGAAGCGCTCAAAAAAGCGCTCCATCATCAAATCATTTTCCAACAGACCTCGTCGCGCACGCCAACGCAAGAGCGACAAGGTTTCTGATGAAATAGGCATCAAACAGCTCTACGAACCATAAGCTCTTTGATCTTACCAATCGCTTTAGTAGGGTTTAAACCTTTCGGGCAAACGTCTACGCAGTTCATGATCGTATGGCAACGGAATAGACGATATGGATCTTCCAAATTATCTAAACGCTCACCAGTTACTTGGTCACGGCTATCAGCAATAAAGCGATAAGCTTGCAACAAGCCAGCTGGGCCTACGAACTTGTCTGGGTTCCACCAGAATGATGGGCATGATGTTGAGCATGATGCGCACAAGATGCACTCATACAAACCGTCAAGCTCTTCACGCTCTTCTGGACTTTGTAAACGCTCTTTCTCCGGCGGAGGAATATCGTTAACTAAGTAAGGACGAATGGAATGGTATTGCTTAAAGAATTGAGTCATGTCGACGATCAAGTCACGCACTACTGGCAAGCCAGGCAATGGGCGTAAAGAGATCTTCTTTGGCAAAGTTAACATGTTTGTTAAACAAGCCAAACCGTTCTTACCGTTGATGTTCATAGCATCTGAACCACAAACACCTTCACGGCATGAACGACGGAATGACAATGTCTCATCCATCTTTTTTAGCTTCATCAATGCATCTAACAACATGCGCTCTGAACCGTCTAACTCAACCTCATAAGTCTGCATGCGTGGAGCAGCATCGACATCAGGATCGTAACGGTAGACTTCAAATATACGTGTATCGCTCATTTTTATTCCTCAATCCTTTAGAAAGTACGGACTTTAGGTGGAACAGATTCAACTGTTAGCGGAGTCATCTTGACAGGCTTGTAGTCGAGTTTGTTACCTTCGCTATACCAAAGCGTGTGCTTCATCCAGTTCTGATCATCACGTTCTGGGTGATCATCATGAGCATGCGCGCCACGACTTTCTTTACGTGCAGCTGCAGAAACCATTGTTGCGTTTGCAGCTTCCACCAAGTTTTCCAACTCCAAAGCTTCAATACGTGCTGTATTGAAAACTTTTGATTTATCTTTAAGGTGAATGCTTCGAGCACGTTGGGTGATTTCACCCATCTTAGTAACGCCACCGTCCATAATTTCTTGAGTACGGAAAACGCCACAGTGTTTTTGCATTGTGTTACGAATGTCGTTAGCAACGTCTTGTGTGTATTCACCAGATGTTGAGCTGTCCAACTTAGCCAAGCGAGCCAATGAAGACTCACCCGCATCGGCCGGCAATGGCTTGTGCTCTTTTTGCTTCAAGGCTGTTGAGATCACGTGATTACCAGCTGCACGACCGAATACCAACAAGTCTAACAATGAGTTAGTACCTAAACGGTTTGCACCGTGAACTGATACGCATGAGCACTCACCCATCGCGTAGAAGCCATTGATAACTTCATTTGGATTACCGTTCTTAGGCGCAACAACTTGGCCATAGATGTTTGTTGGAATACCACCCATCTGATAGTGAATCGTTGGCACAACTGGAATTGGCTCTTTAGTCACGTCAACGTTCGCAAAGTTAATACCGATCTCATATACAGATGGCAAACGCTTGTGAATTGTTTCTGCACCAATGTGAGTCAAATCAAGAACAACATAATCACCGTTAGGGCCGCAACCGCGACCTTCTTTGATCTCTTGGTCCATTGAACGTGAAACGAAGTCACGTGGGGCTAAGTCTTTCAAAGTTGGTGCATAACGTTCCATGAAACGCTCACCGTTCTTGTTACGCAAAATACCACCCTCACCGCGGCAACCCTCTGTCAAGAGAACGCCTGCACCGGCTACGCCAGTTGGGTGGAATTGCCAGAATTCCATATCTTCCAAAGGTACGCCTGCACGAGCAGCCATACCCATACCGTCACCAGTATTGATAAATGCGTTTGTAGAAGCTTGCCAAATACGGCCAGCACCACCTGTTGCAAACATCACGCACTTAGCTTGAAGAATGTGAACATCGCCTGTTTCCATTTCCAAAGCAGTTACGCCAACTACGTCACCGTCGGCATCACGAATCACGTCAAGCGCCATCCATTCAACAAAGAAGTGAGTCTTAGCGCGCACGTTACGTTGGTAAAGTGTATGTAACAAAGCGTGGCCAGTACGGTCAGCAGCAGCACAAGCACGTTGTACAGCTTTTTCGCCGTAGTTAGCTGTGTGACCACCGAATGGACGCTGATAAATAGTACCGTCAGGGTTACGGTCAAAAGGCATACCAAAGTGCTCTAACTCGTAAACCACTTTTGGAGCTTCACGACACATGAATTCGATCGCATCTTGGTCACCTAACCAATCAGAACCTTTGATCGTGTCATAAAAGTGATAGTGCCAATTGTCATCACTCATGTTGCCTAATGAAGCACCGATACCACCTTGCGCTGCAACTGTGTGTGAACGTGTTGGGAATACTTTTGATAAAACGGCAACGTTTAAACCAGCCTCAGCTAGTTGCAATGAAGCGCGCATACCGGCGCCGCCGGCACCAACGATAACAACGTCAAAACGACGTGTAGGTAATGCTGTCTTGATGGCAGCCATTTACACCCTCCAAAGGATTTGTGCGCTGTAGCCGAAACATGCAATCAGCCATAACGCGGTTAAAACTTGTAATGTCAAACGAATACCTACTGGCTTGATGTAGTCCATCCAAATGTCACGGATACCCACCCAAGCGTGATAGAGCAAGCTTGCAATCGCCAAGAAAGTAATGAGCTTCATGATCTGGTTAGCAAATAAACCAGCCCAAGCGTCATATGTAGAGTCACCCAACAGGAATGCCACTAACAAAATCAAGGTGAAAACAATCAAAATTACAGCCGTAATACGCTGCAACAACCAATCTTTAAGACCGTAATGAGCGCCAACAACTAAGCGCTTTGGTCCAACGTTGTTATTTGCCATGCTAACTCCTTAAAACAAACCAAATAACTTGGCAGCACATACGGCTGTCAAAGTTAAGCTGATGACCAAAACAGCTACAGCTGATTTAGCTGAAGATGATTTATCGATACCTTTGTGCAAATCAAGCATCAAGAAACGAATACCTGCGCAGAAATGGTGAAGATAAGCCCAGATCAAAGCCAAAATAATCAATTTAATGATTGGGTTAGCTAAAACTGATTTGAAAGTTGTGAAGCTAACTTCTGATGTGATGCTCTTGTCGAACAAATACAAGACAAAAGGAATCAAGATGAACATCAAAAGACCGCTAACACGGTGCAAGATGGATACCTTACCTGCCCAAGGCAAGCGGTATTTCATCAAATCAAAAACATGAATATTTCTAAATTCTGGCATTTATGACCTCACTTATATTTTTGCCTGTTGCAAAACCTTCCAATTTTATCGCTTAATTGACTTTCGTAAGTCTGACATTTCAAAAAAATATTCTTCTAATACATATAAATGCCTAAAACTTAGGCATCCTTAGTTCAGTTCATTCAGATAGTGATTCTGACTGGTTAAGTAAACAGCCTTACGAACCTCAACCGGACGCTCTCCATAGGTAAAAGAGACCCGTTCAACGGCCAATAAAGGTGTATTCACGGCAACACCAAGGTGCTGAGCTGATAACTCATCCGCCCCAACCGCTCTTAATCGCTCAGTAGCTCTCACCATATGGGTGGCAAACTCAGTTTCAAATAAGGCATACATCGGACCACGCCACTCGACTAATCGCTCAGTCGTTAAGCCTTTAAAAGTAGAGCCTGGCAACCAAATTTCTTCGTAAACCGTTGCTTTTTCAGAGAAAAATAGCACACGTTCAATCTGAATGACCGGATCACCGCTCTTCAAATCTAATAAACGGGCAATCTCAGCAGGCGCCCGAAGTCGCTTGCAGTCCAAAATCTTACTTTTAGGGTAATGCGGCTCGCCATCATCAGGAACTAGCTTTAGAAAACGGAAATGCACCCGATCTTCGTGATGAGTTGCCACGAAAGTGCCCTTACCTTGACGTCTAACCAGCAGATTTTCACTCGCTAGCTCATCAATGGCCTTACGAACCGTACCCTGACTAACCTTAAACCTGGCTGCCAGCTCGTTCTCACTAGGGATTGCTTCGCCCGGCTTCCATTCGCCAGTTTGCAAACTGCCGAGTATCAAAGCCTTAATTTGCTGATAAAGCGGACTAAAAGTGGCGATGGTTTCTGTCATGTCCATCATTTCATCACAAGGAAGGGGTTTTCGTCTAGATATCTTATGTCTTATATAAGACTATTTGACAGAAATATCACTAAAGTCCTAAACTTTGTAGGATTCGCGTCAGATCAGTGGCGCAAGATACTTTTTTTTACTTTAAAGCTCGGAGCAAACTCATGGCAAAAGCCCCATTGCGTGTCGCCGTTACAGGCGCAGCTGGTCAAATTGGTTATTCACTTCTATTCCGCATCGCCAATGGCGATATGTTGGGTAAAGATCAACCAGTGATCTTGCAACTTTTAGAGATCCCTGATGAAAGAGCACAAAAGGCTCTTACAGGCGTGATGATGGAAATCGACGACTGCGCATTCCCATTGCTAGCAGGCATGACTGCTCACAGCGATCCAATGACAGCTTTTAAAGATATCGATTACGCAGTGTTAGTTGGTGCACGTCCACGTGGCCCTGGCATGGAGCGTAAAGATTTGTTATCAGCAAACGCACAAATCTTTACAGCACAAGGTAAAGCATTGAACGCAGTAGCTAAGCGTACTGTTAAGACTTTGGTAGTTGGTAACCCAGCTAATACAAATGCTTATATCGCCATGAAGTCAGCACCAGATCTACCTGCTAAGAACTTCACAGCGATGTTACGTTTGGACCACAACCGTGCTTTGTCACAATTAGCAGCTAAGACAGGTAAAGCAGTTGCTGACATTGAGAAACTAGTTGTTTGGGGTAACCACAGCCCAACAATGTACCCTGACTACCGCTTCGCAACGATCGGTGGCCAATCAGTTCCACAAATGATCAATGATGAAGAGTGGAATAAGAACACATTCTTGCCAACAGTTGGTAAGCGCGGCGCAGCCATTATTGATGCGCGCGGTTTGTCTTCAGCCGCCTCTGCTGCGAATGCTGCCATCGATCACATCCATGATTGGCACTGCGGTACAAATGGTAAGTGGGTCACAATGGGTATTCCATCAGATGGTT
>JACCDJ010030581.1_pt1 | contig 14850 bp, 10 predicted proteins | sample 7444481 | NCBI WGS metagenome assembly JACCDJ01 (sample SAMN15323435, study PRJNA562643) | freshwater metagenome | isolation source: river surface water | place: USA:Blue River Watershed | collected 2017-08-15 | reverse complement strand
TTTCTCCACCAAGTGTTTCGAGCCGATAAACAAAGGAGTTCTTTGGTGCAGTTCTTTGGGGGTTAATTCCATGATTCTGTTTTTCCCATCTGAAGCCTTACCTCCCGCTTGCTCAGCAATAAAAGCCAATGGATTGCATTCATATTGCAGGCGCAATTTTCCTTCTGGATTTTTCTTTGTGCCTGGATAGATATACACCCCACCTTTGATCAAATTACGATGAAAATCAGCTACTAATGAACCAATATAACGGGCGGTAAAAGGTCGGTTGGAATTTTTATCAATATCCTTGCACCACTCTACAAAATCACGTACACCTTTTTCGCAAATGGACATATTGCCCTCATTGATACTGTAAATATTGCCTTGCTCGGGAAAATGCATGTTGGCATGTGAAAGACAGAATTCGCCAATACTCGGCTCTAATGTAAATCCGTTGACTCCATGTCCTGTCGTATAAACGAGCATAGTAGAGGATCCATAAATGACATATCCCGCAGCCACTTGTTCGCTGCCCTTTTGTAAAAAATCATTGATATTGGCCAGATCACCCACAGCACTGGTTCTTCTCAAAATAGAGAAAATGGTGCCTATACTCACGTTCACATCAATGTTGGAAGATCCATCGAGAGGGTCAAATAAAATTACGTATTTGGCTTTTCTGCAATGTTCTAAGTCAAAAGCAAAGTATTTCTCATTTTCCTCACTTCCGGCTCCGCACACTTGTCCTCCCCATTTTACTGCATTCAGTAAAGCTTGATCTGAGAATACATCTAATTTCATTTGTGTTTCGCCCTGAACATTGGTGGTACCTTCTGCACCCAGAATATCTTGCAGTCCGGCTTTATTGACTTTATGATTGATGATTTTCGCCGCAATACTGATGTCGGCTAAAAGTCTGCTCAGATCTCCGGAGGCAAATGGAAAGTCTGCCTGTCGTTCCATGATAAATTCATTCAAGGTAACCATACTCATGCCTTCAAAGGTAGTTAATCTTGCTTTGCGGAAAGATTTGTTTTATCATTGTCATAAGAAAACCTAGCTATGAAAAACCTTTTACAAACCATTTTATTCTTCCAATTGATGGGCATTTCTTTCTATACTATTGCCCAATGTCCTACCTGCAGCGTTGATTCCACTTGTGTTAGCACAGATGGGTTTCCTACCATCTGCCCTGCCACCTTGCCGAATGCAACGGTGGGGGAATATTATGAGGGATTCTTGACATTTTATATGCCGCCGGTGATCAATGATCCTGGATCTGGATTGACGGTGGATTTACTGCAAATCACCATTACCAGCGTCAATGGATTGCCCTTTGGAATCGAATACACAGTGAACGATGCGGATAATATTTTTTATCCTACCCAAGGGGAACTCTATGGCTGTGCCACCCTTTGCGGCATTCCCATTTTACCCGGAACGTATGATATAGTGATTTCAGTGGAGGCCATCGTTTCTGCCTTGGGAAGTGAAATCACCCAATACGATAGTTTTATTTATACCATTGTGGTAGATCCCGGAGCGGGTGGTACCTCTACTTTTTCTTATGATAATGCGGCAGGTTGTGGATCTTTGGATGTACAGTATCAGGCCACAGTGGCAGGGCAACCTGGTCAATGGACTACCTATACTTGGGATTTTGGCAATGGCACCTCCTCCTATGACTCTTTGCCAGCTGTGGTGCATTATGATGCTGCAGGAGTGTACACTTGTTCATTGACCACTGTTATCAGTAATTTCCAATTGAATGATGTTACCCTCAGCGGTGTCAGCGGCAATTGGGGCGGGGATGTCGATGATTTTTTCAGTTCTCCTGGCGATCCCTACTTTACTGTTCAGGATGCCAATGGTAATGTGGTATATACCTCCACTACTTTGAGCAATGTTAGTTCAGGAAGTTGGTCAGGAGTCAATGTAGCGATGACTTCCCCGGGTTATTCCATCACATTTTGGGATGCAGATGACGTTTCTGCAGATGATGATCTAGGCACAATCATTATCAATGCCGCTGTAGGAAGTCAAAATTTTGACGCGGGTAATGGAACCTATGGAAATGTGATGGTGGGTTTAGATGAGATCACTAACATCACCAGCACGGCGGACATACAGGTTTTTGAAAGTCCTCAAACGAGTATTGTATTAAATGACAATGTCATTTCCTTATCCAATGATACTTTGTCCAATTATTTTTGGTATCAAAATGGAGTGTTGATAACAGGAGAAAATGGATCAGCTTTGACGGCTTCATCCAGCGGTTATTATCATGCGGTAGTGAGCAACCTATATGGATGTAACTATGAAACCGACTCAGTTTTGTATTGTGCACCGGCTCAAATAACATTTAATAATATTCAGCAACAATTATCCATAGAGGATGTTTATCAATCCTATCAGTGGTTTTACAATGGAATCGCGCTGACGGGAGCCACCACTTATTATATCATCAATCCAACCGATGGGGTATATGCCGTGGAGGTGACCAATGAGTTTGGCTGTACTTTGATGTCCAATACCTGGCTGATCAATGGTGTGGGGGAAATGGAACGGGAATGCAAAGTTTTTCCTAATCCAGCGATTGATCGAGTAATGATTCAGGGTCTTGCTCAATACCCTAACGGCGAGTTGATCATTTATGATGTTCTGGGTCAGGTTGTTTTTAAAGACAAAATAACAGCAGATCAATTGAGTATTGATTTATCCACTTGGAGTTCGGGAGTGTATCAAATGGTGGTGAAGTCGGATCATCATACGCAGCGCATGGAGTGGATGAAGCGGTAAGGATAAGTGAAGTTTTGATCCTTTTAGAAAGTACTTTTAGACATCACTTTGATAGTTTTCTAGACGTTGTTTCCATCTCGTATCTTCTCGTTCATGGTACTATTATGGTCTAAGTAACTTCAATATTTCTGCTTAGAATATCCGTTATCCATTTTTAATTGGAGTCGGGTGGTCACTGCACCATAGGGTCAATTGAACAAATTGTGCCACGCTCAATTGCTCAGGACGGAGTTGTAACAAATCATTTTCAAAACCAAGGGGCAATAATGACTTGATGGAGTTTCGCAGTGTTTTTCTTCTTTGATTGAAAGCCGTTTTTACTACTTTTTTAAACATCGCTTCATCACATCCCAGATCATGCACTCCATTGCGCCTCATACGGATCACCCCGCTTTTCACCTTGGGTGGGGGAATAAATTCATCTTCGTGAACTGTAAACAAATACTCCACTTCATACCACGCTTGAATCAACACACTCAAAATGCCGTACTCCTTGCCTCCTGGAGGATTGCTCACGCGCATCGCTACTTCTTTTTGGAACATGCCTACCAACTCAGGCACATGGTCTTTGAAATCCAAAACATGAAAAAGAATTTGAGAGGAAATGTTGTAAGGGAAGTTGCCAACTACCGCAAGTGGCGAAGTCCATTTTTCTTTCAAGTTCATTTTCAAAAAGTCTTCTCCCAAAATGCGCGGACGCAATGCAGGATAGTGTTGATGCAAATAGGCCACCGATTCAATATCAATTTCTGAAGCCCATACTTCATAAGGCAACGCAAGCAAATGTTGGGTCAGAGCCCCTGTTCCTGGACCGATCTCTATGATGGTGGTATATCCGCCATGTCCGGAAAGCCCTTGAGCAATTTGTTGCGCGATAGCGGTATTCTTCAGGAAATGCTGTCCTAGATGTTTCTTGGGTTTAACGTACATGATAAGGGATGGGTAAAAATGAATAACCTTCTTGTTTTAATTGTGTGAGTATAACGGGCAAAGATTGTAGCAAAACAGGACTCGCTTTCATGCTATCATGAAAGACCACAATGGATCCGGGTTTGACCGAAGACAAAACTTTTTGAATACATTTTTCCACCGATAATTGAGCATCAAAGTCTCCTGCCAGAACATCCCACATGATCAATTGAAAATGCTTTTTTAACGCCTTGGTTTGGGTGCGTGTAATATGTCCATAAGGAGGTCTAAACAAGGTGGACGGGATGAGCGTTTTGGCTTGCAAGGTATTCCTGATGTATTGTGAATACCCCGTCTTCCAGCCATCTAAATGCTGAAAGGTATGATTGCCTATGTGATGACCTGCAGCTTGGATGGATTGAAAAATTTCTGGATGATTCATGACGTTTTTTCCCACACAAAAAAAAGTAGCTTTCGCTTCGTGTTCTCCTAAAATATTGAGTGTTTTTTCTGTAATCACAGGCGTTGGCCCATCGTCAAAAGTGAGATACACCGCTTTTTCCTCACTCGGAATACGCCAAGTAAACTCCTGTGCAATGGCCCGAATCAGTCGTGGTGTTTTGTGGAAGTACATCATTCAAGGCGAAAGTACAATGCTTTTGATCATCTCTCTTTTTTTTGATGTGGAAGGTTGATCGACGATATGCAAAAAATAGATCCCCGCAGCACATAAAACACCATTTTCATCTTTTCCATCCCACATCCACTCTGCAGCTTGCAGGTTAAGCTCATAGGTAGTAAGGTGGCGAACCACCCATCCATCTATGGCGTGAATTTGAATGGTTATCAAATGGTTCTCTTCACTGCCTTTCCTGCGAATAAATAGCTGATCATTCTTCATGTCATTGTTCGGGCTGAACCACTCAGAAGATAGGCTCCAATCTCTATTTAACTCTTGATCAGGCCGATTTTTATCTTCAATAAAGTAACCAGGGGTTGCAAATCCATAATGCTCGGCCCCACTGGTCCAACATCCATCATTTTGTGGACATGGAATTTTGATTCTTTCAAACGAAACACCCTGTGGGTCATAGATGATAGGATGATGAATTTCTTCATTGTATTCCATCGTTTCCATCACTTTATCCCATCGATTTTTTAAGGTCACCTGGCCCGCACTTTGAGTGAAATAGGGCAGGGAGGCGCTATGATAGCAGGCTGCAAATGCGGGTGGTGGTGGGTACTGTTCTCTCACCACATCACTTTTTTCACTCACGCACATCGCTGTTTTGGGTGCAATAAAGTGATGATGATAGGCGATGCATTTATTATCTCCATTGGCATTTTCAATGTGCAATTCATCGAGTGTAACGATGCGTGGACTGCTGTTGAATAGTTCGATAAAGGAAGAGCCGTTCTCATACGGATGAGAGAGTACTTCGCTGATAAAAATTTCTTTGGGTTGGATATTTTGGGGCTTACCAATGGCAAATTGGATGTGAGAAAGGGTATCAGATAGGCAACTGTTGAGATGGTGAATTTTGATATTTTGCAACGAACTGTCCATCCATTCCCCCGCAGTAAACCAAGCGCTATCACTCAGGTGATGAAGGGGTAAGTGATATTCACTTTGGTTGTATTGTATTGCAATACTGTCTTGCAAGATGGGTCGATTGGTCCAGAGGAATACTTTTCCCAGGGTGTCAATGCCGTAATCTACAAGTGTGAAATTTTCTTCTGGATCGCCATTGCCGTATTGACAGTTCTGGATTCCTGGCGTTCCTCCTACCACATGACAACTTTGTTTCCAGTTGAAATGATCGCTGCAAGCCAAGTGTGGTCTGATTTGTTCTAATGACCATCCACCTTCCTTTCCCTCATCGTTCTCATAGTCATTCAGGTTGTAAACAACAAAGTCCACCAATTCACCAGCGGGAGAAAGCAGGCTCAAGCTGTCGCCTCCGTTGGTCAACAATCCAAAACTTTCAATGCCAATCACATTCCCTGTGAAATTGAATACAGCGCTGAGATCACAGAGTATGGCATAGCCATTGGAATCAATACTTCCGTTGGTAATGGGTTTGATGGTGCTGGAATTCACCCATTGCCAATCTTGAAGAGAAATGGGAAATGGTGCGTTGTTATATAATTCAACATACTCAATATCCGGCAGCCCATTGGAGGGAGAAGGGTCTGCCATGATTTCATTGATCACCACTTCTCTAAAGGAGGGTTCGTATGCCACTGGAGGAATGTAGACAGGGCCGGAGTAACAATCATCTAGGTAAAAGTTGCTGCTATTGGAAGAAGTAAAATAGCATTGCCATGAAAGAAAATTAAACGTGTTATAAGTGTTGTCAGTAGTGGCACCTACTAGCGTATAATCCGTGGAGTCATTGTCCATGAAGTACAATTCAAATCCATTGAATTTTCTGATTTTGATCCACCCATTGATTCCACTGCTGATATTGAATCCGCTCATGAGGAGAGTGGGAGTAGTTGGACCGTCAGTCCTGAAGAATTCGATAACATCATTGCTTCCTGCGCTTCCCAAGCGAATCATATAACCCACGGAGTTGTTGCCAGTTTCATAACCGGTACTGTCCATGATGGGAGAGTTGCTCAGAAATATTTTTCCATAATTGTTGGTGCTCCCTGCAAAGCTTTGTTTAATATAAAATCGCCATTCCACGGCTTCATTAGAACAGTCGCTTATATTCCATGAAGCCGCTGCAAAACCAGCTCCATTGCTTTGAAGTTGCAGCTGTTCATTGCCATTGATAAGGAATTCATTGCTTGTAAAATTCCACAGAGCATTAATGCTTCCACTGTTAAAGGAATCTTCACACTGAGCAGATATTTTCAACAAGGGAAGGAGGAGGAAAAGGGGTAGGAGGTTTTTCATAGTTGCCAAAACTATCCTACCTTGCCAAGCATAAATTGATTCATATAAGACGCATATGAAAGTAGCGGTAGTAGGTGCGACGGGGCTGGTAGGCACCAAGATGTTGCAAGTTTTACAGGAAAGAAAATTTCCAGTATCGCAGTTGATTCCGGTGGCTACGGAGAAGTCTTTAGGAAAGACTGTGAACTTCAATGGCAAGCCATGGGCGATTGTAACGCCAGAGATGGCGGTGGAAATGAAACCTGAGTTGGCTTTGTTTTCAGCCGGGGGAAATACAAGCCTTCAATGGGCTCCTTTATTTGCTGAAATAGGCTGTGTGGTGATTGATAACAGCAGCGCCTGGCGCATGGATCCCACCAAGAAATTGATCGTTCCCGAGGTCAATGGAAAGGTTTTGACGGCAGAAGATAGAATCATCGCCAATCCCAATTGTTCCACCATACAAATGGTGATGTTTTTAAAACCTTTGCATGATTTATATGCCGTTGACAGAGTAATAGTAAGTACATATCAAAGTGTTACAGGAACTGGAAAAATGGCCGTGGATCAACTCATGAATGAGCGGGCCGGTATTGAGGGAGAAATGGCTTATCGATATCCAATAGATTTGAATCTCATTCCTCAAATAGATATTTTCATGGAAAATGGTTACACCAAGGAGGAAATGAAGATGATTGTGGAAACCAAAAAAATCATGCAAGAAGATGAGATAAAAGTATCAGCTACTGCAGTTCGGGTTCCCGTGATGGGAGGTCATTCTGAAAGCATCAATGTCAGTTTTAAAAGGGATTTTAACTTAGAAGAAGTAAGACAAGCGTTGTCTCAATTCCCGGGTGTCAAGGTGGTTGATGATATTGTCAATGCCCAATACCCCATGCCCAATATCCATGCCCATGACTCGGACGATGTTTTTGTGGGTCGTTTGCGCCGAGACGAAACGATGCCCAACACCCTCAATGCATGGGTGGTGGCGGATAACTTGCGCAAGGGAGCAGCGACCAATGCTGTGCAAATTGCGGAATATATTTTTATTCGATAAAAAATGAAGGGTATTTATTACTTGATTTTCATTACTTTTTTCGCTTGCGGAAATAGCGGAAATACTCCAACGGAGGATGCTCCGAAAAATTGGGCAACGGATATTGCAGAAAATCCAGAGGTTCATCATATTCAATCTCCGGAAGGCTGCTTCCGATTGGCTTCTTGGAATATCGCCAATTTAGGCAAATCGAAAGATGATAGTGAAATTGCTTACATGGCCAAAGTACTCAAGGATTTTGATGTGGTGGCTATTCAAGAGGTAGTGGCAGGGGAAGGCGGGGCCGCGGCCGTGGCTCGTTTGGTAGATGAGCTCAATCGCAAAGGAAGTAAATGGGAGTATGCAGTGAGCAACCCTACAACGGGCAATGGAGTGGAGCGCTATGCCTTTTTGTGGCGGCCGCACAGAATAAAGCTTTCAGGAAAGCCTTGGTTGGAAAGTCAAGTAGCCGCAGTGATTGATCGAGAGCCTTATTTGGGGCGATTTACATTTGGCTCCAAGACTTTTTTATTGGCCAATTTGCATGCGGTTCCCAAAGATAAAGGTCCCAATTCAGAAATTGCCGCGCTCAAAGATCTCACCAAGTGGTATCCCAATGATGCCATAGTTTTAGTTGGCGATTGCAATGCGACGCAAGAGGAGTTTGGAGCTCAAGAATTGTATAAAGTAGGATTCAAAGACGCAATGGACAATCAAAAGACCACCCTCAAAATGAAGCCAGACAAGAATGGGCAGCATTTGGCCAATGCTTATGATCATATTTATTTGGAGCAAAAAGAATGGCTAGTATCTGAGCATGGATGTTACGATATCAGCCAAGATTGGTCGGATTTAAAGAGCACTAGATTGATAAGTGATCATATTCCTGTTTGGGCATGCCTCTCTGTGCGGTAAATTCGCAGCATGAATGATCCAAAACGTTATCTCATCACGGCAGCTTTGCCTTATGCCAATGGACCTATCCATATCGGACATATAGCGGGCGCTTATTTGCCCGCTGATATTTATGTTCGCTATTTGAAGGCTAATCAAAAAGATGTCGCATTCATTTGCGGATCAGACGAGCACGGGGCGGCCATTACATTGAGAGCGCACAAAGAAAAAAGCACTCCGCAGGCAATCGTGGATCAGTACCATCAAATGATGGGAAAATCTTTTGCTGATTTTGGAATTCACTTTGATATTTATCACAGAACTTCTTCTGCAGAGCATCATGCGATGTCACAAGAGGTATTCAATACGCTCTTGAAGAAAGGTATGTTTGAAGTGGAAACTTCCATGCAGTATTATGATCCCGAAGCCAAACAATTTTTGGCGGATCGATATATCATCGGAACCTGTCCCAAATGCGCCAATGATCGCGCTTATGGTGATCAATGCGAAAAATGTGGCACTGCGCTGAGTCCTTTGGAATTGATTGAACCCAAGTCCACATTGAGTGGAAGCGCCCCGATTTTAAAAGAGACTTCGCACTGGTATTTGCCCATGGGTCAACATGAAAATTGGATCAAAGACTTTATTGCGGAAGGAAAATTAGAGGGGGTGCAACATCACATTACCAAAGAGTGGAAGGCGCATGTGTTGGGACAGTGCATGAGTTGGATAGATGGAGGTTTGCAAAGCAGAGCCATGACAAGAGACTTGGATTGGGGAGTGCCTGTTCCCGTGGAAGGTGCAGATGGCAAGGTGCTGTACGTTTGGATGGATGCCCCTATTGGGTATATCACCAATACTAAAGTGTGGGCCGATCAGCATGGCAAGAATTGGGAGGATTATTGGAAAAGTGAAGATTCAAGGTTGATACATTTCATCGGAAAAGATAACATCGTTTTTCACTGCATCATCTTTCCTATTATTCTGAAGGCGCATGGTGATTTTGTACTTCCGTACAACGTACCGGCCAATGAATTCATGAATTTGGAGGGGGATAAAATTTCTACCTCACGCAATTGGGCGGTATGGTTACATGAGTATTTGGAGGAATTCAAAGACAAACAAGATGAAATGCGCTATGTCCTTTGCTCCATTATGCCGGAGCAAAAGGACAGTGAATTTACTTGGGCAGATTTCAAGGATAGAGTGAACAATGAATTGGCAGATATACTCGGTAATTTTGTCAATCGTGTTTTTGTATTAAATCACAAATATTACAATGGCATTATTCCTTCCATTGAGGGTTATGAGCTAGATCAGACAGACAGGGAAGTGCAAGATGGAATTGCGCTTTCCATGAAAACCATTGGTGAGAAACTAGAAGCTTTCAGATTCAGAGACGCCTTATCAGAAGCTATGCAATTGGCCCGTTGGGGAAATAAGTATCTCACGGAAACAGAGCCCTGGAAGTTGCAAAAAACAGATCCGCAAAGGACGGCTTTCATTCTTTTTCAGTGTACCCAAATCGTTGCAAAATTGTCCATCGCCATGGAGCCGTTCTTGCCGTTTACAGTCAAGAAAATAAAAACAGGGTTGAATTTAAATACAACCCAATGGACAGACGCTGCTCATCATGTGATCATCCCTACCGGTCATGCAATGGGTCAGGTGCCTATTTTATTTGAAAAGATTACCGACGAGCAGGTACAACTGCAAGTAGCCAAATTGCAGCAGTCCAAGGCGATGAATTCCGCATCGGTGGCGGAACAAAAGCCTAACATTACCTTTGAGCAATTCCAACAAATGGATTTGAGAATGGTGAAGGTGTTGGCTGCAGAAAAAGTAGCTAAAACCAAAAAATTGCTCAAGCTAACCGTTGATACCGGTTTGGATGAGCGCACTGTGGTAAGTGGAATCGCAGAGCACTATACTCCTGAAGAAATGGTAGGGAAAAATGTTCTGATGTTGATCAACCTAGCCCCAAGAGAAATCAAAGGAATCGAGAGTCAAGGAATGATTTTAATGGCAGAAAATGCGGAGGGAAAGCTGTGTGCTTTAGGAGCAGATAAAAATGTTCAACCCGGTAATGTAGTGGCCTAAATGCAGATTCCTTTTTTACAACCAGGCGATACCATTGGAATTTGCGCAACAGCTCGCTGGGTAACGGAAGATCAATTGCAGCCGGCGTTAGATATTATTCATCATTGGGGTTTTAAAACCAAGGTAATGCCGCAAGTGTTTTATCAGAACGGACAACTCGCGGGAACAGACGAGCAGCGCGCTCAGGGATTGTTGGATTGTTTGCTCGATCCTGAAATCAAGGCGGTGATCATTGCTAGGGGCGGATATGGTTCTGTGCGCGTGGTGGATCAGATTCCAGATGTGGTGTTAAAAAACAACCCCAAGTGGTTGTGTGGTTACAGTGATATCACTGTCTTGCACAATCGATGGAATAATTTGGGTATCCCCACTATCCATTCTACCATGCCTATTAGCTTCCCAGATGCCACTCCCTTGGCCTTGGAACAATTGAAAAATGCATTGAGCGGTAAATGGCAGTCTAGGACTTGGAGGGCAGAAGGGAATATCAATGCGCCTATTGAAGCCCCCATTGTAGGTGGAAATTTGAGTGTGATATACTCTCAACTGGGTTCAGCTACTCAGTTGGAGGCAAAAGGTAAAATTCTTTTTCTAGAGGATGTGGATGAAATGATTTACCACTTGGATCGAATGCTGATGGGATTGAAAAGAGCAGGGGTTTTGGATGGAATTAAGGGACTTTTGCTGGGTGGGTTTACCCAAATGAAGGATAATACCCAGCAGTTTGGTTTTGGTGTGGACAATCCTTGGGGACCTTCTGTTCAAGAGATTTTTTGGCAGCTCAGCAAAGATTTGGATGTTCCCATCGCTTTTGATTTTCCTGCGGGACATTGGGAAAAAAATGAGGCCTTCTTTTTAGGAAAGTGTGTTAAATTAAAGACAAAAGTGGATAATTCTTTGACGCTGTCGATGGATTTCCCTTCCAGTTAAGTCTTTTTTCCCGTACTTTTGTAAGTGTAATTTGTACACTAAGTAAAATGAGTTTCAACTTTGGTAAAGGATATGATGAAAACGCGATGGAGTTCATCGCCATCAGCACTGCTGAAATGGAAGTTCGTTTGGCTTGGTTGCTCAATGTTCATTTTAGGTTATCTCTCGCAAGAGTGGAGGATGTTTTAGTGGAACAAAGGCCCAATGATTTTTCATCGCATTGGCGATTTCAATACTACAGTGATGAGGAGAAGTTGGGTGTCAATTTGTTCGAAAATAAATCTCCCTACGGAGCGCTTATACCTGAATGGGGCAAGTGGGATTTCATTTTGAAATTGGATCATGAGCGTGAGCCATTGGCCCCGCTTTGGGTCAATAAAATCAAAACTATTCCGGGTATTGCCGCCGCATTGGAAATAGAATTTAGTAAAATCAAAACTGTGGAGAGGCTCATTCAAGCCTGTCTTTTACCGTCTGAAAAGAAATGAAAAAAACCAAGATTGTAGCCACTATCGGACCCGCCTCTGCTGCTAAAGCAGTATTGAAAGAAATGATCCAAGCTGGATTGGATGTTGTGCGTCTCAATTTTTCGCATGGAGCGCATGAGGTGCACCAGGAGGTAATAGAAAATGTAAGGGCCATTAACAAGGAATTGGGCACCAACACTGCTTTGCTCGCGGATCTGCAAGGTCCTAAGCTGCGCGTAGGAGAGATGGAAAACAATGGGGTGGAATTGGTAAAAGGTCAATCCATTACCATCACTACAGAAAAACAAATAGGGACCAATACAATCATCTACACCAACTACAAGGAGTTTCCTGCAGATGTGAAGCCAGGTGAACATATCTTGTTGGATGATGGAAAGTTGGTGATGGTGATTGAAAAAACAGATGGTAAGAAGAATGTAGAGGCCAAGGTGATTCAAGGGGGAATATTGTCATCCAAAAAGGGTTTGAATTTACCCAGCACCAAAGTTTCCTTGCCTTCATTATCTCAAAAGGACATAGAGGATTTGCACTTTGCCTTGTCGCATGATGTGGATTGGATTGGATTGTCTTTTGTGAGAAATGCCCAAGACATTGTGGCGCTCAAGGCCATCATTCAGGAAAGTGGTAAGCATGCCAAGGTAGTGGCCAAGATTGAAAAGCCTGAGGCGGTGGATCAAATCGATGAAATCATTGCCGAGACAGATGCCGTGATGGTGGCAAGGGGGGATTTAGGAGTGGAAATACCGCTGCAAAATGTACCCTTGGTGCAAAAGCTCATTGTGCGCAAATGTGTGGAAGCAGCGAAACCGGTCATCGTCGCAACGCAGATGATGGAAAGCATGATTACCAACATGACGCCCACCCGTGCGGAGGTGACGGATGTAGCCAATGCGGTGTTGGATGGTGCAGATGCCGTAATGCTCAGTGGAGAAACCTCAGTGGGAAAATATCCCGTGGAGGCCATTCAAATCATGAACAATATCGTAACGCAAGCAGAAAAATATGAGGGCATCTATTATAAAGAAGAGGCCCCTGATGCCATTGACGAGTCTCGTTTTTTAACGGACAGCGTTTGCTTTAGCGCCTGTCGTTTGGCGCAAAGAACCAAATCAACAGCCATTGTGGCCATGTCCTTTTCAGGTTATACGGGCTATCGCGTGGCGGGTTGGAGACCGCATGCCAATATTTTTGTTTTTACAGGAAACAAAAGAATCTTAACCCAAATGAACTTGGTGTGGGGGGTAAAAGCCTTTTATTACAACAAAATGGTGAGTACGGATCAAACCATCGCAGATATCCGTTATCAACTGAAAAAGCTAGGATACATCCATGACGGTGAATTTGTCGTGAACATCGCTTCCATGCCCATCAATGAGCAGGGAATGACCAATATGGTAAAAATCTCAAAAGTATAGCCGTTCACCTTTGATTTCTTATCTTCGCGGGCTTACTGACAGTAAACCTGAATGGGAAATTTATATCGTGATATCAAAGGTCTGAGTCTGCCAGCCATTGCGCAGGAAATCGCGCAGATGTGGGAAGAGAAGGATATCTTTCATCGTAGTATTCAAGAGCGCGATGAGCATAATGCATTTGTTTTTTATGAGGGTCCTCCCTCTGCCAATGGAATTCCGGGCATTCATCACGTGATGGCACGGGCCATCAAAGATGTGTTTTGTCGTTACCAAACGTTGAAAGGAAAACGTGTAATGCGGAAAGCGGGTTGGGATACGCACGGACTTCCCATCGAATTGGCGGTAGAAAAAACACTGGGCATTAAGAAAGAAGACATCGGAACTAAAATTTCAGTTGAGGAATATAACCAGGCATGCCGCCGAGAGGTGATGAAATATACCGACCTCTGGGAAACCCTTACCCGCGACATGGGCTATTGGGTGGACATGAAGGAACCATATGTCACCTACGACAATAAATACATCGAAACGGTTTGGTGGCTTTTATCACAACTTTTTGAAAAGGATCTCTTATACAAAGGGTTTACCATTCAACCCTATAGCCCAGCGGCAGGAACCGGTTTGAGTTCACATGAATTGAATCAGCCGGGCTGTTACAAAGAGGTGAAAGACTCCTCCGCAGTGGCGCAGTTTCAGATAAAAGAGGAGGAATTCTTGGTGGAGTGCAGAAGAGGTCTCCCTTTGTTTATTCTGGCATGGACCACCACTCCTTGGACACTTCCCTCTAATACTGCTCTTGCGGTAGGTGAGGACATAGATTACGCGGTAATCAAAACCTACAATCCATTTTCAGGTGAGGCCCAAGTGGTAATATTGGCGGATGCTTTGGTGAGTAAATATTTCCCAGAAAAAAACCAAGAGCTGAATTTTGATGACTATCAAAAGGGAGATAAAGAAATTCCTTTTGTGCGATTGAAGAATATCAAGGGAAGGGAAATAGTTGGTCAATCCTATCATCAATTGCTTCCTTTTGTAAAACCTGCAGGCAAGGCCTTTGAGGTGATTGCCGGTGATTTTATAACCACAGAAGACGGTACCGGAATTGTTCATATTGCCCCATCCTTCGGTGCCGATGACTTCAGGGTAGCCAAGCAAAATGGAATTGATCACCTTACCCTGGTAGATCGCCGTGGACGTTTTGTTCCAGAGGTCAATGATGGGGTGTTTTTATATGGCGAGGAGTTTGTCAAAGAAGCGTATTATACCTTGACCGAGAGAGCCGATGAATTGATCATTCAACAGCAAAAACTGGCGAGTGTTATTGCAGATACTTCCAAGTTGAAATACCTCAGTGTAGATGATCGTATCATTTTAAAATTACAAACAGAGGGCAAACTTTTTAAAAAGGAG
>JACCDJ011213297.1_pt1 | contig 14863 bp, 19 predicted proteins | sample 7444481 | NCBI WGS metagenome assembly JACCDJ01 (sample SAMN15323435, study PRJNA562643) | freshwater metagenome | isolation source: river surface water | place: USA:Blue River Watershed | collected 2017-08-15 | reverse complement strand
GGCTCTCAATGGTAACGCCCAACAGCACGATTGCCGAGAGGGCTAGTTCTTTGTCGTCCATTTCATTTCCCTTTCTAGGAGATACTTAGACCTTACCACGATTAGTGAGAAGTTGTCAAGTTCATTTTTAGGCGTGTTGGCAAGCCTCGTAATACTTCAGGTTTCCAAACTCGTCCATAAGTTCCTCTTTGATTGCGTCACAGACCAACTCGTAGAACTCGGGGAAGTCTGACTTCCACTCACGAGGGTCAGACAAGAACCCTGTAATGGTGTCCCACTCATCATCAAGGCGAGCGTATAGTTCGTCCCTGTCAATCCCAATGTATTCGTGTTCGTGGATACAGACCAAAGTAAATGCGTCAGAACAGCCGTAGTTCGTAGGCTGGTAGGTAGGCTCTCCGTGTTCGTCCACCCCAATAGATTTATCAAGGCAGAGTTGGTAAGCACTAGCTCGTAAGTATCCGTCATCATCTATCCAGATGTTCAGGTCATACTCGTTGAGGTATGGGAATGGCATTGTGTCAATCACGCTTGCCGTCCTTTCGTTTCGTCCTTACCTAGACCTTACACCACTAGTGCGAAGTTGTCAACAACCCCCTTCAGTAAAACTTTCCAACACTAATGAGAAGTTGCTCGCCGCCTTCAGGAAAAAACGAATACAGGCTCGGGGGTAAGCGAAAACCCCCGAGAGAAATGGGAAGAAAAATCTCGGGGGTTCTCTGGCCGATAAGGAGAGCAGGTGAGGTGAAAGGGGACGGAAACTCCTCGGTTGCTCAATCCCTATCGGGTTCTTGTGGGGGAGGCTTACACCCTCCCTCCAATCCTAGCGAGTGCCTTGCTCACCGAGTTCCCGATAGCCATAGCAATCGTGTCGGTGTCGGTGGCGGTTAGGTGTTCTGCGTGGGTGCTGGCGAGTTGTCGCTCAATCCCCGAGTAGCACTCTTTCGGAGTAATCCATAGAACGCCCACGCCTGAACGCTCGCACTCGGCGAGTGCCTTGTCCAGAGCCTCGGTCTGGTCGTGGCGGTAGTGTCCGTCCGAAACGATTACGAGCAACTTCACGCCCGAGCGGTAGGTCAGCCCGAGAACTCCGTCAAGTGCTTTGTAGCCTGTTTCAAACTCCTCTGTTCCGTCTGGTGCTGTGAACACCTTGACTTCGGGGAGGTGCTGTCCGACCTTGAGAGTTGGGAACACACCCGAGCCGAAATAGACCATAGCAGTTCTCGCCTGAACTCGGCGACCAGCCTCGGACAAAATCCAAGCGATACTCGCCATACTCTCCATAGCCGAACCCATAGAGCCAGAAATGTCCACCATAACGCCAATCGAAAGTTCTGGGTCGTCTGTGTGCTTACGCTTGGTTGCTCTCCAAGTCGGGAGGTCAGAGCGAACGCCCTTGCTCTCCAACGCCTTTTTCTGAACCAAAGCACGAGGACGGAGGCGACCCTGTGGGATTACGCTGTCCACCTCTGTAACCGAGCGTTCGACATACTTGGCTTTCTCTAACATCTGTGCCAACTTGACCGCCCCTGCTCGCTCTCCGCCTTTTGGCTGGCGAGTTTCGTGTAGGCGTGAACGAGAGCCAGAGCCACTAGGCGAACTAGAACTAGGCGAGGCGAAAACCTTTTCTGCCTCTGCCTCACGCTTGGCTTTCTCCTTGCTCGCAGAGGCTCGTTCCTTTGCCTCCTCTTTGCGTTTCTCGTCCTGCTCTTGGTCAGCGAGAGCGTCAGCGTTGTCGCTGGCAACATCTCCCATAGCCTCACCCAGAGCGTCCATAATCTCGGAGAGAGCCTGTGCCATAGCCTCTGCCATAGCCTCTTTCTCTGCCTCTGTTGGCTCGGCAGGTTCGCCATTAGCCTCTGCCTGTTCCGCAACAGCCTTGACCCAAGCCTCGGCAAGTTCGATACCCCGAGCAATCTGGGAAACATTTAGGGTCTGGAACTCACGCCAGATTTCTCGTAGCGTGTCCAGAGTAGCCTCGCTAATCTTGGTCAGGATAAGTCGTTCCAAGTTCGCAACATCAAACTCGTCCAGAACGCCAGCGTCCACTCGTGCGAGGGTCAGAGCCGAAAGGTGAGCGAAAGCACTAGTGGTGGATTTGCCCTCCATACTCTCCTCTGCCTCTGCGAACGAAAGTCCCATAGCCGAGGCTCGTAGGAACAGAGCGTTCTGTGGGTAGTGGTAAACAGCCAGCCCCTCAATGCGAGCCTCCTCCAAGAGCATAAAAGCGTCAGACACCTTTGGGTCTAGGCTCTCTAGGCGAGGGTAGTCCCAGCCAGAGTAGCGAGCGTGAAATGCCTCGTGGAGGATTACGCCTGTCGCCTCTGGGAACTCATACTGATTTTTGCGTAGGCGTAGGTCGCCAACCATTTCTGGAGTGGTGGCTTTGCCGAAAGCGATAGGTAGGTTGATTTCGATTTCTGCTGTGTCGTGAATAAAGCAAGCGAGGGCTTGACCCATACCTGCGTCCTCTCCACCATAAACAGCGAGGTCGCCTCTGTCTGCCCAAGCGTTAGCCTGTTCGCCAATCTGCGAGCAAACCTTTAGCCAAGCAGGAGGCGTGGTGCTAGTGCGTGTCGCCAATCTTGAAGTGTGTCCCATTTGTAAAGTCCTTTCCCGACTTCGTTTGTTGTTGCTAGTAAGACCTTAGCATAGGTCGTGGAAAGGTGTCAAGTCCATTTCGCAACTTTCTTGACACCCTCCACTTTTAGTTTCGGACGGAAACTAAATCTTTGCTGGTCGGCACTCCTCGCCAAAGATACGAGTAGCGAGTTCCGCCACAACTGACCTGTCCATTTCTGGGGCAGTTGCTAGGAGGTTCTGGACAGCCCACCGAGTTCCAAAGGTGGTAGCCAAGTCCCTAAACGCCTCCAACTCTCGGAACGCTGGCGACCACGAAACTTCACCTGCGACCTGTTTCTTGGCGAGGTTCTGTGCCAGAGTAACTGCCGAAACAGGGACACCCAACTTGCGAGCAAGACCCCAATCAGTAGTCATTTCTGCGTGGATTGAGTGGCGAGAGAGCAGAGCCTCCGACAGGCGAACCCCTGGGGCGTTCGGGTTGGTAGCCGAGATTACATAAAAGCCCTCTTTGGCTTTGATAGTGCCACGCTCGGGGTTGGCTGTAATCGTGAGTTCATCTCGTCCGTCCATAAGACCATAGACAAGCGAGAGAACCTTTGGGTCAATCAGACCAATCTCGTCAATGAGTAGGACTTTGCCCTCCTCAACTGCTTTGGTCAGAACTCCGTCCACCCACTCAAAACCGCCACTTGGGGTCTGGACATAGCCACCGAGGAAGTCGCCTACCTCTGTGTCGCCTGTTCCAATAATGGTGTAGAGGTCGTCCCCGAAAGCACCCTCAACGAGAGCAGTTTTGCCACAGCCCGGGTTGCCATAGAGCAGAACATACTGCTTTGCCTCACGAGCCTTGCGTAGAACCTCAATGTCGGTGTGTTCGCCCCACTTGCGAGCGTAGTAGTCACGACCATTAGGGCGAGTGTATTTCTCCTCACCTACGAGTGCGTCCACCATTTTCTCTGCCTTTGCCTTTGGGGTGCTTGCTGATTTCTCTCCGCCCTTTGCTCTAAGGTTAGCACGACCAGCAGTAGGCATTAGGCTCTCTAGTCCCGAGGGAATAGAACCTGCGTCTAGGCTCTGGATTGCTACCCCATAGACCAACTTGGAGAGGTCTGGGTAAATGTCGTCTAGCGACTTGGTTTCTGGTGCTGTGGTTGTTGTCATTTCAGTTTCCGTCCTTAGTGGATTGTTTAGTTAGACCTTAGACTAACTTCTCTGGGAAGTCAAGTGCTACACGACACTTCTGGATACGCCGAAGTGCTGGGGCTGGGGTTTTGTATTCGTTCACCTCTAGGAGGTCGAACGAGGTGATTTCAACAGCAATAGGCTTTGAGCGTAGCGACCACTCTGCGTCAGTTCCCTTTGGGAAAATCGCTTTCTGAACCGACATTTCAAATCGCTCTAACATCTGAACAGCGAGTTCCTGTGCCTTGACCTGACCAACAGGTTCGCCAGAGGCTAGGAGTTCTTTGTTGTCAGTTCCGCACTTGGTAACTCTCCATTGTTTTCTTGGCGAGTTCTCCGAGATAGTGCGAGAGTGTAGGCAGAAAGGCGTGTAAGCACCTTTCTCGTCAAAGCCCTCTGGGGTAAAGAGGAGTTGTAATACAGGGTTGCCACTCTTGGGAGTGGTTGGCACGAACTCTAGGTAAAGTCCCTTGCCGACAATAGTTCCTACTGCCATTTGTGTTTCCGTCCTTTCGGGGGTTTATTGCTGGAGGTTTCCAACAAGGTCAAACTTAGCACGACTAATGCGAAGTTGTCAAATCTATTTTTAGGTGAGTTTTCTGGAAATGTCGCTGGCTAGTGATTTCGCCTCCACTAGTGCTTTGTTCACAGCGTAGTCGAACAGGCTGACATTTCCACGCACAGCGTTCCTGACTACATCTAGAACGCCGAACGCCTGTGGCTCGTCAAGAGCAACAATGTTCGCCTCTGGGCAAAATGCGAACTCTTGCTTGGTCGCAAACAGGTAACTCTCTGCTACCTCTGTGTTCATTACATAGAAGTAGAGGCTTACATCTGCGAGCGTCCATTTGAGGTCGTATTCAGTTGCCTTTACCTCGCCAGAGATAATCCTAGAAATGCTGTAAGGGCTTAGGTAGTTGCTGTAGGTCTTGAGTTGTTTCTCTGTGTAGTTCTCTTTGAGATACTTGCCACTATCGCCATAGTCAGGGTAGTTGCCAATGTCAATGCCAGCCCATACATCTATGCCGAAGTGTTCGCCAAGCCACACCTCCTCACTACCAGAGGCGTTGTTGTGTGTTCCCCTAGCACGCATAGCACGCTGGGTGTCGTCAAGGTTGGTTAGTTCGTATTTGATTTCCGTCATACCGAGAGCGTATCACGACTTAGGACATTTACGCAAATCCTAATCCGAAGTCGGCGTGTCACCCTGTATTCGTTTTTTCCGCTGACGCTTGTATTCGTTTTTTCCGCGGGAAAGAAATCAAAGAAAACTGTTGCGAAGTTCGCGAGATGGTGTATACTTCTTATTAGTAATCGGAAGTTGTGGAAGGCGGCTCAGGTCTGAGGCGTAACTCTCGGTTACAGGGACAACTCAATAAAGCGGCTAGTCGTCTATCTCGACGAAGTCATCATCATCATCTAGCGGCTCAGCGCTGTACAGGTCCGAGTCTAGCTGAGGGTCGGTTACAGGCTCAGCGCAGTACGTACAGAGGTACCACTCAGCGACTCCGTCTAGTACAACGCAGTACGGTTCGAAGGGGACCAGTGCTCCGACGTCATCCCCGCAGTCAGCGCAAGCGGTTACCAGGTTGGGGTCAGCTGGCAGGCCGCTCCGTTCTGCGCTTGCCGCGTCGGACTCGGTTTCGATTACGTGTAGCTCGATGTGTCTCATACGGTTGAGCATACTAGGTTCTCGGAATAGTGATTCCTGAGAAGCGCTCGCCGTCTTCCAGGCAAGCCGTTAGTGCAAAGTTAGTGCGCAGCTAGGCGGGCCGCTAGCCGTTCAGACTGAGGAAAGACTCCGTGGTTAATTGGCGCATCCGTGAAATCAGCAGCGGTTAGAGTCCTCCCAAGCCGCTCTTCCAGGCACCCGATGCAAAGCATGCCGCTCTTCTTGGGACAAGCCGTCATCCAAATTCCATCATGGACCATGTAGTACTCGTCGATATCCGTGGTGACCACACTGCAGTCGATGCATTCAAAAAGATTCATTCTTCAAATGTAGCAGCGCTCGCCGTCGATGTCAAGTCGGTCTAGAACCCGCCTAGGCCTGGAAGGCGCGTTCGGCGGAATCTTCCATCCGTTAATGCGAAGTTGCAGCTTCGAGCTGAGCTGGCCGTCGAGCTCGAGCTTCCCATCAGCGTTAATGCGAAGTTGACCTGGCGGCCTTCGCGGCGGGCCGCACGCGACATCGTTAGTGAGAAGTTTGCCTGGGGGACTCGTCAGTCCGCTACCTGGAACAGTCCAGTGTCCGATGCTAGCCGCAGCAATGTGGCTCGGTTTGGAATTCCTGAGGCGTCGGTCCCTACGTACCCAATGCTCCGTTGGTACCTGGCACAGGCATTGACGGTTGCAGCATCCCAAATACCTGGCGTCGCAGACTTCAGACCAACGGTCACACCTAGTGCAAGCTGCACAGTCTCAATCTGGCGGTTACGTAAACCTGGTTTAAGCGCAGCGGTTACGACGTTCCTGTGTTCGCGGGCCGCTTCTTCAAAAGCTTGCGCTTCGAGTCTGGCCGCTGAGCTGAGCTTCGCAATAAGCTTAGTGAGAAGTTGTCCTGGCCGCGGGCCGATGGGTTTCGCGACTCGAGCAAATGCTAAGACATCCCCGTCGTAACGTACCCGTTGGTGCACGCCGTCGGTATCCTGGCCGTACTTCGCATTAGCGGGCCGCACATTGCCTTCGATGGTAAGGAACCTACCCGTTGTACGGTACTCGCGGATATCAACAACGATTCCTACGTGCGGCATCCCAAATGGGTTCCCCGCATTCTCTGATGAGAAGTTGAAGAAGACGACGTCACCAGGCAGCGGTGTACTTCGGATTAATCCGTTGCGAGCTAGCTCAGCTAGCGCGGTCGGCGTATAAGCGAAAGATGGTAGATGCAGGCCGCTGTCTCTGGCCACCACATCAATGAAGGACCCAGCCCAAGGTTGATTGTTGTACCCAACCCGTTCTCCGAATTGGTTCCTAAGCAGCGGGCCTGCCTGGTACCCAGCAAAAGCGCTCGCCGTTGCTGTAAACCTGGCGGCCCTGGCGGCCATCGTCTTTCTAAACATTAATGTGAAGTTACCCTTCGAGCTCCAGGCCGCTGAGCTCTTCGAATTTACGTTGCTCGATTGCGGTTGACGAGTGCGAGTATACCAGTCCGTAGGCAAAATTCTCAAGCTCGGTCAGAAGGTTCTCGGCTTCCTGGGCAAGTGCGGTTAGACGTACATGCTCGAGACGCGTTGATGCGTTGTTGATGTCCGCGGTTATGTTATCTCTGTGAACGCGGGCCGCATCAATGATGTTCTCAATGTTAATCATTTGTTGGGGAGCTCTCTTCCTGGCCGTCGTCTTCGATAACTTCAGCGTCGATGATTTCTTTGTCAGCTTCAACCATAACACCTGCGTCGACCAACTTAGCTGCAGCTTCGGAAGCTCCGACGGCGAGTCGGTTCAAACGTTCTGCAATGATGCTGGCCGCTGGTCTTACGTCAATGTTGACGGTCGAGTCAATTTCGATTCCACCACGTACACCAGCACGGTCAAGAATCTCGGTTGCTGCTTTGAGCTTAACAGGTTCTGACTCAGCGGTTTCCATCAACTCTTCAAGAACGTCGACGGCATAAGGCGCGGACTGTACTAGTTTCGCGCGGGCCCGTTCGATGTCGTCCGAGGTTTTGTGTTTGGTGCTGCGCAGATGGATACGGCACAGGCCGTCATCCTTCAGACGTCCACTGGACCAAAGCATGCAGCGGATACCGTCATCCTTGATTTGTCTGCATCGGTGCGGCAATGCAAGCGGTTGACGCTTTTCACTGCGCGGGCCGCCTTCGTCTTGTTCCTTAAGCCAAAGTCGGGTAGCGCCAATAACCCAAGGCGGTACCAGGTAATCGGTTTTCTCTTCTGCGATTAAGTCGAGACCCGTTAGGAAGTCTGAGTTACGGTTCTCAGGGTCAACCATGATTGGCTTCTTCTCAGCAAGAGACATGATGCGACGTTCAACGGTTGTTTGTTTCGAGCGGGCCTTGATGAGACCCGTTGGGATTCCGTTAGTTGAATAAACTGGGTCCCAGTTCAGTTGCGCTCGCCGCAAGACTTGACGGTTCTCAAATGTATCCTCACATACACCTTTGTCAACTTCTTCGATACCGAGGTCAGACAAGTTCGGTCTAAGGTCTAGCGGTTCGTCAATTACGTATTCGGCGCGTTCATCCTCGCCGCTCTTAAAAAATTCATCGGTCATGTGCGGTTAGCAACTTTCAACTTCGTATTAGTTAGTAGTTCGTGCTCGCCGATAAGTGAAGACAGCTCCGTCAGCTGGGGAGAGGACTGTGACGAAGCTGCCTTCGTACTAAGTTTATCACGGCTGGTAAGGTTACTATCTTGCGAATCGGTTGTACAAATCGTAGTGTACATTATTTTCGTCGGGACGATTTTTTGCGCGTGGTGAGGGCGACGGCAGGCATTTTCCCCCTCATAAACAACATTTCACTTCCAAAGCGGTTATCTGTTCTAGACAGGCCGTTCAAAAGAACCACTCCGTTGAAGTTTTGATACCTTAAGAATGACGAAACCCCGAGACCATTTCGGTGCTCGGGGCTGTCGGTGGTAGGTTATTCGGCGGTCTTCTTGATGAAGAGCTTGCCGTCTCTCGGTGCTGCTTTGGCAATCTGACGTAAGTGTTCTCGCCGTTCCTCGGAGCGATACATCGCAAGAACTCGGGCTGGCTGTTGGAGAACTTCTTCTCGGTCAACGAGGTAGTGCTTGTCATTGCCGAGTAGGTAGTACCGTTTCAGGTATCCCATCTTGGCGTAGTAAGTAATCTGATTCGGGGAAACGCCAATCAACTCGGCAGCGTCTTTCCGAGACATGAGGTTCGGATTCTGCTGGGCAACGTGGTCTTTCCAATCGCCCTTGGCAGCTTCAATCTCAGAGATGCTCACCTTGTAAGGCTGAAAGTTCACTGGCTTCTCAAGATAGTATTTCTTGATTCGCCCTTTCTTAATCCAGTAGTAAATCATGCTGGGCGAAACGTAGAACTTCTTGGCAGCCTCTTGAGGGAAGATTAAATCTTCTTGCATTTGCAACCCTCGCCATTGTTACATCCGCACTGGTTACTTAGGGTACCCTTAGCTTCGTTCCACTTCGAATCAATAATCGCTTGAAACCTTGCTGGAGTTTTTACAACCTGATTGTCTGGGAAAATCCAACGACCCTTTTCGTCACGCTTGATGCTTTCAAGGAACTTGTGATAGTCAGCGACCATTCGGTTCACATCTGCTTGGGTTGGATATCCGTTAGGCTTCTGCTTCTTCTTGAACTTCTGCAGTAGGTTCTTCAGCCACTTCATTTTGTGCTTCCTTTTCTTTCTCTGGGTGGCACTGCTCACAGGTGCAGTACCAAATCTTTTCGTAATACTTGACTTCTGGCTTGCAACTCTCGTGCTCACCAGTCATACACCAACCACACTTGGTTGTGCCATTAGAGCCTCGTGCCATTAGACTTCCGTAACCTGACGTTTGCCATAGCCACCACAAGGTAGGCAAGTAACTTCTCGGTCTTTGCCGTAAGAAGAGAACGAGGTTCTAGTTCCAACTCCACGGCAATCTTCACACTTGCGCCAGATTCCGCCATCCAAGGTGTCGTAGTTCTCAACTCGTAGAAGGCTCATACCTTCTGGCAGATTCTCAACTGCTTCGTCAATCAAGTCTTCAAAGCAAACATCATCGACATCGCGAAGGACATACTCCAGCGTGACGCAGAAGAAGATACCATCACTGCTACGCCACTCGGATGTTACCGAGACAGGCGCATCTAGAAACGCTGAAACAAAGCAAACACGAACTTCGTCATTGTGCTCAGTTAGTTTGTCTACCCAAATCGTGTTTGGTGCTCCACCAGGATTGTGGAACCCTGGTTCCTGCTTTATCCAAATAACCTGTTGCGCTTTGGCTGGATTTAGAACTGTTGTCATTTCGTCTCTCTTCCTGCTGGTGTCAGTTAGTTTCTACACTGGCTACAGACAAAGATATCATAGCCCTTCGATTCTGTCAACTCGAATCCGTTGGCATCTACCGTTACGACCGAGATGTTCTCAGCACTTCCGCACTTGTCGCACTTAGGGTCAACTAACCACTCAATCTCGATTCCCTTTTCTTCAGCAGCAGCGATACCCTGAATCAAAGCGTGGAATCCATCTCCACCAGAACTCTTCCGAAGGAAGGGTCTGGTGTCGGAGGCAGTAATTACCAGACGAACTTGTTTACATGGGCAGAACTGTTTGGCTGCTTGGCAAGTCATAAGACCTGCGTACCCAATCCTGTGTCTACCGTTTGAGTGACCACAGATGCAAATGCGTCCATCCTTACGGCCACTCTCTTCTTGGATTCTCTCCAAAGCGTTTTTGGCATCATCTGCACTAACGCCTAACTTATCAAAAGCACTCATGTTTTCAACCTTAGCATTTTCCGTTATCGAAAGCAAACCCGACTTGCAAAAAAGTTTTGTCAAGTGGCTCTGCCACCCCTCCAGTCTAGCATAACTGAAACCAACCTAAACAACCTAGAACAACTGAAAAAATGAACCAACTGAGAAAAGTACTACCGCGAAATCTGATTTCCATGCGCGTAGTAGTTTCTTTGTTGGTTTATTCAGTTTAGTTAGGTACTAGCACTTTTTGCTCTGCCGAAAACATTTTTTCCTGCTAGTACCTTTTGCCACGTACTAGCACTTTTTTCTCTCCCCTCCACTTTTCTCCGCTAGTATCTTTTCCCCCTCCCCCCTTGACTTTTCCCCTCCAACCCTAGTACACTCCAGCCCCACTATGCTATACTTCAACCCTAAAATTTCTTGCTAGTATCTCCACTCCGCTTCCTCTTTTAACCTTAGGAGCCAAGACGATTTCGCCCCAAACTGTTAGACTTCTTACATGATTGACGACCAGAGAACTCCACTCCAGCGAACGCTCGAACGCCTCGAGCTTTGCCGTGAAGTCATTAAGGACGTCCACCAAGACCTCGAAATCCCAGAGAACCCAGAGCACAAAGCAGACATTTACCTCTCTATAGAGGAGCTTGCACGAGAGGTTTTTCACCTCCTAAATACAGTCAACGACCACGTATGGGGGCCTCCAGAAGACCCAGACGGAGAAGACGAGGACCTCTAAATCCCTTACAATAGAAGAGGGAGAGCTTTCCACCAGGAGCTCAAATGTCTTTCAAGTACAAAAAAGGACCGCTGTTTTTCACAACGGCCCTAATTTTTGCTACGCCTATTTGTATAGCGCAAGCAGCACTGCTTCCTAGCGGCGCTTCTTACGGATTGCCTGTCTCAACGAAACAACAAACGCATACGCAAAAGCAAGCACTACAGGCGTTGCTACGCCCAGCAGGTAGCTTCCTAAGTCAAAACCCTCAAACGATACAGTCATCTTCAATTCCTTCTTTAGCGGATATTACAAGTCTAGAGGATGCAATCGAAAATGTCAAGGACACACTTCTAACTCTTAGTAAGAAGTCTCCATCTGACCCAGCTAACGCCGAAATCATCCAATCTCAAATTCAGACAGCCCAAAGCAGACTCAGTCTTCTGACCTCTAAGCTCTCCGAACTTAAGACCGAGTACACCAACTACGTAAAAGCCGAAGCCGCTCTTAACGCAGTACTAAAGAAGTACCAGCAGGCACAGCAAACGGAAAGCTCACTCACTCAAGTTAAGACCGTTGCCCAGACTTCCTACGAACTAGCGGTTCAGGCTCTAGAAGCAGCCAAGACGGAAGTTACTAGGCTCACGCTCCTACGCGACACTGCCCTTGCAGAGAAGAACGCTGCCCTACTAGAAGCACAGACAGCAATCAACAACCTTACTGACGCCGAGGCTGCCTTACTCACAGCCCAGTCAGATTACAACCTTGCGCTCGAGACTAGACAAACAGCTCAAAATGTTCTAAACACAAAGCAGGAACTTCTCACTAACAAAGCAAACTCCCGTGACGCGGCCGTACAGGCTCAAATACAGGCAAATTCCAACTTTGAATTAGCGTATGAAGCTCTCGACCAAGCACAAACTAACTACGACACCCTGCTGATTCCAGACCCTACGTGGACAATACCTACTCAACTTGTTCAGCACACTAGACAAGTAGCCAACACCAGACTTGTTCCATACACCGAACTAGTTCAGCGTACTGGCTACACTTTCAACGAGTCATCCAACATTCTTCCGCCACTGTCCGCGACTCAGTGGACGGGCGCAGGCACGGGCTTCCAAGGCTCACAGCCATCAATCAACGATGACATTCTCAAGTTCTCTTACATGAGCCAAACGGTTACCTACCAGACCAACGCAAACCTCTCAGGAACATTAACCCTAACGGTTGACGTCAAAAACCTTGACGCCAACCGAGGACAACAAGACACCTACGAACTTCGTCTAACAACCTACGACGCATGGGGAAACGTTAATGGCGAGGCGTATTACTACGGAAACAACTGGCACGACTGGAACACGAAAACAGTAGAAGTCACCCCATCATCTCAAGTATCTTCATACAAAGTTGACCTGACAGGTTTCGACGCAGGCTACTGGTACGGAACTTACGGACCAGAGATGCGCAACCCAAGACTGTCTGGCTACGTAACAACCGAGGTAACCTACTTCGAAGAAGTCACCACTCTTGTTGAAGAGACCTTCTTTACCGAGGAAATCTATTACACCGAAGAGCCAGTTCTATCTCAGGGAACCATCCAAGTTCAGATTAATGAAGGTGGTCAGGCAACATTTACCGCCCCTCAAGGCGCAGTCTTTGTTTCCAGCAACCTACGCTACGAAGCTAAGGACCGCCCTGAGTGCGGCGCAAACATCCAACCAAGCGTCAACGGACTTAACCAAGTAACCATCCAAGCACTCAACTCAGTCTGGGGTGACCCTTGTGGTGGTTGGTACAAGCATGTAACTGGAACCCTCTCCTACCTGGGTCAACCAACTGCTCCACTAATTAAGAACCCAGCATTGCTGCCAGCATTGCAGCAAGCACAGGCAGAGTATGACGCTGCCCTTGATGCTCTTAATACTGCCGAGGATGATATCGCGTCAGCCCAAGCAGCCTACGAAGCAGCAAGCACACAAGAGCAACAAGCACAGTCAACACTAGAAGTAGCGGTTGAAGACCTAGCGGTTGCAACATCTGTACTCGACGCAGCAACTTCTACTAAGAGCAGCGCCGAAGCAACTAAGACTTCTAAAGAAGAAACACTCACACGTAAAACCAGCGCCTTCACAACTTCACAACAAGAGTTAGATGTTGCAGCTGCAGACTTAACAAGCAAATCAACAACCGAAGCTACCACTAAGACCGAACTGGAAACTGCCACTTCCAACCTAGAAGCAGCACAGGTTACAACAACTACTACCTTCACAGAGAGCACTGTTGCCGAGAGCACACTACTTGCGTCTAGCAAAACACTTGCGAGTGTCTTCACCGAAACTGCCAAAGAGCCTCTGCCCGACTTAACCCCAACCGAGCAACTTCTTATTAAGCCAGCTCCGCCAGTTGTAGAAGAAGAAGGCTCGAAGGAAATCCCTAAGGACCTCTCTGCCGAGAACCTTATGGAAGTTGACCTCAACAAAGTAGACCCAACTGAACTTACAGAGGAGCAGGCAGAACAACTAGTTGAAGCCGCTCTCGAAACATTCGAAACTGCCGAGCAAGGTTCCGCCGAGTATGAGCAAGCTCTTGACGCTCTCTACCTCGCTGCCGAGCAAGACGACATCGTTCTAGATGAGTCTCTAGCAGCCATCCCTGGTCTTGCTGGTGCAGTAGAGGTTCTGAACTTCCTTGGTAACGCTGGTGCAGACATGTCTCCACAGGTTCGCGAACAGTCAGAGAAAGTCGTTGTTACAGCAGTTGTTGCAGCTGGTGTAGCAGTTCAAGCAGCAGCAGGTGCTGCTACAAGTGCAGCCGTCTCGTCTTCCGCTCCTTCAGGCGGTTCAAGAAGAATAGGAAAGTAATGAAAGAAAAAACCATGTTTGTTCTAGCTCTCGGAGTTATGACAGCAATCTTATTAGCAATCGTTGGCGACTATGTTGTAGCAGCCATCGAGACTCAAACAACTGGTGAACCTGTAGAGGTTTCGTCAGATGTTATGACCCTAGTTCAAACAGCCCTCGGTGGAATCATTGGTATCCTCGGTGGCTACTTTGGTGCAAAAGCACAAATGAATAAGAAAGAAGAAGAGTAATGAAGAAGTTCCTAGTAGGTCTTTTCAAAGACATCATTGACCAGGCGTGGACACTCCTTGGTATGGCTGTTGCTTGGCTTGTACTAGAAGGCTCTGCCAAAGAGTTGACTGGAAACCTAATCCTAATCACACTCGCAATTTGGGTTCTCACATACCCACTACGCCGCGAGAAAGATGACGAGTAATGCTAAAGCGTTTCAAACTCTACCTACAGTTTCGTAAGGAAGTTGACCGCGTTGCTCTTAAGAAAGAAGCAGTGGCTTGGACCAAGGCTCACTTCAAGAGGCACAGGATTCCTAACTGGACAGCAGAGTATCAGAACACTTTTGCAATCCATGTTCAGAAGTACATGGCAGCCTACATCCACACCTACGCCAAAATCAAACTGAACCAAGAGCGGTAAAATATACCTATGTCTGATGAGAATTTGGTACCCGAAGAGCGTGACTTAGCGAACGCTCTAATTACCATTGCCGAAAAGTATGGCAAGTTCAACGAGGACCAAACAGGCATCTGGGCTGATTACCATGAGCCAGAAGATAACCCCTACGCCGAAATGGGCGTTAAGTGTGGCAACTGCGTTCTATACCGCGGTGGCGAAGAATGTGCTGTTGTTGCTTTCAAGGTTGACCCAAACGGTTACTGCCGTTTTGCGGTTCTACCTGATGGCACGGTTGACCCAAGCAAAGCACCAGCAGGTAAGACTCCTGGCAACCACGAAGTCCTAACTGCCACTGCAGGTTCTAAACCAGCTCCTAAGAAGGACCAGATTAAGGGTTCAGACAAGAACAAGAAGGGTTCTGCTGATACTGGTAAGGGCGTCGACTTCACCGAGGCAATCATCACCGCCCTTGAGAAGAAGGTTACAG
>JACCDJ010397961.1_pt1 | contig 14876 bp, 14 predicted proteins | sample 7444481 | NCBI WGS metagenome assembly JACCDJ01 (sample SAMN15323435, study PRJNA562643) | freshwater metagenome | isolation source: river surface water | place: USA:Blue River Watershed | collected 2017-08-15 | reverse complement strand
TCACTCAAATCACACAACCTCGCCAATTCTTTAATTGGAATTCTCTTAGAGGCAGCAAGATTTTTGATCTTGTTGTAATCTAACCTACTCACGTCTTTTTCTGTTTAGTTTTAGTTTAAGCAATTCCGAAACCACGGAAAAACTCAATACTATAAACTTCGTTTGAGTGCATTTATTTTGCACCTTGGAACAAAGTTTTGATAATAATTGTTAAAACAAACTTCAAAAAGACACTAAATGATTAAATATCAATGATTTAACACATTGTTCAATGATTCAAATTTGACCTATATATGACCAATATTATAGTAATTTTTAATTTATTACAATAAACAATAACATTTGATTCGATTTATACAAAAAAACACCCATCGAAGGATTGTTTTCTGTAACAAACTTAAAATCTTTTTTTAGACAGCAAGTTTGAAATTGGTTCCTTATAATTTTTTCCAATTGGAACTTCTATATCACCTTCCAAAATAATAGCATTGTTTTGAATAGATTTTATTTTATCGATAGCGATGATAAAACTTCTATGAACTCTTACAAAGTTACTTTGAGGCAAACCTGCTTCCATATTCCTCATTGTTTGCAATGTAACAATACGTTTGTTTGGAGAAATCCAAATCTTCACATAATCTGCAAAAGCCTCAATAAAATAAATGTCTTTGAACAATATTTTCTGATGCTCACCATCAACCTTCACATACACATAATCTTCTATTGTTGAAGCAACCTCGGTGGTATTGTTACGATACTCAAGGTACTCCTCTAGTCGTTTGATAGCCTTTCCAAGTCGTTCCGGGGAAATTGGCTTTAAGAGGTAATCTAGGGCTTCATATTCAAAGGCATCTGCTGCAAAATTTGGATGTGCCGTTGTGAAAATGACCGCAAAAGGAGCTGGATATTGCGATTGTATGAAATCCAACCCTGTTTGTCCGGGCATTTGAATATCTGTAAATACAACGGCTGGATTCAAGCTTGACAAAGCTGGAATTGCTTCTGAAGGATTGTTGAATTTACCAACAATTTCTATTTGAGGAAAACTCATTAAAAGTCCCTCCAAAACATCTAAAGCCAAAGGCTCGTCATCGATTAATACTGTTCTAATTTTACTCATGTTAGTCATTTATGATTAAATCTACTTGGTACACATTTTCTGAAATATTTGAATTCAATTCATGTTTCCCTGGATATGTTAAAGATAATCTTTTTTTAATATTCTGTAGTCCTATCCCACCCATTTCCTTGCTTTTCTTCGACGGATCGAAAGAATTTTCGATAAGAAAACGAAAACCATTTCCAAAGGCTGCAATGTGAACCTTCACAAACCGATCAATTGCCATTACACTCTCACTGTGTTTAAATGCATTTTCAACAAGGGTTAAAAGCAACATAGGTTCGATGTTTTGATCCTTTATATTTTCATCGATATTCACTTCAATGGTCACGACATTCCCCAATCTTAATTTTTCAATTTCTACATAATCTAAAATATGTTTAATTTCCTTCAAGATAGAAACATGTCCTTGATTACTTTCGTATAGAACATACCTTAAAATATCTGATAATCTGAGTACAACGGTAGGTGCTAAATCTGACTTTTTTAGGGTTAATGCATATAAATTATTGAGAGAATTGAATAAAAAGTGCGGATTTATTTGTGCTTTCAAAAATTTCAATTCCGTTTGTAGCTGAATTTGCTGCAATTCCTTTTGCGATTTTTGGTCTCTATACCATTGTTTGATGAATTTTAACACCATGGTTACCACAACTGAAAACAATACACTCAACGATAAAAAGAACAAAAAGGCACTAGACCATACCAAACTTTGTAAATCTTTATTACTAATGACCAAATGAGCTACTATGGCCAAGGGAAAACAAATGGATACGATTGATAGGATTAAAGTCGACAAATACGACAAGTAACTCTTTGTAAATAAATACCTTGGAATGAGATAATAAAGATTAAAATACGTCACCAAAGCATGCAATGAAAGCAAGATAACAGAGTCTAAGAGTCCATCAAGCCAGCTTTCAGACCAACGGAAGGAAAATGAGTAAACAGAGGCATAAACAATCCAAAACAAAGCATGATCGAGTTTGAAATTTAATGCAAACCGTTCAAATTTGGACAAATATAGCGTGAAGCTCTTTTGCAAATCCAGGGATGTTACTTACCTATGTTTTGAAGTAAATCTAAACCGAATTCTAAAAATTTTGAAGGACTGATCATCTCAGGGCTTGACTGAGTGAATTTCTTCAATAAACCCGTTGGAATTTCTTCAGATGTATTGTGCAATGAAAAATAATAACGAGCTGAAGTAAAACCAACTGCATTCATTACAATCAATGCAATGATGATATAAAGTTTCTTTTTTGACTTGTTATTCATTTTATTTTTCTATACAGACTCAAAAAGAGTGCCAACTTTTAAATAGACGTATGAACCTATCAAAATGTTTCAAATTATTTTAAAAAATCTGAAATAATTTTTGATTGAATGCTCAATAATAAACTATCGGCCCTATTCCATTGGCTTTTTCGCTGAATTGACATTTTGTCAGTTTGTAAATAATTATATGACAGAGAGTCAAAATACATGGTTGAGCCAGTTAAATTTGAAATTGCGTTTTTAGGATGTTCCGCTCTAAAAATAGACCTTGAAAAAACAGCAGCTAAATCTTGTTTTTGAAGCACTAGGTCAATGATAGACTGATAAATATCAGTTTGAGAGACCACCATTCGATTCACTTTTCGCTGCATTACTTTTGGCAAACAATTTCCATAAAACAGCAGAGGAACATGGAAGAAATTTCTTGAAGCCAACGCGGTATTCTCTGTGTTGAGTTCTTTTCCGTGGTCGGCTGTGATCACAAACAGGGTGTTTTTATAATTGGGCGACTTTTGCAATTGACTAAAAAACGATTTTAGTGCTCTGTCGGTGTATCTCATGCAAAATGCCATTTTTTCTTTGACTGTTTTGCATGAATTGGGTGCAAGATCATAAGGTTCATGAGTGCTCAATGTTAAAATTGTGGCAAAATATGGATTTGGATTTCCCGCTAATTTTTGAGCAGCATACTGCAACATCATTGAATCGTGAATACCCCACTTCCCTTTGTTTTCAAAGGATTGACTCATTTGATTCAGTCCAACCAAATGTTTAAATCCATTTGCTTTTAAATAGAATTCCATATTGGCAAAACTTAAATCTCCACCGTAGAAAAACTTTGAATCGTAACCTTTAGAGTTGAACTGCTTAGCCAATGAGGGTAATTTATCTAATTTTGAGGGATGGTTGATCATGTTCTGCCAAGATTGTCCTGGCCAAGCACTTAACAAACTAAGCAACCCTTTATCTGTTCTATCGCCGGATGCAAAAGCCTGAGTAAATGCATATCCGTTTTGAGCCAATTCATCAATAAATGGCATTTCGTTGCCATCATGTCCCTCAAAAAAAGAAGACATTTCCGCAGAAAATCCTTCCAATACTATGAGTACAACATTGGGATATTGATTCCAATAAACCAAATTCGTATGGTGGTTCGCTGAATTTAAATACGATACATTGAGATTCACATCATTGAATTTCCCATTGGTAAAATGCTCTATTTCAGACAATCCGCCAGCTTCGGTGATTTGGTAAAAAAAATTCCAACATGAATTTGTCGACAACATATTCAGCTCACGCTTTTCTGAAAAAGAGGCATCTGAAATGAGCACCGGCATAATGCCAAACCCTCCCCTGACACCTATAAACAAAAGTGCAAGCGTGAATATTATTTTTTTTGCAGAAATTGCAAAAGTTGATTCTAATTTCTTTTGAAAAAAGTGCAAAAATGATTTCCTAATCACTATGAAAATCAATGCAATACCCAACAAAGAAAAAATCCAAAACTGCACAGACATGGTATTGATGACTTCCATTGGATATTTCAAATAGAAGAACATTTGCAAATCAACTTTTCGACTCCAGAATTGGATGAGTTGTATGTCGAGCAATGTTAAAATGAAAACAAAAAATGACAATCCTAACAGTATTGAGAGAGTCAAAGATTTGATCAACTTAGATTGATTGTAATTCTTTATTATGATAAAGAATAAGGATAAGATTGTAAAATAAGCGGAGATTGAAACGTCTTGTCTAAATCCATGGTATAGACTCAATAAGCAATCGTAAAAGCTTAATTGATTTAAAAATGCAAAGACAAAAATTGAAATTCTTGAGAGGAATTGCAATGATAGAAACCAAAGAAACAGAGAGAATATAAACGAAAAAAAACCGTTAAATAACGGTTTTTTTTCTAGAAATATGTTTTTAAAATTGATCAATTTTCCAAGATGAATTTACCCAATTTTACAATTTCACCATTACTTTCAAGGCTAAGGAAATAAATGCCTCGGGCTAGATGTGAAACATCAATTTGGTTGCTTTCATTCACTTTACAAGTTGTAGATTTTCCAGTAACGTCTGTAAATCTTATTGATTGTAATTCATTCAAACCAGAGACTACCAGAGTATTTTGTGCAGGATTTGGATATACTGAAATATTGTGGCCAAGGATTTGATTTGTGCCACTCACAACAACATTGATATAATTTGTTTTGGTAAGGGTTCCATTTCCATTGGAATTTGTAGCATCCAATTTAATTGTGAAGTATCCTAATTTTCCGAATTGAACGGTTGGGTTTCTATCGGTTTGCGTAGACGTCCCTGAAAACTGAAAATCAGATGGTGTAATGGTCCATTTGTAAGAAGTTGCGTTGTTTGATGTCATATCTATCAAAGTCACAACTTGATTTACCATAGGGGTTAAATTAGACGCAGTAAAATCAACAACAGGCAAACCAGCAGAGTTCGTTGAAACGTTTATATAGTTTGTTTTGGTTAAAATATCATTTGTTGAAATATTCTTAGCATTCAATGATATTGTGTAAGAACCAACACTATTGAAAGAAACATAAATAATTTTATCGGTTAGCAAAGAACCAGCTTGCAATGTATATGAATTGGGGGTGATGGTCCAAGTTTGCGAAGTAGTATTTAAAGAGTTAGACGTAAGTTTAATTGTTTGATTTACAATTGGGGAAGTTACATTGGCAACAAAATCGGCAACAGCATTATCCGTTAAAGGAACTTTACGAATCACATTGTTACCATTATCAACAACATAAACAGATTTATCTGCTTTACGGTAATAGATATGAGTGATGTTTCTAAATAAAGCTTTAGAAACTTCATCGTCAAGGTAACCTGCTATTGTTTCATTTCCAGCAAAAACAGAGGTAGTTGTTCCGTCAAAAACTTTCAAACAAGTTGCTTCAGCAATGACAATTTTAGAACCAACAACACAAACATCTAGTGGGAAATTCAAATCTTTCACCACAGTTGTAACGGCTTTGGTTGTTAAATTGATTCTGCGAATCATACCATTGTTACGATCGGCAACTAACAAAGAATTGCTATTTTCAATACAGATACCGGTAGGTCTGTCGAATCGTGCAAAAGTATCATTTCCATCTTTGTAACCCGCATCGAAATTTCCATTTCCAGCCAAAGTTGTCACTAATCCACTGGTAATTTGTCTGATACAGTTATTCGCGTTATCGCAGATATAAAAAATACCGGCATCAGAAATTTCAATATCTTCAGGGGTATTAAATTCAGCAACTCCAACTAATCCATTTACATAACCACCAACAAAATTATCTTGTCCTGTTAATGTGCTCCATGAGGTTTCGTTAGAGGAATTTACATATTTAGAACCTTTACGAATGAGATTATTGTTTTTATCGCATACATAAACATCGTTGGTCTTAGGATGCACAGCCACACCAGTTGGTGTTGAAAATCTAGCTACCAATCCAGTACCATTTGTACTGCCTAATGATAATGTGGACGTTGGGTCACCACGAAAACCACCTCTATTTCTAGATGTTGCCCCATCAATGAGCATCACATTGTGCTCATCAGTTACGTACATTCGGTTATTCGTATCACAATAAGCAGCTTGTGGACGGCTGTAAAGTTCACTAGAAATAGGATTGGTAGCAGTACCATTGAATTTTCCAGAGTCGGTATATTGAACTCCTGCATAAGTTGAGGTTTTCACCTGCGCTTTAGCTGAAATTGCTAAAGCACTAACCATAAAGAATATGATGTGTTTCATTTTCATGACAATCACAAATATCTTAAATTAAATCCAATGCATTATTCACACGATTTTCAATGGTGTCCAAAATATTGTCATAGTTACGTTTAACAACGTCTGCACCTGTCATGGCACTGAATAATTCTTGGTAACGATTAGATATATTGTTCACAAATTCATCTGGCATATCGGGAACAATTTGTCCCTCAAGACCTTGGAAATTATTTTCCATGAGCCATTCACGAACAAATTCTTTACTCAATTGACGTTGTTGTTTTCCTTCAGATTGCAATTTCTCGTATGAATCTGCATAGAAAAATCTTGAACTATCGGGCGTATGAATTTCGTCGATTAAAGTAGCTTCATTGTTAAATAATCCAAATTCATATTTTGTATCAACCAAAATAAGATTTTTAGACTGAGCATATTGAGTTCCTAAATTAAACAATGCCAATGCTTTATCACAAAGTTCGTCGAGTCTATCTTTCGAAAGTATTCCTTGTTCAATAATTTCATTGTAGCTAATGTCTTCATCATGACCACTCACGGCTTTTGTAGCTGGCGTGATGATTGGAGTAGAAAGTTTGTCATTTTCTTTCAAACCTTCAGGCAATTTATTGCCACAGATCAATCTACCACCCTCTTTATACACACGCCAAGCATGTCCTGTAAGGTAATTTCTCACAACAAATTCAATTGGAATTGCATCGCAACGTTTACCAATGGTCACTTGTTCATCTGGAGTAGAGATTTTCCAATTTGGCATAATGCCTTGAGTTTGATCCAAAAACATACTTGCTACTGCGTTGAGCACTTGTCCTTTGAATGGAATACTCCTTGGTAAAACATGGTCAAATGCAGAAATTCTATCGCAAGCAACAATGACTAAAATGTCGTTGCTAATTGTATACACATCACGAACTTTACCTCTATAAAAGGCAGTTTGATTTTTGAAGTAATAATTTGTTGAGGTTAATGCTTGTAATTCCATAGTTTTATATTTGTTCATCGGCTTTATCGTAAGCCTTAATAATTTCTTTGACTAGTTTATGTCGAACCACATCTTGAGTGTCTAATTCAACAATTGAAATTCCATCAATATTACGCAAAATTTTCAAAGCTCGAAACAATCCACTCATTTGTTTTTTTGGTAAGTCAACCTGAGTTAAATCGCCGGTAATGATTAATTTAGCATTTGGACCCATTCTCGTTAAGAACATTTTAAGTTGCAAATCGGTACTATTCTGGGCTTCGTCGAGAATCACATAACAATTATCGAGGGTTCTACCTCTCATAAATGCCAAAGGAGCAATTTCAACGGTTCTACTTTCAATCATACTTTTTAATTTATCGGAGGGAATCATGTCTTCCAATGCATCATAAAGCGGACGTAAATATGGATCAATTTTCTCTTTTAAATCACCGGGTAAGAAACCTAAATTCTCACCAGCTTCTACAGCGGGGCGGGTTAAAATAATTCTACGAATTTCTCTTTCTTTTAGGGCTACCACGGCCAAAGCAACAGCCGTGTAGGTTTTACCTGTACCTGCGGGACCAATGGCAAAAAGAATATCATTTTGCTTTGATTCTTCCAACATTTTACGTTGGTTCATGGTACGGGCTTTGATTTTTTGACCTCTTGTGCCAATCAATAATACATCTTCATTTGCAGTGGTCGCATGATCAACGTTGGTATTTCCAATATGTAAAGCTTCGTGAATGATATGCTCATTCAACTCCCCTTTTTTAATGTATAATTTTTCCAACACTTGCATTCCTATGGCAAAATCATTCATACTTGCTTCGTCGCCAAACACCTTTATTTCCTCGCCTCTAGCCACAAATTGCAATTTGGGATATTTCGATTTAATTAAGTTGATATGTGCGTTATTTGGCCCATAGAACATCTGTGGGTTGATAATTTCTAGTGTGTAAATGCGCTCTGTCAATCGTATCTTTGATATTTTTACAAATATATGGATTCCCTTTCAGCGAATAATCAACTAATTTTCCATTATTGGATAGATTTTGGAACTGAATCTATTGACTATTCCATAGGTCAAGCTCAAATCTATGCTGCTTTTCCTCATGTTAAAACCATTGTGAGTCCCTCTAAAATAAAAAAAGGACATATCCTTCCACAATCGGTACATTTGAAATTATTCAAAGACGAATTCCCACGCAACACCATACATATCTGTCATTTATCATTTATGAGTAACCAACCAAAACGGTTTATCATTGCAAAATATAAGGAACAGTATTTTTTAGGTCCCGACAATGGTGTGTTTTATATGGCATTTGAAAAGGACAATGTACAATTTTTCATATTGCCTGTGGACAAATTTAAATATAACGCATTAAGAGAGGTGTATTTACCTGGAATTGAAATGCTCATTCAATCGAATTTCGAATTGGAAACAGCATTCAAACCAAAAGAAATACTGATGAAAATGAATACGATTCAGCCGACCATTTCGAACAACATCATGAGGCTTACCGCATTATATGTTGATTCTTATGGGAACGTATATTTTAATTTAGACCGCGAAGGATTTGAAGCATTCACTCAAGAAAAACCTTTCGAATTCAAATCTCATTCATTTAGAATTAATACAATTTCAAATGACTACGACGATGTGCCAGAAGGTGAAATTTTGGCATTATTTAGCTATGGCAATCTCCTACAAATTGCTGGAAACGCTGGTAATGCGTCGGAAAAACTGGCAATTAAAGAAGATTCAATGATTTTATTAGAAGCATCGAGATGAAAATTCATAGATATGTAAAAATGACATTTAAACCAGAAGAAGTTGGTTCATTTATAGAAGTTTTCAATGCTTCAAAAGAAAAAATCAGGGCATTTCCTGGGTGTTTATCGTTACAGCTCATTTCCAATATTGAAGCTCCCCACATTCTTTGCACATCAAGTATTTGGAGGGATGCAGACTGTTTGGAAAATTATAGAAACAGCGAATTATTCGCAGAAACTTGGAAAAAAACGAAAATATTATTTGCAGAAAAAGCAAAAGCTCAATCTTACAATTTAGTTGAGTGGTTACCTTAATTTAAATTGATTCAATCCACTTTCCAGGATTGAGTAAATTTTTAGGATCAAAAACTGTTTTAATTCCTTTCATCAAACGCCAATGCTCGGGTGTAAACACAACATCGAGATAAGGCTTTTGCACCAACCCTACACCATGTTCACCACTAATGGTGCCACCAAGTTGCTTACATAGCTCAAAGATTTCTGTGATGGCCTTAGGAATTTCAAATTCCCATTGTTCATCAGAAAGTTGATCCTTTAATATATTAACATGTAAATTTCCATCTCCGGCATGTCCATAACAAACGGTTCTAAAGCCATATTTCGAACCTATTTCTTTCACCCCAGTTAATAATTGAGGTAAATAAGCTCTCGGAACTACTGTATCTTCTTCTTTGTAAATGCTTTGTTGTTTGACAGTTTCACCAATTGAACGGCGCACTTTCCACCAATCTTCAGCCATTTGAGAATTATTTGGCATGAGTACTTCGAAGGCACCATTTTCATCTAAAATTGGAAAAATTTGTTCTGCCTGCAACATGAGTTCATCTTGTTCGTTACCATCGAGAATGATTAAAAGATAAAATTCTACATTGTTGGGGATAGGGAAATTGGTTTTCGTGGCTTCAGCTGCAATTTTAACACCACTCACCTCCATCAGTTCTAGTCCAGTTGGAACAACCCCACTTAACAACACTTTGTTCACGGCAAAAGCAGCATCTTCCGCTTTTTCAAACATAGCCAACATGAGCAATTCATGTTTTGTTTTAGGAACTAATTTCACAACAATCTTTGTGATGATACCCAAAAGTCCCTCACTTCCAATAAAAAGATGGGTCAAAGAAAATCCAGTGGCATTTTTTAAAGTATTTGCACCTGTCCAAATGATTTCGCCATTAGGCAAAACGACTTCAAGGTTGAGAATATAGTCGCGGGTTGTGCCGTATTTCACTGCTTTGGGCCCACCTGCACCATGAGCAACGTTCCCTCCAATTGTAGATGAACCGAAACTTGCTGGGTCGGGAGGATACGTAAGTCCATGAGGTTCCAAGGCTTGCTTCAAGTTGAAATTGATCAAACCAGGTTCAACGGTTGACATCATGTTTTGAGTATCAATTTCTAGGATTCGATTCATTTTTTTGGTACTCAAAACCAACCCACCTTTGACTGGCAAACAAGCGCCGGACAATCCTGTACCTGCACCGCGGGTATAAATGGGGATATTAAATTTTGCGCACAACTTTACACAATCTGAAACTTGCTGTGTATTTTCTGGAAAAATTAAAATTTCGGGCAAAAAAGACAAGTCTTCGGTGTAGTCGTGTGAAACATCTTGCAATTCTTCTACATTTTGGGTTACATTTGTTTGACCGAGGATATTGACAAGTGATTCAAAAAATTCTTTTTCCATGACATTTCTAGAATTGCAAATGTAGTATTCAAGTGAAATAAAGTTTCAATATGTTAAAAAATAGGATTAAACTGATTGCTGTAATTTTTTTCACCATTTTATATATGCTGAGTGCATTGTTATGGTGGACAATAGCGCTCACCAAGTTACAAACAAATGAATATTCAAAGGATATTGAAATCACAAAACTAAAAAAATCTTTAGTCGTTAATAAAATAATTTTTAGTGCTCAAAAAGTAGAAAATTATTCAATACGAAAAAACACATTATTAATTGATAATCAATTATTTAAAGTTGACACATTGTTGTTAAATGATGAAATAAATAATGAAAAAAAGAATTTTATCTTTTTTAACACATTCAATAGGCAACATAAATGTTTAGAACTTCGTCTAAAAGAAAAAGATGACATTCATCTGAAACTTCTTGTCAAGTTAGAAAGTAAAAAGAAAGCTTGGATACTAGAAGGAATGACGATGGGAATCATCACAATTATCATTGGAATCGCAATGTTTGTGTATTTAGATCGAGTTGTGCGTTTGAATCAACAGCAAAATAACTTTTTGTTGGCGGTTACGCATGAGTTAAAAACACCCATTGCTGCATCAAATTTAGCTTTACAAACTGCGGTAAAACGCCCTGATCCACAAATCGTTACCAGAATGATTTCGATGGCTCAATCGAATATATCGCGTTTATCGCAAATGGTTGAACAAATTCTCATGGCCACACGTTTTGAGAATAAGTTTACTGACCCTCAAAAGGTTTCGATAAATTTAAATGAATTTACTGCTAAAACATTAAAATCAATAGAGTTATCAGATACCGATTATAATAGAATTGAAACATCCATTGATCCAACAATTACAATGAATGCCGATGAACAAATGATAGGCACCGTGATTGTTAATCTTGTGAACAATGCAATCAAATATTCTGACGGAGAAGGAAATATAAAGATTGACGCGATTCGAAATGACAATAATTTGACAATTACTTTTTCAGACAATGGAATTGGCATTCCAGACAACGAAAAGAAAAATGTGTTTCAAAAATTTTACAGGGTTGGAGAAGAAAAAACAAGAACAAAGCCAGGTTCAGGATTGGGGTTATTTTTGGTAAAAAAGATCACTGAAATTCATGGCGGAAAAGTAACAATAGAAAATAACATGCCCAAAGGCACAAAATTTATACTCAATTTTTCAGCATAAGATAGCACATTGGAATGAAGACATACAGGATATTGCTCGTAGAAGACGAAATTGATTTAGCAGAATTAATCCGCATAAATCTAGAAATTGAGGGCTACAAAGTGGCTATCGCACCCCATGGTGCCATTGCCATCCAAAAGCTAAAATCTGAAAGTTTCGATTTGGTGATCATGGACATTATGATGCCAAGCATGGATGGAATTACTGCGACCCAGCATATTCGATTATCGAACAACGATATTCCCATCATGATTCTATCGGCAAGTAATAGCAGCAGAGATAGAATCAATGGATTGCGTTCAGGAGCAGATGATTATCTGAGCAAGCCGTTTGAATTGGAAGAATTATTACTACGCGTTCAAAAACTCATTCGTAGAACCCAGCAACATGTGCCTCGACTTACATTAACTGAATATTCTTTTGGGGGAAATTACATTGATTTCAATTCCTACAAAGCCATTGGCAAAAATGGTGAATTTAAACTCACAAAAAAAGAAACACAGTTACTTAAGTTGTTGATAGAAAAGAAGAACCAAGTGGTTACAAGAGAAGAAATCCTAAAAACAGTTTGGGGTTATACTGTTTTTCCAAGTACAAGAACCATCGATAATTTCATTTTGGCATTCCGTAAATATTTCGAAGACGACGCAAAAAATCCGTTCTACTTTTTGTCGTTAAGAGGTGTTGGATATAAATACACAGAAACTGGAAACTAAAACTACTTAATTTTTTAATTTATTGGCAATTGAATTCGCTGCAAACCAAGCAGTTGTCCATGCTGCTTGAAAATTAAATCCACCTGTAACCCCGTCAATATTTAACATTTCACCGGCTGCATAAATCGTCGGATATTTCTTAAGGTTCATCGCATTTTCATCAAATTCTTTGAGGGTAATTCCACCAGCGGTTACAAATTCTTCTTTAAAGGTAGTTTTACCAATAACCGTAAATGGCATTCTAATTAAATTCTCTAGTAATTTATTGATTTCAGCTTTTTTAAGATCCATACATTTCTTTGTTTCATCAATTTTTGATGACGCCAAAATGAAAAGCCACAACCGTTGAGGTAAGTCAAACAAATACAAATTATTCATTTGCTTCTTTGGTGATTCTAAAAGTATTTCAGTTAGTTCTTGCAATGCTTCTTCCTCTGTAGAATAATCAATCCAAGAAATTAAAGTATCAAAATGATATCCTTTTTCATTGAGTTCAGAGGCATACCATGAACTTGTTTTAAGCACTGCAGGACCGCTTAATCCCCAATGCGTAACTAAAATTGGACCACTATAACTCTTTTTAAGTCCTATTATTTTTACTTTACCATTTTTTACAGAAATTCCAGAAAGTACATTTAAATCTGTATTTCGAATATTAAAGGTAAACAAAGATGGAACTGATTTTTCAAACTGAATGTCGAAATTCTTCAAATAATTTGCAGAATCGTGCTTATTGAGTCCACCAGAGGCCAAAACCACAAATTTAGACTCAATTGATTCGTTGTCAGACAATTGTAAGGTGTGTATTTCATTGTTTTCCAACGAAATTTCGACAACACCGGTTTTTGTCCAGACTTCAATTCCAAGTTTTTGAGCAAGCGATTCAAATAAATTGACGATGGTTTCGGAGGTATTCGAAAATGGAAACATTCTGCCATCATCTTCAATTTTAAGTTCAACATTGTGATCTTTAAACCATTGTATTGTTTCAGCTACACCAAATTTTCTAAAAAGGCTTTTCAAAAATTTGCCACCACGTGGGTAATTTTCAGAAAGCTTTGTTGGATCAATTTCGTTGTGGGTTACATTGCAACGACCACCTCCGCTTACTTCAACCTTAGAAAGGGTTTTAGTTGTTTTTTCTAGGATCACAATTTTTGCATCCTCAGCATTTAATTTTATATTGATAGCCGCAAAATACCCTGCTGCTCCCGCTCCTACAATGGCTACATCAAACATTTATTTTATTTTATGATAGTTTTTATATTCTCCAACTCTCCATCCAAACTTCTTTTCGATCCAGTATAACAATCTGGCTTTGAGTCCAAAATTCTTGGATGTTGGGTTATAGTTAAATTTCCAATTGACTGATTGAATTCTATTTTGCATCACATTTGGATGAGTTCCGCTAAAAGGCACCAACGAATCAATGCTCGAATAATCAAATTCATCTGAAATATTCACATTTTTCTGCATAAACGCATCGTCATGCCACAATCTATGAAATTGCATCTGTTTCACTTGCTGATGCTTAGGATGTTTCACCCAACCATAATGAAAGATCCTTGATTGGCAGTGAGCCACATTTATTTTAGTATTGTTTTGATGGCGAAATCCCTGTGCATCTTTCCAACTTTTGATTCCTTTTTTGTTGCGAATGATTCTAATTTCATGTTTATACCAACGACGAGAATCACCCAAATAATCATACGACCCGTAGAAATGCAAATAATCGAAAAGTAATCCATCAATATTTTCATCGTTCAAATAATTTTCCATTGTTGATTTAATTTTAGGAAGATCATCTTCATGAACGCATTCATCGGCTTGAATGTAAAAAAGCCAATCACTATCTGGAGAAACTGCCGCCAGAGCTTTATTGGTTTCATCGGCAAGCACCGCTCCTCCTTCCCTCAGATTATCGTCCCAAACAGTATCTATTATTTTTAAATGAGGGATATTTAAGCCTTCAATATAATCGCGTGTATTGTCTTGACTTTTACCTACTGCCACAATAATTTCATCGCAAAGTGGTGCAATAGACCACAGCGCCTCTTTAATTGGATAATCGGCTTGGATGACATTTCTTGCAATGGCAAACCCAGAAACTTTCATTTTATTATGCCCAGCGTTCATCGGTTATTGGTGTAAAATAAACTTCCATTTCTTTGAGCATTTCAACAACATCTGAATTGAATTGAATTCCATATTTCGAAACCATGGCAACGCTCATATTTTCTTCGATATCACTAAAGTTAAAGATAACTGAACAACTTCCTGGAAATTGTTCGATCATGTGCTGAACCACTTGGTATTTCCCTTTTTCAATTT
>JACCDJ010326663.1_pt1 | contig 14892 bp, 10 predicted proteins | sample 7444481 | NCBI WGS metagenome assembly JACCDJ01 (sample SAMN15323435, study PRJNA562643) | freshwater metagenome | isolation source: river surface water | place: USA:Blue River Watershed | collected 2017-08-15 | reverse complement strand
CACCGAGAAAGATCGGCGGTCACTCCGGCCACTTGTAAGCTTTCCATTCCCTCTGAAGCCACGAGCATGGTTCCGCTCCTCTCGTTCAAACTGCTGCGCACCCAAAGTGGCACGCGGTACTTCCTCGCCAGTTGCGCCGCACGCGGGTGCAAAACCCCGGCTCCGAGCGTCGCAAGCTCGACCATGTGATCGAGCCCCAAGCGCGTGTGTAGGTGCGCATCACGCACCACGCGCGGGTCGGCCGAATAGATGCCGTCGACGTCGGTGTAAATTTCGCAGCCTTCGGCGCCTAAAGCCGCAGCCAGTGCCACTGCCGAAGTGTCCGAGCCACCGCGACCCAAAGTGGTCACTTCTTTTTCAGGACTCACCCCTTGGAAGCCAGCGACAATGACCACGCGCCCGGCTTCCAAGGACTCTTTCAGCCGCGCTGGACGGATCTCTCGGATTCGCGCGCGACTATGACTGCCGTCGGTGATGATTCCCGACTGCGAGCCCGTGAACGAGACCGCAGAAACCCCCAGGTCGGCCAGCGCCATACTGAGAAGCGCCATCGAGATGCGCTCACCTGCGGTCAGAAGCATGTCCATTTCGCGGTGCGGGCGACTCGTGGAAACTTGCGTCGCTAAAGCGATCAGTTCATCCGTGGTGTGGCCCATGGCCGAGACCACCACGGCCAAGCGCTTTCCTTCCGAATGCGCACGCGCAATGCGAGCCGCCACCGCCCGAATGCGTTCGGGGGTGCCCACCGAAGTACCGCCGTATTTCTGCACCCAGAGCGACATGACGCAGTTTTAAGGCGAAACACCTAGCCCGAGCAAGCCTATTAGACGCGCAGACCCGAACCCGAGGGACGGGCCGACTGCCGCTTCTTCGCGCTCACCCGATGTTCGTATTTTGGGGCTTTTTTAGCCCGCCGCGAACGCCGCCGCTCGGCCGGATCGCGAACATCCAAAGTCGCCAAAGTACGACTGCGGTCGTTCGGCATGGGCAGAAGCACCCGTGTGCCGGCGCGAAGCGGGGTTTGCGGACCCACGCGGTTCAGGTCCTTCACCGGATCGACATGAATGCCGAAGTGCCGGGCAATGCGCTGAATGCTGTCGCCCGAGCGCGCTTTGTAAGCCATGAAGCTCACTTTTCGCTCAAACTCAGGGTGGTTGTAGGTGGCCAAGAACCGCTCTTTGGAATCAGTCGGAATTTTAATCCGGTAGGTCGAAGCTTGAGGAGGCGTGCACCAGCGCAAGATATCGGCGTTCAAGGCTTTGACCGTGGCGTAGGACAAATCGGCTGCTTGCGCGATCTTCAAAAGATCGGCCGGGCTTTGCACTTCGATTTCAGTCAAAGCTTCACCCGAGAGCTCCCCTTTTCGGTTCACTTGCGGGGTCGGCACCGGGCGGGCCACGGCGACTGCCACGGCACCCGACTGCTGCACTACGGTGGGCAGCACTTCAGCGGCTTCCGTTTCGTCGGCCAAGCGCTCTTCTTCTTCCTGAAGGAGCGAAGCCAAAGTTTCAGCCGATTCTTCCGGCGAAGCCTTCTCTTCCGCGCTTCGCTTGATCTTCACCACTTCGCCATCGCCTGCGATCACTTCGCCCTGACCGGGATGAATGGCGGAAGCTGGGAAACCAAACTGAGTGCGGTTTTTCGCAACAATCGCGGCCGCCATGATTTTGGGCACGTAGTTGCGAGTCTCCGAACGCAAATAACGTTGCCGGGTCAGCGCCCAGAAGTCCTTCGTACCGAAGCGCTGAATGGCGCGAGCAATTTTCGATTCGCCGGCGTTGTAAGCAGCAGCCGCCAGTTCCCAGCTTTGGAACATGGTGTAGAGGTCTTTCAGGTACTCGGCCGCAGCGAGCGTGGATTTACGGGTATCGCGCCGCTCGTCCACCCACCAGTTCACGGCAAGGCCGTAACGCTTTCCGGTAGCCGAAATAAACTGCCACGGGCCCACGGCTTTGGCGTGCGAACGCGCGTGATTGTTGAAGCCGCTCTCGATCATGGCCAAATAGACCAAGTCTTCCGGCAAGCCCTGCTGACGAAGCAGCGGCTGAATATAAGGAATGAAAAGTTCCGAGCGTTCCAAGTAGCGCTCGAAGTGCTTCCGACCGCGACCCAAGAAGTAATCCACCCACTTTTCGACCTGGGTGTTGATTACGACCGGATAATCAAAGCGCGTGTTTTGAAGTTTCACGCCGCGAACGATGATCTCGTTTTTCTCGGTGCGAATGAGCGGTGCTTTCGAAGAAGCTCCCGTGCTCGATGACGAGCCACTTCCCGTGCCTGCATAGCGCGCAGGAACCATCTGCGGGGCCGAAGCTACGGCACCCGATTGCACCCAATCCGGGGAAGATTCAGAAACCGTTGATGGAGCTGTGGCGCAACCCGATAGAGCCAGTAGGCCAGCTCCGAGAAGTCCTGGGGTCCAGCCAGACTTCTTCCTTGAAGTCAGTTTCAAGAAAATCTCCTCCACCGCCCCATTCTGGGACTTAAGTTTTCCAAGTCTATCGACGGGTTGGAAGAGTTGTCAAAACCTTGAAGACTTTATTCTTCAGGTTATTGACCGATGTCTTCGACAATCAGCCCGGGAGCCGCGCTGGGGGCTGAAGCCGGATGAGCGAGTGCGCCTGCAGGCAGAGCCGCCGGATTTCGAGTGCCGGCTTCAAGGGCCCCGCGCTGAGACCACCAAGCCAGGCCTCCGGCTAGGGCTGCAAACACCAAGAAGAAGGAGAAGGGTTTCCAAAGCACTCAACTCTTTGGATTGCAAATCACGGGCCAACCTAAACCAAAAAAGTCAGGTATTATTTCTTAAACAATTCACCGGTTTATTCAATATACCTCAGATCAGTTCGACCCATTTTTCGCTCAAGTTTTGGGCAGCGTTTAGGTCTTCAACACTTTCTTTTTTACTCGGTGCGTTCTCTAAAACTCGGTCGCTTTTTACACGCTGCAGGAAATCCGATTTGGACTGAATCGAAATTCTTCAATCCTATCAGCGAGTTTACGCTGACCCGACCTCTGGCCCGCCCCTTGCTCCTTGCGGCCTCCACATTCGCAGGGAACGGGGGTTCCCTTCGAGTGAGATCGATACCGGGGGAGAGGGGCCCCCTTGCACTATGCTCATGGGGAAATGGGTAGGGGGATGTGCTTTTCTATTTTCAACTTTGGGTTTTGGGTTGGCAGCAACGCCGGCGCAGGCTTTGGAAGCGCCGAAGTTCCTGACTCACCGCTACCCTTTCCTGTTTGGCCCGTTCCAGAAACTGGACTCAGGCCAACCTTGGGCAAAAGCCCAGCACGCGCAGCTTCTGGTCGAGCAGCAGCCTGAAATCCGCGCCCTGCTTCAAGCCGAGCCCGGACGCCAGCTAGCCCTGATTCAAGGCGCTGAATACGAAGGCGTGCAGACTTATAAGTTTCAGGACTTTGTCGAAGGGATCGAAGTGCTGGGATCGCAAGCCCTGCAGCACGAAGGCCCTGCCGGAATGCAGGTGTCCCACTCGATGGAGCCCGTGCAGATTACATTGGTACCTAGCCTCACTACCGGCGAAATCGGCGTTTTGGCTCAGACCCTGGGAAGCAATCGCCCGCTGGAAGCCGAGCCGGAACTGAAAATCCTTCCGGGAAAAGAAGGCCAAGCAGCGCGCTTGGTCTACTTGGCCCGCCTGGGTGCCGCTAAAGGAAAGCCCGCAGTCGATCTTTTGATCCACGCGCACTCGGGCCAAGTCATTGCAGAACTCGACCGCATTCGCGACGTGCACGGCCCGGCCGACGCGACGAAAAAACCAAGCACGCCTTCTTCCACGCGCGGCGGGAAAAAAGCGATGCCGCCTACGGATGCTCCTTCCAAAAAGCCCGTCCAAGCAAAACTGAAAATCGCGCCCATCGATATCTTAGGCGCAAACGACGAGTGCCAGCAGGTGGGCTTTGGCGGAATGCCCGAAAAGCTCATGCTTCGTACTTGTGAAAAACTGATTGTGAACGGGAAACTTCAAAAGAAAGCCGACATTGCTTCCAAACAAGCTTTGTTGAATTCCCAAAAGACGCTCGAGTACTACCTCTCCAAACACAAGCGCGACTCGTTTAACGGTAAAGGCGCAAAGCTGATCTCGGTCGTTCACGCCGGCGACGGAATGAACAACGCTTTCTGGGATCCAGAAAACCACTTCATGGCTTATGGCGATGGCGACGGAGAAACTTTCCGCTCGTTCACGCAAGCAACGGATGTGGCTGGCCACGAGATGACCCACGGGATTGCTTCAGACACGGCCAAGTTCACCGGCATGGGTGAATCGGGTGCATTGGATGAAGCTTACGCTGACTTCTTTGGAAAGCTGATTTCCGGCGAAGATAGCTGGGCTTTGGGCAAAACGCTTTACATCGACCCGAAAGCCCCCGGCATTCGGAACCTGAAAAACCCGAACGCGATTCTGACTCGCTTCAAAGACGAGAAAACGGGCAAGTTCAAACCCTACCCGGCTAAAGCCAGCGAGATGATCGCTTTCCAAGAGCCTTGCAACCGCTCGAACGACGGCTGCGGCGTTCACGTCAATTCGACCGTGATCAGTCACGCCGGCTACCAGATGGTGCAGCGCTTAGGCCAAGCCAAAGCGGAAAAGCTGAACTACTTGGTGCTGACTCAGTACTTGTCGTCGGGCGCGGACTTCAAGAAAGCCCGCAATGCCACGGTCGATGCTTGCGCGCAGCTTTATTCGACTGCGGACTGCGAGCTAGTCAAAGACGCTTGGGCCGCTGTGGGGCTGTGAGCGGGGAAAGCGCGTTTAAAATTGATGTTAGCAAACGGGCGCTGGCAACAAGTCAGCGCCCGTTCACCATCCAAGGCGACGTCTGAACGAGACGCCACTCAAAGAAAAAGGGCCCCCCGGTTCGACCGGTGGGCCCTTTCAATCAAACTGATTTTTTGACCCGCTCTTAGTGAACGTTAGCCGGGTTGAAGTGGCGAACGGTGTCGACGATGAACTTTTCCAAGTCCTCGTCGCTCTCGAACACGTCGTCGATGTGCGACGAGCGCATCAAATACTGAGCAATGGACTGGGCCACGTTCTTCACCGGGCGCTGGAAGTAAAAGCCATTCAGCTCGTCGTCGCCCAAGGTGCCGCGCACAACCGACTTGGCCGCGCGGTAAGCTTCACTCTGAGTGAAGGTGGAATCTTGAAGGACTTCGGTTCGCACGTTCATTTTAGCCAGCGCGCGATCGCGAATGTCTTCGTCGGTCAGGATGTAAGGGCCCACCAGGCCGAACACTTCGTCGGCCACCACTTGCCGAAGCCGAGCCGGGAAGGCGATGGCCTTGGTGTTCTCCAGGCGGGTAACGATGCTCTTGCAAAGGAGCTTCACAGTTTCGCGTTCGGTCGACATAAGGCCCTCCCTGTTTGCTGGAAGGCTACCCTAGATTCACGAGCGGAACACTTTCTTTTTGATCCGGGACCAGAAAATCCCGGTCACTTCTTCGACTTCCGAAAGGCGGGCGATTTTGCCCAAGCCCAAAACCAGAACCGCACCCTCGCCTACCACCAAAGCCAAACGAAGCCAGTTCGGCAGCCCTTCGAGCGCTCCGTAGCTGAACCAGGTCAGGCCGCCCATCACCAGCGCCACCCCGGAATAGGCCAGAAACGACCCCAGAAGCGGCAGAAGCGCCAACTCGGCCCCCTGGTCCCGTAGCAGCCGCCGAAGCGCAACCAGCAGGAACAAAGCATTCAGCATGGCCGCAAGCGAAGTCCCCAGCGCCAAGCCCCAGTAACCAAACGGGCGAATCATGACGAGGTTCAGAACAATCGTGGCCAGAACCGAGAACAGGCTGGAAACCACGGGCAAGCGCGTATTGCCCATGGCGTAACACGCCGGCACCAGCACCTTGACCGCCGAGTAAGCCGTTAGCCCGACCGAATACGCCGCCAAAGCCGCCGCCGTGGCCTCGGTGTCCTGCACCGTGAACTGCCCGTGCTGGAACAATAGACCAATGATGGGCACGCCCAAGAACGCAAGCCCCGCCGATGCCGGCAAGTTCACCGCAAACACCAGGCGAAGGCTGCGCGAAAGCGTCGCAGAAAAACCCGCGGTGTCACGGTCCACCCACTGTGAGGACACTTTAGCCAAAGTGGCCGAAGCCAAGGACACCCCAAAGATCCCGATCGGAAACTGCATCAACCGAAACGAGTAGTTCAACCAGGACACCGCGCCGGCGCCTTGCGAAGTGGCAAGCACACTGTTGATAAGAACATTGAGCTGCGTGGCGGCAAGCCCCACCATCCCGGGCAGCATCAACTTCAACATGCGCTTCAGAGCCGGGTCGTGGTGCCAAGCCGGTTCGCCCGCTTCGCGCGCACTGAAGCGGTAGCCTTGGCGGCGAATTTCAGGCCACTGGCAAAAGGCCTGCACAAACCCGCCTAAGACCACGCCCAAGGCCATGCCGATGATCGGGTCCTGCCCGTAGCGAGGCATGAGCCAGGCCCCAAAAACCCCCGTCACAATCGAGGTGAGGTTAAAAAGCGCCGACGCAAAACCGGGCAAAAAGAAGCGGCCACACGCGTTCAAAATTCCCATGTAAGCCGCAGCCAGAGCCACGAGCGGAAAGAACGGGAACAAAATGCGGGTCATCCGAACGGTCAGTTCAAACTTGCCCGGAACCGCGCGGTAACTTGCGGCGTAGAGCTCGACCAGCTCGGGCGCAAAATAAATGCCCACCAAGGACAAAAGCGTGACCACGACGAAAAGGACGCGGAAAACCAAGCCCGCTACCCGCCAAGCGCGCCGATCGCCTTCTTGCTTTCTCACTTGGGTGAAAGTGGGCACTAGCGCCGAACTCATGGCCCCTTCGGCAAAGAGGTCACGAAGCAGGTTCGGAATGCGAAACGCGATATTGAAAGCGTCGGTTGCGTTGCCTGCGCCAAACAAGTGCGCAAACACCTGCTCGCGCACTAGCCCCAAGATGCGGCTCAAAAAAGTGCCCAGGCCCATGGCGCCTGCGCTCTTTAAAACCGAGCGCTTCTCGAAAGCTGCCGAACTGCTGGAAGCTTCGCTCACGCTTCAGTCTTCGGAAACGCTTTGGACAGCCACCACTGAATGCCGTCGTCGATTTTGCTCTTAAAGGGCGCAGCCAGGAAACTGAGCTCCGCATCCAAGGAAATTTGACCTGATTGGCACTGAAGCGTGGCCGAAATGAGCGAGGACTTAATCTTCACGCACTTCTGATCGGGCAAGCGCTCGATTTCGTATTTTCCGATCGAAGCTTTTGCCATGAAGCGATCGATGTCGCGCGCGACGACGTCGTAGAGCTCTTGGTCCGATTTGCCGGGAAGCGGAATCTTGCGTGAAAGGCTGGGCATGGGCCCAAGCGTGCCCGAAGCGAATCAGGTTTTCAAGGACTCGAACCGAGCCAACTCTTGGCCCGCTTTCACTCGGTCTCCCACCGCTACGCTCCACTTCAAAACGCGCGCGTCCGAAGAAAGCGCGTGCGGAACAAGCCTGCCCTGCGAATGCAAAAGCACCCAAGGTTCGTGTGCTTCGACCCGCGTCTGTTCGCGGTACAAAAGCCCGTGCACTTTTCCCGTCACAAGCGCCACGAGCGGCGATCCGGCCGCACTCTTTCCCTCACTCGAAGGACGGCGCACCGGCAAAGTCCAATCGCCCAAGCGGCCCAGCCACCTTCCCGGCTGAAGGGGGTAAATCAAAAGGCGCTGCTTTCGCCCGTCTTCCAAAAGCACTTGCCCTGAAATCCCAGGCAGCGCGCCGATTTCAAAGATTTTCGGTTCACCCAGCCAAGCAGGCGAAGGAAGCCCTTCCGATTTCACCCACAAATCGCCCACGGCCCAGCGCCCAGTTTCCCGCTCGCGCCCCTCGGGCAAAAGCTGTGCTGCGGCTGCAGCCAAGAAGCGAAGCACTTCTAGATCGGGGCGAATTTCGGGCACGAATTCTTCGGCCAAAAAGCCCGCGTGAACCATTCCGTCACGCACCCAAGCGTGCTGAAGGATTTCAGACAAGTAGCGCTGGTTCAGTTGAAGCGAACCCGCAGCCCAGATTTCACCCAAAGCGCCGCGCGCTAAAGTGAGCGCGCGCTCGCGATCTCGCCCGCCCGCACACAGAAACGCCACCCAGCCGTCGCCATCGCTGTCGACCTTGGGAAGCTCCAGTTCGCCCGCTTCAAACCACGCTTGCGCGTTTTCAAAATCCCAAGCGCGCGTCTCGCTCAGTTCGTGAACCGCGCCCGGCTGAGGAAGCTGTAAAAGAGGATCTTCCGCACACAAGCGAACCCCGACGACACTTTGCCAAGCGGGCTTCGGGTGAAAGCCAGGCTCTTCGCTGCCCTCTAAAGTAGCGTGTACTTGCCAAGCCACGGCCGAAGTTCCGGCAGCCGCTTCCCAAGTGCAGAAGCCTGAATTCAGCCGCGCCATTCCTTCGATCAAGTGAATGCGGTCGGCTTCGACTAGAAAATCCAAGCACCCGACACCCACATAGCCCACGCTCTCGGCAATGCGTGCGGCCGCCTCTTTCAAGCGACTTTCTGCCGATGGGTCTAAGCCCTCGGATGGAGACACTTCGACCCACTTGCGAAGCCCGCTTTGAAGCGAACAATCGACAAGCGGAAACACGCGGAAACCGCCCAAGCGCGTGCGCACAAACGGCACAGTGATGCGTCTTGCGCCTTCCAAGTAACGCTCGAGCATGAAGATGGGCTCGCCCGAGTGAAGCTCGAGCTGCTGAAGCCAGAGCGGCACCTGACGATCGAGCTCGTCGGCCGAGTAAAGCACCAGCACGCCAAAGCGCGTGGCGCCGCTGACTGATTTCAGCACCAGCGGAAAGGGCCGGCTGATGCGCTCAAGCAAAGCTCCCACTTCGCGCGCGCTGTGAAGCGGATTCTGAGAAAGCGCCAGGTGGGAAATCCCTAAGCTCTCGGCCAAATCAAACAGGCTCAGGCGGTTCGAGAAAAGCGAAAGCGCGCGAGCCGAAGGGGCCAGCGGCACTAAGCCCAGTTCCTGGCAAATCTGCGGCAGAAGCGGAGAATCGGCCCAAGGCCCCACGCCCGGATGCACCCAGTGGGCAAGCCCGGCCGGCGGTTCACCGACTTTTTCCAGAAACGCTTTCAGCAAAGCGCGCAAGCTTTGCGCTGCTCCCGGCTCGAAGGGCTCGGGAAGGCGCGACAGGGGCTCCAGGTCCTGTTCAGGGACCGGAACAATACCTAGCTCGCGCAGGGCATGACCGATGAGCCGTACTGCCACTACGGAGCCAAGCACCAAAGCTTTTGGACTCGACTCAGGGTCGCTACCCGAAAGAAGGGAGCGCATCCACAATCCTTTAACTCAGGCTCTGGACAAAGGCCAACGGGTTTGGTCAATGGACAGAATGCGCGTTCCTGTGGCCCTGTCCGAAGCCTTTGGCGAGGATTTTCAATCCTTGATGACCCAGTTTTCCGTCGAGGAAGGCCTTCTTCCCGATGCCGAATCGCTGGTTTCCCCGCGTTTTTTGGCTCGTTCCGTGGTTCCCCACATCCAGCGTCTATCGGATTTGTTCAATCGCGTGGAGCGCCTGCACCTGACCGACGAGGAACTTCTGGCTGAAATGGAAGCCCCTCCGGGTACCCGCCGAAAGCCCCGAACCAAGACTCCGACCGAAGCGACGGGCCTGGACCCGTACTGGACCCGGGGTTCGAACCCGCAAAACCTGCGTTTGGCGTACTTTCTGTATTTCATGCCCTCGAACCTGTTTCGCGTGGCTTCGGTTTGGGCAGAACTCGCCCGCCTGGGCTACCGCTGGCCCGAAGGCCGCGCTCTGGACGCCATTGAGCTGGGCTCGGGCCCGGCGTCGGGCGCTTGCGGCATTGCCGCCGGTGAAGCGCATGCTCCGCTGGGACTAGCACCCCAGGGCGGACGCTTTGCCCTCCTTGAGCAAGACAAGCCCATGCTGGAACTCGGCGCCCGCTGGGCCGCGCAATACTTTGCTCAAAAAGGGCGTCCCGAAATGGCTTTCCGCACCTTTCGGCGAAAACTCGATTTCACGGGCCCGCTCCTTCCGGCCGGGGCTCCCCGCTTCAACCTTTGGCTTTCGAGCTTCTTCCTGAACGAGTCGCGCCTCGAAGCCCCTGCCCTGGCTCAGCGGCTTCTCGAGACCTGGAAGAAGCACCTCGACGAAGAAGGCCTCGTCATCTTGGTCGAGCCCGCTTTGAAAGTGCAGTCGCGAAAGCTTTTGGAACTTCGTCGCGAAATTCTGAAAGCCGTTGAAGACGGTTCAGCCGGCTTCCCGCTTCAAGTGCTCTTGCCATGCTTGGGGCATCAGGCCTGCGGCGCACTGGCCGACCCTGAAGATTGGTGCCACGAAGAAGTGAGCTGGTGGCGTCCCCCCTACTTCCAGCGCATCGACCAAATGGCGGGCCTAGACCGCCGAAGCTTGCCCTTTAGCTACTTGGTCCTGGCCCGTAGTTCGCGCCCCCGGCACGAGCTTCTGCCCGCTTTGGCCAATGCTGCAGGCACCGCGCCTGCCAAGGCCCACCGCTTGGTGAGCCCGTCGCACTCGGAAGGGCAGGATCTGGAATTTTTCGTCTGCGGCCAGGAAGGCAAGCGCCGAGCGCGCTACCGTCCGCTGACGCCCAAAGGCGACGAATCCCGCCCCACGCGCGGCACAGTGCTGATTGAGGCCGAAATTCGGGGTGATTCGCGGGCCTCGAAAATCGACCGAGTGGAGCGAATTCTCTAAGCCGGGGGCCTGCTCCGCGCTTTCTGAATTTTCTCGGGCGGCCCGGCCCTCGCTCTTCGAAACTTCTCATGCGGCGAGTGCCTAGCGCATTGCGCTGAAGGCCGGGGACAGGTCGCCTCAGGTCCAAGCTCGTGAAATTTCTGCGGCCAAGGGCGCCCCTGAAACGCTCTTGAGTCCATTCGCGGCTTTACCCTTGGCAAGCAAACCCAAACCCCTTACCTCTGTTCCTCACCGTGACTCTCAACCTGAACAAACTCAACGAGCGGCAACGCCAAGCCGTCCTGCACGGCAATGGCCCCCTTCTGGTGCTAGCCGGCGCCGGAAGCGGCAAGACCAGCACCATGACCTACCGGATCGCCCATTTGGTTGCGGTCCGGCACCAATCGCCGAGCGCCATCTTGGGCCTTTCCTTCACCCGAAAAGCCGCCATGGAACTTCGCGAGCGGGTCAGAAAACTGATTCAAGACGTCACGGGTCCAGGCGGCGCCAAAGGCCTCACCATCACCACGTTTCACAGCTTGTGCGTTCGCATCCTTCGCGCCAACGCCAAGCACCTGGGCTTTCAGGACGACTTCTCGATTCTCGACTCGCCCGACCAAGCCGACATTGTTCGCGGAATCCTTCGCGACATCAACTTGGACGACCGCACTTTCGATCCCGACCGCCTGCTCTTTGAAATCGGTCAGGCCAAGAACCGCTTTTTAAGCCCCGATGAAACCGAAGCCTACTTCCTGGAGAGTCGAAAACTTCCTCACGATTATTCGCTCGTGGCGGGCTCGGTTTACACGCGCTACCAAGCCGAACTGCGCGCGCGAAACGCGATGGACTTTGACGACCTACTTTTCATGGCCGTCCGGCTTTTGAAAGAGCAGCCCGAAGTGCGGCAAGCCTACCGCCTGAAGTGGCGACACGTCTTGGTGGACGAATACCAGGACACGAACCCCGCGCAGTTTCAGCTGCTGAGCCTGCTTTGCCCGGAGAAAAGCCCCAATCTTTGCGTGGTGGGCGACGACGATCAGTCCATCTACGCTTGGCGCGGTGCCGATGCCGCGCACATCCTGGAATTTCAGCATCACTTCGAAGGCGCAGAAGTGGTGACGCTTGACCAAAACTACCGCTCGACCAGCACCATTCTCGATGCCGCGAACGGTGTGATCGCCAAAAATACGAAGCGCCACTCGAAGCAACTGTGGAGCGACCGCGGCCGCGGCGAACCCATCACTTTGACCGTGCTCGAAGAAGACCGCGCCGAAGCCGAATTCGTCGCAGAAGAAATTCTGCGCCGTGCGCGCACCGTGGTGGAAGGCCGAATCACGCAAGATCGGCCCTGGAAGGATTTTGCGATCCTTTACCGATCCAACCCGCAGTCACGCCTTTTTGAAGAAGCGCTGAGACTTCGCCAGATTCCCTACAAAATGGTGGGAGCCCTGTCCTTCCTGGACCGTAAAGAAGTGAAGGACCTGCTTTGCTACTGGAAAGTGATCGTGAACCCGCGCGACGATGCTTCGTGTCGCCGCATTTTGAACTGGCCCACGCGCGGAATCGGAAAAGGCACGATCGAAGCCATTCACCAAGAAGCCGTCAAACGCGGCGTGGGCTTTGTCGAAGCGCTACCAGCTGCTCCGCAAGTGGCGCCGCGCGCGGCCGATAACTGCAAAGCTTTCCTGAACCTGATCGAGAAAATGCGAAACGACTTGCTGGGCATTGACCTAAGCGGTGCCGCACTGGCTGCTTGGGGTAAACGCTCCCTTGAAGCCATCGCTTTTAAGAAAGGCCTCGAAGAAGACACCGACGATCCGATTCAAGTGCAAAAGCGCTGGGAAAACGTCGACGAACTTTGCAATTCGCTGGGGCAAATTCCGATCGAGGAAATCCTGGAAGAGGAGCGCGAGCGCGGGGCGCCCGTGGTCGACGGCATGACGTTGCTTCGGGATTACATCACGCGCATGACCTTGAACGCCCTGGACGAGCAAGAAGATCAAGGCGACGGAAAGAAAAAAGAAAAAGACGAAGTGACCCTTCTGACCCTGCACGGATCCAAAGGCCTAGAATACCCAGTAGTTTTCCTGGTGGGGCTAGAAGAAGGCCTGCTCCCGCACAAGCGCGTGGTGGAAGAAGGTAGCGAAATCGACGAAGAGCGCCGCCTTTGCTACGTCGGAATTACTCGGGCCCGCGACCAGCTTTTCATGACTCGCGCGAAGAACCGAATCCGGTACGGAAAACCCGTGCCTAGGCTTCAGTCGCGCTTCTTAGAAGAAATCCCCGAAGGACTCGTTGTGAAGACCGACCTTTCGGGAACGCCTGACTTAGATTCGCCTGCTGCTCAAGAAGCTCACGAAACCAAAGTGAAGGACTTCCTGGCCGGCATCCGAGCCCAGCTGCTTACTTCAGCAGGAAAAGGGACAACTTCGGTACGAAAGTAATCACGCCCAGGCCCGCGAGCATCACCAAAATCAATGGCCCCACCGCGCGAATGACGGAACCGATCGACTCTTTGAAAATGCTCGAGGCGACGAACAGATTCACGCCCACCGGTGGCGTCAGGTAGCCGATTTCCAGGTTCACGATCATCAAGATGCCGAAGTGAACCGGGTTCACTCCGTAGTGAATGGCCATGGGCGTGAGAAGCGGCGCCAGAACCAAAATGGCGCTGACTGCGTCCATGAAGCAACCGGCAATGAGCAAAAGAAGGTTCACGCCGATCAGGAAGGCCACCGGGCTTTGAATGCTCTGAGCCAAGGTCTGAACTAAACCTTGAGGAATTTCCTCAAAAGTCATGTATTTATTCAGGCTCACGGCTAAGACAAGAATCAGGAACAAGACGCCTAAAAGTTCAGCCGTTTCGCCCAAAACCGCAGGAATCTTAGAGAGCTTCAATTCGCGGTGGAACAAAAGCTCGACCAAAATAGCGTACGCCACCGCAATGGCCGCCGACTCGGTCGCTGTAAAGAAGCCCGAGTAAATGCCGCCCAAGATCAGAAGCGGCATAAAAAGAGCGAGCGTTCCTTCGCGAAACGCCTGCGTGATCTCAGTGAGACTCCAGCGTCCACGCGGCAAATTCCAGCCCCGGAAGATGCAGTAAGCCCCAAGAACCGAGGCTAAGAAAAGCCCCGGGCCCACGCCTGCAATGAAAAGATCGGTGACCGAAACACCTGCCATGATCGAGAACACGATCATGGGAATCGAAGGCGGAATGATGATCCCCAAAGTTCCGCCTGCAGCCAAAACACCGACCGAGAGGGACTTCGGATAGCCCGCTTCTTTCAAAGCGGGATAGAGAATGCTGCCAATCGCGATCAAAGTGACAGGCGATGAGCCAGAAATTGCGGCAAAAATGGTGCACGCCGCGACGCCTGCTACGGAAAGGCCAGCAGGAACCGGGGCGGTGAGGCTTGTCGCAACGCGGATGAGGCGTCTCGCGATGCCCCCTTGGGTCATCAAGTTTCCTGCCAAAATGAAAAGCGGGAGCGACAAGAGCAGATCCTTGTTCGCTGCGAAGTAAATGTCCTCGATCATGCCCGTCAGCGACTGCCCGTCACCCAAGACGCCGTAGCAGTAAGCCGTCACAGCACCCATGATGACAAAAAGAGGCTGCCCAAAAAGCAGTAGAACCAGAATCAGAGCGAAGAGGCCAAAAACGCTCATGCTAAGTCCTCCAAGCCCGGACGGGGCCGAAGCGACGGCATCAGCGCGTAAGCCACGTGCCGCAGAGTCAGAGAGGCGAAGCTATAAGGAATCATGGCTTGAGAAATCCAAACCGGGATTCCCGTCACCACCCCCACTTCGCCCATTTGGTGAGTTTCCCGGACGTAGGAAAATGCCAAGTACCCCAGAGCCGCGCAGAATGCGGCCGTCATCCACTGGCCGACGCTTTCCACCGCCGGACGCCAGGACACGGGCCAGATTTTTTCAAACGCTTCTGCGCGAAGGTGCGTCCCGCGAGCGGAAGTGAGGGACGCTCCAATAAACCCACCCCAAATCATGAGATCAATGGCGAGCTTGGGACCGAAAGGAAAACTTTGATGAAGGCCTTCTCGCAAAATGATGTCGGCCAAGACCAGAAGCGAAAGCCCACCAAAGCAGGCGGCTGCTACGCCTTTCTCCAAGCGGTAAAGCCCCTGAAGGAAACTTCCCACCCGGCTGCTCATGAAAGGCTCCTCACTTTTTCTTGGCTGCGAAGGCTTTTTTGCCTTCTTG
>JACCDJ010902549.1_pt1 | contig 14893 bp, 9 predicted proteins | sample 7444481 | NCBI WGS metagenome assembly JACCDJ01 (sample SAMN15323435, study PRJNA562643) | freshwater metagenome | isolation source: river surface water | place: USA:Blue River Watershed | collected 2017-08-15 | reverse complement strand
TTTCTAATGCCATGATTTTATAATTTAATACTAGAATTCAAATATAAGTTTTCGAAATTTCTTCAGCAATACATACCCACATTCTGACACTAATTCAACTTATAACTAATGCCGTTGATGCTTTTGATACTGTCCAGAAATTCGTTGGTTGGATTGATTTTAGCGCCTTTAGATGGCATATCCAAGGAGGTCCCCTCTTCAAAATCAATCAAACGAAAACGCAAATGGCAGTTTCTGTTGGCGTGTTGTTTGTTGTTTTGCTGCAGGAGTTCCTCCAACTGTAACATCAAACCCTCATCAATAGCCTGAATTGGCAATTGAATGGTGAGGCTTTTTGCCATTTTATCTCTAAGTTCAGATAATAACGATATTCCGTTTATTTTGAATTCCCAGTTGCCCGGCTGGCGGAAACGCTCGGTTACTACTCCGCGTAGCTGCAAGAAATAACCATCCTCCATAAAGGCTTTAAACTTCACGTAATCTTCGCCAAACAGCACCAATTCAACCGATTCATGGTAATCTTCAAAAACAAATGAACCAAAAGGTTTACCCGTTTTTGTGGTACGATGAGCTGCTTTAGAAACCAAGCCACCAACAATTAATTCTCTACCCCTAACGGCATTAAACTCCTGCTGGTCTTCCTCAATCATCTCACCCGATTTAATTCGGTTTACCAAGCTTAATTGCTTTACCTGATGTGAACAGAAATGATCGATCTCAAAGCGATAATTATCTAATGGATGACCGGTTAGGTAAATACCGATTACCTCTTTTTCGTACTTCAATTTCTCTAATAAGGGCCAATCTTCGCACTCAGGCAAGCTTGGTTCTGGAATATGAGCATCAGAAGTGCCACCGAATAAGGAATTCTGGTTGGAACTCTGTTGATTGACAAAATCGTTAGCATACTTGATGATACGATCAATGGTATTGATCAAACCACCATCTTGTTTTTCAAGAAACTTAGCACGATTGGCTTCAAAACAATCGAATGCACCACTATAAACCAGGTTTTCGTAAACCTTTTTGTTTACTGCTCTCGGATTAACTCTTCTGGCGAAATCATAAACTGTTGCATAGGGTCCCCTTAGTTTACGCTCCTCAACAATATTTTCTACAGCCTTCTCTCCTACACCCTTAATTCCGGCCATCCCAAAACGAATTTCACCCTTTTGATTTACTGCAAAATGCAAATCGGATTCATTGATATCCGGACCGAGTACCGGAATGCCCATTTTACGGCATTCCTCCATAAAGAATGAAATCTTATCAATATTCCCTTGGTTGTTCAATACCGCAGCCATGTATTCTGCCGGATAATTGGCTTTCAGATAGGCCGTTTGGTAAGCTACAAAAGCATAACAGGTAGAGTGCGATTTATTGAATGCATATTGCGCAAAGGCTTCCCAATCGGTCCAAATCTTTTCACAAATCTTTAAATCGTGACTATTGGCTTCGCAACCTTGCATAAATTGAGATTTCATTTTATTCAAAACCTCAATCTGCTTCTTACCCATCGCTTTTCGCAATACGTCGGCATCACCTTTACTAAAATTGGCTAGTTTCTGCGAAAGTAACATCACTTGCTCTTGATAAACGGTAATACCATACGTTTCCTCAAGGTATTCTTGCATATCGGCTAGATCGTAGCTTACAGCCTCACGGCCATGCTTACGGTTGATAAATCTAGGGATGTATTCCATCGGCCCCGGACGATACAGGGCGTTCATGGCAATCAAGTCTTCAAATTTATCGGGTTTCAATTCACGCAGATACATCTGCATTCCGTCACTTTCAAACTGGAATGTTCCGTTGGTATCGCCACGTTGGTATAAATCAAAGGTCTTGGAATCGTTAAGCGGAATCGCATCAATGTCGATTTCCAAACCATGATTCTTTTTTATAAGTTGTAGCGCATCTTTAATGATGGTTAAGGTTTTGAGACCCAAAAAGTCCATCTTGATAACCCCGGCATCCTCAATTACCCGACCATCGTATTGCGTAACCAATAAATCAGACTCTTTTGAAGTAGCTACCGGAATGATATTGGTCAAATCGTCTGGAGCAATGATAATTCCAGCCGCATGAATACCTACATTTCGTACAGAGCCCTCCAAAACCATGGCCTCCTTGAGTACTTTCGACTGGATGGCTTTCTCATCGGCCAAAATTTTGCGCAATTGCTGCACATTCGCTACGTCGTCGTTTACCAAGTCGACCTTAATGCTTTCAAGAGGGGCAGTGAGTACTTTAACCAAATTGGTTCCCGGTCTGTCTGGCACGAGCTTGGCTAAAGCATTTGAATCGGCCAAAGGCAAATCAAGCACGCGGGCCACATCCTTAATACTGGATTTAGCGGCCATGGAACCGTAGGTTATAATTTGTGCAACCTGATTTTTACCGTATTTATCTACCACGTAGTCGATCACTTTCTGTCGACCTGCATCGTCAAAATCGGTATCAATATCGGGCATTGATTTCCTATCGGGATTCAAAAAACGCTCGAAGAGTAGGTTGTATTTAATTGGATCGATATTGGTGATTCCGATGCAATAGGCCACCACCGATCCGGCTGCAGAGCCCCTACCGGGACCAACAAAAACACCTAAATCGCGACCGGCCTGAATAAAATCAGAAACGATTAAGAAATACCCTGCAAAACCCATGATTTTGATTGTATTCAATTCAAAATCGATGCGTTCCTGTATTTCTGGGGTAATTTCTACATAACGTTTATGTGCACCTTTAAAGGTAATATCTCGTAAATACTCCCATTGGTTCAGCGTATCATCGGCATGTAGTTTAAACTCCTCCGGAATAGGAAAATTAGGCAGCATGATATCTCGCTTCAAATCGAGTGTTTCTACCTTATCTACAATTTCATTGGTATAATCTAGAGCCTGGGGCAAATCATGGAACAATTTTTCCATCTCCCCTTTGGTTTTGAAAAAGAACTGATCATTCGGAAAACCAAAACGAAATCCTCGGCCACCTTCCTCGTCAGTTGCAATTGGCGTACTCTGTACGTCGCCGGTATTTACACACAATAAAATATCGTGGGCATTGGCATCTTGCTGATCCACGTAGTGTGAATCGTTAGAACAGATTACCGGAACTTGGTATTTTTGGGCAAATTTGAGCAGCACCTGATTGACTTTTTCCTGCTCAGGGATATCATGGCGCTGTAATTCGATGTAATAATCTTCACCAAAAAGATCCAGCCACCACTTAAACTCCTTCTCGGCAGCTTCTTCACCTTGCTGCAAAATGGCTTGAGGCACAGCAGCTCCCAAACAACAGGTAGTTGCAATCAAACCCTCATGGTATTGCAAAATCAACTCCTTGTCAATTCTGGGCCATTTGCTATACAATCCCTCAATGTAGCCCAGTGAACACAATTTCACCAGGTTTTGATACCCTTTGGCATTTTTCGCCAACATTAGTTGATGAAAACGCTTGTCGCGATTTTCTTTGGTGAATGTTTTCTTATGCCGATCTTCTACCACATAAAATTCACAGCCTACAATTGGTTTAACACCAAACTTCTTTGCCTCGGCTACAAATTTGAATGCCCCGAACATGTTTCCATGGTCGCTAATGGCCATCGCCTTCATACCATCATCTTGTGCTTTTTTGAACAAGCGGGTAATGTCTGCCGCACCGTCGAGCAAAGAAAATTGAGTATGAACGTGTAAATGTGAAAAATCGGGCATCTAAATCTAAAAAACTAAAATTCTGGGAATCGGTTTAGAACGTTAGTTCTTTCTGGAAAAGTTTACCGTATTTCCTTCTATCAAACTTATACAACTTGGCGGCACGGTAAGAAACCCCTTTCTGCTTCTCGTCCAACTCTTTTAAAATGCCGAAGTTTAACATCTTCTTTCTGAAGTTTCGCTTATCGAGCTTTTTATTGAGTATAAGCTCATACAGCATCTGCAGTTGAGAGAGTGTAAATTTCTCTGGCAACAACTCAAAGGCAATAGGTTGGTAGGTAATTTTCCGTTTAATCTTTTGTAAAGCCTTAGCAAAAATCTGACTATGGTCAAATGCCAACTCAGGCAAATTAGCTACAGGATGCCAGAAGGCCTTTTTGGCAAAATTGGTAACTGGCTTCAACTCCTTGGTGGCATTTAAACGCAAAATGGCGTAATAGGCCACCGTAATAACCCTTCCTTGTGGGTGCCTGTTTACTTCACCAAACGTATAAAATTGCTCCATGAAGATGTCTTTGAGACCGGTTAGCTCGTAAAGAATCCGATTTGCAGCAAAATCAATACTTTCATTCTGCTCAACCAAATATCCAGGCAATGCTAAACAGTCTTTAAACGGTTCTTCATTACGCTCAATGAGCAATACCTTAAGCTCACCTTTGTCGAAACCAAAGATTACGCAGTCAATAGAAAAAACTGAATCAAATTTAGGCAGTAGCGCTTCCAAAGTAAGCTTAGTTATTTGGTATAAATATAACAGTAAATTAAACTCTTAAAAAGGATTATTGAAAAGTATTTAGGGCTAAAAATACTTAGTGTACTTTGTACAATATTAAAGACAAAAATCATACCTTTACTGCATAGTTTAATGTAGTTTAAATGAACTATATTGCTTTTATAAATTTGAATTAATCAGAATATAATGAAAATTGGAATTAATGGTTTCGGCAGAATCGGACGATTGGCATGCCGTGTAGCAGCATCTCGAGAAGATGTTGAAATTGTAGGCATTAACGATTTGATGGATGTAGATTATATCGCTTATTTACTTAAATACGATTCAACTCACGGTCCATTCAAAGGCGAAGTTGAGGTAGTTAACGGTCAACTGAAGATTAATGGTAAAACAATTCGTGTAAGCTCAGAAAAGGATCCGTCGCAATTGAAATGGGACGAAGTAGGTGCTGATGTTGTTTTAGAATGTACCGGACTATTTTTAACTCAAGCTGATGCCCAAAAACACTTGGATGCAGGCGCAAAGAGAGTAGTTATTTCTGCTCCGGCTAAAGACGATACCCCGACTTTTGTAATGGGCGTTAATCACAAGTCGTTGAAAAGCGAAGAAAAAATCATTTCTAATGCTTCTTGTACTACAAACTGCCTAGCTCCTATCGCTAAAGTATTGAATGATGAGTTTGGCATTGTTGAAGGACTAATGAGTACCATTCACGCGGTTACTGCAACCCAAAAAACCGTTGATGGACCATCGGCTAAAGATTGGCGTGGTGGACGTGGTGCATACCAGAACATTATTCCTTCATCTACTGGAGCTGCAAAAGCTGTTGCTTTGGTTATACCCGAATTGAAAGGTAAATTGACCGGCATGTCATTCCGTGTACCGGTACCTGATGTTTCTGTGGTAGATTTGACCGTTAGATTGGCAAAACCTGCTTCTTACGAGCAAATTTGTCAGGCGATGAAATCGGCTGCCGAGAGCGAATTAAAAGGAATTTTAGGCTATACCGAGGACGATGTGGTTTCTCAAGATTTCTTGAGCGATGCTAGAACTTCAATTTTCGATGCTAAAGCTGGTATTTCCTTAAACGATCAGTTTGTTAAAGTTGTATCCTGGTACGATAATGAGTGGGGCTACTCCAATAAATTAGTCGACCTAGCTGCATACGCAAACAAGCTAGGCTAAACACATCTGATACTCCATTTTCGTAAAAGCCTCTGAGTAACCTCAGAGGCTTTTTAATTGTCTACAATCTTTATTACTCTACTGACTCAAACACAAGAAATTGATTAACGAGCAATCATTGAATACGAATCAAAAATTGAATGCACAAAAAAAGGCTCCCGAAATTCGGGAGCCTTTTTAATTGGAATCTATTGAGATTATTTCAAAAGATCATCAAATGTAACTGTGAAATAATACACAGCACCTACCATTGGGTTACCAAAGTTAGTTCTGTAGTATTTGTTCAAGATGTTTGAACCACCTGCTTTCAATGTTAATTTCTGAGCAGGGATTCTTAAGCTAACTTGGGCATCCATAGTACCAAACGCTGGAACATCACCAGTTACAAAAGTTGAAGTCCATTTGTAAGCAGCTTGCCATCTGTATGAAGCACTAGCACTTACATTCTTGAAGAAGAAATTACGTTTTGATAAACCTAAGTTGTAACGCCATTCTGGAGTGTTGAACTCACTTTGAAGCACACTAGCAGTTTCTTTTAGTTTATCACTTGATAAGTTAGCAGAGAATTTAAATTCATCCATCAAATAATCAAGGCCAACACCAAAACCGCTTGCTTGTACTTTATCTGGGTTGTTTACAACTGTACCGTAAGATTTACTTGCAGTTGTAGGCAGACCACCAATCGCGTTACCGTTAGCATCTTCGTTTCTAAATAAAGCTAAACTTGAGATAAAATTTTGGTAGTTAGTATTGTAGTAATAGGTATCAATCAATAAGTTTTTAGTGATCAATCCTTTATAACCCACTTCAAATGTCTCAGAAGTTTCAGGTTTTAAGTCAGCGGTGAAATTGTATTTCACAGGAGCACCTGCTACTACACTTTCGCGGGTATAACCCTGACCAATACCACTACGTAAGCCTCTCTTATCAAGCATTTCAGCAATACCACCAACTAAAATGGTAGAACCTGTATTCAAGTTGATGTACTGGTTTTGAGTAGTTGGGATACGGAAACCTGTTTGGTAAGAAGCACGTAAGTTGTTGTTTGGAGCAAAAGTGAATACCCCGGTTACTCTTGGAGTAAAACGACCTTTGAAGTTTTGACTCTTATCGTAACGAGATGCAGCAGTGAATTTCAACTTATCGGCAAAGAATTTTTTACCAATTTGTAAAAATGCACCGTATTCATCGATAGTAATATCGTGTACTTTATCATCGAAGATGGTACCGTTAGAGTTCAAATTAAATCTTCTGTAGTTACCACCAATTTGAACCTCAGCAATGTTCTTTAATGCATTGGTTAGGTTGTACATACCTTCGTATTGGTTCATAAAGGTTTTGTCGGCGAATTTCGCACCACCTTGACCAATTACTTTTGAAGTTAATTGTCCTTTAACCAAATCAAAAGCTTGTGTTCCTGGAACCAATCTGTTCGCATCAGCTTTTGATCTTGCAAAAGCACTAGCAGCTGCCTCAGAAAGTCCAGCACCACCAACAGCAACAGGTAAAATTGCACCTGTGAAGTTTTGGAAGTATGTTGGAACCCACGCTGCAGATGAAGGGCTGTAGGTCTCATTCATAAATGCAGCTAAAGCAGTTGCATTGTATGAATCACCAGAATTTTCTCTTGTGGTGTAAGCTCTCAAGAAGAAATCATTTCCTTTTAACTCAAATTTGAATTGATTAATACTGAAGTTTTTGATTGAATAACGCTCAGAACCAGTATAAACTGTAGTTCCTGAACCGAAATTCGATTGGAAGATAGCTTCAACTGTATTGCTCACTTTATAATGCAATGAATTCAACATTTTGAATGATTTGGTATCGTAATCAACCAAGTCATTTTCAGCATAACCTGTACGAGTAATCGTATTCGTAGGGTATAAATTGTTTGTATAAGCTAAATAAATCGGATAAGCTGCTTTCAATTGCGCATTAGCGTTAATAGCGGCCAAAATTTGGGCTTGTGAAAAGCCTAGACCCACCATTTGCGTAATAGCAGAATTTACTGCTGAATAGAAAGGTGTAGCAATAGTTCTTAGTGAAGGAATTTGAGTTTCATCACCGTAAACGTTTACACCATCATAACCAGAATCTGTAGCTCTGGTACCAGCTTTAGTTTTCTGACCAGCTCTGTCAAAGTTTGAGTAATCACTAGTTTGCCAATCATTAGCTGAAAGGTAAGAAACACTTGACTTAAACGCCCATTTGTTGTTCCAAGCTTTCGCAAAGCGGAAAGAATAATCGTACAATGGTGAACGCTTAGTAGTACTCAACGTGGTATAAGATTCAACAGGATCGTTGATATGGTTGATACCTGTTCTTAACTGTACGCTTAAACCTTGATAATTGAAAGGGTTTTTAGATGTCATCAAAACAGTACCGTTCATACCTCCTGAACCATACAATGCTGAAGAAGCGCCAGGAAGTAATTCCACACTTTCAACATCTAGTTCAGAAAGACCGATAATGTTACCAACAGAGAAGTTCAAACCAGGAGCCTGGTTATCCATACCATCTGTAAACTGATTAACTCTTACGTTACCGTTAGAATTGAAACCTCTTGTGTTTACTGAACGGAAAGTCAAAGATTGAGAGCTAGTTTCCACACCTTTAAGGTTGGCTAAAGCATCATAATAAGAGTTGTTGGCACCTTCTCTGATTGACGCTGCACTCACACGCTCAATTGAAACTGGAGATTCCAGAATTTTTTCAGGAGTACGAGAAGCAGCAACTACCACCTCTTGTCCTAAAATTGATTGCGGCTCCAACTGAAAATTCAATCCAGCATCAGAACCAGTAACCGTAGCTTCTACTGTTTTGTAACCAATGTAAGAAACAACAACAGTAAATGGAGTTTTTTCGCTAACCGTTAAGCTAAACTTACCAGATCCATTTGTTGATGTTCCGATGGTTTTACCTTTAACGGTAACTGAAACTCCGGGTAAAGTCTCGTTGGAAGACTTATCGGTAACAGTACCAGAAATGGTTACACTCTGAGCCATAGCAACTGTAACTGTAAGCATCAGCACAAAAAGCGAACCGGTTAAATGAGTAAAAATTTTACGCATAATGATGATTTTTAGTTTATAATTTGGTATGATTAACAATTAATCAAAGATAAACTTAAGACTTATTTAAGACATAGCAAATTTTTTTTAAGGTTTAGTTTTAAAATTTTGAAAATCACAGCCAAAACGAATTGACTATTCTGGCAATTAATTCTAGCGAATAACAGTATAATCACTAAATTAGATTTTTACTAAGCCAAATATCCCATTCAATGAAACCCTTAAAATCACTACTAACACTTGCTTTAGCGGGCTTATTAACCTTTTCACTGAATACCAAATGGGGAAGTATCCCGCCTCTAGGTAAATTCATGGATCCATTCCAGGGATTCTGGAAAAATGCGGAGAGTAAAACCACCTCATCAGAGCGTGAATTTGCACTTGATGGCCTTAAAGCTGAGGTTAGCGTGCAGTTCGATGACCAACGAATTCCACACATATTTGCCGATAATAACCACGACTTATACTATACGCAGGGTTACTTAACTGCAAAAGACCGACTTTGGCAGATGGACTTTCAAACCCGATTTGCAGCCGGCCGACTTTCGGAAGTCATTGGACCAAAAGCTTTGGAATTAGACCGTTTTCAACGGAGAATGGGCATGAGCTATGGAGCCGAAAATATGACCCGAGCCATGATGGCCGACCCAGAGATTGCTGAAATTATGCAAGCCTATGCCGATGGAGTGAACGCCTATATTAACTCTCTGAAACCTGGAGAGTACCCCATAGAATTCAAGATATTGGATTATAAGCCTGAGGCATGGACTCCATTAAATTCTGCGTTATTACTCAAATTAATGTCAGCTACGCTAGCGAGTGGCTCCAATGAATTCTACATGTCCAATATTTTAAATAAATATGGCAATGAAGTAGTTGCTGATCTATTCCCAGATTATCCATACCGTGAAGATCCGATTGTACCAAAAGGAACAAAATGGCAATTCAACGCCTTAAAAATCCCAAAAGCACCCGAAGGTAATCCGGTTAGTGGAAATGCTACCATCAAAACGAAAGAAAAAGAAGAAGGTATTGGTAGTAATAACTGGGCACTATCAGCCAGTAAAACTTCAACAGGTTACCCGATGTTAGCCAACGACCCGCACTTGGATTTAACCCTGCCGGCGATCTGGTATCAAGTACAATTGGTTAATCCAAGTATGAATGTATGCGGAGTGTCCATTCCCGGTGCACCAGGTGTGATCATTGGCTTCAACCAAAAAGTTGCTTGGGGCGTAACCAACGTAGCTTCCGATGTTTTGGATTGGTACCAAGTACAATTCAAAGACAAGAGTCATCAAACCTATCTTTACAATAACGAATGGAAACCGGTTAAAACCCGTGTTGAAACCATTCAGGTGCGTGGCGGGGAAACTGTTAGCGATACCGTTTATTATACGCATCATGGCCCGGTAGTTTATTTACAAAACCAAAAGCCGAAAGACTTTGCTAAAGCGAATAATATTCCTGAAGGCTATGCTTTGCGTTGGATTGCTCATGACGAATCTAACGATGTGCGTACGTTTTACATGTTAAACAAAGCAAACAATTACGACGACTACCGTAAAGCACTGACTTATTTTACCGCACCGGCACAGAATTTCCTTTTCGCGAGCATTGATAACGATATCGCGATTACGCCAAATGGCTATTTCCCCTTGAAATGGAAAACTCAAGGTAAATTCTTGTTAGATGGCGGTAATCCGGCCAACGATTGGCAAGGACGTATACCAGCAGAGCAAAATCCTACAGTAAAAAACCCACCTCGTGGTTTTGTAAGTTCCGCCAATCAGTTCTCTACCGATCCAACTTACCCGTATTACCTCAATTGGGAATTTTCCGGATACGAGCGTGGTCACCGCATCAATAAACGACTAACGGTAATGACTAAAGCTACGGTAGATAGTCTACGAAATTTACAAAACGACAATTACAGCATTTTGGCTGAAAACATTTTATCAACGCTTGTTTCTGGAGTTGATCAAACTAAACTGAACGCCGAGGAAAAGAAAGCGTTTAGTCTGGTTAGCAAATGGAATAAGTTTTACGATGCCAAAGAGATTGGTGCAAGTATTTTTGAGATTTGGCAAAAACAAGTCCAAAAAGAGATTTGGGATGATGAATTTGGTGGCAAAAACTCTCCTATGCGTTATCCATCTCGTGACAGAACGGTACAATTACTATTAGCTGAACCTACTGCTAAATGGTACGACAATACCAACACCCCTCAGAAAGAAACTAAGAATGATATCCTATTGAAATCATTTAAGTTTTCGGTAGATAGTTTGAAACGAGGCTATGGGCCAATGAGCGACCAATGGCAATGGGCTAATGTTAAACACACTCATGTGCCACATTTAGCCAAAATTGCTGGCTTTGGCACTAAAACACTTTTTAATGGTGGTTCTAAAACATCTGTTAATGCCACAAGTGAAAGCAATGGTCCATCATGGCGCATGATCATTGCCTTGGGTAAAGATTTAAAGGCCTATGGCGTATATCCTGGTGGCGAATCGGGCAACCCGGGTAGTTTTTATTACGACGATATGGTAAATACCTGGAGCGAAGGGAGATTGAATGAATTGGTTTATCTACGCTCTAAAAAAGAATCATCCGAGCGCATCATATCCACTTGGAAAATCACAAAAAAATAACCTTAAAAGATCAAAACATGTTATTCATCCTCATACTCCTATTTTCTTTAGTTGCACAATTTTTCCTGCCTTGGTGGGTAATAACCCCAATTGCATTTGGTCTGGCTGCCAGAAGTAAGGAAAATGGTAAAAAATCTTTCTGGAATGGTTTTTTCGCCATCTTTATTTTATGGATTTGCATGGCATTGTTACGCACCTTGCCTAACGATAACCTATTAGCCAATCGGGTTGCCGAAATGCTGAGTCTACCCGCTTCTAGCTACAACTGGTTAATTTTAGTATTTATCACGGGTATTCTTGGTGGCTTGGTAGCTGGAGTTTCCGCTTTCGCGGGATTTCAGTTCCGCAAAGCCTTTTTAAAAGGAAGATAAACCTTCAAATTGTATCTTTGTCGAGTGAACAATCCGTTGGCCAAAGACATATTTAACCTAAAAAACCTTCAGGACTTTGAAACCAAAGCCTTGGAGGTTTTTGCTTTTCAGGCCGAACATAATCGGGTGTATCAAGAGTTTATCAAACATCTCGGAATAGATAGCTCATCGATCCACTCCTTAGAACAAATTCCTTTCTTACCCATATCCTTTTTCAAAAGTCATGCTGTTGTTAGCGGAGCTGCACCAGCTTCCATTACTTTCAGCAGTTCGGGAACTACCGGAAGCCAAACCAGTAAACACTTGGTTAGCGATCTAAGCCTTTATGAAAATAGTTTTCTAAATGCTTTTCGATTATTTTATGGAGATATAAGCGATTATACCCTCCTGGCGCTACTCCCTTCTTATGCTGAACGAGAAGGATCCTCACTCATCTACATGGTAGATCATTTGATCGCTAAGGCACAGGCCGGCAGCGGTTATTACTTGTATAACCACCAGGAATTAGCCCATCACTTAAACCAACTCAAGGCTGCAAAAAAGAAAGTGATTTTAATCGGTGTTACCTATGCCCTACTCGACTTTGCGGAACAGTTCCAAATCCATTTTCCGGAACTAATTGTGATGGAAACCGGAGGAATGAAAGGAAAAAGGAGAGAAATGGTTAGAGAAGAGTTACACGAAACCTTATGCAAAGGCTTTGGAGTTGAACAGATTCATTCGGAATACGGAATGACCGAATTGTTATCTCAGGCTTACTCCAAAGGAAATGGAATTTTCGAATGCCCGCCCTGGATGCACATACAAATTCGTGACACCAACGATCCACTACAACTAGTTGCTCAAGGAAAAACCGGAGGAATTAATGTAATTGATTTGGCGAATATCTATTCCTGTGCTTTTATTGCAACTCAAGATCTGGGGCGAATAAACAAAGACGGCCGTTTTGAAGTACTGGGCCGATTCGACCACAGCGACGTCAGAGGCTGCAATTTAATGGTGCAGTAACTACTCGGCTATCAACAAGAAGTAATTCTTTTTGCCTTTTTGAATCACCAGGTATTTTTCTTTGATCAGTTGGCCAGCAGTGATAACTTGACTTGGATCAGCCAATTTCTCTTTATTCAATGCAACACCACCACCCTGAATCATCTTACGGGCTTCACTTTTAGAGGGGAAAACAGCGGCATGCTCTGAAACCAAATCTGCTAAAGCTATACCGGGAGTTAAACCTGATTTAGCAATGCTAAACTGAGGGATTCCTTCAAAAACATCCAGAATTTCGGCATCGCTTAATGAAAGCAAGAATTCCAAAGAGCCATTACCAAATAAAAAGTCGGTGGTTTTTAGCGCAGTTTGCAAAGCAGTCTCGTTATGCGTCCTAATCGTAATGTCTTCGGCTAATGCCTTTTGCAAAACACGCAAATGCGGAGCTGCATCGTGTTCTTTTTCCAAAGCTTCAATCTCTGCTTTGGTTTTAAGCGTAAAAATACGGATCCAGGTTTTGGCATCGGCGTCGCTGGCATTTAACCAGAACTGGTAAAATTTAAACGGCGATGTTTTCTTCGGATCTAACCAAACCGCACCCGATTCTGTCTTACCAAATTTCGTACCGTCGGCTTTTTTAATCAGCTCAGTGGTAATGGCAAATGCAGCACCACCAGCCTTTCGGCGAATCAACTCTGTACCGGTAACCATATTGCCCCATTGATCAGATCCACCCATTTGCACCAGGCACTTATTTTCTTTCCACAGGTAATAAAAATCGTAACCCTGCACCAATTGGTAACTAAATTCTGTAAACGACATGCCCGAATCGCCTTCTAGGCGTTTTTTTACCGAATCTTTAGCCATCATGTAATTCACCGTGATGTGTTTGCCCACATCGCGAATAAAATCAAGGAAACTGAAATTCTTAAACCAATCGTAATTGTTTACCATTACCGCACTATTCGCACCGCAATCGAAATCTAAAAATTTCTTTAATTGATTTTCCAAACAGGTAACGTTTTGAAACAATACCTCTTCCGAAAGCAAATTACGCTCTGCCGATTTACCTGATGGATCGCCCACCATACCAGTTGCACCGCCAACCAAAGCCACCGGCTTATGCCCGGCACGTTGAAAATGAATCAAGGTCATGATTTGCGTTAAATGGCCCACATGCAGCGAATCGGCAGTTGGATCAAACCCAATATATCCTGAAGTTAATTCTTTGTTCAGCTGTTCTTCGGTTCCCGGCATCGTATCGTGGAGCATTCCACGCCAGCGTAATTCTTCAATAAAATTCATGTAAATCGGCTTTTAAAGCATAGCAAATATAGTAGAATACCAATAAATGAGCTTCATTTTCCGTATATTTAAGCAAATAGCATGAATTTCCTTTCACATTTTTATTTTGATCAATCTGCAAAAGATCCGCATTTCATTTTGGGGCTTGTACTACCCGATTTGATCAAGAATGCACACAAGGACTGGAAAATTCACCCGCAAAAACACGAAGAGTTATTTCTAGCAGATAAAGCTCATCAGGCCATTCTAAATGGATGGAAGAAACACCTTTCGGTGGATAAGTTTTTTCATGGTTCCGATTTTTTTCAGCACCATACACATCAAATCAAAGAATTAATACAAACCTGGTTAATAAACAGTCGGGTTTGGCCTTCATTTCTGGCACACATCAGCTTAGAACTGATGCTCGATAGTTTACTGATTACCGAAAATCTAGTTAGCGTTGATGATTTTTATCAGCAGTTGGAGAAGATTGATCGAACTAAACTAAAACACTTTCTCGAACTGAATCAGATTCCTAATCCCGAAATTTTCTTTCAGTTCTACGATCGTTTTGTGCACAGCAAATACTTAAACAGCTACCGCGATAGCCATCAAATTAGCTATGCACTAAACCGCATTTGCATGCGCTTATGGCCTCAGGGATTGGAGCAGGAAACACAACATAAACTCAACTCGAGCCTAATCCAGTATTTAGTCGTTTTGAAATCCGATTTTAGGTCTATTTTCAATCAAATTGAATTGCAATTAGCAGACCCGGCAAAGTGTTAAAACACGTATATTCGCCCTATGTCGCTGTTTGATATCAAAGATCGCATGGATACGCTGGTTAAGGAATTGAACCAGCATAATTACAATTATTACGTATTAGCCC
>JACCDJ011281670.1_pt1 | contig 14897 bp, 14 predicted proteins | sample 7444481 | NCBI WGS metagenome assembly JACCDJ01 (sample SAMN15323435, study PRJNA562643) | freshwater metagenome | isolation source: river surface water | place: USA:Blue River Watershed | collected 2017-08-15 | reverse complement strand
CTTATGCTCACGGCGAAGGTGTCGAAAAAGACTATAAAGAAGCGGCGAGACTTTATGAAGCAGATGCAAGTCAGTCGGGGGCGAAATCAGCGCACGAGCTGGCCTTGCTCTACCTGGATGGGAAAGGCGTGATCAAAGATGTCGAGGAGGCTTTGAAATGGTTTAAGCGTGCCTCCGAGGGCGGTTATGTGGAGTCGAAGCGAATTCTTGGTAATTTGTACCATAGCGGCCAGGGGGTTACTGCTGACCCCGTGATGGCCTCGAAGCTTTACTTGGAAGTGGCGATGACGGGCGAAGTCGAATGCCAGCGCGTCATGGGGGTGCGATACCAGCAAGGTATTGGCCTGACTGCCGATCTGAGGGAAGCGTATGCATGGTATAACATCGCAGCTTCAAACGGGGATTCTCAGGCGGCCGGCCTCCGGGAGGAGGTTGCCAAGTCGCTTAATGCGGAACAGGTGATGTCCGCGCAGAAGCGCTCCCGTGAGCTGCTTAAGGAGATGGAAGCCAAGACGGCTAAGAAGTGATTTTAGCGACGTAGCTGAAACCTTGCGTTTTCCGTAATCAATCAGGTTCAGTTTAGGCTTCTAGGGCTGCGGCAGCCTGGCCAGGGTGCGAGACTATTCCCGCAGCCCCGTGATTTTCGCGGATATGAGTGCAGGCAGTGGTCGGGTCCTCTTCAGCTCATACATTGCCTTCGGGTGAAGTAGCAACCCCAGGGCAAGGTCTCTGACTCTTTCGTGCGAACGTATCTGGATGATCTTGGCGCCGGAGTTGACCAAGCCGACGATTTCGCGGACGAAGCCGGGATCCAGCAGTGGGGAGTCTTTCTCCTTGGGCATGGTCAGCGTTTGGGTGATTTGTCGAAGTATTTTGCCAGTTCGATGGTCTTCATGAAGCCGTCGAATTCAGCTCCTGAGATGCTGAAATCCCCTGTCACGACATTGGATCGCATGTCTCTTTTTGTGATCCTGAAGTGCGCGATTTTATCCGCCTCTCCGGAGTGCTTAGCGATAAACTTGAAAATGAAATCCTGTTTGGTGTACCAGTGGTAATTTTGGTCCTTTGTTACGGATAGTACGTCATCGCCGATACAGATATTAACGCTGTATACATCCGTATGGCAATTGAAAGGGCCCTTTGTCATTTCGGGTAATATAAAATGTCCGTCAGAGCTGACCGACATCAGTTGAACGAAGGAGTTCGCCTCCGTGACCTCGCTCGTGTTGGGATTAAAAACCTTATGTCTGTAGATTCTCGGACGAGAGAAGCGATCGGAAGTCTGCAGGAAGTCGCGAATTAATGTCTCGATTCTTGCGTTGGCATGCATTTTAACGATCATACTGGGAGACAGTAGCACGGTCATAAAAACTGCGTAAGCAGCCATGGTGCATTGAAACCATTCGCCGGAATTTATTGAAACGATTATCAGCCAAATCGATGGAACGAGGATGAGTGCTATGAATATGACAAATAGGTAAAAGCGAACTTGGTGCTTACCAAGGTTCTGTTCGGATGATGGGTTAGAAGGGGGTGCTTCTTGCATTCTTGAACGAGTAATTAATTCCAGATGCTTGTCCATATCGTATGAACTCTCGGCTCGTGGTGGACTTCGCTTGCTCTATTATCCTAGAATTATCTAGGGTTGTTCCATGCGTGAAATGCCGCTCATCCCGGAGTCTTTGATGGCTCTTCACGCCAAGGCGATGTCAGGTGATTCTCTGTCTCAAAACCGGATGGGTATTCACTATCATGTCGGCGACCTAGTTAGGGCGGATCATCGACAGGCGTTGCATTGGTACGGTCTGGCTGCCGCCCAGGGCAATCCGGACGGATGTTATAACATCGCGCTTATTTACGGTTCCAGCGAATCGGTCGGCGTAGACAAGAAGAAGCAGGTCGAGTATTATCGCAGGGCATACGAGCTCGGGCATGTCATCGCCACTCGTGAGCTTGGCCGGTGTTACCAGGACGGCATCGCTGTCGCTGTCGATTATGCGGAGGCCATGCGGCTTTATACCATCGCCTCTGACAAGAATGATGCCATCGCCAAGGTCCAGCTTGGTTTCATGATGCAGACCGGCCTCGGTCAGGGTCCGGACGCTTTCGGCGCTTTCATTTATTACGAGGAAGCGGCTGAGCTAGGAGAGGTCTGCGGAATGTCCAATCTTGCGTTATGTCTTTATAACGGGACCGGAACGGTTAAAGATCTTCCGTTGGCCGCAAAGTGGGCAAGACGCGCCGCCGACAATGGCAACGCCTCAGCCCAGCGACTTTTAGGCCTGATGCACCAAAACGGCGAGGGTGTCATCAAGGATTACGAGGAGGCCTTTCGATACTTTAAGCTTTCGGCCGACAGTGGTTATGATTTCGGGCAGTTTAATGTCGGTCACATGTACGAGAAAGGTTTGGGCGTCGAAGTTAATTTGGCTGAGGCCGTCCGCTATTATCGCATGGCAAGCAGACAGCAGAACATGGCTGCAACTCGTTCGCTGGCCGGGCTGGTGGATGCCGGCAATGGGGTTGAGCGGGATATGTTCTCGGCTACGGAGCTTTACCTCATTGTCGGATTTTCCGGTGATGCCGAGGTCCAGCGTGCGCTGGCGTATCGCTACGAGAGCGAAGGCTACGTGCGCACAGGCGTCGATTTGGTCGAGTCCTATGCATGGTACAATATTTCCGCCGCTTCAGGTAATGAAGGTGCGATCAAGGGTCGGGCTAAGGTCGAGTCTAAGCTGACCCATGAGCAGATTATCCGTGCGCACAGGCGTTCTCGCGAGCTCTTGGCGGAGATCGAAGCAAGGAAAACAGGAAAGTGAATAGGCAGTGGGCCTAGTATACGCTCCATTTTATGTGGGAAATCCCTCCGGAAGAAGAGAGTTCTAAGTCCAAGTCTAAGCCAAAGCCGCCGGCTAAACCTGATCCGAAGCCTAAGCCCAAGCCTAAGCCGGACCCCAAGCCCAGGCATACCGCCGAGCGGGAGCGCCGTCAGGTCAGACTGGCCCAGAATGTTCGTACGCGGTCTCCCAAGGATGACTCCAATGGTGATAATGTCGCTGGTGTCTGCGGATGTCTGGTTCTCGGCATCGTGGGCGCCGCCATCGCCCTCTCCTTTTTCATGTGAGACTAGGGTAGGGGCAGCACCGCGTGCTGCCCTAGGCACATTCATTTGCAGGTGGCGGGCTTGATGCATGTGCTCAAAGGAAAGCCTGATTGTATGCTGTGGTCATGGGTAGGGATGACTGGCCCGGTCATCCATTGGCGTGCGGGCCACCCGACCCAATCTAAATCAGGTGTTGCTGGTTCGTGGTTGGCGGTTGGGGCGCAGAAAGGTGGCTATGGCAGTACGCGGTCCTGCCCCTACCTCGCGCATGCCTCCCTTGCCAACTCGTCAACTTGTCAACCGGCCAGCTAGTGTGAACTGGTCCTGCCAACCGGCCAACTGATCAACCGATCAACTAGGTCTTTCAATCCCCCTTGCCCAAGCTGACAGGCTCCTTTTAGAAAAGTCTTATGTACGAAGCCCCTGCGCCGCCCAAGAAGGAGATTCCCTATCCGTGGATCGTTGCCGGGCTTTCGGCTCTGAGCCTAAGCCTGCTGATCATCACCGTGACGGATGTTTTTGAGGCATCCAAGAATAAGGATGCACTTTCTGCTTCGCGGGCCGAAGCCGCTTTTCAATTGAATTTGCTGCAGGCTAGGATTGACGTGCTTGCCGCTGAGATTGCGGCATTGAGGGCTAAGCGAGGAGTCGCCGCATCGAACGTCGCCCAGTCTCCTGATGATGCGCGCGATTCGATTAGCCAGAAGGTTGCCTCCAATCCACCTGCCAGGCCCACAACGCCTTCAGAAGATCCGGCTAAGCGCAAGTTGAGGCTCTACGATGAGGCTTTGTCGGCTAAGAGAAAAAACGAATTTCAGGCCGCACTAGGTTTGTACCGGCAGATCATTGCTAGCTATCCTGGGGAGCTCGCCGCCTGCGTGGAATTGGCAAAGATGCTCGCAACTGATGTCGGTGGCGTGACTTGGGCGGAAAAGAACCAACGTTATCTCGCCAAGCTTGATGCGGAGCTTTGGATCAAGAAGTCCTCCAGCGGGCTTAGGTATAAGATCATTGAGCAGGGCAGCGCATCTAAGCCGAGTGCGTCATCCGTCGTAAAATGCCGTTATGAAGGTAAGCTCTTGGACGGCGTGATTTTTGATTCGACCAAGAATCGTAATAACGAACCGGCGGAGTTTCCGCTCAACGCCGTCATCCCAGCTTGGACGGAAGGACTCCAGTATATCGGTATTGGCGGAAAGATCCTCCTTTATTGTCCTTCCACTGTTGCCTATGGGTCTGAAGGAATCGGCCCTATCCCCGGTGATTCTTTGCTCATCTTCGAAATCGAGCTGGTCGACATAACCAAGTAATCGTTCACCCGTCTCAAACCGCCCCATGCGTCTCTACTGTGCGCTGATTATGGCCTTTGGCTGCCTCCTGGCGGGCTTGCGGGCAGCTGAGGCTCCTCTGATCCTGCCTGCCGCCGCCCAGGCCCACCTGGCGGCCGGGAGCAAGGTCATCGAGATGGCCACGGGGGACCTGAATGCTGACGGAAAGGCCGATCTGGTCTTCGTGGGGGAGGGGACGGACCCAAAGAAGATAACCAAGCGCGACGGTCGCGATGAGCAGAACAGCAACGCCCGGATCATCGTCGTGCTGCTGGCCGACAAGGAAGGGTATCGCAAGGTAGGCGAATCGGCTAAGTTCATCCCACCGGCATATGCGCTCGAGTTCGATAACTATCTCGACCGTTTTGCTGGTATTGAAATTGAGAAAGCCATTCTCTCGGTTAGCTTCGACTGGTTTGCCTCGGCCGGCACGTGGGGGACGAGTAATGCGACCCTTAAGTTCAGGATAGAGCAGGGAAGGATACGGCTGATCGGCAGCGAGGAATCCAGCTTTACTCGCAATCAGGGCGACATGACGCTCACCAGTACCAATCACCTTACCGGCAAGCGCAAGGTCACCTCGGGACTCAACGCTTTCACCGATCAGCCTTCGCACCCTAAAGTTACCTGGGAGAAATTCGACGCCAAGAAGCCCCTCTACCTCGAAGACCTTCCGTCCTGTGGGAGGAGGGAGTGACTTTTATCCTTACGTAGCGACTGCGAATGAAGGAATTATTTCAAGCATTGCTGATCATAGTCGCCCTAGGCGTCGTGCTTGGCGTCCTTGCGACGATCATCCAGTTCGTCGCTGACTTGTTTTCAGATTCTAAGAATGCCGAATCAGGGGATGTCACGCCTGCGGTGCCGCCGCCGGCACCAGTTTCAAATAAACCCAATGTTAATCCAGTCATTCTGTTAGGCGGTACGGTGCCTGTGCGGCCGGTAAAGCGGCCCGCCAATCTAGAGTTCGTCGTTGATTATAACTCCAGGCTGGCCGGATCGTCGTACTTCATCGTACGTGTGCGCGGCGGGCCCGACGGGGGGAGGGTGGGAGGGATTACTTATGCCATAACTGGAATGGTCAACGTCCATCAGATTGACTATTCGCTTAGAAACCGTGGGTCCACCATCGTTAATCCTGCGGCGTTCAGGGGTCTCTATTCCCTGAGTGCTCCTTTGCCCGAAGATGATGCCTGGGCTACTTTAGCTGTCATACCATTAGACCACGTATTGCCCCCCAAGGGAGGGTCGTTCCGATACGATTTCGAGTGCATGGCTTACGCCTCTGCCCCTGGGGCGTCTTCAGCTGCGCCTGGCGCCGTGGGAATGGCTATCGCTGATGCTAGGTTCGCGACGATTCTTAACCTTCCTGGTCCTGGTTACATAGACGAGATCGACTGGCTTGTCCTAAGGGAGCGGCTCCTTGGGTTTATAGAGGGTATTGTCCGGGGCTGCGCAGAGGATGTCGCGGAGAAAAGGTCAAAAGTAAGGTCGTTCGTTGAGTCGTTGACGCCACCAGTTACGTCTCCCGCCCGCGCTGCCATGCTCAAGGTTGCCATCGACCGTGCCTACATCTCGGCAAAGCCTGATTCCGTGTTGGACTACGATGTCGTCGAAGTCGTTCGTTCTTCCAAGGATGCCGTCTTGATCGAGGCCCTAGCTAGGCTGACCTTTCATCTGGCTAGTCATGAGCCGATAACATCCGAGGCCCGCAAGGTCTTCGCCATGATGCGTTCCAGTTACGATGTGAATGTGAACGGGTATCACATCCGCGATGTCGATCCGCTGCCTCCAGCCGTTCCGGTTGTAACACCCGTACCCACTCCCAAGCCCGCGCCGATCGTTCCTGCCTTTGAGTTAAAGTTGGAATCTGTCGAAGAGGCTGGGCGCGTGAAGGCGGTCGAAGTTTATGTGCGCGGGGGCGCAGGTTCTTTGCTGGCGGCACAGTCTGAGCTCAGCTTCTGGCTTTGGGATGAGAATGCGGGCGACAATCCTTTCTTGGTCTCTGCTGCTGATATCGACCTTGTTCATCAACGAGCTGTCCACCATCGCACTTGGAACGTTGGCGAATATGACTTGAGCAGTTGGCAGTCCGCTGGGGTTGTTAGATTTAGCGACTTCCTGCCGCCCTCGGGAGGATCGCGGCGTATCAGCGTTGCCGGTAAGATCGCACCTAAGCATGGTTTCAACGTTTTTGATGTTACGAAGACTTCACGATCAACCGCTGTGACTTTGAACCTCGCTGCTGCCGGGTACGAGTCTATCCGTAACCGGCGTCAGTGGCTCCGCTATCGGGCTTTTGTCCTGGCTGTTGGGCAGGCATTACTGAGCGGCAAGGGCCCGACTTACCGTCAAGATAAGGCGCTGAAGAAGTTCGCCGATCAGCTATGCGCAGGAATCACCGACACGGAGTGGGCTAAGGCTTGTAGGGATGAGCTGCTCGTGCTTATTGATTCAAAGGTGGATGACACCTATTCAGGGCTTACCCGCTTAGTTGATCAATTGTCCACCGAAGCTTACCCCGAATTAAAAAACCAGCTGTTGGAGGCCTTGGTTGAAATAACGGCCTCAAGGCAGAAGCGCACCAAGGAAAGCCGTGATTTTCTAGAATACTGCCGGAAGATCCTGGCCTGACGTCGCTTTGGATGTTGGCAGCACCTCTTTCTTGTCATCCGATTTTTGTGTCCTATCTCCTAAACAATAATCTTATGTACGAAAAGCCCTTCGAAGCGGAAGAAGTCCAGAACTACTCCCAGAAATGCTGCGTCGCCCTGGTGTTGGACACCTCGTCCTCCATGGCCGGCGAGAGCATCGACCAGCTGAATTTCGGCATCCAGAGCTTTCTCAAGGAAATCCGGGCCGATACGGCGAACCTCGGCCAGAAACTCGAACTGGGCATCATAACCTTCGATACCGCGGTTACCCGTGTCTTCGAGCCACAGTTGGCCGAATCCCTGAACTTCAAGCCGCTGACCGTCAACGGCACGACCATGATGATCGATGGCGTCCGAGAGGGCATCAAGATGGTCATTCAGCGGAAAGAGTGGTACAAGCGGACCGGCCAGACGTATTTCCGCCCTTGGGTGATCATGATCACCGACGGGGACCCGGACTCCGTTCAGCAGGGTGAACTGCCGAGGCTGGCCGCGGAAATCAGGCAAGGCATGGACGACGAAGATTTCTGGTTCATGGCTATCGGGGTAACCGGTGCCAAGATGTCCACTTTGGAGTTCATCTCCCACGAGAAGATGGAGCCCCGCAAGCTCTCCGGACTCAAATTCTCCGAGTTCTTCCGTTGGCTTTCTTCGACGATCGCGGACGTCGCCAAGGGCCAGAACGTCTCTGACGCCATGAAGAAGAACTCGGACGACGCATGGGACGGCGGCTTCAAGATCTGATGAGCCGCTCGGTCATTCAGCTTAAGGTCAATCAGTCTTGGGGGCCTTTCGTCATCAACTGCGTCGATTGTGCCAGTCACTTGAACGTCATCAAGCAGCACGAGGCTCGAATCGCTGAGCTTGAGTCCATGGTCGCAGAACTCACTCGTCCGGCTAAAGGTGGTGCAACCGGCCAACCCTTGGTGCCCATCGACGCCTTGCCGCCTGATTCCGGCTGGGCCCATCTCAAGGCTTCCGTGCAGGGGTTCCGTAAGCCCTTCCTCCAAGATGCTCATGATTTGGTCATCGAGGGCGAAAACGCCCTGCTGATCGTCTGCGACGGCGCCGGCTCATTGAAGCATTCCAAGGTCGGGGCTGATTTCGTGGTCAAGCACCTCAGCTCAAAATTCCTTGAACTGATCAAAGCGGGCGAAGTCTTTAACCAGGAGTCCTGGACGGAGCGTGCACGGTCGCTTTTCCTCGAGGCTACCCAAGCCCTCAAAGCCAAATCCCAGAAGGACCGACATAACTTTAGCGACTTTGGGTGCACCTGTATCGTCGTGTTAGCCGGACCTGATTTCGTAGCCTGCGCCCATGTGGGTGATGGCAGGGCAGGGTACTTGGATGCTTCGGGACATTGGCGTGCCTTGATGACCCCTCACAAGGGGGCTTTGGCGAACTCTACGGTCTTCATGACGATGCTTGAGCCTGCCTCCTTGGAACAGTTGGTCAGGGTCACGTTCATTCCGGCTCGTACTCGGGCCGTCGTGGCCCTCTCGGATGGCCCGGAGGATGTCTGCTGGAAGGTTTCGACCTTTGACCCTTCCGGACAAAAGGTCATCGACCCCAACCAGCCGTCTAACGAATTCCTCGGGAAGATCGCCAATCAGCTTGTGGCCTATACGGTCAAAAACGTTCCCCAAGAAAAGTTGGACAAGCTTTGGCAGGATTTCCTCACGGAGGGCACCCCTAAGCTTAAGACCCAGGTCGACGACAAGACCCTTCTGCTCGCGCTGCGCGGATGATCCTGAGCTCCGCCAAACTGGGTCGCCTCAAGTTGGCTTCCAAGCCTTTCGCCTCAGGTGGAGCAGGCGAGGTCTACCGTGCCGAAGGCCCTGGTGGCACCGAGTATTGCGTTAAGCTTCTCACCAAGCCCAAGTCCGATGACTTCGAGAAGCTGGTTCATATGCTTGCCCGTGCTCCGAATCCTCTCGAGGCTGGCTGGGGCAAGTTGTGCTGGCCGATAGATTTAGTCCATAAGCAGCGGGTCGCCGAGCCGACAGGTTATGTGATGCCCCTGGCCATCGATGAAAGCGTCCAGCTGTCTAATCTCACGAATCTACGGTGGCCCGGTGGCGTACGGCCTTTGTTGGCTGAAAAGGTCGACCGAAAGTCAGCTGATGGTCTCAAGAACCGCCTGGCCATAGCCTTGAACATATCGGCAGCCGTCAAATACATCCATGCGTTGGGGTATGTGTTCGTGGATTTGAAGCCCCAGAACATTCTCATCTCGCCGGAAGGAAAAGTTTCCGTCGTCGACGTCGATTCCATCCAGCTTGAGCTCGGGAGTAAGATCTACTGGGGGCCTCTCGGCAGTCCGGATTATATGCCTATGGAGTGCTACGGGATGGAGTATGGAAAGGGGCCGGCTATCAAGCAGAGCTGGGACTGCTTTGCGCTGGCCGTGATCATCTACGAGATTCTGCTGGGCATCCACCCTTACATGGGGACCCTTAAGCCCACGGCGCCTCACTGTCCTGAAATCGCCGATCTGATCAAAGCGGGCATGTACGTACACGGGGCTAACCGGTCACAATTCCAGGTCATCCCGCCGCCCCATGAAGGCCTTGCAAAGCTGCCGACCCAGCTCGCCACGCTTTTCTCGAATGCCTTTGAGTCGAAAAAGCCAGAAGGTCGTCCGTCGGCAGCGGCTTGGGGGCAGGCTTTGTTTGCGGCCGCTAAGCATATTGGGGCTGATTTAAAGCCCCAGGCCACGTCAGGGCAGGGGCCTGCGCCTGGTCAATCCCCTATACCAGTGCCAGCCAGTGGATCCACTCAGCCTCAGAACTGCTGGGGGCCTTGGGGTAAGACTTGTCCTCACGAGCTCTCGGGTAGGTTCAAGAGCGGACTGCCTAACGCCGATGCCCGTGGAGGCCTAAGGGTGTATTTCTGTCCGGACTGTATAGGCGGACGATGAATTGGGGTCGGGACAGGTCCACGTGTTGCGCTGGTCTATCCTCAGGTCTCCGCATCAGTTTGGATTCCCTCAATACTGCACTTTTGAAAAGATGTACCCGACTGTCTTAGCTTCGAGCGAGTCCTAGTAGTGAGTCCAGGACAGAGGATCCATTTTTACCCTCTTTGACCCATGTTAAAAGCTCAGTTGCTGGAAGAGCGAAGACAGGTATGTTATTCAACTCTGCAGAAAGCTTTTTGAGCTTTGCGGGGACGACTTTCGAGAAACTAAAGGAAACGAAGCCTGCCGCAAGAAGTGGGGCTCCTGGTTTCACTTCCGCCAGTTCATGGAACTGCTGACAGTAGTTCTTCATGGCCCTGTAGTCGTCTACTTCCAAGCAATACTCTTTCGTAGATTTAGCATCCAAGATCACGCATCCTTCAGGGGATTCAAATATCAAAAGAATGTCGGTAAATCCACCGACACCCGTTCTTCTTTTTCTCTGTCCGGTATGAAAGGAACGGACGCGGAAGTTTTCCTTGAAAATGGCATGTACTTTTTTCTCGAAAGCCAGTGCTGTCGATACGCCTCCTTGCGAGATGCGGACGAACTCGCGCTCATCATCGCTGCGAGCAATTTCAAGGAATGTGACGAGTGCGGACCTTATCTGGGATTCCGTGAATCCATAGTGTGACCTGGCTTCCGCTACGAATTGATCCGTCAGTTCGCCGGCCATTTGTATTCCGTGGTCCTGTTGGTACTTGAAGAATGCCGCTTTGATTTGGCTATCTAATGCCGACTCAGTCTTTTCGCAGGCATTTTCATCCCTTTTCTCAGTGTCTTTTTTCCCATCCCAGGCTCCGTATGATCGTTGGAATGACTCGTTCAGCTCGGGGTTTTTGATGGGCGTAAAAATCGTCTGACACGCTTTTTGCACCTGGTCGATGTGTTCCGTGTTAATCACGTATCTGGCAGGACCAAATTGACCCTCATCTTTATCGATAAAACGCACTCCGATCAGCACATTTAGGAAGGTGTTTCCGATGTTCATCAATTCTTCCTTCTTCAGTTCGCCGGGCGCGATCCTGATCGTGCGCAAGCTGTCCAGCCGGATGATTTGTTCGAACGATCCCCCTGCGCGTAGTTCCAGGATTTTCTCTACCATCTCGTCATGATTATGCTCTGTTTTCCCGACGGATGCCGGAATCGATGACTCTTCGTTCGTCAGGTAACCGCCCAGCCTTTTATCTAGAAGCAGTCTAAGGATTACTACGAAGGGCCTTAGCTTGATATCCTGATCAATTTTGACTTGGGAGGACAGGGTGTAGCAGCTCGGGTATTGGTGCCTGAGCACCTGTGATTGTAATATCTTCAATGGGCTTAAGCCCTTAAGGATGTCACGTCCCGCTTTTGTGAAATCAATTTCCCCGGTCTGGTTCTCGAAGATCAATCCCAGGCATGACAGCTGGGTTTTGTAAGTTCTAAAATCACCCGGATCTTTGTCTCTTGTTTGGGGTGCGCGTCCTGACTGTAGGTTCGCTTTCTTCAGATTTTTGATGAACCCTTTTTCAACCTCTTCCTTTGATTTACCTTCGCGGATGGCCGCCTCAAACAGAGAAAGAATCTGGGCTATTTTCCAGGCGTCTGTCCTCCGGATGTTTCGAGGAAACATCCAGATATTCCTCGTTTTTACGGTGTTATTCTTCGATCGAGGCATTTACGGCCGGATAGGGTTTTTTCTGAAAGGATTGTACGATCGCCTTGATGATGATCGAAACACCCTCTGGCGGCACTGCCATTCCGATCTGCTTTCTGACCTGCTCTTTGGATCCTTTGAAGACGTAGTCGTCTGGGAAGGTTTGTAATCTGGCTCTCTCGCGATTCGTAAGACTTCGATTCTCGCTCCAGTGATAGACATGCGTCCCGCCGCCTCCGCTTCCTGTGATGGTGTAAGAGGGCTTGTCTGCTTCGAGTCTTTTATAGATCTGAGAGAGCTTCGCGCCTTTGACGTTTAGTCTCAGATGCTTGGGCAGGTCGGCTGTCCAGGCGTTCTGCCCCGGCTTGATGTGTTTCAGTCTCTCTACGACAAGTCGCCCTTGCTTGGTGTACTCCTGATTCGGGGCGCTCTTAGGTATGCCTTTGAGCGCCTGGCCCGCAGTTTTCTTTTTCTTGAGAGGCGCTGGTACTTTGAAAGTGATTCCTTGTTCGTGAAGATCTGAACGAATTCCGACGATGATCATCCTATGTCGAGCCTGAGGGACGCCGTAATTTTCAAACTTGTAAGTGTGGATCACAAGTTTGTAGCCAGGTCCTGCGGACCTCATCTCGGATACGATTTGTTTGAACGCTGCCTTTTGGTTTGCATTCGTGATTCCAGAGACATTTTCGGCCAGAAACCATTTAGGCTTAAGCTCTTGCAGTAGGGTCACTCCGCAACGATAGAGGGGGCCGTATTTTCCGTTCAGGCCCTTTTTTTCACCTACTATCGAGAAGTCGTTGCAAGGAAAACCGAAGGTAAGCGCGTCAATCTGGGGAAATTTTTTCTCTAAGATTTTGTCTATGAATGCGTGAACATCGCAGTTGGCGACATCGGCCTCAGGAAACCTTTCGGCGTATGTATCGCAGGCAGCTGGGTCGATGTCGTTCGCCCAAACATGCAGGATTTCTGCATTCAGTGACTTGTCTGCACATGCGAGCTGAACGCCGCACCCTATGCCGCCAGGGCCGCAGAAGAGTTCGCCAAGTCTGAATGATGTTTTAGCCACGTGGGAGGTATAGCCTAAGTATGGAGAAATGCAGCGCTTAAGTCGTTATGTAAGCGGAGAAGGCGTAATGAACATGTGTTCATTACCGTGGCAATCATGAAAGCTAAGTTGCTGAGCCGATTGTAGCTCTCTGGCTGCGTTTTCTATTATGCAGGCTGACCTGTGGGACTTTGGCCTCTTAATTTGAATCCTTAACAACTTGTCCTGGCGGCGCCTGACGCAGCCTTCCAAAGGCGGCCTTGAAGCTGTCTGCCATGTCGTCCCTGGAGACGGTTTCCAGGGTACGAGTGCCTCCGGCGCCGTTCACGAGCTTTGCGACAAGCTGGATCTTGGCCTTGCTCAGGGCTGCGTCGTCAAGCTTTGAGAATTCCACGAGCATCTTCTTCGTGAGATCGGAGTCGATGCACATGCTGCGCTCGATGATGTTCTGGTGGATGTCCTGTTTCCTGAACATTTGCCTGACCAGGTCGTAGGTTCCGTCTGCTTCGAGTGCCAGGTCTGCAGCCCAGAATAGCCTCGCTAGGCCGTTTCGAACGATGCCTCTCTGCGAGGCGCCTTTCACGAAGAAACGGATGCTGATACGGCCATAGCCTTCGGGCTTACCCTTGATATCGTTCTGGTCTTCTTCGGGGAAGGTGTCGTCCGGGAGGTCAGTTCCCCAGCGTCGGACCATGTAGTCGGCAAAGGTTCCATGGCATAGGGCGGTCCAGAGACGCTCGTCCCCGAAGACGGAACGGGGGATTTTCGGGGTCGCTTGGTTGAGCCATTTGTGGAGCGCGATAGCGTCCTCGGTATCGGCATCGGGGCCGGTGCCGGACAGCGATGGCGGATCTGGAAGGACGTAGGAGGATTGGCGGGTCTTGATCAGTTTGTCTTCGAGGAGTTTGGCCAATCCCTCGGGAGCCGAGTAGGCGGAGCAGTCTTGGGTGCTGGCTTCCTTCAGCTTCAGGATATCTTCCGCGGAATAGTAAGGGGCGTTCATCGCTTGGAGAGTTTTTCGAAGCAGGTTTTCAACATGTCGCTCTTGTGCAGGAGCTTGAGGGCGGCCTCGATGGGTTGGGTGTTGGCTGTCAGTTCGGAAACCCCTACGCTTTCGAGGAGCGTTCGCAGGCGGCCGTGGGACGTGCTCAGGCTCTGGGGTTCGTCGCGCTTGTTGATCATTTCCTGGATGATGAGAGCCATCGGGGCAAGCACCACGAGGGCGGAGGCCGCCTTTTTGCCGGCTCCATTGTTGTTTCTCCATGACTTCTCGAACTGGCCGTAGAGGTCCTTGCTGAGCGTGATGGTGAAGTATTCGCCGTTATCGCTGAAGCGGTAAGTCGACAGCTTGTCGTCGTCCTTCGCTGGCAGTATCTTGAAGAGCGACCTCATCCCCGGGGCGTTATGGAAGCCCGGGTCGGCGAAGAGGTTGATGTGCGCCACGCCGATGATGTCGCCAGGGTTCATGCTGAACTCGAAGGTCGGAAGGCCTGGCGTCAGGCCTTCCGGCGTGAAGACCTCGATGGTTTCAACGCATTCGACGAACACATTCATGTCGACGTCGCCTCGGTATTCATCGAAAGACAGCAGCTTATCGAGTGTCTCTCCATCCTTGAGGTATTCACGTCGCAACAGCATGGTCTTGGCGCAACTGAACTCGATCACCCATCTTGCTTTCCCTGCTGAGAGGAGCTGTTTGACGTAGGGTGCTTGGGCGTCAGGCGTCCATTTCACCTCCATGCCTTCAGAAGTGGCGGTTAGCGCGAGCGAGCCATGTAAGGGGATGATTTTCGCCGCGTAGTCGGTGGTCTCAGGGTCATCTGTGATGACCGGCCATGGAAAGGTATTCATCGTTTATTCTTCGATTTTGATGGTCAGGGACATGGGTTTCCCAACGACCTTTATCTGCCCCCAGTTAGTACCCGGTTTGACGACGATCTTCCCGTCCTTGGGCTCGAGGATGGCCACTTCGGCCATGGTGCCGTCGTAACCTTCGGCAAAGGCCATGAGGCGGAAGACGCCTTCCTTTTCCAGCTTGGGCATCTGCACGGCATACGTGCACTCGGTGGCATCTCTGGAACTGAGCAGGCAACGCAGGTCAGTGAAGACGCGCTTTTTGCCTTCCTTGCCTTTGCCGATTGGGCCGGTGGGCTGAATTGGGGAAACAGG
>JACCDJ010541963.1_pt1 | contig 14899 bp, 10 predicted proteins | sample 7444481 | NCBI WGS metagenome assembly JACCDJ01 (sample SAMN15323435, study PRJNA562643) | freshwater metagenome | isolation source: river surface water | place: USA:Blue River Watershed | collected 2017-08-15 | reverse complement strand
CTTGTTGTCCTCTAGTTTGAATTGCTAAGAATTAGTTCAGAATTTCTAGGCCAGAATTTCAAGGCCAGGTAATGTCTTGCCTTCTAGGAATTCAAGGCTTGCGCCACCACCGGTTGAGATGTGGCCGAACTGGTTGTCTTGGAACCCCAGAATGCGGACTGCCGCGGCTGAATCGCCGCCACCCACGACGCTAAGTCCCTCGACCTCGGTCAACGCCTTAGCTACCGCACGAGTTCCGTTTGAAAACTTTTCAATTTCGAATACGCCCATTGGGCCATTCCAGAAAACTGTCTTGGCCGAGGCAATCTCCGCCGCGAAGCGTGCGGCCGATTCAGGACCGATGTCCAAACCAAGACCGGTTGCACCAAATGGCGATGACTCAATCGAATCAGCGGCGGTTACCGAAACTTCTGCATCTGCGCCGAATTTTGATGCCACCACGATGTCAGTTGGCAATATAACCTCAACGCCCAGTTCGGCTGCGCGCTTTAAATATTCCTTGCAGGTGTCGATCTGGTCAACCTCAAGAAGCGAGGCGCCAACTTTGTGGCCAAGGGCGGCTAGGAAGGTGAATACCATTCCGCCGCCAACCAAAAGTTTGTTCACGGTTGGTAACAGGTGATCGATCACGCCAAGTTTGTCGGAAACCTTTGAACCGCCGAGTACGACCGCGTATGGACGATCGGGTGTGCTGGTCAAGCGAGTAAGAACTTCAAGTTCCTTCTCAATCAACAGACCGCAAGCAGACGGTAAGGCTTTTGCCAATTCATACACCGATGCCTGCTTACGGTGCACAACACCAAAGCCATCGCTGATGAAGAAGTCACCAAACTCGGCAAGCTTGGCGGCAAATGCCTCGCGCTCCGCCGCATCCTTGCTGGTCTCACCAGGATTGAAGCGTAGGTTCTCAAGTACCGCTACCCCGCCGTTGTCCAGGGCACGAACCGCGCCTTTGGCTTCGCTGCCGACGGTATCGGCGGCAAAGAAGACCGGCTGGCCAAGAAGTTCACCAAGGCGAATTGCAACTGGCTCGAGCGAATACTTTGAGTCAGGCGCACCCTCCGGGCGGCCAAGGTGTGAAATTACTACAACCTTGGCGCCCTGATCTACCAGGTACTTGATGGTTGGAACGGATGCAACGATGCGGCCATCATCGGTGATGCGAGTTCCATCTAGTGGAACGTTGAGGTCGCAGCGGATTACTACCCGCTTTCCGTCAAGACTCGGCAGGTCGGACAGTTTACGCATTTTTATCTAACGGTTAGAAAGTGGATTACTTAAGCTTGCTTGCTACAAGCTCGGTTAGCTCAACTAGACGGTTTGAGTAACCCCACTCGTTGTCGTACCAAGAGCTGATCTTTACTGTGCGACCGATTACCTTGATCAAACCAGCATCAACGATTGATGAGTGCGGGTCGGTCACGATGTCGCTTGAGACGATTTCGTCTTCGGTGTACTTCAGGATGCCGACCATTGGTCCAGATTCAGAAGCTGCTTTGTAAGCAGCCTTGATTTCCTCAACGGTCACATCGGTCTTTGAAACCAAAGTTAGGTCTGTGATTGAACCGGTTGGTACTGGTACTCGAAGCGCGTAACCGTCTAGTTTGCCTTTGAGTTCAGGAAGAACTAGTCCAATTGCCTTTGCTGCACCAGTTGATGAAGGAACGATGTTGATGGCGGCTGCACGTGCACGACGAAGGTCACCGTGTGGGCCATCCTGCAGGTTCTGGTCAGCGGTGTAAGCGTGAACCGTGGTCATAAGCCCGTTTTCGATTCCGAACTTGTCGTTGAAAACCTTGGCGAACGGAGCCAAGCAGTTTGTGGTGCAAGATGCGTTCGAGATGATGTGGTGCTTTTCGTTGTCGTATAGGTGCTCGTTCACACCGATAACAAATGTCTCTGCGTCGCCGGTTGCAGGTGCTGAGATTAGAACCTTCTTTGCACCAGCCTTAATGTGTGCGCTTGCTGCCTCTGCATCTGTGAAGCGACCGGTTGACTCGATAACGATGTCAACGCCTAGGTCACCCCAGCCTAGGTTTGCTGGATCGCGCTCTGCAAGAACCTTAATTACCTGTCCGCCAACGATGATGTTCTGACCATCAACTGACACTTCCTGAGGTAGACGACCAGTTACTGAGTCGTACTTAAGCAGGTGAGCAAGTGACTTTGGGTCACTTAGGTCGTTTACTGCAACGATCTCTAGTTCGGTGCCTTTTGCAAGTGCCGCACGAAGGTAGTTACGACCGATACGGCCGAAGCCGTTAATTCCAACACGAGTTGCCACTTAATTCTCCAACGAGGTAGGGCGCCACAAATCGACGCATTTTTTGGGGTGTTTTTAGTGCTATTTGCCACGCGTCGTTGGGTGGAAAAACCTGTATCAGACTAGCAGTAGCCCACCTGTTTTGCTTTGAGCAGCCTCAAAACGGGCCTGCACGTCGGCCCAGTTAATGATGTTCCAGAAGGCCTTGACGTAGTCACCCTTCACGTTCTGGTAATCCAGGTAGAAGGCGTGCTCCCACATATCCAGCATTAGCAATGGGATGCTGGCTGGAACCACATTGCCCTGCTGGTCGTATAGCTGCTCGATGATCAGGCGCTTTCCCAGGGTGTCCCAGGCCAAAAATGCCCAGCCAGAGCCCTGGATGCCCATCGCCGCGGCGTTGAAGTGGGCCTGGAAGGCCTCAAATGTGCCAAAGTACTCGTTGATTGCCGATGCCAGCTCTCCCTGTGGGCGGTCGCTGTTAGCCGGAGCAAGGTTATTCCAGAAAATTGAGTGGTTTACGTGTCCACCCAGGTGGAAGGCAAGGTCCTTCTGAAGCTTGTTTACCCAGGTGAAGTCATTCTTGGCACGCGCTTCTTCAAGCAAGTCCAGAGTGGCATTCGCGCCAGCTACGTATGCGGCGTGGTGCTTTGAGTGGTGCAGCTCCATGATTCGGGCCGAGATGCTTGGCTCTAGGGCGGCATAGTCGTATGAAAGCTCAGGAAGTGTGTATTTGCTCATGATTTGCTCCTTTTTGGGGTGTGTAAAGACTAACTCTGAAAAACAAGGATTTATTGCCGAATTTGCGGGTTACTCGTCCAAATCTTCGGGCAGGAAGGCGTCGGTTGCTGGAATGCCCAGCTCCTCTGCTCGTTTATCAGCCATGGCCAGCAGGCGACGGATTCGCCCCGCAATTGCGTCCTTGGTCATGGCTGGTTCGGCCAGGTGCCCCAGTTCGTCGAGACTGGCCTGCTTGTGTTTGAGTCGCAATTGACCGGCATAAAGCAGGTGCTCCGGAATCTCTGGGCCCAAGATCTCAAGGGCGCGTTCAACTCGGGCCCCGGCAGCCACGGCCGCCTGCGCAGAACGGCGCAGATTGGCGTCGTCAAAGTTCGCCAGACGGTTGGCAGTCGCACGCACCTCACGACGAAGACGCATTTCCTCCCAGCGCAGCACTTGGGTGTGGGCACCCATTTGGGTCAACATGGTTGCAATGGCTTCGCCCTCGCGTACCACAACTCGATATACCCCGCGCACTTCCCTAGCCTTCGCGGTAACACCAAGTCTGCGGGCGACACCAACCAAGGCCATCGCCGCTTCATTGCCGGGTGCGGTTATTTCTAATGCCGCTGAACGACCCGGGTCGGTCAGTGAACCGTGCGCTAGAAAGGCACCGCGCCAAACAGCCTGCGCTTCTGGGATAGAGCCCGAGACTAAGTTCGCCGGCAGTCCACGCACCGGTCGACCCCGTGAGTCAAGCAAACCCGTTTGTCTGGCAAGTACATCGCCTTGCTTGATGACTCTTACTTGGTAGCGACTACTTTTTCTTATTCCACTTGCAGAAATCACGGCCAGCTCGCTGTCAATGCCAAATAGCTCTGCCAAATCTTTTCTAACCCTGCGGGCAAGCTGTGCGGTATCAAGCTCGACCTCAACAGCAACCTTTCCCGAGATTAGGTGCAGGCCGCCCGAAAAGCGCAGGATTGTCGAAAGTTCCGCGACGCGAACCGCGTTCTTACTTACATCGATGCGCGCTAACTCATCCTTGAGATCTGCCGTGAGTGCCATTTATTCCTCTATTCCTTGCCCAAGTCGCGGTGCTTGATACTGATTGCCACATCGTCCAACTTGGCTAGTTCCGCTGCGATTAACCGCGATACCGCGACTGATCGATGCTTTCCCCCTGTGCAACCAATAGCGATGGTTGCGTAGCGTTTGTTTTCATTTAGATATCCATTTAGAACCGGTTTGAGTGCCGCAAGATAGTTACTTACAAACTCCTGTGCCCCGGTTTGGCTCAATACAAAATCACTAACCGGCTGATCTTCCCCGGTGAAAGGTCTGAGCGATTCTTGCCAAAAAGGATTCGGCAGAAAACGCATGTCGGCCACCATGTCGGCATCACTAGGCAGCCCGTACTTAAAGCCAAAAGACATTACCGTAATTTGCAGTTTTCGAGTCTGGTCAAGAGAAAAACCATCGGCAATTTTGTTTGATAACTGGTGAACGTTTAGATCGCTTGTATCGATAATCACATCAGCAGATTCGCGCAAATTCAAAAGCCTGGATCTCTCGGCAGCAATTCCATCCAATATCGTTCCATTGCCCTGAAGCGGATGCGGTCTGCGAACTGATTCAAATCGCTTTACGAGTGCGTTATCAGTGGCTTCGAGAAAAAGAACTCTGAGGTTGATGTTCCTAGATCTAAGCGAGTTCAGGTGATCATTCAGCTCTCCGAAGAACTCACCACCTCGCACGTCGATAACGACGGCCAGTCGCGGCAGTGGAGTCTTTGCCAAACTAAAAAGATCCGCGATTGGTTCGAGCATTTGTGGCGGAAGATTGTCCACCACATACCAGCCCAAATCCTCAAGCGCATTGCCCACGGTTGACCTTCCGGCACCAGACATACCCGTGACAATAAGCAACTCGTGCTTCCTGTCTAGGTTTTGTTCTGTGCTCATAGGGTCCCCAACCGTATCGGCGTGTTGCCCGCTGTGACGCGGATTACCAGAAGTCTAGCCCCTCGCGACACGCCGAAGAGACGGTTTTAGGAATCCAGTGCCTGAACAATCTGTTCGGCTAGAACTGGGCCGATTCCGGCAACCTCGGAAATTTCTGCCGCAGATGCGAGTTTGAGTCTTTTGGCTGAACCAAAGTGTTTGAGCAGCGCAGATACGCGCTTCTCGCCTAGTCCAGAAATTTCGCTTAGCGCGCTAGCAATGCTTGAGGATCGCTTTTGACGCTGATAGGTAATAGCAAATCGGTGCGCCTCATCGCGAATTCTCTGCAGCAGAAAAAGTTCATCGGTAGCTCTTGGAAAAATTACCGGAAAATCGCTGCCTGGTCGCCATACCTCTTCTAATCGCTTGGCTAATCCAATTACCGTCAGATCGGCAACGCCGCTCTCATTCACCGCGCGTTGAGCGGCATTTACCTGTGGCAGACCACCGTCTACGATCAGCAACGAAGGTCGATATGCAAACCGATTGCTGGTTGCCGAATCGTTTTCGTTCTCCATGGGTTCGCGCAAATACTTTAATCTGCGGCTGAGCACCTGGTAAATGGAATCAGTATCATCTTGCGTTTGATCAATTGAGAATCGACGATAGTGGTCCTTTTTCGGTAACCCGTCTTCAAAGACGACCATTGAGGCAACTACATTGGTGCCGCTTAGGTGTGAAACGTCAAAGCATTCAATTCGAAGCGGTGCGGCATCAAGTCCAAGCACGCGCTGAATGCCAGCAAGTGCATCTGCCCTGGCGGTGAAGTCCGCACTTCGTCTTGTCTTGTAAAGCATCAGAGCATGTTTGGCATTTGTCAGTGCAGTCCCAGCCAGCGCGGCTTTGTCACCGCGCTGGGCGATGTGCAGATCAACCTTGCTGCCTCTAATCTCGGAGAGCCACTTTGCTACTTCGGGTTTGTCAGCCGGATCTACCGGAACAATTACTTCACGTGGTACCTCTTGCGGCTCAGCTCCGTCAGTTGGTGCATAAACGTTTTGCAAAACATACTCAACAAGTTCAGCTGGGTCACGCTCTAATTCTTTGTCGATTACCCAACCCCGAACACCACGAATTCTGCCGCCGCGGACCACGAACATAGAAACAGCGGCCGCTAGTTCATCGTCTGCAATACCAAATAGGTCGGCATCGGTTTGATCGCTGAAGACTACGGCACTTTTCTCTAGTACGGTTTCAAGAGCTTCAACGTCATCGCGATATTGAGCGGCAAGCTCATATTGCTGGTCTTGTGATGCCTGTTGCATTTTTGCGCGCAATAATTCAACATGTTTTAAATCTCCGCCAGCCATGAAGTCAATAAATTGCTTGGCTATTTGCTTATGCTCTGCTGGAGTGACTCGCTGTACGCACGGTGCGGCACACTTGCCGATGTCACCGAGCAAGCAAGCACGCTTACTTGATTGCGCACGTTGATAAACACCCTTGGTACAGGAGCGAACCGGATAAACCTTTAGCAGGGTGTCAAGGGTTTCTCGGACCGCCCAGGCTTGAGTGTAGGGCCCAAAATACTTGACTCCCTTAAGCTCACGATTTCGGGTTATGAATGCCCTTGGAACCGCTTCTGCAATCGAAACGGCTAGGTAGGGGTACGACTTGTCGTCTTTGAAGCGCACATTAAACGGCGGATCAAATTCTTTAATCCAGGTGAACTCAAGCTGCAGCGCCTCGTATTCGGTGTTGACAATCGTCCACTGCACGTCAGCAGCCGAGGTGACCATTCGTCTGGTTCGCTCGTGCAAAGAATCTAGTGGTCCAAAATAGTTGCTTAGCCTTGCGCGCAGGTTCTTTGCTTTACCAACGTACAGAACGCGTCCGTTGGCATCGAGCCAGCGATAGACCCCGGGTTGGGTAGGAATCTCCCCCGTTTTTGGGCGAAAAGGGAGTTCGTTGGCCATTAGCCCAGAATTTCCTTTAGGAACCCGCCGGTGAAGCTCTTTGAGTTCTTAGCCACCTGCTCAGGAGTTCCGATCGCGACAACCTCGCCTCCACGTGAACCACCCTCAGGGCCCATGTCTACGATCCAGTCGGCACACTTGATTACATCAAGGTTGTGTTCAATCACCAGAACGGTATTACCTTTTTCAACAAGGCTGTTTAGGACAAGCAGAAGTTTGCGAACATCCTCAAAATGCAGGCCGGTGGTTGGTTCGTCAAGAACGTAAATGGTTCGGCCATTCGAGCGGCGCTGAAGCTCCGTTGCTAACTTCACACGCTGAGCCTCACCACCAGACAAGGTTGTTGCGCTTTGACCAAGTCGAACATAACCAAGGCCTACTTCTACCAAGGTCTCAAGGTAGCGTGCAATTGAAGTGATTGCTGCAAAAAATTCCGCGGCTTCAGCAATCGGCATTTCAAGTACTTCGGCAATGTTTTTGCCCTTGTATTTGACCTGCAGAGTCTCGCGGTTGTAGCGCTCTCCATGGCAAACTTCGCAAGCCACGTAAACGTCTGGCAGAAAGTTCATTTCAATCTTTAGGGTTCCATCGCCCGAGCAAGCCTCGCAGCGACCTCCCTTTACATTGAACGAGAATCTGCCCTGTTGGTATCCCCGTGCCTTGGATTCTTGTGTCTCGGCAAACAGCTTTCGAATGTGATCAAAAACACCCGTGTAGGTTGCTGGGTTGGAACGTGGTGTGCGACCAATTGGATTTTGATCCACGTGCACGACTTTGTCTAGTAAATCCAAGCCTTCAATGCGGGTGTGCTTACCGGCCACACCTTTGGCGCCATTCAACTTATTGGCCAACACTTCGTAGAGCACATCGTTGACTAGTGAAGACTTGCCTGAACCGCTGACTCCGGTGACAGCAGTGAATGTGCCCAGCGGAAATTCAACGTCAACGGTTTTTAGGTTGTTCTCTCTAGCACCGACAACCTTAATCTTCCTAGTTGGGTCTATCTTGCGACGCTTGGTTGGGGTCGCAATTTTTTCTCTACCAGACATGAAAGCCCCGGTGATTGACTTTTGATTCTTCAGAAGCTCTTTGTAGGTTCCGCTGTGAACCACTTCACCACCGTGTACGCCAGCACCCGGTCCGATGTCTACCACCCAGTCCGACGCCTTGATCGTGTCTTCATCGTGTTCAACAACTATCAGAGTGTTTCCCAAGTCGCGAAGCTTAATCAGGGTTTCAATCAGCTTTCGATTGTCGCGTTGGTGCAGGCCAATGCTTGGTTCATCCAGCACGTAAAGTACCCCGGTAAGTCCGCTACCAATTTGAGTGGCAAGTCGAATTCGTTGCGCCTCACCACCAGAAAGGCTGCCAGCAGATCTTTCAAGGCTTAGATAATCAAGCCCAACCGCCATTAGAAACTCAAGACGACCCCTGATTTCGCGCAACACCTGTGCAGCGATCTTGACATCTCGTTTGTCTAGGGTGATGTCTTTGAAGAATTTAACGGTTTCGCCGAGGCTCATGGCCGCCACTTCTGCAATGGATTTATCAGCAACTTTCACAGCGAGTACCTCGGGTTTGAGTCGCTGGCCGTTGCAAGCCGGGCAAGGAATCTCGCGCAGAAAGTCAGACCACTTGGCTCTTGCGTAATCATTTTCTGACTCTAGGTACTTACGCTCGATGTAGTTAAGCACACCTTCGAAACCAGTGGTGTATTTCATTTCGCGCCCGTAGCGGTTTTTCCATTTCACCTGAATGTCAAAATTATTTCCGTAAAGGACAGCCTCTTGAACCTCTGGTGAGAGCTTGTTCCACGGTTTATCCAGTGAAAACTTTAGATCGGTGGCAAGCCCCTCAAGCATGCGAGAAAAATAGTGGAACAATCCCTTGCCTTGGGTTGACCAGGGCAAAATTACACCACCGTTGATGCTTTCGTCAGGATCACCGATAACCAAATCAGCGTCAACTGCTTGCTTAACCCCCAAGCCGGAGCAGGTTGGGCAGGCGCCAAAAGGGGCATTGAAAGAAAATGTGCGAGGTTCAATTTCGGTAAGGCTCAATGGGTGCTCATTTGGGCATGACATTTTTTCGCTGAACACACGTGTCTTACCCGGCCCCTCCTTAGCATCCACGATGTCAATCACAATTCGGCCGCCAGCCAGCTTCAGCGCTGTTTCAACTGAGTCGGTTAGTCGCCCAATGATGTCTGGCTTGCTGACCAGTCGATCTACCACGACGGAAATGTCGTGCTTGAAGGTTTTCTTCAATGGTTTTGCCTCGGCCAGCTGAATCAATTCACCATCGACTACCGCTCGAGCGAAACCCTGGGAGTTCAGATCACGGAATAATTCTTCAAAGGCGCCCTTTTTTTGGTCGACCACCTGGGCAAGAATCAAGAATTTGGTTCCCTCTGGGAACTCAAGAATTTGATCAACTATCTGCTGCGGAGTTTGTTTGACAATTTTTTCACCACATTCGGCACAGTAAGGAACTCCAATTCGAGCCCAAAGCAGACGCAGGTAGTCGTGTATTTCCGTAATCGTTCCCACGGTAGAACGAGGATTGCGATTGGTCGATTTCTGATCAATTGAAACCGCTGGGCTGAGACCCTCAATGAAATCAACATCCGGTCGATCAACCTGACCTAAAAATTGACGAGCGTAGGCCGAAAGCGACTCAACGTATCGGCGTTGACCCTCAGCAAAAATTGTGTCAAAAGCAAGAGATGATTTACCTGAACCACTGAGTCCGGTGAAGACAACCATTGAGTTTCTAGGGATCTCAAGGTTGAGATTTTTTAGATTGTGGACGCGAGCACCCTTAACAATTAGCTTGTCATCGGTGTGGTTTAGAGGTTTAGGCACCCTAAAAGTCTAAGCGTGGCCGGCCTTCTCCATTTGCCGCAGTTCGTGCTTTAGTTCTGAGATTTCGTCACGCAGACGCCCAGCCAGCTCGAATTTCAGCTCTTCTGCGGCAGCCTTCATTTGCTGGTCCAGGTCAACGATGATGGCAAGTATCTCGTTGTAAGCCATGCCAGCAATACCTTTTCGGGCTCGCATTGGAATCACAGACTTTCCATCGCGAAGTTTTTTGTTCTTCGCCGCCTTCTCAAGCAGTTCGGCAGTATCTTCCTCTTCACGAAGGATTTGATCGGTGATGTCGGCAATCTTTTTGCGCAACGGTTGCGGATCTACTCCGCGCTCCTTGTTGTAGGCAATCTGCTTGTCTCGGCGTCTGGTCGTTTCATCGATCGCTCGCTTCATAGAGTCAGTGAGATTATCGGCGTACATGTGGACCTGGCCGTTGATGTTTCGAGCTGCGCGACCAATGGTCTGAATCAATGAGGTGGTGGATCTCAAAAAGCCTTCTTTGTCGGCATCCAAAATGGAAACCAAAGAGACCTCTGGTAGATCTAGCCCCTCACGAAGCAGATTGATACCAACCAGCACGTCATAGACCCCGCTTCGCAATTCGCGAAGTAGCTCAACCCGTCTTAGAGTGTCAACGTCAGAATGCAGGTAACGCACTCGCACGCCTGCTTCAGTGAGGAATTCGGTTAGTTCTTCAGCCATTTTCTTGGTAAGTGTGGTGACCAGGACGCGTTCGTCCTTCGCGGCCCTAACTCTAATTTCTTCTAATAGGTCGTCAATTTGACCAGCGCTTGGCTTGATTACAATCTCAGGATCAACCAGACCGGTAGGCCTAATAATTTGCTCAACTATTCCAGCGCCAAGACCCATTTCATACTTGCCGGGTGTTGCCGAGAGATAAACAGTTTGCCCTACTCGTTCTTTGAACTCAGCCCACTTTAGGGGGCGGTTATCAAGGGCAGAAGGAAGACGAAAACCGTGCTCTACTAAAGTGCGCTTACGGCTTGAGTCTCCTTCGTACATGGCGCCGATTTGTGGGACGGTTACGTGTGACTCATCAATAACGGTAAGAAAGTCATCGGGAAAATAATCGAGTAAGCAACTTGGAGCAGAACCTGGCTCTCGACCATCAATGTGACGTGAATAATTTTCGATTCCAGAGCAGAAACCAATCTCTTTGATCATTTCCAGATCGAATGTAGTGCGCATCTTTAGTCGCTGAGCCTCTAAAAGTTTTCCTTGCTGCTCCAGTTCCTTGACGCGCCAGACTAGCTCCTCCTCAATGCCTTCAATGGCTTTGCCCATTCGTTCTGGGCCAGCCATATAAAGCGAGGCTGGAAAAATCGAAACAGCATTGATTGTTTGAGCAATTTCACCGGTTAGTGGAAAAAGGGTGTGTAGTGCCTCTATTTCGTCACCAAAGAATTCAATTCGAATCGCCATTTCCTCATTTACTGGAATGATTTCGATGGTGTCGCCCTTGACCCGGAAATTTCCACGGATAAATTCGTAATCATTTCGGCTGTATTGCATTGCTACCAATTGTCGAATCAAGTCATCGCGATCCAGGTGCTGGCCCACCTGTAGCGCTACTCGACTATTCAGGTATTCCTCTGGGGCGCCAAGACCATAGATGCACGAGACGGTGCTGACTACTACCACGTCACGTCGGCTAAGCAGGCTAGTGGTGGCAGAGTATCTAAGCCGCTCAACCTCTTCGTTGATAGATGAATCCTTCTCGATGAAGGTATCGGTTTGTGCTACGTAAGCCTCTGGTTGGTAATAGTCGTAGTAACTCACGAAGTATTCAACTGCGTTATTCGGCAAAAGCTCTCTGAATTCGTTAACTAACTGAGCAGCCAAGGTCTTATTGTGTGCCAACACCAGGGTTGGCCGCTGCACCGCCTCGATGAGCCATGCTGTAGTTGCTGATTTTCCGGTACCGGTAGCACCCAATAAAACCACATCAGTCTCACCCGCATTTATTCTTTGTGCAAGATCTGCAATCGCGGTTGGTTGATCACCCGAAGGTTGAAAATCAGAGACAACCTTAAAAGGCGCGAAGGATCTAGTTGCTTCCACGTTGTGCCGCCTCATGTTCAATCTGTTGCCATAGTCTGCGGGCGTCTTTCAACAACAGGTGAAGGTCTTGGTTGGAGTTCAATATTACGTCCGCTGCATTTGCGCGCTGTGCCGGCGAGGCCTGGGCTGCTACCCGCCTTTCGGCCTCCTCACGATTCATCTTGCGGATTGAAACCAACCTCTCAATCTGCTTTTCTGAAGGAGCTTCAACGGTAACCACCTTGTCGAAGTCAAGGTCGACCGCTGCTTCGACCAATAGCGGGACGTTGTAAATCACGATTGAGTCGTTTGGTAGCTCGGCAATTTTCTTGGCAGCAAGTTCTCTAACTAGCGGGTGCACTATTGCTTCCAATTGCCTGCGCTTATCGGTGTTTGCAAAGACAAGCTGACCCAAAGCACTGCGATCTAATGCTCCGTTGGAAATTACCGAGTCACCGAACGCTGCTTTAACGGCGGCAAGACCGGGCGTTCCCGGCTCCACAACCTCGCGGGCTAATTGATCCGCGTCAATCTCGATGCCACCCAACTCAACCCAGGCAGACGCAACCGTTGACTTGCCTGAGGCAATTCCACCAGTAAGCCCAACTAGATACATACCTTTAGCCTAAACAAAAAAGGAGGCCAACCTTTCGGCTGACCTCCTTTTGAACTTGATTATTACTCTGCGCTCTTTAGCTTGTCGCGAAGTGCTGCAAGTGACTCGTCAGCTGCAAGAGTTCCCGCGTCTGCCGACTCGCTTGAGTAGCTTGAGCTTGAAGCAGCTGGTGCCTCTGCTGGAGTTGCAGGAGCGTCAGGAAGCTTGGCTGCAGCTTCGTTGGCTGCCTTAACCTGCTTCTTGTGCTCTTCCCAACGAGCGTGAGCCTCGGCGTATTCCTTTTCCCACTTGGCGCGAGCTTCTTCGAAGCCTGCCTTCCATTCGTTGGTCTTAGGGTCGAAGCCTTCTGGGTACTTGTAGGTACCGGTCTCGTCGTAGTCTGCCGCCATACCGTAAAGCGCTGGGTTGAATTCGGTGCCCTCTGGGTCAACCTCTTCATTAGCCTGCTTTAGCGATAGTGAAATGCGGCGACGGTCTAGATCGATATCGATCACCTTGACGAATACGTCCTGGTTAACCGATACAACCTGCTCAGCCAACTCAATGTGCTTTGAAGAAAGCTCTGAGATGTGAACAAGTCCTTCGATGCCGTCTGCTACGCGAACGAATGCACCGAATGGAACCAGCTTGGTGACCTTACCAGGTGCGTACTGACCGATCGCGTGGGTGCGAGCGAAGACCTGCCATGGGTCTTCTTGCGTGGCCTTGAGCGAAAGCGAAACGCGCTCACGGTCGTTGTCCACCTCGAGAACCTCAACGGTAACCTCTTGGCCGATTTCAACAACTTCGGATGCGTGCTCGATGTGCTTCCACGAGAGCTCGGATACGTGAACGAGACCGTCAACGCCACCGAGGTCGATGAATGCACCGAAGTTTACGATCGACGAAACAACACCGGTGCGGATCTGGCCCTTGGCTAGGTCTGCGAGGAAGGTGCTGCGGTTGGCCGACTGGCTCTCTTCGAGCAGTGCGCGGCGCGAAAGAACTACGTTGTTGCGGTTCTTGTCGAGCTCGAGGATCTTGGCCTCGACCTTCTGGCCAAGGTAAGGGCCGAGGTCGCGAACGCGACGAAGCTCGATGAGCGAAGCTGGGAGGAATCCGCGCAGACCGATGTCTACGATCAGACCACCCTTGACAACCTCGATGATGGTTCCGGTGACGGTGCCATCGGCGTCGCGAATCTTCTCAACGTCGCCCCATGCGCGCTCGTACTGTGCACGCTTCTTGGAAAGGATTAGGCGGCCTTCTTTGTCTTCCTTCTGAAGCACGAGTGCCTCGATGGAGTCACCAACGGAAACGATCTCAGATGGATCTGCGTCGTGGCGGATAGAAAGTTCGCGGGAAGGGATTACACCTTCGGTCTTGTAACCGACGTCGAGGAGAACCTCGTCACGGTCGATCTTCACAACGATTCCCTCAATGAGGTCTCCGTCGTTGAAGAACTTTAGGGTCTTTTCGACCGCGGCCAGAAAGTCTTCAGCGGTGCCAATGTCATCAATGGCAACCTGCTTGGTGGCCTTTTCGGTCTGATTTGTCATATTTAGTTTGCTCTCGTAGGGACATACTCAGGTCACGGCAAGCCAAGTTCTGATAGCGAACATGATTTTCCGCGACAGCGGATAGGGATTTGCGTTTGCACGCCCTAATAGTCTAGCCCCCAAGCTGGCCGTTTTGTCGCGGCTTTTCACAGGGATGCTAGTGCCCGGCGGCATCCCAGTTTTGACCGATGCCGAGGTGAACCTCGAGCGGAACGCTCAACTTGACTACGTTGGCCATCCGTTCGGTCACGATCGACTTGAGAGTCTCGAGTTCACCGGCTGCCACCTCGAAAACGAGTTCGTCGTGCACCTGGAGCAGCATGCGACTCTTGAGCCCTGCATCCACCATCGCGTGATCGATCTGAATCATGGCTAGCTTCATGATGTCTGCCGCTGTTCCTTGGATTGGAGCGTTCAACGCCGCGCGTCGTGCGTTTTCACGAATCTGGAAGATCGGACTCTTTAGGTCGTCGAATGGACGGCGGCGGCCAAAAGTTGTGACCGTGTATCCATTGAGCTTGGCGTGGTCGACCACAGAGGCCAGGTAGCGTCGCACTCCCCCGAATCGTTCAAAGTAGTCGCTCATGAGCTGCTTCGCTTCGGCGTTGGAAATGCGGAGCTGTTTGGCAAGACCGTATTCGCTCAACCCGTAAACCAAACCGTAGGACATCGCCTTGACCTTGGAACGCATCGGAGCGGTAACATCGCTCGGGGCTACGCCGAAGATGCGAGAACCCACGAAACGGTGCAGGTCTTCACCGGTGTTGAATGCTTCGATCAGGCCGGGATCTTCGCTGAGGTGCGCCATGATTCGCATTTCAATCTGCGAGTAATCGGCACTTAGGAGTGTTTCAAAACCCTTGCCGGCGATGAAAGCATCACGAATTTCGCGACCACGTTCGCTGCGAATTG
>JACCDJ010301205.1_pt1 | contig 14911 bp, 12 predicted proteins | sample 7444481 | NCBI WGS metagenome assembly JACCDJ01 (sample SAMN15323435, study PRJNA562643) | freshwater metagenome | isolation source: river surface water | place: USA:Blue River Watershed | collected 2017-08-15 | reverse complement strand
TGAGGTAATGACTACCGGGGCCATATCTGAGTTAACTTTTTCAATCAGCGGGAAAAGAGTCGCCCGCGCTTCAGAAGCTGTGATGGCCATTTTTGACTCCTTTTATAGTGGTACGAGAAATGGTACCACTACCCTCTGACACACCAAGTCCGTAAGGAGTAGCTGATCTAAGCCCCCAAATACGCAGCCTTCATCGCAGCTAGATCAATCTTGCGCATCCCAAGCATCGCCTGCGTTGCTCGCTGGCTTCCAGCAGCATCTGGCCCACCTAAGTACTCACTCATCTCAGGCGACGTCACCTGCCACGAAATACCGAACTTATCTTTAAGCCACCCGCACTGACTCTCCTGGTCGCCATCGGCAATCAATAAATCCCAGTACTTATCGATCTCTGCCTGATCGGAACAAGGAATCTGAAAAGAGATTGCCTCTGAATGTGGAAATTGTGGTCCCCCATTAAGTCCAATAAATGGACGGCCAAAGATGCGGAAGTTAACGACTATCTCTTCACCCTGCTTATTGCCTGGCGTATCTGTCGGTGCGATCCAATTATCTTCCATCGAGCTATCAGGGAAGATGCTTGTGTAGAAGGTTGCCGCTTCTCGTGCACGACCGTTAAACCAGAGACATGTAGTTAATTCCATGCCGCAGATAGTAGTCGGTATTTAGAAGCCAGCTCCATCGAGGCAGCCTGCAACATAATCAGCCTTGTTTTCGGCAGAATTCTTAATGCCGTTTGTGATTCCAGTGATGATCCAAAGGCCAGAACAGTATTTCTCTATATCTTCGGCAGTGACGTTTAATTCGAGAGATGAATTGGGATCTGCCTCATCTGGCACATAAGAATCAATAAGATCTGCAGTGTCCTTGAGGCTTGAATAACCTTGGCCTGTCTCTACTCCAAGTTTGTAGGCTTCTGACTTTCCGCCAATTACAGAGCATCCGGTTAGTGTTGAAATGGTCACCAATACGAAGAGAGCACTCGCAGTCTTCACTTTAATCATCAATTGCTCCCTCCTAAAACCTTATTGATCCGAGTGCCGCATGAGGGGCAGATTCCCATCGCCATTTGTCGGCCAGATTCTGAGACAGCTATATAGCCTTCAAAAACTTTCGGCTCTCGACAACTGACGCAATATCCCTCTCCACGAAAAACTTGGCGAGCGGAACCATCTTCATTGAAGGCGGAGAGTCGCCCTCCAGGAGCGGTTTCATCAACATACTCTTCATCATCGTCTTCATCCTCGCCACGTACTAAGGTTCCGCGCTCAAGATTGCCTGCGATCAGTGCAAAACCTTCTGCAGATCCAGATTCTTCCGAAACGTGAGCGATGAGTTCAAGCAAGTCGTCCTTGCTTAGCGTCAGCAAATAGCAATCATCATAGATATTTCCCGGACTCCATTCGCTTTTCTCAGGCTTTGAAAGGAGCATCATCGAAGATACGACAGATCCCTCACCAGAAATGCATGAATAAAGTGCATTCAATTCATCTTCATCTAAAACAAACTGGGGCATGAGGTTCACCTAGGCCTTTACGCCGATATTTGTACCAGTAAACAAATCCCAAAGCGTCTGTCGGGAAGCTCTAAACATGAGTGATGCCGAGACACATGTGAAGACGAAGCCGAGACCAAAGAAGACTGATCCCAAGAATGAAGCAATTACTTGGAACAAAATAAAGAAGACTAGCGTTCCGCGCACAAATGCACGTCCCGCAGAGACTTCTTCATACGTTCGTTGATCGATGACTACCAATTTCATAATCTGGCGCCCAGGGGTTAATCCTTTATTGACAATGATCAACCACCACACGAGCCAGACAATTCCAAAGCTAAATGCTGCGATCACCCAGTTGAGAAACCAGGCGAGGAAGCGTTTGCCTGGAGTAGCAAGAGCTAGCGCATACGTTGATGATGAATATGACTGAGCCCAAGGATCGTTTTCAAAACTCATTCTCCACCTACCCTGTTATGACATCCGGATTAACCGGTGCTTCTACGACATGTTGACGGGGAGTTGATATTCCCACTGAATTATCATCAAGAAGTTTGACCATCTGGGGGTCAAGCCATCCGCTGAGATCAATTCTGACAACTACCTCTACGCCAGTAGCTTCATTCTTAGGAACAACCTGCGCCTTAATGCCAGGGTAAACCTGCTTAGCAAGGCGATCAGGAACTAAGGCAAATGACTGAGTGTCACTTCCCTTGGCGAGGTTCTTGCTATTTCCCGTCAATGAATAAGCAAGACCAGACCAACCGGCACCTTCGCCCAGAATTTCACTAACGAAGGTATTCCAATCGCGGTCATTTCCACCGTCATCGAAATAATTTTCAGAGAAATCCAGGACGGCAAGAGGATCGGGTTTGATTGATTCGACAAAGAACCCTGTCTGCTCAGGCAGGACAGAGGTCTGAAGGAACTTAGCTTGGGCCTTTACAAATGAATCGCCTACTAATGAAAGCACTTGAGACTCCGGCAATGCTGCAAGAACCTTGGCACGCATCTTTGGATCGGCATCAAAGATTCTCACCATTGAGCCTTCTGGCATTTGATTAACGATCTCAAGTTGCTTGAAGAGAGCTTCAATCTGCTGGTTACGCCAATCTGATGAAAGGAATGTTTGAAGGCATTCTTTTGCGACTTGGCTATAGACACCTGTTGGCTTTGGCTTTGCAACCACAAGAGAAGCCGGAAGCTTTGAGTAGTCCAGATCTGCAGTTTCAAATGAGAGCCATTCATCTTTGATATTCCAAGGCTTGTGGAGCATCTCGGAGATGAGGACTAAGTACTCTTCCATCTGTGCATGGAGAGATAAAATTCGTGGCTTCTGTTCTGCAAGGCGTTTAACCGCCTTCAAGTAGTACTTGGCAGAGGCAACCTCGCGCTCTAAATCTTTTCGCCACTTGTAATAGCCACGGAAGTAACCAAAGAGTGCAACGATCCAAGAAAATCCTGCGCCAACGCCAAGTACTTTAGGGACCCAAGAGAATGGGTTACTAAAGCCCAGGAAAGTCAAAAGATTAACAAGTAGACCTAGACCCAGCGCATTCAAAATGAGATTTACGATAGTTCCGATCAGAAGTGAAACAACAATTCCAATAAGTCCTAATCTGAAACGTCGAATAAACGTCTTCTTCAGGTCAAGTGTGCGTTCGTAAAACTCGGTCGTAGGCTTCTCAATCCACCCGACGATCTCTTTTTGCAAATCTTCAATCTTGACTCGTTCAGCCTTAAGCGCTTCGAGTAACTTCCATGCATAAGTTCCCTGACGCTCGGCTATCCAAGAATGTAGTGAATCTCGGGCATCGTCGTAGTCATCTAACTCTTCCTGCTTAGTCTTAGCAGCGCTCTTTGTTGCCTTTGACATGGCGATATCGAGTTTGAGGATTGTCTTACTCTTGGCCAATTCCTCTTCAATCTTGGTCAAACGATCCTGAGAGAGTCTCTCTTCTTCCTGAATCCACTCAATTGTTCCCTTGGTGAATGGGTTTGAAGCAATGACAGGTTCTTCGGCAACCTCGACTGGGTCTTCTAACTCTTCACCAGGTGCCTCATAGTCAATTTTCATTTCTGGGATTGCTGAAACAGCTTCCTGGGTGACAGGTGCTTCTTCGGTCGCAGAGATATCTACAACTGGATCAACTGTTGAGTTGGCAGGCTTAAAGATTTTATTTGAATTCTTTAACAACGATGAATTTGTGGTGGCAGACGTATCAACCTCAGGTTCAATTGCGTCAGCTGAATCAACTACTGGCTCAATTACCTCTGGATCGAGGTTGATCGGGTCTTTTGGATCATCAGGAAGTGACATCACCGAACTCCTTTATGATCGTCTTGAGCGACTTATCTTTAGTTGCTTCTCGTTCGCGCTCATTTCGCAATTTACGAGCAGCAGCTTTTGCTTCCAATTTTTCTTTCTCGGCATCCAACATTTCTTGGCGGCTAGCTCTTAACTCTGACTGAAGCAAAGAAATTTCTTCTTCGAGACGTGAGCTAATCTTCTGAGCCTCATCTACATCAAGCCAGTCCAGAGAAGAGATAATCTCGTCCGGATCTTCATCCTCATCAAGAAGGAATTCAGGAACGGTCCAAACGTTTCCATGCTTTGGAATCAGTTTTTCTGTATCAGCCAAAATCTTTTCAGGAAAATGAGGGCTCTTTCCATCGAGCACAGCCAAAATAAGTTCGCGCTGTTGTTGCCACAACTGTGGGTGCTGTCCTCGATATGTTGGTCCAAGCAGAATGTCATCGACGACGGATTTGACCGAATCCTTCACCTTCTGGATTTTCAGTAGGTCTTCCCCATCCTTGACCTGCATGCCGTAACGGCGCAAATCTTTATGTACATCAATTGCGATATCGCTATCTTCACCAAAAAAGAGTTTTGTCGCCTTCTTATTGAAGGTCTCGATAATTGCTTCAAGGAGATTTCTAGGGAACGAAACGATCTTGTCCCACAAGAATGCACCGAGCAACTTGAGGCCATCAACAAAACCAATCTTCTTGCCGGTGAGTTCCTCTTTATTCAGATCGAAGTTGAATCGAAGCGCGCCATCGCTTGCCTTGAGCGTATCCTCAACTAATTTTGAAATGGCAGGTTGAAATTCCTCATCCTTTAATCGCTTCTTATCCTTTAAAACATAGGTTGGATCCGACGCTGGGTTGCCATGATCTTCGATTTCCTTGAGTGCAGAAGCAGCCATGCGGATTGCTATGCCATCGGTTTTTACAACGCGACCAAATGTGCGTTGAACTACGACTTTGTTATACGTTGCAGATTGATCCACGCCTGATAACTCAAGAACTGACTTGTTGATCCCGGTCCAAAGACCAACAGTCGATGCAATATTGCTCAGAATGAAACCGGCAAAGGTCGGATCATTCTCATCTGTGAAGGTATCGAATCCGGCAGGTGTCGAACGATCTTCTGGGGAGAGCACGATGTTGGCATCCCATTCAAATTCAAGAAGATGTCTTGTCGAGCCTCCGGTGCGCATTGTTGGTCCGCTGATGAGATTCAAAAGCAAGAGCTTTGTGCCCACGCTTTTGCTGCCATCGCGCTCGTGACGCGCAATCGAAAACTCAACTTGATCACGAATTCGGTCTATCAGACGGTCTTGCTCGTGATGAAAGGACTGAGTATCTTCAACGAATCTGCATGCTAGAACTCGAAGAAGATCTAGGTCATCTCGGCCTAACTGATCGATTAATGAATCTACGACTGTTCCATCTCGCCCAATAACGTGCGCGGCCATTCGAACCGGACCACTCGAAGTGAATGGTTCTAGCGCTCTCGGATCTTGCTCTTCCACCACTACAAAGAGTGAAGGGGCTAGAAGCCTGTGCGCAGTCCATTCCTTTGCAAGCGAAAGGACTTGTTGACCAAGTTCTCCCGAAGGCAAAAGAACGACCGATACACCCTCTTTGGGCCAACGAAATGCCATTGTTATCCCTGGACCTCTGCTGCAGATTCATTCTCATGAAAGCGAGTTACCGCATCACTCAGAGTGCTAAACGCCTTGAGAACTTCATGCTTAATCTCGTAGATCTGTGGGGTGGTGAATGGATTGCCAGTCGATTCGATTGAAGCAAAGAGCCCATTGAAGTAGTTCTGAGAGTCAGAGATCTTCTTGAGGAGCTGCTTTTGGATCTCATCTTCTGAACCTAGATCAGACTTCAGTTGTGAGTGCTTGCCCTTCATGTAATCGCGATAGACAGCCTTGTATCCAAGCGACATATCTTCGCTACCAGTCGCAATCAGAGCGCGATATGCATCCAATGGAGCAAGAGATGGATTCGCGTTGATCTCAATTAGCGCTAGTGAAAGTGAGAGCAGAACAGAAGGTAGGTAGTCATGATCCTGATGATTTTCAGGAAGACCTAGCAATGGATGAGGGAAGTTGACCCATGCGCTCTTCTCGCCGCTGTAAACAGAGACCTTTGGACCACGCAGGTGTTCGCTGGTATCGATCTTTCGTCCGCCAATAAAAGCTAGTGCGAACCAACCGAGAATCATCTTCTCTACCTGAACGCGAGCCGCTGGAACAGCTTCGATGAGTGGCTTTGTGCGGCGCAGGGTCCAGAATGCCTGACGACCAGCTGGATCATCTCTCTTTGCATCCCAGTCGGAAGCGATCGGCTTCATGAGTGAATCAAATACCGCAGGATTCTTGGCATTGGTCAAGGTCGAATACAACTCGATTGATTTAATGGAATCTGAACTTGAGAATGCCGAAGGCTTTGTAATCTCAGCATTGCTTGGATCAAAGCTGATGACGATTTCAAGCGATTCCTTTTGCAGAGGTGTGTTCTCAAATGGGATCGCAGACGCAGAGGTAAGTCGAGATCCAGCTGTTCCGCCTGTGTGAATTGCGTTTACAACTCCGGAACTTTCCTCAACCATAGGTGAGCAATACTTAAGAGCAGCCTTCAACTTATCCTTGAAATCATTTCTGCGCCTTTCAATAACTGCAGGGCTGGAGTTATTTTCAACATAACTGCGTAGACCCATATTGATCATGTCAGAGAGTGATCCTGCTTTGGATGTAAGCATCTCTTGAGTGAACTCAAGGAACTCTAGGTACTCATCGCGGAAAATGAATCCCGCTGATGTTGGGCTACCACTGATGGAGGATCTAAAGTTCGAATTCTGCGGCGCCCAGCGAGGTTGGAAACAAATCATGGTTTGGGTTTTTCCATCACCAAGCTTGTCGTAATCAACGCCGCGAATAGCTCGCTCGATCAACCTAGTCTGCCAGGATGCTTGTTCAGCACCATCGAGTACTTGTTTCGACCACTCTTCCAGCAGTGATGGAAATTCGGTGTAATCAATAAGTGACTGATCTGTGTTTGCAGGTGCAAAGCGAGCAGAAATCTGAGAGTCACCTAGGGTTGGGAAAGAATCAAAATCAGATCCCTGAGCAGCAGTGCTCGTCTTAAGTTTTTCGGCACTGACTTCGATCTCTCGCATCAAAGGCTCGAGGAAGTTCTTGTCGAGATCGTTGAGCAACTCAATCGCCACTTGAATTCGATCAGCTAATGTGACTTCGTTAGCAGCAGCACGCAAGAATGCCTTGGCTTTTTCAATGACTCCATCATTTTTTGGAATCTCTTTCTTGCCAATATTGAGAAGCTTGTTAAGAGGTCCGCGGAATTCCGTGATGTGCTTCTGAGCTAAAGCCAAGTCCGCAGGAAGTTCGCTACCTGTGAGGAACTCAATTTCCCCTCGGAGCTCAGAGACTAAGCGCTGCGCAACCTTAAGCCCTGAGGTGGATGCAGCTTCGGCCGTGGCTTCTGCGATGCGATCTTGGATCTCTTCTGTCCAGCTTTGCGCTTGAGACAAGAGCGCTTCTTTGTCGCGATTGATGAGCTCTTTCTGGCTATCAGTAAAGAATCGTGCAAAACGATCTTCCCACACTGAAGCTGGATGAGCGCCATCCTTTCCGGCTGCGTTAGCTACCGCGCTTTCAGCAAACCCGTTAAAGCGCATGTCATCTTTAGGCTTGAGGTAATCCAAAATGTCATTGCTTGGGTTACGTTCATTTAGACCAGACTTAATACGGAAGTCTTCCCACAGTTGCATGGTTCGAACTTCAATCTTCTTGTCATTCGATGGGCCGTTTGGATCTACTGGCTCATACTCTGGCCACAAGAGGCGCTGAACCGCAGCCTTTGTAATTGCCTGGCTTGCGTATTCTCTGAAGCGATCCATACCAAGAGATACTCGGCTAAATCCAAGTGAGGCAAAAGGTTGGAAGTGATCAAGGTTGGTGGAAATTTTTAGATTTGAATTATCGGCAAGATTTGTTGCAGAGCCGGCGAAGACGTTGGTCAGGACATAGTTATTGAACCACACCAAAGTATCTGGGCTAATGGACAGTGCTGCCAATGAAGAAGCAACAGCGCGATAAATCTCATTTGCAGAGGCTCCTAGAGATGCATGCTGATTCTTTGCACCGATAAGCCAGTGATGCTTTCCACCGAAGCGCTTGAGATTAGTCTGATTGAAGCCTGCCTTTGTGAAGAGATCCTGGGATGCCTCGCTGAGCTCTGATGACCACACGCCGCTAATTGACTCTGCAAGTGCTGCCAAAGTATTACCTGGAGTTGATTTCAACATGTCCTTGCTAATGCTGAGTTCAAAAACATCAGCGCCATAGAGCATTACGTGTGTGTAATCATCGTAAGAAGAATCAAGAAGTTTGATCATGTGTGCAACGTCTTGGTAGAGACCTGAACCTGATCCACCAGCCATTGATGAGATAACAAATGCTGTTGGCTTTGCTGAAGCGCCAGAAACTGGCATTCCGAGTAACTGACCAATGGCGCTCAAATCACTGCTGGCTTTTGTTGAATTCATCTTGGTGATCGCACGCTCAAGAAATACCTTTGTTGCTGAGAATTGTGAAACTCCAATGGTGCGACCAATTGCGCGGAACTGACCTGCACCCTTTGCGATAGGTACTGGGCAACTCTCTGGCATCCAACCTGAAAGCACATTCTGTTGCTTGCTCTGTGGAGTCTGATTAACGATCATCGTCTTGACATCGTTAAATCCACCCAAAGTTGATGGAACAAGACCTAGATATGAAGTTTGCGGCAACGCGGCAGCGGCAAAGCCACCTTTGTCTTGTACGGAAATTGTGTCGATCCACAATGTTTGCCAGCAATCTGGGAAGTCGCCGGTCCATCCGCGATTAACAAGCTCGCGCCATAGGTTTTCACGGATCGCGCGCACGGTGTTACCACCTGAACCGCCGACACCTACAAATAGCATTGGACCTAGCATTGTGTTCTCCTTTTATTTACGCCCATGGATCATCTGGATCGAATTCCGCAGATGAGCCACCGCTCTGTGCTTCTTCGACTTTTTCCTTCTTTGCCTTCTTCTCTTTCTTAACCTTTGGAGCCTTCTCACTCTTTACGGGTGCCGCTGTAGTTGCAGCCGGCGCCTCTGCAAGAGAGCTCCACATACTTGAATCTTTGATGGTCGCCAAAATCTCGGTAATTTGACCATCGGCATTGCCTTCGTCCAAGGTCGACATAAATACAGTGAGGGTTGCCTCAATCTCGTAACTTCCCGTGGTCGTGTCTTCTGGAAGTGTCTGAGCCACTGCAAAGAAGTAGCGATTTGGATTTAGTGCAGCTCCCGCTGAAGTTCCCAATCGAGTGCTCATTGGATACTCAGAGGAGGCGACCTTTGCGCCAGGTGTTGTGTCTACAGAGCCTGTTGAGGTTCCAAATGGATTCTTTGGCAGACTCGATGAAAGGGTCGCAATAACTTGGCTCTGATATTCAACAGGGTACTGACGTGTCGAATCATATTTAGACTCGATATATTGAAAATCACCAATATTTAGAACGTTCTCTCGATTTCCGCCAGGTTTCATTCCGACGCTTGTAGGTGTTACCGAAACGATAACTGGAACGGTAGCTACTCGTGCACCTTTAAATTTAAATCGTGAGAAGAAGTAGTTAACAAGCTGCATCAATATCAGTGGAAGAGCTGTTCCAAGGAACATAAAGAGTGCGACAAGCAATCCCTTACCTTTTTGTGGCGTGACTTCGATAAAGGATGCCTTCACGAGAGAGTCAATAACTTCCCCACCAGAGCTTGAACGGACCTGAACCGGAAGGTTAAATGAAACTTCACCATCTCCCTTGAGCGATGAGTCAACCTTTACCTCGACAGCAACCCGCTCTTTCTCGGCAAGGTTTACCCAGGTATCGAATGCAATCTTTTCGTTGGTTTTGCGATTGACTAATTCAAATGCGAAATCAGATGCTGATCGACCCTGGAAGTCTCCAACAATTTCTGGCTTTGCAAACTTAACTGCCGATGTTCCCTTGTTGGCACCGACGAGAATCACTTCACCAATCGCTGGACTCTTCGAAAATACCAAGTCCGTAAGCGCTATTTTTGGCGAATCAACCTTTGCATATTCATCAGGAACAATCAGCGGAGGATTGAAATTCTGAGGGACCGGAGGTAACTCAAGATGCTCTGTGTTGGCAAAAATTGTGATGCGCATCTTTGAGGTCGCGCCTCCGCTAAATGGTTCAAATGGGCCAGACCATGTTGCGTTCTTGAGATCGACTGTGAGGTCACTTGGCTCTGAGCGGCGATCCATTCCTGATTCATCCAAAGCAATAACGCGCATTTTCACACTCGTATAAACGCTCAAATCTGCTGGCTTGCCTTTTGCATCAAGGATCGCTCCATTGATGGTCTGTGCGCCTTTACCGACTTCAATCTTGACTCCCGGATCAAGCTTGATGCGAAGTCCTGATTGCATAAATACGCTGATTCGACCGCGATCGCCAAGATTAACGCGCCACTGACCTTCGAAGCCGTTTTGGTTCTGGAAACGAACAACCGAAATATTTCCAACTGTTGAAACTCGGAAATCTTTCTCACGCGAACTAGAGACTATCTTCGGCAAATTATTTGGACGCAGGATGTCCCACTCGGCAGCCGGGATAACGATGCTGATATCTGAGACGCCTTTATCAATATAGAAACTGTTATCTTCTTCAACATCGATCGGAGCGCCGACAACGATCTGTTCGATCATCTCAATAAATTGACGAGCTAGAGCGTCAGGATCATCAGCTACAAGAACTTCACCGCTTGCATATGATGCTGGGACTGGAACTCGTCCGCATTGGAAACCTTGTCCACGAGCGCCTTTGAAGTCACGTCCATCAACGCTACCTTCACCGGTAACAATTGGACCGAAGTACGAAACTAGGCCATCAAAACCTGGACCTCTGTCGAATGCCTTTCCCTTTTCGGGAGTAAGTAGAACGCCGATGAGATTTACACCATCTGCACGAAGTGACTCAATAATTCCCGAAGAACCGCCTTGTCCGCTGGTTGGTTCTACGCCACAGAGCTCGCGAATCGCAGAAGATTCGCCATTCATATTTGAAGAGTTGTTATCTACATCAAGACCACCATCTGTAAACCAGATGATTGCTTGGCACACTTCACCGTTGCTATTTGGAGCAGCAGCTAACTGTTTAGTCGCACGTTTGAGTCCTTCAAGCCAGTTTGTCGCCTTACCGCCGTCGTAGCCAGGGATCTTTTCTTTCACCCAAGAGCTTGCCTTAGCAACATTGCCTTCGGTTGCTTCAGTCCAGTCATAGCCCTTGTACTTTCCACTGCCACCTGGTGACGTGATATCGAAGGTATCCAGAGCGAAATTAACTCTCTTTTGATCATTGAGCGCCGAAAGTTGTTCAATTGTCTGGCTCAAAATATCGGCACGGACATCATCTGGATCGGAAGCAGGTTTGCCATTTGATGTCTTGCTCAAGCTTGCAGATGAATCAATCAAGAAAAAGATGTTGACATCGGTTGTCGATTCCGAGCGAGCACAGGCAGCAAGTTCTGCAAATGCACCTTCACCTCGTGGGTCGGCTTGTGCCACCGATGGTGCAAAAATCACCGAGGAGAAAGCGATGGTAACGATTGCAGTGAGTGAAAGAAGCTTCTTCATCGGGTTGCCCACAATTGTGCAATCTCAGTTGCAAATCTAAAAATCACTGAAAGTGAGAAAACAAACGAAACTATAGAAATGATCGATGCATATTTAATGTAGTCACGTCCCAGCGAAGAGTCGTAATGCTCAAGGCTGCGATTAGATAGATCAATTGCACGTAGCACAGCCAGTGCTGCAACAGTCAAGAATGGTGTGAGGACATAACAGATTAAAGATGTTGAGAAATATTTCTCAGGATTTGCTGTAAAGAAAATCCCGGCGCTTACAATTACAAAAACAACTTGAAGAATGAGTGGCCAAAAAGGCGGCTTCTTCACATTTGTAGATTCGTAAACCGTAGTGCTTCCCCAAGATGAGCTGTCGTCAGACCATGGATCGGTCGTCATCGCACACACCTCACTGACATAGGGCTCTGAGCGTTCGCTCAGAGGTTTCCGAGAAGACGCTTAGTCTCCTAGAACATGCGCTAATGCGCTAGACCGCATTCTTAAATCGAAGTGAACTTTGGTCATATGACCAGTCAATTAAGTTGTTCATCAACCGATCAAATATGGATTTAAGTAAACAGCTGCAACTCCTGTAGTTACTTGGCTTCCCATCGTTCCGGAAACTTCTGCAACTAAGTAAGAACCGGCGCTCTGCTGTAACAAGGTAGAGGTGAGATGGATCGATTGACCTGTCGCAACTAATCGCCCGACGCGTGACATCGGTGCATTTGGCAACGTTGTTACATACCAACGGATACTTTCCGCCTCGACGCTATTTCCCCACCACCATCCATCAACGGTCAACATTTGGCCGTGATAGAAACGGTAATTTGGATAGAGACCGTTGATGTACAGCTGTCCCTGAAGTACTGGTGCATCAACCTTTACAACGCTCTTAGTGATCTTGACCGACTTTGCTGCAGCCTTCACATCGATGATCGCCTTAGCAATATCTTTTTGATAGTAAGAGACGCGAGCAAAGACAGTTGGCGCAGCCACTTTGCAATCCTTGGTAAACCAGCTGGTGATTCCAATCAACTTTGTTACGCCATTGACGGTTGCAACTAAAGGCGCACCTGCATCTCCCACGCATCCTCCGGCATAGACCTTCTCGACTGGAATCCCGCGACCGGCTGCCATCATTAAATTCTTGTTGAAGTGCTTGCCGTAGTAGCGAGCAGCTGCCGCATCTTGCGGAGTAAGCGTTGCACTGCGCAGCAAATCAGCAGCCTGCTTATTCTGATCACTCCCCCATCCGTACATCATGTATGGACGTGTGCGAGCAATTGCACTGACATCATCCTCTCCAGCAATGGCAGGGATCGAAGAGCCTGTGTATTCGCCAGCTAAATGCATTACTGCGATATCACTAATCGGAGATTTAGCCGTAAAGCGAGGCAGGCTCATCCAGTTGGTAGCAGCCACAAATGGAGTCTCATCATCGAGGGTATTTGCACCTACCTTGGCGAAGTAGAAGACCTTCTCGGTGAGGCAGTTTGCCGCCGTCACTAGAACACGTGGATCTACAAGAGTTCCAGAGCAGATGTACTTCTTATCGCCATCGATAGTCGGTGAAGACCAGATGGATACAACCCAAGGCGCTGTGGCCACAGGATCTGTTACCAAATCACCGTAAGTAATTGCAGATGCCTGTGTAGGTACTGCAACAACGATTCCCAATGTCATCGCGATTAGTGCAAGTGCTTTTTTCATCTTCTTCTCCTTCAAAGCTTTATTGGTGCTTTACATCAGGTAAGACGGATGAGTCCTGGAAATAGTTCCATCGGTATCTCATGGAACTTTTCTCCGACCGGCTGCGTCAAAGCCTATGTAAGCCACTCAGAACGAAATTTCAGAAGGTGAAATTCGATAACTACGAAGGAGAATGGCCATGAAGGTAATGAATAGATCTATCTCTCGAGCAGCAATTGCTCTCACACTCGTTGTTGGACTTGTTGCATCCGTTGCACCAGCAAATGCATTAGGCACCCCAAAGGCGCAAGCTGCAGTCTCTTGGTCTTGGCAAGATGGTGCAGATCGCGTTCATCGCGACTTTGCTGAAGAGGATTACGACATGATCACCGATATGCCAATGGTGCGCGTGCTTGTTGCTCCGCCATCTGTAAGCCGTCGCGTCATCCTGGATGAATTCGACGAACTCAGCGGTGAGTGGGTCCTCTCTTATTCAGGTCGCACCGATACATCAGGCGTTGCCCTCTTGCCGGTCAATCCACTCTGCACAGGAGATTTCGGAACAGCTCCAGTCTGGTGTGATCACGATGTCACCTACCGCATCCGCGTCTTGCGCTCAGGTACACAGAAGAACATGACTTCTCGCTCATTTACAGTCAGCTATCTAGCTGCAGGCGAGGGAACCTTCTAATCGCCAGCTCTCACTAGGTAGTTACTTTCCCATCTGAGGAATTAAACTCCCAGCATGTGCCACCCGGCACGTGTTGGGAGTTTTCTCATGTCGGCAGATGTGCGCAGCGATGAAGAGCTGATGCACGCCTATTTGTCGGGTGAGAAGAATGCGATTGCTATTTTGCTCACGCGTCGCCGCGATTGGATGTGGAACGTTGCTCGGAAAACCGTGCGCGATACTGCCTTGGCCGAAGACGCTGTTCAAGAAGCAATGACGGCGGTCTTTCGCAAAGCCCACACATTTCGCAGCGAATCTAAAGTCTCCACTTGGATGTACATGATTGTGCAGAACGCTTGTATCGATCTTCTCCGAAAAGAATCAGTGCGCCCGCAATTATCTGAACACGAAGATTCCGGAATCGATCAAGTGACATCCTTTGCCGACCAGAGCGATACAAAAGTCATCATCACTCAAGCGTTGGCAACCCTGCCCGATGATCAACGCCTTGCCCTGACCATGACGATCATTGAGGGCTACTCCATCGATGAGGCGGCAACGATTGCGGGGGTCGCCCCAGGCACTATCAAATCTCGCTGTTCGCGGGGCAAGGAAGCCCTCGCTGCATATCTACGTCAGCACGATGACGGGAACCAAAGTGTGCCTCCATCCGTCTTAGAAGAGAAAGGTGGCCAGTAATGGATCCAAGAGACGAACGCGAGATCGAGGCAGCTCTAGCTGGCTTGGCATCTGATGCAAAACCAGATGCGATGCCAGCCGATGTCGCATCTCGCTTTGATGCCCACCTTCAATCGCTCATGGCAGAAGATGCCACCGTTGTACGAAGCGACCGTTTTGGAAAATCTCTGGGCTCTCGCATTATGAAGAACTCTTCATGGCTTGCAGCTGCATCAATCCTTACAGTGATGGCATTTGTGGGAATCAATGGGCTATCAAATGATGGAACTACGGTGATTCCACCCATCACAGATACAACTTCCGAAAATGAAAACACTGCACCAACAGATCCAACCGATCCAACAGAACCTGCAAC
>JACCDJ011099482.1_pt1 | contig 14912 bp, 12 predicted proteins | sample 7444481 | NCBI WGS metagenome assembly JACCDJ01 (sample SAMN15323435, study PRJNA562643) | freshwater metagenome | isolation source: river surface water | place: USA:Blue River Watershed | collected 2017-08-15 | reverse complement strand
TGCTTCAATCGTTTCTTTGTCGCCTTCTTTCAATACGTCTTCAACGTCTTTGATTGCGGCTTCAATTTTCTCTTTTTCATCAGCTTCTAGTTTATCGCCATGCTCAGTCAGTGATTTCTTCACGCTATGAATCATGCCATCTGCAGCGTTACGTGCATCAACGAGTTCGCGTAATGCTTTATCTTCGTCAGCATGCGCAGCTGCATCTTCTTCCATGCGTTTAATTTCTTCTTCAGACAAGCCTGAGTTTGCCTTAATCGTGATTTTGTTCTCTTTGCCAGTTGCTTTATCTTTTGCAGAAACATGCAAGATACCGTTTGCATCAATATCAAAAGTCACTTCAATTTGTGGCATGCCACGTGGTGCTGGAGGAATATCGCTCAAGTTGAATTGACCTAAGCTCTTATTGCCTGCAGCCATTTCGCGTTCACCTTGCAACACTTGAATCGTCACAGCGTTTTGGTTGTCTTCAGCAGTTGAGAATACTTGAGACGCCTTAGTTGGAATCGTTGTATTCTTTTTAATGAGCTTGGTCATTACACCGCCCATGGTCTCGATACCTAGTGATAAAGGTGTCACGTCTAGTAACAACACGTCTTTAACATCACCTTGTAATACGCCACCCTGAATTGCAGCGCCAACTGCCACAGCTTCATCAGGATTCACGTCTTTACGTGGTTCTTTGCCGAAAATTTCTTTTACTTTTTCTTGCACTTTTGGCATACGGCTTTGACCGCCCACCAAAATTACATCGCCGATTTCATCGATGCTGACACCTGCATCTTTCAATGCTGTACGGCATGGAGCGATCGTGCGTTCAATTAAATCTTCAACTAAAGATTCAAACTTTGTACGCGTAATTTTTACAACCAAGTGCTTAGGACCTGATGCATCAGCAGTGATATAAGGTAAATTCACTTCAGTTTGTTGTGAAGATGACAATTCAATTTTTGCTTTTTCAGCAGCTTCTTTTAGACGTTGCTTAGCAAGCAAGTCGTTACGTAAATCAAGACCGTTTTCTTTCTTGAATTCATCAGCCAAGAAATCAATCATGCGATTGTCAAAGTCTTCGCCACCAAGGAAAGTGTCACCGTTGGTTGAAAGTACTTCGAATTGATGTTCGCCATCAATGCTTGAAATCTCAATAATTGAAACGTCAAATGTACCGCCACCTAAGTCATAAACTGCAATCTTACGATCGCCTTCTTGTTTATCTAAGCCGAATGCCAATGCCGCTGCAGTTGGTTCGTTGATGATACGTTTAACTTCTAAACCAGCGATACGGCCAGCATCTTTAGTTGCTTGACGTTGGCTGTCGTTGAAGTAAGCAGGTACCGTAATCACAGCTTCTGTGACTTCTTCGCCAAGGTAGTCTTCCGCAGTTTTTTTCATCTTGCGCAAAACTTCAGCTGAAATTTGAGGTGGCGCCATTTTGTTGCCACGCACTTCTACCCATGCATCGCCGTTGTCAGCTTTAGCAATGGTGTAAGGCATTAAGTTGATGTCTTTCTGTACTTCTTTTTCGTCAAAACGGCGACCAATTAAACGCTTTACAGCAAACAAAGTGTTTTTAGGGTTGGTCACGGCTTGGCGCTTAGCTGGCGCGCCAGTTAAGATTTCGCCGTCATCTTGGTAAGCGATGATAGATGGTGTAGTGCGGCCGCCTTCAGCATTTTCAATCACGCGTGGTTTGCCACCTTCCATCACAGCAACGCAAGAGTTGGTTGTGCCTAAGTCAATACCGATAATTTTACCCATGAGATATTCCTCTTTAATAAATTAATGTTTAATTCAAAAATTCGATGTTTTGTTAATGGGGACGATTTTTAATCGTTCAAGCCCCAACTGTATTTATTCTTTTGCTTTAACGACCATTACCAATGCTGGACGGAGAACGCGATCATTAAGGGTGTAACCTTTTTGTAAAACGCTATGTACTGTGTTTGGTTCGCCTTCTGCTTCAATTGCACTAATGGCTTGATGTTTGTTAGGGTCAAATTTTTCACCTACTGGATTAACTTCAGTAATATTGAATTTTTCAAATACACCAAGTAACTGCTTTGCAGTCAATTCAACGCCGTCTTTATAGCTTTCAACTGTTGCATTAGCTACATTTAATGCAGCATCCAAACTATCTTTGACTGCGAGTAATTCCCCAGAAAATTTTTCCAACGCAAATTTACGTGCTTTATCAATATCTTCAATGGTACGGCGGCGAATATTTTCACCTTCAGCTTTTACATAGAGCACAGCAGCTTTTTGTTCTTCTAACTGCGCTTCTAGCTCTGCAATACGTTGTTCTGGTGTTTGTGCTTGATCAACTTCAGCTTGTTGATTTTCTGACGCTTGAATCTCTTCAGGCTGTTGATCTTGTTGATTTTCTTGCATGTATTTCCCCGGTTCATTAATCACATTGCAACAAATGTGGGGATAGGCTGAGTGATTTCAAGGCCTAAAATGAATTATTTTTTAGAAACAGATAGGATTGCTGTTAATACGGCTTGAACACTAGGGATTTGGTTTTTGTTACCTAAGTTGATGGCAGGTGCTTTTTCCCCGGCGAGTACGCCAGTGAGTGCGGGATCGGTATCTGTATAAATTGCTACGGTTGGAATGCTTAAGGCGACAGCGAGGTGAGATAAGCCCGTATCTACACCAACCGCATATTTAGCATGACTGATCACACCTGCCAATTCAGCAATCGAAAGCTTGGGCAAGACAGTGGCATTGTTTAGTGAACTTGCGATGCTATTGGCTCGTTGGTACTCAGCTTGGCTAGCCCAAGGTAAAACCAGATGCATTTTTTGTTTGGCAAGTGCTTGTCCTAAGGCAATCCAATGTTCAGTTGGCCATAACTTACTGTCTCGACTGGTGCCATGGAGTCCAATCACATAATCTTGGGTTAGCTTAATGGCTGGATTTTTTAAGGCTTTAATGCCGTATTCTGGAATATCAATCGGGGATTGATAGTTGAGGCTTGCAGCTGCTAAATAACGATTGCGATTCACGGCGTGAAGCTTGCGTGAAACTGAGTGCCTTATGTTATAAAAAAGACTAGCCAGCGGTTCGCGTATCGAATTTTTATCATAGCCATGTTTCTCGCCGCGGCTCATTGATGCGATTAGCCCGCTTTTGAGTAAGCCTTGTGTGTCTAAAACAAGGTCGTATTGTTCTTGGCGTATGCTTTGTCTGAAGGCAAAAATTTCTTGCCATGTTTTTTTACTCAATAGGCTTTTGCGCCAACGACGTAAGGCTACTGTGATGACTTTATTAACCTTGGGATGTAATCGGGGAATGTCAGCAAAACTCTCTTCCACAATCCAATCAATTTGAATGTTTGGATAGTGAGTGCAAAGGTCATGAATAATCGGAAGATTATGAATGACGTCACCGAGTGAAGAAGTTTTTACGATAAGCAATTTCAGCATAGGCGCAATTTTCGCATACAATTTAGCTTTGTCACGTTTAAGATGTTATTTTGAAATTTGCTTTTATTATTTTTAAGTACTTTCCCTATGGCGGTATGCAAAGAGATATGTTGCGTATTGCCCGTGAACTCATTAAACAAGGCCATCGTGTTGAGGTGTTTGCGATTTCTTGGGAAGGTGAACAAAATGAACCAGGCTTAACGGTGACGATTCTTCCTGCGCCAGGATGGTTTAACTTTAGGCGATATCATAATTTTTTGGCGAGCACAAAAGCTTATATCGATAAGCTAAAAGGCACAGATCAAGCTTTTCATTACATCTTAGGTTTTAATCGAGCCACATGGTTAGATGCTTATTTTGGTGCCGATCCTTGTTTTATTGAACGTGCGCATGTTCAGAGAAGCTTTTTATATCGATTAACACCCCGTTTTAGATGGTTTGCCCAATGTGAAAAAGCGATTTTTCATAAAGACTCTAGGACGCATGTATTACTCTTATCGAAAAAAGAGAAATTAGATTTCCAAAAATGGTATCAAACCCCAGATCAGCGTTTTCATTACATCCCGCCATTTTTATCTCGTGAGCGTTTTGAGTTAGGCGAAAAGTCAGAAATGCGGACTTATCTTCGCGAAGCTTTTGGCTTTAAGCCGAATGATTTTGTATTCTTGTTAGTTGGTTCAGGTTTCTTTATGAAAGGCTTAGATCGAGCCATACGAGCGATTGCAGCATTACCTGAAGCGCAAAAAATCAGAGTAAAGCTAGTGGCGGTTGGGCAAGATAAACCAGAGCCTATGTTGAAAATCGCAAAAAAACTTGGCGTGCTTGAAAATGTTGTTATTTCAAAAGGACGGCCAGACATTCCTAAATTGATGCAAGGTGCAGATGTATATATTCATCCTGCGTATCGAGAAAATACTGGCTTGGTATTGTTAGAGGCTTTGGCTTGTGGCTTACCCGCATTAGTAACAGAAACTTGCGGATATGCGCATCACATTAGAGATGCGAATGCTGGACTAATCGTAACCTCACCATATCAGCAAGAAAAATTAAATCAGCTTTTAGAGTGTATGTTGCTTAGCGAGGATTTAGAGAAGTTTGCTAAAAACGGAATTCGTTATGTGCAGAAAATCATGTCGGATAATGATGGCAGCGCTGAGGCTAATGTATTGATTGATCTCGCGCAAAAGAAAAACACGCGTCATGCCTAAAGCACATTTATATTTTTCTGAGCTTGGCCAGAAGCATTTTTCAAAATGCAGTTTCGATCAACTAATGTCACTTGAAGGCAAGCCATTTCGTGATGTCAAAGGTCGTAAAACGATTCAATTTAAAACAGCGAACGACAGTTTCTTTATCAAACAACATTTTGGTGTAGGCTGGCACGAGATTCTTAAAAATCTAATCACCTTAAGACTACCTATCATTGGTGCTGAAACTGAAAAAATCGCGATTCAAAAACTAGACGAAATAGGCATTGCCACAACTCCACTGGTTGGGTTTGGGGAGCGAGGTCTGAATCCAGCAAATAAACAATCTTTTTTAATTACCCAAGATTTGGGCAATATCGTTTCTTTAGAAGATTTTTGCCATGATTGGAAAAATCATCCACCTAATCACCAGATTAAACAAGCGCTTATTAGTGCTGTCGCAACACTGACCAAAAAACTACATGAAGGCGGATTGGTTCATCGAGACTTTTATTTATGTCACTTGTGTATAGATGTTGAACTGATGGAGAAAGGTGAAATTAAACTCTATTTGATTGATTTGCATCGCATGCTGATGAATCAAAAGCCAGGGAGTAAAAGCATCATGAAAGATATTGCTGCTTTATATTTTTCCGCAATGGATATCGGATTAAGCAAAGAAGACTTTGATTTGTTTAAGCAATACTACTGCCAAAGTTTACCGAATCAGTTTTGGACTCAGGTAAAGCAAAGAGCCAGTAAGCTTTACGCTAAATTTCATAGCGCTAAATTTCAACAAAGATTAAAAGCAGAAAAGTCTGCTTTATAAACGCTAGACTTCAGTCGCCTGTTTTTTAAGTAGGCGCGCTCTTACTTTATAGCGTGGATAAGCCCATAAATATTGACTAGGGTTTTGTTTGATTTGATGTTCAATAGCTTTGTTTAAAAGAGTCGGGGTTGCAATAGCTCCATCTTCAAGTGCTGTTAAATGTATATTAAATCCTGCTCCGTTCGGCAAACGTTCACCAAAAGCCATTATTACAGTAGATCCTGTTTTCTCAGCTAATTTACTAGCTAATGACATGGTGTAGGCAGGCTTTCCAAAAAAAGGAGCCCATTCACCTTCGCCTTTTCCTGGTATTTGGTCAGGCAATATGCCTATCGCTTCACCACGTTTCAATGCTTGAATAAGTAGACGCACACCCTGCATATTTGCTGGAGCTAGATTGATTTTTTGATTGGTTCGGCCAGATTCTGTGAGTGCATGAAGCCAACGCATTTTGGGTCTGCGAAAAAGAACGGTAATCGGATGTTGAGCACCATAAAATTTAGAAGTAATTTCAAAGCAGCCCATATGCGGAGTTAGAAAGATAATTCCTTTTTTCTTACTAAGTGCCTCCTCAACAAGATGCCAATTTTTACATTGCTTTACCCATTTTAATGTTGAGCTGTCTTCTTTTTGCCATATAGCAAGACTTTCTAAATACGACTTGCCAATTTCTAATAAGTTGGATTTTGTAAATGACTTAATGTTTTGGTTTGTAGGTAATAAGCCACTTTGGCTAATATTTTCTTTAATATTTTTTTTTGATTCTGGCATTAGCACATACATAATGTAACCAATCAATTGACCGATTCTATGTATCGCTGGCAGTGATAGCAGTGTTAATGGTTTTAGTAGAAATTTAAACATAGTGCAAATCATAACATAGCGCTTACTTAAGCCTAAGTCAGCACAATAGATTAGCTGATATAATTCAAATTATCAGTGCTGTTTTCTGACTTGTAACCTTCAATGATAACAATGACAAACCAATTTCTATCGACTCAATATCAACAATCATTATCAAGTCATCAATTTGATAATTTTGAGTCAATATGGACTTCTGAAATCAAATGGTTTGAAGAGCCAAATCAACGACGTGGTGGTTGGAGTGGTGTTGGGCGGATAGAATTAAGTTTAGGTAATGAGAATTTTTTATGTTTGTTCGTCAAAAAACAGCAAAACCATGGCCGATTAACTTGGAGAAATCCTTTTAATGGTGAGCCCACTTTTAGGCGTGAATTTCAACGCTTGAAGTTTCTAGAGTTGAATCATTTTGCTGCACCGAAAGTTGTTTTTTATGCTGAATCTGGTGTAGCTGGAAATCAGCGAGCTATTTTAGTAACCTTAGCGCTTGATGATTTTCAGTCATTTGAAGACGTCTTGAATGGTTGGTGGATGGATGCAAGCCGACAGCAACAAAATCTCTTAATTGAAAATATTGCTAATGAGTTAAGGCGTTTCCATGACTTAGGTTTGGTTCATCGAGCGCTTTATCCTAAGCATATTTTCATTAAAAATGTCGATCAAAATCCAGAAATTGCTTTGATTGATCTTGAAAAAGCACGCTTTAGTTTTTTTGGCGTTTATCGAGCATTTTTTGATTTGGCTGCACTTAATCGTCACTCTGATAAGTTACGAGCAAGTCAAAGGATGGTCTTTTTTGTGCGTTACTTAGGTACCGAAAAGCTCGGTTGGTTTCATAAGGTTTTATGCCGCTTAATTTCAAAACGATCTGCAAGGTAATTGACTAATAGAAAATATCAATAATGACTAATATTATTACTAAGCCTAAATTTAGTATTGCAATGGTGAATTACAAAACTTTGGAACTCACCAAAATTGCACTTGAATTATTAAAGAAACATTTTGACAGTGGTGAGCTAGATAGCAATCTTATTGATGTATGGGTAGTTGATAATCACTCGCAAGATGCGAGTACGGAATATTTGAGAAGTCTTAATTGGATTAATCTGATCGAGCGTATTCCAGAAGGTGAGGAAGAGGGATTTGCTGCGCATGGCAATGGGTTGGATTTAATCTTTAATGCGATTAATACTGATTATTTATTTTTAATGCATACGGATACTTTTATTTATGAGCCTACCGTTTTTGATTGGATGTTAAGTTTTTGTAAAGCCGACTCTAAGGTTGCTGCTGTAGGTTGTTTGGAACAATTGAATCGTGGCTATTTTAGAACTGCTTGGCGGATTAGTTCTCGCTTCTTTAAGCATTATTCAAGAAGAATCAGATTGTTTGTTGGCATGCAGGCTAGAGATCCCAAGCCCTATGTTGAGCAATACATAAAGAGTTTTTGTGCTTTGTGGGATGTTAAGTTAATGAAGGAAAAAGGTTATTCATTTTTAATGGCTAATCGCATTCCTGGATATGAGTTGCAAGACCAACTTAAGCTAGCTGGCTATAAAATAAAAATAGTTTCTCCAATGCGCTTATTTAAATTTTTAGATCATGTGGAAGCTGGAACGGTTGGTTTACGTGCAGGCTATACTGACTTAAATCGTCGTGTTAAAAGAAAAAAATCTATTCTTAAGAAGTTTGAGGGTTAGCATGCAAATTAATCAAGCCGTTTTGCCAATAGAGACCTCTGATGGTTTTATTTTGGATGATCAAAAAGCTTTTGATATTGGCTCTGAGCTCATGGATGAATATGCTTTCGCTGAGCCATATCCTCATATTGCATTGGATAATTTTTTGCCAGCTGAGATGGCTGAGAATTTATTGGCGCATTTTCCTAAAGAACCTAAATCTCATGACAAGGTTTATCAAAAAGGATACGGTGGATTGCATAAGCGCCAGATTTTTCCATATGACTGTGATGCTTATATTCGAGGCGCTTTTAGTTTTTTTAATTCAGCCCCTATGCTCAAATTTCTTGAGGGTGTTACCAATATTCAAGGATTGTTGCCAGACCCATATTTTATTGGAGGAGGCCTCCATGAGACGAGCACTGGTGGACTATTAGGTATTCATGCTGACTTTCGTGTTAATGAGAGTTTGCAACTCATTCGTCGTGTCAATCTTTTGATTTACCTTAATAAAGATTGGAAAGATGAATATGCAAGCAAGCTTGAGCTGTGGGATCAAAAGATGACGGAAAAGATAAAAGAGGTTTCCCCTCTATTTAATCGATGTGTGATCTTTAATACTGATGAAGATAGCTTTCATGGGCACCCTGAACCACTTGCTGCCCCTGAAGGAATTACTAGGAAATCGATAGCGCTTTATTACTATACTGCATCGCCAATCAAAAATGACTCGGGAGAGTCTCGTCATACCCTTTACGTGGCTAGGCCAGACGACAGTTCGCAAGTTAAGGCAGATGTAAAAAAACTCGCTAAAAAACGTGATAAGCGTGCGAAGAAGATGTTTGCCACTTCGGAAAAACAAACGTTTAGGTATTTTTTAAGTCATATTAAAAATAAGTTTTTTAGTTAAAACTCTGATGGTATCTAAACGCAATCAAAGTTCTGGGATCGAAAGCCAGCCTTTTCAGGCTGCTGGCCTCAATAAAAGTCTACATTCTTTTGGCTTTTCTACGCCTCAAATTTCATTAGCTAATGGTAGTTTTTTGAAAGTTTTGGAGGTTGTGCGAATTGTTCCTGATAAACGATTGGTTTGTCGTTGTTTGTGGGATGGTGTAAATGTTTACGCCAAAGTTTTTATTGGGCGCAATGCCAAACGCTATGCTCAACGAGATGCAGAAGGTGTTAAGTTTTTAATTCAGGCTGGAATTAAGACACCTGAACTGCTATCGAATATTGAGTTGCTTGATTTGTCTGGACAGGTGCTTATTTTTGCTGAAGTGATTGGTGGAATAAATGCTCAGTACGCTTATCAAAATAGCGCCGATTTTTATATAACAGCTAAGAAATTGATTGCAGAATTGGCTTTGCATCATCAATCCAATCTTATTCAGACAGATTTATACCTTAAAAATTTTCTTGTTGATGGCGATAATATTTACACATTAGATGGTGATGGAATTCGACATTATCCAAGGCTGACCAAAAGCAAAGCCTTATCTAACTTAGCATTGCTTCTATCTAAGTTCGATGTGTTGGAAATTGAAGCTTGGTTATCCAATTTACTTAGATTTTATGCTGACGGCCGGGGATGGAAAATCACTCTTAATATAAATAATATGAGAGCAATGATTAACCGACACCGCATTCGTCTCGCTAGCCATTACGCCGATAAAAAAGTGTTTAGGCAGTGTACAGATGTGAATGTAGAAAAAACGCATTGCCTTTTTAAAGCGATTGCAGGTGAAGATCAATTTAAACACCTGCCATCTGACTTAGATTATTACGACAATTTACTCGGCAATCACCCCCATTTAAAAACCGGAAGAACCTGCACGGTCGCTCATGTGAATCTTAAAGGCGTTGATATTGCCATCAAGCGCTACAACATTAAAAGTCTTTGGCATGCGCTAAGTCGAGCATTTCGGCCAACGCGTGCCGCAAAATCTTGGTCGAATACATTTCGACTTCATATCCTAGGAATTTCAACCCCCAAACCGATTGCCTTGATTGAAAAGCGTTGGTGGGGCTTGCGTGGTAAGGCTTACTTTTTAAGTGAATATCTCGATGCACCAGATGCGTTCGAATATTTTGCGAAAATAAAAAATAAAAAATTACAGGCTGTTGCAATCAAGAACATTGTTGATTTGTTCTACCGAATGCATTTGTTAAAGCTGTCTCATGGGGATATGAAATCAAGCAATATCAAAGTCTTAGATGGAAATCCATCCCTCATTGATCTGGATAGTATGCAGCAGCATCGCTGCGATTATTTCGCTTTAAAAGCCCATGTTCAAGACCTGCGACGCTTCATGCAAAATTGGCAAGCGCAGTCGGCGTTGTATAATATGTTTGTTGAAGAATTTTCTGCGGTTTATTCAGATCATAAAGCCCTACGTTTGGCTGGTCTTATTCATTAATTTTAGTTTTTGAGATGCTCACATGATTGTTTTAGGTCTATCAGGTGCTTTGGGGCACGATGCCTCAGCGGCGATTTTGGTCGATGGCAAAATTATTGCGGCGGCTGAAGAAGAGCGTTTTATTCGTGATAAGCATGCTAAAAATCGCTTTCCATACGAGGCTGCTAAATTTTGTATGGCACAAGCGGGCGTTAAGCCCGAGCAAATCGATATCGTTGCTTTCCCATATGCAGAGATTCCGCTAAGCACTAATGCCCGTTGGCATTACGCTAAGCGTCATTGGTACGCCCCTGACCGTGCTTTAGATGCTATTTTTAATGGTAATCGACGTTTCCGTCGTAATCGAGATAAATCGCTTAAGTTAATGGAAGACCTCGGTTTGGTGAACGCCAAGTTCGTTCCAGTCGAGCACCACTTAGCGCACGCATCTAGCGCTTATCATTTAAGCGGCTTTAAAGAAAAAACAGCGATTGTTGGTATTGATGGTAAAGGTGAGTACGCCACGACCTTTTTTGGCTATGGCGAAAATGGCAAGATTCACAAAATTAAAGAGTTTTACGATCCAGATTCATTAGGTGGCATGTACGGCGCAATCACTGAGTATCTTGGTTTTGAAATGCTCGATGGTGAATTTAAAGTGATGGGCATGGCGCCATATGGCGATGCCAGCAAATATGATTTATCCAGATTAGTCACCTTTGAAAATGGTGAACTGACCGTGGATACCAAATTAGTCAACGTCGTTGGTTTGCGCCGATACAAAGAGAACGGCAAAGGATATTACTTCACCCCGGAGTTGATCGAATGGTTAGGGCCTAAACGTCACGGCGATGAGATTGATAATCCATACATCCATTATGCAGCCTCTGTGCAAGCCTTGCTTGAAGATGTAGCGTTGAAAATGATCGACTATTACTTGGGTGACATTATTCGCGAGACTGGCCGTATTGCGATGGCTGGTGGTGTTGCGCTCAATGTAAAATTAAATCAACGCATCATTGCAATGCCGCACGTGAAAGAGTTATTTGTGCAGCCAGCTTCTGGCGACAATGGAACGTCATTGGGTGCAGCTTCTTATGCTGCGCATTTGGCTGGTGAAAACGTGCAAGCCATGGAACATGCGTATTTAGGACCAGCTTATACAACTGAAGAATGTATTGCTGCCTGTGAAGCGCATCCTTCCAAACCAAAATTTATCCGCCTTGATAATGCTGCGAAAAAAGGTGCTGAACTGCTTGCTGAAGGCAACCCATTGGCTTGGCTACAAGGGCGTATGGAATTTGGTCCGCGTTCATTAGGTTGCCGAAGTATTTTGGGCGATCCAAGTCACCCTGGGGTTGCAGACCGCATCAATGCTCAAATTAAGTACAGAGAGCGTTGGCGTCCTTTCTGTCCGAGTATGTTGGACACAGTGGCAGAAGACATTTTACAAACGAGTCATCCTGCACCTTATATGACTTTTACCTTCGACGTTGCAGAGCATTGGAAATCAAGGATTCCTGAAGTGGTACATGAAGATGGCACTGCACGGGCCCAAGTCGTTACAAAGGCAACAAATCCAAGATATTATGAATTAATTCAAAATCTTGAAAAGTTACGTGGTGTGCCGGTTGTACTTAATACATCACTAAATCGTCGTGGAGAGCCGATGATTTGCTCACCAACGGATGCACTCAATATGTTTTTTGGTTGTGATTTAGAATATCTGATTATGGAAGATATTCTGGTGACCAAAGCCTAAAGGTTTTAAGCATCATTAGAGACTCTGTCCTTTTGACGGCATGTGCCGTATTGGGGATAATTGAGTCAGTTCATTAACTAATTTGGCCGCAAATATCATGAAACAAATCTTATCTGAAGTAACCGAACGTATCCGTGAACGCAGTGCGCCAACACGACAAGCTTATTTACAGCGTATCGACAAAATGGCTTCACGTGGTCGTGGCGCAGACAGAATGGGTTGTGCCAATGTGGCGCACGCATTTGCTGCCATGCCAGCCAATGATAAATTTAAAGTGGTGGCTGAAAAAGCCCCTAATATAGGCATTGTGACGGCTTACAATGAAATGTTGTCAGCGCATCAACCCTATGTAAACTTTCCAGATGTGATTCGCGCTGAAGCCCATAAATATGGTGCTACTGTGCAAGTGGCCGGTGGTGTGCCAGCCATGTGTGATGGCATTACCCAAGGTGAGCCAGGCATGGAGCTCAGCTTATTCTCACGCGATGTGATTGCAATGAGTACGGCAGTTGCCCTGTCTCATGACGTGTTCGATGCAGCCTTGTTACTTGGCGTTTGCGACAAAATTGTTCCGGGCTTATTGATTGGTGCTTTGCAGTTTGGTCATTTGCCGTGCATTTTTGTGCCTGCAGGACCAATGAGCACGGGTTTGGACAACACAGAAAAATCTAAAGTACGTGAAAAGTTTGCTGAAGGTAAAGTGGGTCGCCAAGAATTACTTGAGTCTGAATCTGCTGCTTACCATGGTCCAGGTACTTGTACTTTCTACGGTACTGCAAACAGTAATCAAATGTTGCTTGAAGCGATGGGCTTGCACATTCCTGGTGCTGCATTTGTACACCCACATGACCCGCTTCGCGCATGCCTCACACGTGAGTCAGTTCGTGCTGTGCTAGAAAACACTCAAAACAATCGATTCATGCCAATTGGCCGTATGGTCGATGAGCGTGTAATTGTGAATGCTATTGTGGCTTTATTAGCTACAGGCGGCAGTACCAACCATTGTATTCACTGGGTTGCTGTTGCGCGTGCTGCAGGCATTATTATTGACTGGGCAGATTTTAATAAGCTCTCTAAAAACACACCATTGTTAGCCCGCGTTTATCCTAACGGTAAGGCAGACGTAAACCAATTCCAAGATGCAGGTGGTCCAGCTTTTGTGATTCGTGAATTGATTGAAGGTGGCTACATGCATGAAGATGTCCAATCTGTGGTGATTGGCGGCCTTCGTGATTATTGTAAAAAGCCAACAACAGATGGCACAAGTTTAAATTGGGTTGAATTGCCTGCAGAAAGCCCAGATGAAACAATTCTTCGTAATGCATCTAAGCCATTTAGTGCGTCTGGTGGTTTGTTGTTGTTGCAAGGCAATCTTGGTCGTTCAGTCATTAAGATTTCTTCTGTGCCAGAGGATAGGCTAATTATTGAGGCGCCAGCCATTGTGTTTGATGCGCAAGAGGAATTACTCGAAGCATTTGAACGTGGCGAGTTGGAGCGTGATTTTGTAGCGGTTGTGCGTTATCAAGGCCCTAAAGCTAATGGCATGCCAGAGCTACATAAACTCACACCACCACTTTCAGTGCTGCAAGGCAAAGGCTTTAAGGTGGCGATTGTGACTGATGGCCGTATGAGCGGGGCTTCAGGTAAAGTGCCTGCGGCGATTCATTTATCACCAGAAGCCTCTGCAGGTGGCCCAATTGCTAAGATTCGGACAGGAGATGTGATTCGTTTGAACACCATCGCAGGCACTTTAAATGCCTTAGTGGATGAAGATGTTTGGAGAGCCCGCGCTATTGAAGAGTTGAGTGACGCTAAACGCTTTGCAAACGCACATGGCATGGGTCGTGAGTTATTTGGCGGTATGCGCAACAATGTCTTGACGGCCGAAGAGGGTGCTGTGACCTGGTTGTAATGCAAACGCATTCGCGTTCTTGTACTAAAGAATATTATTAATTTTGAACTAAAAAGTAGAAAAATATGAATACATTAGATTTAGCAAAAGAAGGCCCAGTCATTCCGGTGATTGTGATTAACCGTGTTGAAGATGCAGTGCCAATGGCAGAAGCATTATTAGCAGGTGGCATTAAGGTTTTGGAAGTAACCCTTCGTACTTCATGTGCATTAGCTGGCATGGAAGCCATCGCTAAAGCAGTCCCTGAAGCGATTTTGGGTTCGGGTACAGTGCGAAACAATAAAGATGCGCAAGCTTCTAAAGATGCAGGTTGTCAGTTTGCTGTAAGTCCAGGTTACACCAGTGAATTAGGTCAGTTTGCGCGTCAAATCGGTTTGCCATTATTACCAGGCGTTTCAACTGGGTCTGAAATCATGATGGCTAATGCTGATGATTACTATTTCTTGAAATTATTCCCAGCGGTTGCGGTAGGTGGTATTAATTTACTTAAAGGTTTTGCTGGCCCATTTGGCGACGTCAAATTCTGCCCAACTGGAGGCGTTACCGTTGAGTCAGCACCACAATTCCTGTCGCTACCTAACGTTGTTGTTTGTGGTGGTACATGGCTCACCCCAGCCGATGCTGTGGCTCGTGGAGATTGGGCACACATTACAAAATTAGCGAAAGAAGCCAGCGCAATTAAAGCGGCTGCCTAATTCGTTTAAATATAAAATAAGGCTTTGCATGTGATGTGCAAAGCCTTATTTTATGCCTAGTTATTATTGGGATCATGTTAAAAATCGATATCAAGAAATATAAAACCATTGTGTTTGATTGCGATGGTGTCGTGCTCAACTCTAATCACCTTAAGATACAAGC
>JACCDJ010513648.1_pt1 | contig 14929 bp, 17 predicted proteins | sample 7444481 | NCBI WGS metagenome assembly JACCDJ01 (sample SAMN15323435, study PRJNA562643) | freshwater metagenome | isolation source: river surface water | place: USA:Blue River Watershed | collected 2017-08-15 | reverse complement strand
GGCTCAGAAGGCGGTTTCGCAAATAAACGTGATGCCCTTAGGTATGGTCAGGAACAGGAAGTAAAAGCAAGACGTAACAAGACCACTCGGGTAAGCGAACGAAATAAAACTCTTTATGAATATGTACGTGATAACTGGGCCAAGACCTTAGATGTTAAACGCCAAACTCGTGAGGACTATCAACGGGCACTTAATACTGTTATTTTGCCTGTACTTGGCCCAATCAAACTTAAGGACTTGAAGAGAACTGAGATTGAAGCATGGAAAGTTAATCTCAAGAAAATTGGCCCTAATGGTAAGCGAGGCTTATCAGACAGCACAGTTAGTAAGCACACTCACTTATTGGGTGCGATTATCAAAATGGCTATAGACGATGGCTATATTGATAAAAATCCCATGCCTATTAGACGAGGTAAGAAGCGAGTTACTAATAAGCGAAAGATTGTTCCGTATACGCCAAATACTGTTTCCCGAATTGCAGACGCATTTCCAGAGAAGTGGCGAATACTTATATGGATTATGTATTACACAGGACTTCGCCCATCAGAGGCATTAGGACTTACCTATGACCGCTTGGACTTCAAGGCTGGAACCATAACTGTTGATAGACAAATCAGTAGGTATCCAGATGAAGTATTTAGCGATACCCTAAAAACTTACTCCAGTAATCGTGTAATTGGCTTTTCTAAGATACTTCAGAAACTAATTTCAGAACACTTAAGTAAGTATGGCGAGGGACCTGACGGCCTCATCCTGCAAAATCGGTCAGGAAAGATTTGGCGGTACAAAGATGCTGCAGCCATGTTCAGGGAAGTACTTACCTCTATAGGCATCCGCATTGATGGGGAGGGGCTTCACAATCTCCGCCACACATTTGTTTCTAATGCCATAAGAAGAGGAGTGTCTGCTAAGCGCATACAAGTCTGGGTTGGCCATAAGTCCATAACCGAAACCATGGATACCTATGGACACCTTTTCCCTGACGACTTTGAAGAAATGACAACAATGATTGACATGGGCTCTTGGGAAGACGCCGAACAAACTGATAAAGTAGAAATTGCATAATGAAGCAACCTTTAGCAACGTTAAGCAACTGTTTGCAGGTGAATATGGACAAACCTATGTACAAGTCGCTGATTTTGAGCGTAAATAGCTACGTTGAAGACGTCTCCGGCTTATAGGGCGACTCTTCTTTATTATTTAACTTCCGATAATGATTTATTAGGAAGATCTATTAAATGTTCTGTAGTTAGATGAGTTGTAACTATTTGAGAAATTTCGATTAGCGCATCTAATTGTGCTGGGGATAGCAGATCAGCAAAGCAGTGCTTCACATCTTTAAACTGAATTGGTAGCGCCTGCTTCATATAACTTCTACCAGAGGGTGTAATTTCAATAACACAACTTCTAGCATCAGATTCACAGGTAAAGCGGGTGACTAATCCCCGCTCTTCCATCCGATTAGCTTGATGAGACACTCTACTTTTTTCCCAATCTAAGCTCTCTGCAATCTGGCTTGAGTGAAGTGAACCGCTTCGGGATTCAAGTAATGAGACTAACAAAAGGTATTCAGCAGGGGATAGACCAGTATTTTTATAGATCTTTTTTGACATGTAAGGAAGTAGTTGCGACCTGAGTTTATGAAATGAGCGCCATGCTTTGAACTGCTTGGCTGTTAGACCATAGGTATCCATATGCGGACTATATCAAATAGTTGACATATCAACCATTAACGAGTTGAATATGCCTAATTACAACTTCTAGGAAAGGTAGTCATGAGCATTGCATATTGGATTGTTGCTGGAGTTTCTGCATTTGCATTTTTTGGATCAGGAATGATGAAACTAGCTTCAAGTAGAGAGAAACTGCTAGCGAATAAGAACATGGGCTGGGCAGCTGATTTCACTGCTCCGCAGATTAAATTAATTGGGCTTGCAGAAGTGTTAGGCGCAGCTGGCTTAATTCTTCCTCATGCTCTATCAATCGCAGAAGGTCTATCAAAAGCTGCTGCAGTAGGACTCTTCTTGATTATGGCGGGTGCAGTTAATACTCACCGTAAACGCAAAGAACCAATAATTCCTCCACTAGTTTTGGGAATTATGGCGTTGGTAACACTTTTCCTTAAGTAATTGATTGCAGAACTTGCTCATTCTTTGCGGGCAAAACTGCGGACAAATGCCCTGTTTTGAGCGTGAATTGTCTATCTCCGGCTTATAGGGCGACTCTTCTTAACTAATTTTTTGGTGAAATTTTAAGGAAATTTTAAGGAAAAGTTTTTTTAACGTGGAATATTCCGCAAACTACTTTTGTTCGAAAGAACGAACCTGCCAAGTGGGGGTTCACCGAAGGCGACGGGTTTTTTAACGCATTGCTTTGGGCGTTTACCTTGTCACCTCTAGGTATCTTGCTAAAAAAGGAGAAATCTAAATGACTTACACAGTTGTAAAGAATCAACGTCCCGCAACAACTTTCCCATCTATCGCGGAGTATTTTCCAAATATAGAGGCATGGTCAGTAGGCTTTGATCGTGAGTGGCGTTTGCTAGAGCAAATGCAGAACACATTGCTTGGCGGTACATCCTCTTATCCGCCATACAACATCAAGCAATTGTCAGAAGATCGATACAAGATTGAAATGGCGGTTGCAGGGTTCTCAAAGTCTGAGCTAAAGGTAGAGATGCACAACAACCAACTCAGTATTGAAGGATCTAAAGAATTAAATGATGGAAGTATTGAGGAAGATTATATTTATCGTGGAATAGCAGGTCGACAATTCCGACAAACTTTTGCCCTTGCAGATCATGTAAAGGTAAACGGTTCTGAACTGCGTGACGGAATTTTAACAATCGAACTTGAACGAGACCTTCCAGAAGAGAAGAAGCCGCGATTAATCCAGATTAGTTAATTTCCAAAGTCAATAATCCAAAAATATGTAGTGGCCTTCTGTGAGTGCAGAGGGCCACTAACTTTTTCTGGCATTAAGGGCGATGCTTCTTTTTTAAAATAACGTTAAGCTAGCCAACAAAATTAAAACTTATTAGTTTGAAACCGGTGGGCATAGCAAAAACCAGTTATCAGCTAACATATTTATGATTAAAGTATTGGAGAAATAGTAAGTAAATTTCCCCAAGGATCATTTACCTTGATTGAATCACTTTCTGCTATTAAATCAAGCTTATGAAAATTTAATCTATCTTTGGTTTCTGCCAATTGATCTTTATTTTCTAACTTGATTTCAACATTTCCCAGCCCTAAGGCCAACTGACGTTTTCCAGCTCCCTGACTTCGCCAAGTATTCATTGCCATATGGTGATGGTAACCTCCTGCAGAAACAAAGAGTGCAGCTCCTCCCCAATTCAAAGTTTTTTCAAATCCCAACATTTTTACATAAAACTCCTCTGCAGCTGGAATTGACCCAACACTTAAATGCACATGCCCAACCTTCTTGTCCTCATCAATAATCTCATTACTTAGATTTTCTTGCAGAAAATTATTTACATCTAGAAATATTGTGTCCATCTCAATTGACCCATGAACCCAACTCCACTCACTTCTATCTCTATCCCAATAAAGCTCCACACCATTACCCTCTGGGTCATCAAAATAAAAAGCTTTACTCACCAGGTGATCAGCACTACCAGTAAATTTTCCAGGATATTTTTGTAGTACAGATAAAACTGATTTTGCTAAAGCTGATTGGGTAGAAAAAAGAATCGCAGTGTGAAAGAGCCCGGCATCTCTTGGCGAAGCATGTTTGATACCACTTTTTTGTTCAAGGATTAAAATTAAATTATTACTATGCCCTAACGTTGCTGTGCTGTTTTCTAGGCTAAGTAAGGTTAAGCCAACCCCATTTTGGTAAAACTTGATCATGCCATCTAGATCAGAAACCCAAAGAGTAACCGCTCCCATTGCCGAATTTGCCGGCAGTAATTCAGAGCTAGTCATTAAATAATCTTAATATCTTTAATCCAAATGTTCTTGCAACCTATTTGCTGAAACTCTAAATGACTGAGCGAGTATTTATAGGCAGTCAATTTTGACTAAATATTTCTGATATATTTACTATATGACCAATAAAAAAGTTATGGGTCCTGCATCCTACTTTCCATCGATCGAGAAAAAGTATGGCAAGTCAATCGAGCATTGGATGAAGGAACTCAAAAAAGTTTCTAAGCTTGCCCACATGGAGCAGGTCGCCCACCTAAAAGATAAGTTTGAAATGGGACATGGTCACGCAAATGCGATAGTTGCTGTCTTTCGCAAGAGGAACGGCTTATAAGTCGACTCCTCTTTGAATCACTTTTTTTGAACTTTTTGCCTTCTCACCAGGATTGTAGATCCAGTAATTGAGAGAACAACTGCAAGTAAAAGTCCGGTGTATTGGGCCAGGGTTATAGCATTCTGCGAATATGCCACACTTCCTAAAACGAATGAAAATTCGCCAATTTGGCTAACTCCAACACCAAGGTGAAATGGTGTTGCATTCATCTTGCCTAATTTGGCAATTAAAACTGTAGGTAAACCTTTGAGTAAAACCATCATGACTAGTATTAAAAGTGCAAAAGGCCATGCATCTGGTAGCTGTGATGGTTGAATTAAAGTTCCTACAACAACAAAAAATAGAACTGCAAAAAGATCCCGAAAGGGCAGTATTGCTTTTCTTACCTCATCTGTGTCTCGACTTTGATTAATTGTTAGTCCAGCTATAAAACCAGCTAAGGCCATTGGGATATTAAATACAACCGTACCCACGGCAGCTAAAACTAAGCCAAATGAGACGGAGTAGATTAAGAACAGATCTCGTTCCCATCGCACCGCCCTTAGTATTTTAGGTAGTATTTTTGATGCAATAAATGCTAAAACACCAAAACCAATCAACCCGCCAATCGCAATAAATAGTGGAGTCTCACTTGTTCCCAAAATAGTCAGAATTAATGCAGCTAAGGCCACACCGACAAGATCTTGGATTAATGACCAGCCCAAGAGTGCCTCTTCTGTCATATTGTTTGTAGCCCGCCTTGGACTGCGAGTAATATTCACAATTACCACACTAGATGACATTGCAATACATAGGGCAAGTATTAATGATCCAAAAAATGAAATACCAAGCCAGAGGAAAATTGGTGTGCCAAGTAATACCCCAAGAACTACCTGCGCCGGCACACCCCATAGGAGTGCTTTTTGTTCTCTACTAATTCGTTTTAGATCTAACTCAATCCCAACTTCAAATAAGAGTAAAACAACGCCGATATCAGCTAGTAGTGCAAGTTGATTATTTTCTGCCACAAAGCCTGGGGTAAATGGTGATACCAATAACCCCGTAATTAAGTAGCCAATTACTGAGGGCAAACCAACTTTTCTTGCCACAAATCCCATGGTTGCAGCCGCCGTTAAAACCACTCCAACATTAAGCACCAAAGGTGCGGTTTCAACTACTGATGCCATTTATAAATCATACTGGTTAATCAGATTGAAAGATTTATCAATTTATTAACTCAGCCAGAGGATATTGCTATTGTCAAAAAACTCCAGAAAGATTCCAGGAAAGCTGTTGCTTTAAAGGCTAAGAAGGTTTTATCTAGCCTTTAGTGCAAGCTGGCGCCTTCAGTCTCAACTAGGGATTCTTTACCAATATTGATAAAGAGGAAGAGCACTATGGCACCAACAAATAGCAGGCCTGCGCTAAAGGTAAATGCAACTGTAAAGCCATGTGTCGTTGCATATGGCATTACCCGATCACCAAGCTGTGTATTTGCCGCCGCAAAAGAGGTTGTTGCCGTAGCAGCAACGGTATTTAACAGCGCAGTTCCAAGGGATCCACCAACTTGTTGGCTGGTATTAACCATTGCACTTGCCACGCCTGTATCGTGATTTGAAACAGCATGAAGAGCGGTGGAGGTTAGTGGGATAAACACCAATGCCATTCCACTAGACATAATTAACAGTGAGGGTAGGACATGGGTTATGTATGAAGTTTCTGGTGTTATCTGAGTCAACATTAATAGACCTACGCTAGCTGCTAACAAGCCTGGCACCATCAAAGGTTTAGGACCAAACTTTGGCAGTAATGTTGATGCAATTCCAGCAAAGACAATGATTCCTGCAGTAAATGGCAGGAATGCAAATCCGGACTTAAGTGGGCTATAGCCCAAGATTACTTGTAGATAAAGTCCAAGGAATAAAAACATTGAGAATAGCCCAGCACCCACAACAAGAGAGCCAAGGTATGAACCACCTCGGTTACGTTCAGTTACAACACGAAGAGGCATTAACGGATTTTTTACCCGTTTTTCAATCGCAATAAAGATCGCTAGTAAAACAACTGCTAAGACTAAGAATGTTATTGTCATAGAATCTGACCAACCCTGTAGTGCTGCTTGATTAAATCCATATGTAAGTGAGAACAAACCGGCGGTTGCAGTGATAACCCCAGGTATGTCATAGGTGTTATCTCCTTGCGCCTTTGATTCCTTTACAAACTTAATAGCCAAGATCGCTACCAAAATTGCAATAGGGGTGTTAACCCCTAAGCACCAACGCCATGAGAAGAACTCTGTTAGCGCACCTCCCAAGATGAGGCCAATTGCTGCGCCACCACCTGAAATAGCACCAATAACTCCAAATGCCTTCGCTCGTTCCTTAGGAATAATGAAGGTAACTGAGATGATTGAAAGAGCTGCAGGAGCCAGTAATGCACCAAACACTCCTTGAAGTGCTCGGGATGCAAAGAGCAATCCTTGATTTGAAGCAATTCCGCCAAGTGCAGATGCAGCAGCAAATCCAATTAATCCGATCAAAAAGATTTTTCTGCGCCCCATATAGTCACCGATACGTCCACCTAAGAGCAACAGCGATCCAAAAGCTAAAGTGTAAGCAGTGATTACCCAATGCTGATTGGCATCTGAGATTCCTAGCTCTAACTTTGCACTTGGAATTGCAATATTCATAATTGAGCTATCCAGAACAATCATTAATTGCGCAGATGCTGCAACAAACAAAGTTCGCCATCTTGTTGGATCTAGCCCATCTTGGGTTGCTTTATTCAACTTATTCTCCCTTTGATTTGTGTTGCAGTATCGGTGTCAAAATAATGACCGTAAATTGATTATATGCTGATTCTTCTCAAGTTTAAAACTCGGAGCGTAGTGATTTTGTCAACAGAGCAAGAATTGCAGTCACAGAAAGTATTGCTGCTAAAACAAAGTAAGTTGTGCTAATTCCTAAGCTTTCAACTGACAAACCAGATGCCACCATTCCTAATGGTGGAGCTGCATAAAAAACCGCAGTCTGTACACCAAATACTCGCCCTTGTTGATCTGCTGGAACTCGTTGCTGAACTAAGGTACTAATTAGTGGATTAAATGGTCCCCAAGATAAACCTAAAAGAAAGCCAGATGCAATTAATAATGGCAATGGTGGCAAAAATGCCATTGGCACAATACTTATTGCACTACCAATTAAAGTCATCCGAACTAAATTTCTTCGCGAAACTCTTGCGCTAATCCAGCCGTAACCAAAGGAGCCAACTGCAGATCCAGCAGCAAGAGCTGAGATCACAAAGCCAAGTCCTGCAGGATTTTCTAAATCCTCAAAGTAGGTTGGAAGAATAACAGTTTCAGTTGGCAGATAGACCGCAGCCAAAATTAATATCGTAATCGAAATAGTACGAAGCAATTTATCACGCCATAGAACTTGAAAACCCACACGAATACTTCGATTTGTTATCTCACCCATTCCTTCTGCTAACTCACGCGCCTCTTTACCAAGGTTGCCCACCCGTAAAAAAGTGATAGCAAGTGCTGCAATTATGAATAGACCAGCAGATACCCAAAATGAGTTAACCGCACCAACAGTTGAAATTAAGCCAGCACCAACTGCTGGACCAAAAATCCATGCCACCCCCATAAAGCCTTCATGGATTCCATTTAATCTATCTAGCTTGATATCGGATGCCTTTGCAACATCTGCTAGCAATGTTTTTCGTGCGGTGTAACCAGCTGGATCAAAGATCGCACCAATTAATGCAATTATTAGAATTGTAATATTTGAAAGTCCAAATGTAAGAGCCGCAATGGGAAATGCAATAACTGAAAGTGATGAGAGTAAATCTGCGCCAATACTTACAAAGCGTCGACCAATATGATCAACCAGCCAACCACCAATAGGTGAAATCAAAAGTCCAGGGAGTGCAGATATAGCAGCTACCAATCCGGCAAATGCTGGTGAGTTGGTCTGTTCCAGAATTAGCCATGGAATTGTGATCATGGCGATTGAGTTACCTAAGCCAGATGCAAAATTGGAAACTTGGTGAAGAATAACTGGGGTATTTCTCCTCATAATCTGATTATCACCCATTTGTATCGAAATGGTAAATCAACATTTAGATCAACTCAATTCTGGATAATGTTGCATTAATACTACATAGCATATATGCTATTTCTATGAGTCGCAATCCTGAAGAACCGGTCTATAACCGAATTGAAGAAGTTCGTATCGAATTAGGACTATCTAGACAGGATCTCGCCGATAAGGCTGGCGTTCATTACCAAACAATTGGTTACTTAGAGCGTGAGGAGTACAGCCCCTCACTGGTTCTTGCGTTGCGGATCGGAAAGTCACTAAATCAAGAGGTCTCAGAACTTTTTTCACTTACCCCATTTAAGAAAGGAAAGTAAAAATGCCTAAGAAGAACAAAATTTATTGGTTTGAGGGTGTAACTGAGAAGGGAGTTAAGGCCTTATTAAATGATGAAAACTCCAAATACAGATGGCTCAGGCCACAGCGAAATAGAAGGACTTTAGTACTCTTGCTGACACTTGGCTTACTGCTTACATCTTTGGGAAGTTACTGGCCAACCCTAAAGAAAAATCTAAATCTAAGCCCTAGCGTTGGGGTAATCGTTTATTCAGGCACAGCTATTTTTGTCATCCTTGCAATGGTTGGTTGCTACTCATTCTTGCGCATCGCTGTTAGATCAATTGCAGATGCCCCGGATGAGTTACTTGATGAGCGACAAATTGCAGTTCGCAACACTTCATTTCGATACGCATATTTTATATTGGGGTACATACTTTTGGCTTTAATGGTGCTGGTGTTATTTGGACCAGAGCTTCAAATGTTTAAATCAGATGGAAATGATGGCAGCTACTTATTGATTTCCGTCATGTTTGCCTGTGCCGCTTTGCCATCCATGGTTATGGCTTGGCGCGAGCGAGATATCTAACTTAAATGCAACGCGATACTACACCTGATGTTTTAAGGGGATTTGCACTACTAGGAATTCTGGTAGTTAATATCCAATTTATGGGACTTAGTAGTGCCAATGGTGCACGGGGAGAATGGACCTATGGATTAGCAAATGGTTCAGCTACCTTTATTGTTGCCTCAATTTTTGCTGGAAAGTTTTATCTTTTATTCTCATTTCTCTTTGGGTATAGCTCAAATTACATAATTAGAGGCGAGCGAGCCAATAGAACTCGATGGATTAAGCGATGTTTTCTATTGATTGCACTAGGTGCACTTCACTTCACATTTCTATGGCACGGAGACATCATTTTTATCTACGGAATATTTGGTTTATTACTGACCTTTTTCTTTTTTAGAACAGATAAAACATTAAGGATTTGGACTCGAGTTATCTTCATACTTTCTGCCACCATAGTGTTACTGGTAGGTGCACTGGTCTATATAAGTGAGCGGTATTTTCCTCAAGACAGTTTTCAATCTCCGGCAGAGACAAAACTTGATGAAATTTTGCTCAACGGTACTTTTCTAGAAGCAATTCCAGCGCGGCTTGAGCTATGGGTTTATGGCATATCAACGGGTGTATTCCTGCAGGGCGGGCTAGCTTTTTCCGCATTCTTGCTTGGCCTTCGAATGGCAAGAATTCAATTTTTATCATCCCCAATTGATACTCAAAAAAACTCAAAGTTAATGAAAATTGGTTTTTTGCTCGGAGCCCCCGTTCAAATCATTGCAGCCATAATTCTTGTTCAAAATGAACAAAGTCTTAAACCCTCTGAAGCAATTTACTTACTTGCCCTATTTTCCTCCTTTATTGCCGCACCTCTTTTATCGATGTTTTATATTGGAGTTATACGCAAGTTGGTTGAAGAAAAACCTCGAATTCTGTCATTGCTAACTCCGGCCGGCAAAATGTCTTTAACTATCTATATTTCGCAATCGGTAATTACCTCAGTGATTTTTGGTCCATGGGGTTTTGGATTATTCCAAGATCTGCAAACATGGCAGGTGTTACTTCTTGCATTTGCTATCTGGGCCTTACTTGTTTACTTCGCAACTAAGTGGTTGGAAAGATATAGGCAAGGACCGCTTGAGCAATTTGTAAACATACTCACACGAAATAGATAAGGAAAAGTAGATGGCCTGGTTAGCAGTAATAACAGCGGGGTTTCTTGAAATTGGTTTTGCAACAATGCTAAAGCTTTCAAGTGGATTTACAAGGCTCTGGCCTAGCTTGGGTTTCATCGTTTTTGCAGCAGGCAGTTTTTCTTTACTGAGTTGGTCACTAAAAGTCTTGCCAATAGGAACTGCTTATGCAGTGTGGACTGGAATCGGTGCGGCAGGAACAGCAATAGTTGGCATGATTTTCTTTAAAGATCCAGTCTCATTAGCTCGAATCTCTGCAATCATTTTTATTGTCTTTGGCGTGATCTTACTAAATCTATCAAGTTCTACTCACTCATGAAATTAACGCATTATCAGGTTTGTATTACTATAAAACTCAATGAATTACTGTAGATTAATTCTCAGCATTCTTTATAGTTCATCAATTATTTTATTGCCTAATATCAGTTTATTGCTTAAAGGAGTATTACCTAAACATCTAATATACAATTATATAATGCTGAACATTTTTAGTAACCGGTACTGCTAGTGGAGTCTTTTCGAATAAAGTGGTTAACACGGGTAGTTTATTCACAAACATTTGAACTTTTTATTGCTGGAATAATTTTTTTAAATGCTTTTGCACTTGCTTTACTTACTATCCCAGGGATAGATTCTCAAACTCGTCAATCGCTTGAGAGTTTTGATCAAACAGCGCTATGGATTTTTGTATTTGAGCTGATAGTTCGAATGATCTCTTATGGATCCAAGCCATGGAACTTCTTTAAAACCGGCTGGAATATATTTGATTTTGTCATAATCGGACTTTCACCATTTCTTGCAAATCAAACATTAATTCTTAGATTACTTAGAATCTTTAGATTGATAAGAATATTTCGATTTCTACCAGAGGTTCGGATTCTTACTCGTTCAATAACTCGATCATTACCACCTTTAATGAGTATGTCGGTATTAATCTTTTTAGCCCTTTTTATCTATGGCATGGCAGGGGTTTATCTCTTCGGTGAGCAAATGCCTGAGCAATGGGGAGATATTACCGCTGCATTAACATCTTTATTTATTCTCTTAACTCTTGAGGAGTTTGCAAGTTACCTTGTGGATGGATTGGCAGTTTCTCCATGGGCACTGCCTTATTACATCTCCTATGTCTTTGTTATCGTATTTACAATTCTGAATGTTTTAATTGGTGTGGTTTTAAATGCAATGGATGAAGCAAGGCAAGAAAATCGAGATCGAGAAGATGAAATAAAGAGACTTAAAAATTTTGCTAAAGAAGTTGATGACATATCAGAAGATGGAATTATCTCAAATGAAGAATTAACTCAGTTGCGCAAGAAAATTTTCCAACTAGAAAAAGAAATAATGAAAGCAAAAAAGTATTAATAGTGCGCTAAAAGTATTTAATTATAGGGCAGTGGTGGTATCCCTGCTATTAATCAATAGGTTAGGTTTCGATAGTTTTGTAATCTATTTTTAGAATCAGATATACAAATCTCTCGGGCATAGAATTAAGACGCAATCAGCATTTACATCGATCAGACTCTGGAACTCCAGCTAGAGCCTCTTCGATGTGTTCACCGCACCCATCCCAGGTTGGCTTGCCGCATTTGAAGCAATTAACTCTTGAGCACATAACAATTTACCTCCACGACCTGTCGACTTGATAATCCTAAGTATACCCCCTAGGGTATACTTATTGTCAAGGCAAGGATGGGGAAAACTTCTTATGGCGAGTAAAAAAATCTCACATGTTCTACTTGATGCTGAGCAAAGTGAGGCAATCACCAATCGAGTAAAACGTGCTCATGGTCAATTAGGTGCGGTAATTCGAATGCTAGAAGAGGGACGAAACTGCGATGAGATTGTTACGCAAATGTCAGCGGTTTCCAAAGCAGTAAATACTGCAGCTTTTAATTTGATCTCAGCCAGCTTAAAGGAGTGCTTAGTTGATAACAAAGCTAACTCTGAGGCAGTAACTGCCCAATTACAAAAATTATTTCTATCATTAGCCTAAGGAGTGAGTATGTTAAAACGTGTTATCGGTTTAGTTATGGTTTCTGCAGTGATCCTCACTGGATGTTCTAGTACCTCTGATTCTGCAATCAATCTTGATCCAGCTGCATTTAAAGCAAAGACTCAAGAGGCAGAGGTTATTGTGTTAGATGTAAGAACTGCCCAAGAATTTAATGAGGGCCATATTGAAAATGCCATCAATATTAATGTGGAAAGTGATACTTTCTTAAGCCAGATTGAATCATTAGATAAATCAAAATCTTATGCGGTCTACTGCCGCAGTGGCAGAAGGTCAGCTGATGCTATTACCAAGATGGCTAATCAAAACTTTACCTCTTTAGTAAATCTAAATGGGGGAGTTATTGATTGGACAAATGCTGGATTTGCATTAGTAACTAAATAATCTATTTTTAAGGGAAAATCATGAAGCAAAAGAGAATAGTAATTGTGGGTGGTGTAGCAGGTGGTATGTCGGCTGCCACTAGGCTTCGCCGGCTAGATAATGATGCCCAAATTATTGTGATTGAAAAAAGTGGTCATGTCTCATACGCCAATTGCGGCCTGCCTTACTATGTTGGCGGTGTAATTGAAGAGGAAAAAGCATTGCTACTACAAACCCCAGCCTCATTACATGCTCGATTTAGGCTTGATGTGCGGGTTTCAAGTGAGGTGCTTGAAATAGATCGAAAGGGTAAGTCGGTAAAGGTAAAAGAGTATTCAACTGGCAATATTTATGAATTGCCATATGACAAATTAATTCTAAGCCCAGGAGCCTCACCGATAGTTCCACCAATTCCGGGGGTAGAGCGTGCGCTCACTCTTCGTACCGTCGAGGATGTCGAACGCATTGTTACAGCAGTTAACTTAAATCCAAAACAAGCTGTAGTTATTGGCGGTGGCTTTATTGGGGTTGAGATTGCCGAAAATCTAATCCACCGAGGTATTACTACCTCAGTAGTTGAGGCTGCAGATCAAGTTCTTGCACCTTTAGATCCTGAAATGGCCTCCTTAGTGGCAAAAGAGATGCGAGCAAATAAGGTGAATCTATATTTAGGAACTAGCGCATCTGAAATAAAAGAGAGATCAGTCCTCTTAGCAAACGGTCAGGAGCTACCTGCCGATCTAGTTATCTTAGCAATTGGAGTCCGCCCGGATATATCACTAGCTAAAGCTGCTGGTTTAAAAATCGGTACTCGAAATGGTATCGCTGTAGATAAGAACAATTTAACAAATGATAAAAATATTTACGCAATCGGGGATGTAGCAGAAAAAACTGACTTATTAGATGGCTCTTCTACCTTAGTACCGTTGGCAAACATTGCTAATCGACATGGACGAGTAGTTTCTGACCATATATCAGGGCGTAAAGTAAGAGATGTTAAAACTATTGGAACTGCAATCGTAAAGGTATTTGACTTAATGATTGCAACTACTGGGTGGAATGAAAAACGCTTATCACTTACAAATCGTAAGTATAAAGTTATTCACGCCCATCCAAATTCTCATGCTGGCTACTATCCAGATGCTAAACAAATTACTTTAAAACTTATCTTTGATGCAAAATCTGGTGAAATACTTGGCGCCCAAGGAGTTGGAATTGAAGGAATTGATAAGCGCATTGATGTGATCGCAACCGCTATCCGTGGCGGCATAACCGCACCTGAGTTAGCTGATTTGGAATTAGCCTATGCACCACCATTTGGTTCAGCAAAAGATGCGGTAAATATGTTGGGTTATATCGCTGAAAATATTATCTCTGGCTTAACTAAAACAGCACAGTGGAGTGAGATTTCAAAGTATCACCAGGCGGGATATCAATTATTAGATGTTAGAAGTGAGGGTGAAGTTCAGCGGGGTGCAATACCTGGATTTGATAATTTACCTGTTGATGAGATTAGAGAGCGTAAATCTGAATTAAAAAACAAAAATATTTTAGTCAGCTGTCAAGTTGGAGTCCGAGGCCATACCGCAACCATGCTTCTGCAAGAGCTGGGATTTAATGCGGTAAATCTAGATGGTGGTTATTTAACATGGAGTAATTCGCCAGCTGCTGAAAAAGTTCTTGTAAATCAATAAACAAAGATAAACAGAGGAGATAAATTATGTGCAGTAGAACAACTTGCCGTAAATGCGGAAAGCCATCTTGGAGTGGTTGCGGAAACCATATCGAGCAAGCTCTAAAGGGTGTACCAAAGAGCCAACGCTGCCAGGGTCATGCAAATGATCCTAAAGAGCCAGGCCTTTTCAGTAGATTATTTAAAAAGAATTAATCTATAAAGTTTGTTAATTTGAAATCCGATATTTACAATAATAATGTATTGAAAATGGAAGTAATTAAAATATGACAGTATCGGTTTCAATATTAGGCAGCGATCAATGGCAGCGCTTACGAGATATTCGACTGCGAGCCCTCAAGTCCAACCCAGAGGCCTTTGGTCCAAAATATGAGGAAGAGCTTGCGCATGATGAAACTACTTGGCGAAAACGTTTTATAAAAGAGGATTACCTACTTGCCTCCATTAATCAAATAGATGTTGGCATGCTTT
>JACCDJ010423786.1_pt1 | contig 14945 bp, 15 predicted proteins | sample 7444481 | NCBI WGS metagenome assembly JACCDJ01 (sample SAMN15323435, study PRJNA562643) | freshwater metagenome | isolation source: river surface water | place: USA:Blue River Watershed | collected 2017-08-15 | reverse complement strand
GTCAATGGCCTGAAGAAAATGCTTGGCGCTGACGACTCGTTGGACGTGTTTGGTGTGCACGGTGTGGGCGGTATCGTCGGTGCCTTGCTGACCGGCGTGTTCAACTCGCCCGCCTTGGGTGGCCCGAGCGCCGTGGGTGACTGGGTCACGGTGGCCATGGTCACGCCAGACGCTTACTCCATCGCCGCTCAGGTCTGGACACAGGCCAAGGCTGTGCTGCTGACCATCGTCTGGTCGGGTGTGGTCTCGGTGGTCGCCTTCAAGATCGTGGACTTGACCATCGGTCTGCGTGTCACGGAAGAAGAAGAGCGCGAAGGTCTGGACATCTCTTCGCACGGTGAGTCGGCCTACCACGGCTAAAGCCGGTCAAGGCAAACCTCATGGCAAAGGGTGGCGCAAGCCACCCTTTGTTCATCGTGTCTTCAGCCCGCAACGCTTCGGCCCTGCGGGCTGTTTTTTGGGCGGGCCCTATTTGACCTTGGGCAGCATCTGCCGGAAGGCTTGCAAAACGGGGGACTGGTCGGATGACCGCCAGACGGCTTCGGTGGCCACCAGGGGTTTGTCGCCGCGCAGGGGTCGGTAGACCACACCTTGGCGTTGCAGCGCCTGCACACAGGCTGGCACCAGCGCCACGCCCAAGCCGCCGCTGACCATGCTGACGATGGTGTGCATCTGGCGGGCGCTGAAAATTTGCGGGCTGAAACCGTGCTTCATGCAAGTGGCCACGATGGCGTCGAACATCATCGGGCCGTTGTGCCGCTCAAAGCCCAGAAATTGCTCTTGCGCCAGTTTGCCCAAGGACACCGTGGTCTGTGCGGCGGCCGGGTGGTGTTCGGGCAAAGCCACCACCAGGGGCTCGTGCAGCACCAGTTGCGCATCCAGCGTGGGCGGCAGGTCCGAGGTCTGGAACACCAGGCCCAGGTCGATGCGCCCACTTTCTACGTCGTGGATCAGCTGGTCGGTGGTGCCTTCGAGCAAAGACACCTTGACCCGGGGGTAGTCCTGCGTGAAGCGCCGCAGCAGCGGCGGCAAAAACGAATAAGCGGGCAGGCTGATGAAGCCGATGGTCAGCGAGCCCATCAGGCCTTGGGCCGCTTCCTGGGCGCGGCGGCGCATCAGATCGGCCGAGGCCAGCACCGCATAGGCGTCTTGCAGGGCCTCTGCTCCGGCCGGGGTCAGGGCGATGCGGCGCGAGGTGCGTTCGAGCAGGCGCACGCCCAATTCGTCTTCGAGCTCCTTGATGGCGAGGCTGACCGGGGGCTGGGTGAGGTGCAGGCGTTGGGCGGCACGGCCGAAGTGGAGTTCTTCGGCCACAGCGACAAAACACCGCAGGTGGCGCATGTCCATTGATATTTTTTGCAAATAGATTGATCTGTAAAGTAAATTTAACAGAAACAAAGCGAGGCCCTGAATTGGTCTCAAAATACAAACCCAAAGCGACCCCACGAGGTCGAGCCAAGAACAGATGGCCAACACAGGCCAGGAGACATGACATGGCAGCTCCCGCACCGGGACACCTCCCGGAGCCCGCCTCCGGGCGGCCACGCACATTGGTCCATCCCGGGCCACGCGCAGACCTGCGCCTGTCACACGTGGCGGCCCATGGCGGGCGGCAAATCCGCTTGTCCTTGACGGCGGGCAATTGTTTGCACGAGGGCTTGACGCGTGCGCTGGGCGCTGCAGGTGTCCAGGCCGCCGCCATGGCGCTCATGGGCGGTGACCTGGCCGAGGTGGCGTATTGCCTGCCTGTCCCTGATCCTGCAGGCCAGCTCATGGCCACCTATGGCGAACCCATCGTCTTGCAGGGCGTCAGCTTGCTGCGCGGCAGCGCCACCCTGGGTCAGGACGAGCAGGGCGCTCCCGTGATCCATTGCCACGCCAGTTTCGCCGATGCCCAAGGCCGTGTGCGCGGCGGGCATGTGCTGACCCCCCGCACCGTGGTGGGCCAGCGGCCCGTCACGGTGTTGGTGTCGGTGTTGGATGGCGTGGCGCTGCGCCTGGGTTTTGACGACGAAACCCGCCTGCACATGCTCAAACCCCATGCCATCCAGCCCCCGGCTGTGGCCACCGTGGCAGGCACACACCATGGTTGAAGCTGTGCACACCATGCAAACCGAAGAGGGCCGTCTGGGCCGCATGGTGTATGGCCGCATGGCCCCCAACGAAGACCTGGTGCAGGGCCTGCAGGCCATTTGCCGCGCTCAGGGCCTGCGTCATGCGCTGGTGCGTGTGGGCTTGGGCAGCCTGGTCGATGCGTGTCTGCAGGTCCCTTCGGGTCAACAGATCTTTGTCGAAGGCCCCGCCGTGGAGGTGCTCAGCCTGTTTGGCGAGCTGCGCACCGACGCCCACGGCCAGACCACGGCCGACCTGAACGGTGTGGTCGTCGATGCCGCAGGCCAGGTGGTCAGCGGTCGTTTTGTGCCTGGCCACAACCTGGTGTTTGCCACTTTGGAAGTCACTCTGGAAGAGTGGCTGCCCTCAGCCGAGTCCGGCGCTGTTTGATTTTTTTCACCCACCCAACCATTGACCCATCCACATGACCACTTCCTCAAATTCCATTCCTGTCACCACGCCTGTTGCTGTGGTGACCGGCGGTGCCCGCGGCATTGGCCTGGCCATCGGCCAGTGGTTCCTGAACCACGGCTACAAGGTCGCCTTGCTCGACGTTGACCAGGCCACGCTGGCCGCCACCGAGCGCACACTGGCCCGCCCGGGTGATGTGCTGGCGCTGCACTGCGATGTGTCGCAACCCGATCAGGTCGATGCCGCAGCGGCCGCCGTGGTGGCCCGCTTTGGCCGGGTCGATGCGCTGGTGAACAACGCGGGTGTGGCGGTGTTCAAGCCGGTGCTGGAGACCACGTTTGCCGAATGGCGGCAGGTGCTCAGCACCAACCTGGACGGCGCGTTTTTGTGCTCGCATGCCTTTGGCGCGATCATGGCCGCTCAGCGCAGCGGCGCGATCGTCAACATCGCGTCCATCTCGGGCCTGCGTGCCAGCACGCTGCGCGTGGCCTACGGCACCAGCAAGGCCGCGCTGATCCACCTGACCAAGCAATTCGCGGTGGAGCTGGGCAACTATGGTGTGCGCACCAACGTGATTTGCCCCGGCCCGGTCGAGACCGAGATGGCCAAGCTGGTGCACAGCGTGGCGATCCGCTCGGACTATTACGACACCATCCCGCTGGGCCGCTACGGCAGCACCGAAGAGATGGCCAACACCGTGGGCTTTTTGTGCAGCAAAGAGGCCAGCTTCATCAATGGCCAGTTTCTGGCGGTGGATGGCGGTTTTGACGCCTCGGGTGTGGGTTTGCCCACCTTGCGCCGCACCACCCCCGAGCTGCAGAACGTGGGAGCCGCATCATGAGCAGCAGCTGCATCATTGGCTGGGGCCACACCCCGTTTGGCAAGCTCGACGCGGTCGATGCCGAGCAACTGATCCGCGATGCGGTGCAACCCGCGCTGGACAGCGCAGGCTTGCAGGCGCAAGACATCGATGGCGTGTTTGTGGGCCACTACAACGGCGGCTTCATGCCGCAGGACTTCACCGGGGCGCTGGTGGCCATGGCGGTGCCGGGCCTGCGCCATGTGCCCGCGGTGCGTCTTGAGAACGCCTGTGCCACCGGTTCGGCTGCCATCTGGGCCGCCATGGACGCGGTCGAATCCGGCCGTGTGCGCCACGCGCTGGTGGTGGGCTTCGAGATCATGAACGCCGTGCCCGGTGCCAAGATCGCCGAAACCTTGCTGCGCTGCTCTTATGTGAAAGAAGAAGCGGCCAACCCGGCCGGTTTTGCGGGCGTGTTTGGCACCATCGCGGCCACGTATTTCGAGCGCTTTGGCGACCAGAGCGACGCACTGGCCGCCATCGCCGCCAAGAACCACGCCAACGGGGTGAAGAACCCGTTCGCCCACATGCGCCGCGATCTGGGTTTTGACTTTTGCCGCCACCCGTCCGACAAAAACCCATTTGTGGCGGGTCCGCTCAAGCGTTCGGACTGCTCTTTGGTGTCCGACGGCGCCGCTGCGCTCGTGATCTCCAAAGCGCCCGTGGCCGGTGCCCGCGTGCCCGCCGTGCGCTGGAAGTCGCGCACGCAGGTGAATGAATATTTGCCCCTGTCGCGCCGCGACCCGACCCGTTTTGAAGGGGCGGCCATGGCCTGGCACAAGGGGCTCGATGCCGCCGGGGTGTCGCTCAAGGATCTGTCGTTTGTGGAAACGCACGACTGCTTCACGGTGGCCGAGCTGCTCGAATACGAAGCCATGGGGCTGGCCCCGCACGGACAGGGCGCACGCGTCATTCTGGATGGCGTGACCCGTATCGATGGGGCACTGCCGGTCAACCCCTCGGGCGGTCTCAAGTCACGCGGGCACCCGATCGGGGCCACCGGGGTGTCGCAGCACGTCATGGCCGCCATGCAGCTGACGGGCGAGGCGGGCGACATGCAGCTGCCCAATGCCCGGCTGGGCGCGGTGTTCAACATGGGCGGCGCGGCGGTGGCCAATTACCTGAGCGTGCTGGAGCGTGCGGCATGAGCGACGCACAGGTCATGAACCTGTCGGCCCTGCTGGCGCAGACAGCCGCGCTGTTCCCGGACCGGCCGGGGCTGATTCAGGGTGAGCGCCAGTGGACCTGGCGCGAGATCAACGCGCGGGTGGACGCTTTGGTGCAGGGCCTGCGCGAGATGGGCATGCAGCCGGGCGACAAGCTGCTGGTGCAGTCGCGCAACAGCCTGGCCATGTTCGAGAGTTGCTGGGCCGCTTTTCGGTTGGGCGCGGTTTGGGTGCCGACCAATTTCCGGTTGACGCCGCCCGAAGTGGCCTACCTGGGCAGCTCCAGCGAGGCCACCTTCATGCTGGCCGAGGATGTGTTTGCCGGGCATGTGGACGCCGTGCGCGAAGCCAGCCCCCGCCTGCAACACGTCATCACCATCGGCAAGCCGCGTGCGGGCGAAACGGCTTACGAAGACCTGCTGGCACGCCATGCGGGTGCGCCCACCGCCATGGCAACCGTCACGCCCGACCAGGTGCTGTGGTACTTCTACACCTCGGGCACCACCGGCCGCCCCAAGGCCGGCATGCTGACGCATGGGCAGCTGGCGTTTGTGGTGACCAACCACCTGGCCGATCTGATCCCCGGGACGTGTGAGACCGACTGCTCGATCGCGGTGGCGCCTTTGTCGCATGGCGCGGGCATCCATGCCCTGCTGAATGTGGCGCGGGGCGCGGCCACGGTGCTGCTGCCGTCCGAGCGCATGGAACCGGCCGAAGTCTGGCGTCTGGTCGAAAAGCACCGCGTGACCAACTTGTTCACCGTGCCCACCATCGTCAAGCTGTTGGTCGAAGACCCGGCGGTGGACCAGTTCGACCACAGCAGCCTGCGCTATGTGATCTACGCGGGTGCCCCGATGTACCGGGCCGACCAGAAATTGGCCTTGCAAAAACTCGGCCCGGTGCTGGTGCAGTACTTCGGTCTGGGTGAGGTGACGGGCTGCATCACCGTGCTGCCGCCTTCCATGCACGCCATCGACGATGCCGACCCGAATGCGAACATCGGCTCTTGCGGGCGGCCACGCACCGGCATGGAGGTGGCGATTCTGGACGCGCAGATGAACCCGGTGCCCACGGGCACGGTGGGCGAAATCTGCTGCCGGGGCCCGGCCGTGTTCGCGGGTTACTTCAACAACGAAGACGCCACGACCAAGGCGCTGCGCGGGGGCTGGTTCCACACCGGCGACCTGGGGCGGCTCGACGCGCGGGGTTTGCTCTACATTACAGGGCGCGAATCCGACATGTACATTTCGGGGGGCTCCAACGTCTACCCGCGTGAAGTGGAAGAAATTTTGCTGACGCACCCTGCCGTGGCCGAAGTGGCCGTGCTGGGTGTGCCCGATGCCAAATGGGGCGAGGTGGGCGTGGCCGTGGTGGTCAGCCGTGACCCGGCCCTGACGGCGCAAGCACTGTTGGCGCATCTGGAGGGGCGTTGTGCCAAGTACCGCTGGCCGCGTCATGTCTTTTTCTGGGATGCCTTGCCCAAGTCGGGTTACGGGAAAATCACCAAGAAAGACATCCGCCAGATGCTGGAAGAACGAGGCGACCTGCAGCTGCAGGCCGTGACTTGAGAAGAGAGAGAAGTGAAGTGGGGCCACCCGGCCCCGAGTTTGATCGATGACCCACCTTTAGGAGACTGAGATGACCCTTTCCCGCCGTTCCGTTTTGCGCACCGCCGCCGCCGCGTCCGTGGCCGCCTTGCCCATGAGCCAGGTGCTGGCCCAGCCCAAGGCCGAGTTCACCTACAAATACGCCAACAACTTGCCGGTGACCCACCCGATGAACCTGCGCGCCAAGGAAATGGCCGCTGCCATCCTGGCCGAGACCAAGGGCCGCGTGGACATCCAGATTTTCCCGGCCAGCCAGCTGGGCAACGACACCGACATGCTTAGCCAGCTGCGCGCTGGTGGCATCGAGTTCTTCACCCTGTCGGGCCTGATCCTGTCCACCCTGGTGCCGGGTGCGGCCATCACCGGCCTGGGCTTTGCCTTCCCTGACTACGACACCGTCTGGAAAGCGCTCGACGGCGATCTGGGCGCGCATGTGCGCAAGGAAATCAGCAAGGCCAACCTGGTGGCCATGGACAACATCTGGGACAACGGTTTCCGCCAGATCACCTCGTCCACCAAGCCGATCCAGACGGCCGACGACCTCAAGGGCTTCAAGATCCGCGTGCCCGTGTCGCCCATGTGGACGTCCATGTTCAAGGCCTTTGACTCGGCCCCGGCCTCGATCAACTTTGCCGAGGTGTATTCGGCTCTGCAAACCAAGGTGGTGGACGGTCAGGAAAACCCGCTGGCCATCATCGACACCGCCAAGCTCAACGAAGTGCAGAAATACTGCTCGGTGACCAACCACATGTGGGACGGCTTCTGGTTCCTGGCCAACCGCCGCGCTTGGGACCGTCTGCCTGCCGACCTGCGCACCATCGTGGCCAAGCACATCAACGCTGCTGGCCTCAAGCAACGCGCCGATGTGGCCGCCATGAACGCCACGCTGCAAAAGTCGCTGACCGAGAAAGGCATGGTGTTCAACAACGCCAAGGCCGACACTTTCCGCAACCGCCTGCGTCAGGCCGGTTTCTACACCGAGTGGAAAGCCAAGTTCGGTGACGAGGCCTGGGCCTTGCTGGAACGCTACAGCGGCAAACTGGGCTGATCGGCCACGGCGCAGACAAGATAAAAACGAGAAACAGCACACTTATGACGGACGTTCAGACCCAGCCGCTTTTGGGCGGCGAGCATTATTCCGCACCAGAGGCCGCCGGCCCGGGCGGTGGTCGAAAAGCGTCACGCTGGATGTTCCCCCTGGAGGCGGTTTCGGCCGCCCTGATGGTGGGCATTGTGGTGTTGCTTCTGGCGGCTGTCTTGTCGCGTTACGTGTTTGCCAATTCGATTGTCTGGATTGACGAGGTCGTGTCGACCTCGTTCATCTGGCTGACCATGATCGGTGCCGGACTGGCGATGCACCGCAACGAGCATTTGCGCTTGTCGCTGGTGGTCGACAAGCTGCCAACGCGCGTGCAGCCGTATGTGCATGCCTTTGCACTCACGGTGGTGGTCGCGTTTCTGGTGGGTTTGCTGCCTTCGGCGGTGGAGTACGCCCAGGAAGAATGGTTCATCAAATCGCCCGCGCTGGACTTGCCCAACACCTACCGCGTGGCGTCCATCCCATTTGGCTTGGGCGTGATGCTGCTGATTGTGCTGGCCTACGCTGCGCGCACCGTGCCTGTGCGGGCGCTGCTCAGCGCGGCTGTGGCGGTCGGGGCTGTGGCCGCTGTTTGCCATGCATACAGCGCCACGCTGCCCAACTTGGGCAGCTGGAACATGCTCATCTTTTTGGTGGGCGTGGTGGCGGTGTGCCTGATGGCGGGCGTGCCGATCGCGTTTTGTTTTGGTTTGGGGGCGCTCAGCTATCTGGCGTTCACCACCCAGGTGCCGCTCTTGATCGTGGTGGGGCGCATGGACGAGGGCATGTCCAGCCTGATTCTGGTGTCGGTGCCGATTTTTGTGCTGCTCGGCTGCGTGCTCGACGCCACCGGCATGGGCAAGGCGATTGTGGATTTTCTGGCCTCGCTGATCGGCCACGTCAAGGCCGGCATGTCCTATGTGCTGCTGGGCTCGCTGTTCATTGTTTCGGGCATCTCGGGCTCCAAGGTGTCGGACATGGCCACCGTGGCCCCGGCGCTGTTTCCTGAGATGAAGCGACGCGGCAACAAGCCCAAGGAAATGGTGGCCTTGCTGGCCACGGGCGCGGCGATGGCCGACACGGTGCCGCCCAGCATTGTGCTGATCGTGCTGGGTTCGGTGGCGGGTGTGTCGATTGCCGGGCTGTTCCAGAGCGGCTTTGTGGTGGCGATGGTGCTGCTGCTGTCCTTGTTGGTGCTGGCCCGCTGGAAGGCGCGGCATGAGCAGGTCGAGGGTGTCAAGCGTCCACCGATTTCGGTCATCGGCCGCTTTTTGCTGGTGGCGGCCCCCGCGCTGGTGCTGCCCTTTTTGATCCGCAGCGCGGTGGGTGGCGGCGTGGCCACGGCCACCGAGGTGTCCACCATCGCGGTGTTGTATGCGCTGGTGATTGGCCAGGTGATGTACGGCGGCATTGGCCTGCGCAAGTTCTACGACATGCTGGTTGAGACGGCCGCCTTGTCTGGTGCGATCTTGTTGATCTTGGGCGCGGCCTCGGCCATGGCCTGGACCATCACCCAAAGCGGCGTGGTGCAGCAATTGTCGAGTTTTCTGACCACTTTGCCGGGCGGCCCGATCGCTTTTCTGGCCGTCACCATCGTGGTGTTTCTGGTGCTGGGGTGCTTGCTGGAAGGTTTGCCTGCCGTGCTGTTGCTGGCCCCCATCATGTTCCCGATTGCCAAGAAGCTGGGCATCCACGACATCCATTACGCCATGGTGGTGGTGTGTGCCATGAACGTGGGCCTGATGATGCCGCCCATTGGGGTGGGCTTTTATGTGGCCTGCCGCATTGGTGACGCCAAGCCCGACGAGGTGATGGGCGCCATCTGGCCCTATTTGGTGGCTTTGCTGCTGGGCGTGGTGGTGGTGGCTGCTGTGCCCGCGATTTCCACCTTCGCCTTGTAGCGCCATGACCTTGGGGGATGCAAGCCGTTGGCAAGCCCTGACCGCCGAACCCGATGGCTTGAGCGAGTCGCCTTTCTGGCACCCGACTGAACAACGCCTGTACTGGGTGGACATTCCGGACCGTCGCATTGCACGCGTGGCGGTGCAGGGTCTACAGGCCCAGGGCCCAGTCGACTACTGGCCCCTGCCGCAAGAGCCCGGCTGCATCGCACCAGTGCAGGGCGGTGGCTTGGTCATGGCCCTGCGCGATGGCATTTACCTGGCGCGCGAATGGGGGGGTGACTTGCAGCTTTTGGCGGCTGCGCCTTACGACACCACGCGCCTGCGTTTCAACGACGGCAAGTGTGATGCGCAAGGGCGCTTTTGGGCGGGCAGCCTGTACGAGCCCAAAGACCAGGCGCTCGGCGTGCTTTACATGTTGGACGGCCAAGGCCTGCACGCCATGATGGACGGTGTGGTGACGGCCAACGGCCTGGCCTGGTCACCCGATGGCCGCACCACGTATTGGGCCGACACGGCCGCGCACCAGGTGCGCGCCTTTGACTTTGAGGCGACGACGGGCCAACTGTCAGCCCCTCGCGTGTTCCATCAAATGGCCCCCAAACCCGCAGGCTGGAGCTGGGGCGATCACAGCCCCTATGGCGGTCGCCCCGATGGCGCCACAGTGGACAGCGAAGGCTGTTACTGGTCTGCCCAATACGAAGGCCAGCGCCTGCTGCGCCTGTCGCCTGCAGGTGAGGTGCTGGCCGAAGTGAAAACCCCTGTGCCTTGCCCCACCATGCCCTGCTTTGGCGGGCCAGACCTGAAAACCCTGTTCATCACCACTTCGCGCCAGGGCCGCAGCCCGCAAGAGCTGGCGCAGTATCCCGATGCCGGGTGTCTGTTTGCGATGCGGGTGGCGGTGGCGGGCTTGCCGGTCAATGGGTTCGAGGCGTTTTGAAGCCCATGGAGGATGCCCCTGTTGAAACAGGTGCACCAGATATGATGGACGTTTGATGTGATAACATCAAACATCAAGACATCAGGAGCTGAGATGCGAACCACCCTGGACATTGCGGACTACGTGCTGTTTGCAGCCAAAGAAATTGCACAAAGAGAGAAAAAGTCGATTGGACAAGTCATGAGTGATTTGGCGCGAAAGGCATTTGCAGTGGGGGCCTATCAGCCGCAAACAGCTCAAGCCGTGCCCCAGGTGTCAGAACGCTTGGCCCAATACGGCATTCAGCCCTTGCCTTCACGGGGTGCGGTCATCAGCAATGAGCTGATCGAACGATTGCGCGATGCCGAGGGTGTTTGATGCGTGCGCTGTTCGATGTCAATGTGCTGATTGCCTTGCACGATCGCGATCATGTCCACCATGTCCGTGCCGCGCAATGGTTTGAAAACCACATTCAACATGGCTGGGCCACCTGTGCATTGACCCAAAATGGATGCCTTCGCATCATGGGTCAACCTGGTTACAGCAGCCCCCAACCCATCCCCATGCTGGTCAGCATGTTGCAAAACTCCACAAGAACGGCGCACCATGCTTTTTGGTCCGATGAGATCAGCCTCTTGGATCCGCAGCAGTTTCAACATGGGCACATTCACAGCGCGAGGCAGTTGACGGATTTGTACCTCTTGGCCTTGGCCGTCAAGAACCAAGGCAGATTGGTGACGCTGGATCAACGAATTCCGATCAGTGCAGTGCGCGGCGCAACCCCAGCGCACTTGGTGGTACTTTGATACGCCCAATTTCCCACAACCCGTTCGTTCAAAAAATTCACGCGCTTCCCTGAGGCCGGGGGTTACCATCTTGGCCCATGGAAGCTCAACTCAATTCCCTCATCGACGCCGTGCGCCAGGCGGGTGCGGACGGCCGCGTGCTGCGTTTGCGCGGCAGCGGCAGCAAAGACTTTTGGGGCCAGAGCCTCACGGGCGATGTGCTCGACACCCGGGGCTACCGGGGCATTGTGAGTTACGAACCCAGCGAGCTGGTGGTCACGGTGCGCTGCGGCACGCCCTTGGCCGAGCTGGAAGCGGCATTGGCCGAAAAGGGCCAGTGCCTCGCGTTTGAGCCGCCGCATTTTGGCCAAGGCTCGGAAAATGGTGCAACGGTGGGCGGCATGGTGGCCGCAGGGCTGAGCGGCCCGGCCCGCGCCACCGCTGGTGCTGTGCGCGACTACGTGCTGGGCGCGCGTTTCATCAACGGTCTGGGCGAGCACCTGACCTTTGGCGGTCAGGTCATGAAAAACGTGGCCGGCTACGACGTGAGCCGCCTGATGGCGGGCAGTTGGGGCACGCTGGGCCTGATCACCGAGGTCAGCCTGAAGGTCTTGCCCGTGGCCCCGGCCGAGGCCACCTTGATGATGGCGGGTCTGGCGCAAGGCCCGGCGCTCGATTTGCTGCACCGCTGGGGCGGTCAGCCCTTGCCCCTGAACGCCAGCGCCTGGGTGCGCGACCCCACGGCCCAACCCGTGGCCGACTATTTGTTTGTGCGTCTGCGGGGCGCGGTGGCGGCCGTGCAGTCGGCCACGGCCAAAATGAGTGCCGATGCCGTCGCCCTGGGTGCGCAGGTGCAGGCCATGGACAACGCCGAAGCCGCGCAGGACTGGCGCGCCAGTGGTGAGCAGACCCTGCCGTTTTTTGACCCACCCAGCCCCGATGCCTGCCTGTGGCGCTTGTCGGTGCCGCAAACGGCGCCTTTGCTGGATTTGCCTTATGCCCAGTACATCGAATGGCAAGGTGCACAGCGCTGGCTGTGGGCACCCGCCTCGGCGGCGGTGGCTTTGCGTGAACTGGCGCAATCGGTCGGTGGCCACGCCACCTTGTTCCGCGCCAGCGTCGCCCACGCCGAAGTGGACAAGGTCGCCGGGGTGAACACCCCGCTGGACGCCGTGCAAGCGCGGATTCAACAGCAGTTGCAAAAGCAGTTCGATCCGAAAGGCGTGTTCGCCACCGGTCGCTTGCACCCCCTCTGAGGCGAATCGCCATGCAAACCCATCTCGCCCCCGAATACCAAAACACCCCCGAAGGCCTGGAGGCCGAAGCCATTTTGCGCAAGTGCGTGCACTGCGGTTTTTGCACCGCCACCTGCCCCACCTACCAGTTGCTGGGTGACGAGCTCGACGGCCCGCGTGGCCGCATCTACCTGATGAAGCAGGTGCTGGAGGGCGAAACGCCCACCCGCAAAACCCAGATGCACCTGGACCGGTGCCTGACTTGCCGCAACTGCGAAAGCACATGTCCAAGCGGCGTGCAATACGGCCACTTGGTGGACATCGGCCGCAAGCTGGTGGACGCCAAAGTCGAGCGCCCCGCCAGCGAAAAGCTGGTGCGCTGGGCGCTGAAAGAAGGCCTGCCTTCACCCCTGTTTGCCCCAGCCATGAAGATGGGCCAGATGGTGCGCGGCCTGCTGCCTGAGAGTCTGAAAGCCAAAGTGCCTGCGCCGCAAGACGCCGGTGCCTGGCCCACCCGCCAGCACGCCCGCAAGGTGCTGATGCTGGCCGGTTGTGTGCAGCCGAGCATGAGCCCCAACATCAACAGCGCCACCGCCCGCGTGCTGGACGCTGCCGGTGTTCAGGCGGTGACCGCGCCCAAGGCCGGTTGCTGCGGGGCGCTCAAGTTCCATCTGAACGACCACGACGGCGGCAAAGACCACATGCGCGCCAACATCGACGCCTGGTGGCCACTGGTGGAGAGCGGCGAGGTCGAAGCCATCGTGATGAACGCCTCGGGCTGCGGCGTCATGGTCAAGGACTACGGCCATGTACTCAAAGACGACCCGGTGTACGCCGACAAAGCCGCCCGCATCGGCGCCCTGACCCGCGATCTGAGCGAGCTGCTGCCCGAGCTGGTGCCGCTGCTCAAACCCAAGCTGAAGCCCGAAGCGCTGCAAGCCGCAGGCCTGCAGGCCTACCACCCGCCCTGCACGCTGCAACACGGCCAACAACTCAAAGGCGGCGTGGAAAAGCATCTGGGCGATCTGGGTTTCCAGATCAAGGTCACGGCCAACGAGTCGCACCTGTGCTGCGGCTCGGCAGGCACCTACAGCGTGCTCAACCCCGAGCTGTCCAAGCAGCTGCGCGACCGCAAGCTGGGCCACCTGAATGCGCTGGAGCCGCAAGGCGTGCTGAGCGCCAACATCGGCTGCATCACCCACCTGCAAAGCGGCAGCGGCCTGCCCGTGCGGCACTGGGTGGAATTGTTGGACGAGGCGATCAGCGGCTGAGCATCAAAGAACACAAAGAAGCACAAAATTTAATTTCTGTTAAAGTTTGTGTTATGCCAAAGCCCTCTCTTGCTGCCGACCACCTGCCCGCTTCAGCCGCCAAAGCGCTGCGGGATTTGGGCGAAAACTTGGCGCTGGCCCGTCAGCGCCGCAAGGAAAGCCTGCGCGTTTGGGCCAGCCGCATGGCCGTGTCGGTGCCCACGCTCATCCGCATGGAAAAGGGCGATCCTTCGGTGGGTATGGGTGTCTATGCCACTGCGCTATGGCTCATGGGGCGTCATGCTGCATTGCCCGAAGTGGCGGCACCTGCACAAGACCTGAATGCGCTGGAGCAAGACATTGAAGCCGTGCGCCAGCGTGCGCGGCGTCTGTCGCGAAAGTCAGTGGACGTGACTTGAGTTAAGGGGGCGACACTTTGATTAGCTGTTCATGGATGGCGTGTTGATCGACACCCACCGCTGCCACACCCTTCTGAAATCTCGCGCCGAGCCAAAGCCGCAGGCCTCGGCCAATTGTTCCTGGGTCAGCGCCGGTTGTTGTGTCAGCAGTTCGCGTGCCCGCGTCATACGCAGTAGCTGTTGGTAGTCCACTACGCTGATGCCGGTGTGCAGCATGAACAAGCGCGACAGATGCCGTGGGCTCACGCAGGCCATATCTGCCAGCTCGGGCAGCGTCCAGCGGTGGGCGGGGTCTTGGCTCAGGCTTTGCGCGATGGCATCTTGCGCCCTGTGTACCGCCGGGTGCATGTGATTGCGGTGCGCCAGCCAGGGCGACAGCTGCGGGTCATTCGGGCCACGGCGGGTGTACATGACCAAGCGTCGCGCCACTTGCGCCGCCAACGCGGCACCGGCCACTTGTTCAACGATATAAAGCGCCAGATCGATGCCGGTGGTGATGCCTGCGCTGGTCAGCACTCGCCCGGCGTCCACAAAAATCCGGTCGGCTTGCACTTGTGCCGTGGGGGCCAAGGCTTGCAAATCATCAAGGAGCGTGTGGTGTGTGGTGCAGCGCAGGCCGTTGAGTTGGCCCGCCATAGCCAGCAGCAACGCGCCCGAGCAGATGCTGCCCAATCGCGTGTCCGGCCGCATGGCGGTTTGCAGCCAGCGCACCACTTGCTGGGCTGCGGGCGTTGCATAGTCTTCGCGCTCGTGGCTGTTGCCGGTGATCAGCACCAGGCTGTTGGGCGGCAGCGGCTGGGGCAAGGGGTCAAGCCCGGTCAGCTGAGTGCCCAGCGAAGTGTTCACGTCAGGGCGTGGCCCACAGGTGTGCAGCACCAGCGATGCACCCAGGTCGTGCGCCATGCGCAGCGCTTCGGCAGGGCCCGCGTAGTCGAGCAACAACACGCCGGGGGTGACAACGAGGTAAATGGTGAGCGGGGTGGTCATTGCCTTGATCAAGCCAGTGTTGGACAGCCTTGTGGTTTGACCACCCGTTCTGTGGATGCGGGGTTGTTCAACAGTTTGGCTGCAGGCCGCACCGGGCGGCGCACCAGCTCGCCACCGCAATTGGGGCAGATGCCTTGCAAGCGCGAGTCGGCGCAATCGGCGCAAAAGGTGCATTCAAACGAACAGATCGGCGCTTCCAGCGCCTGAGGCGGCAGG
>JACCDJ011662547.1_pt1 | contig 14964 bp, 15 predicted proteins | sample 7444481 | NCBI WGS metagenome assembly JACCDJ01 (sample SAMN15323435, study PRJNA562643) | freshwater metagenome | isolation source: river surface water | place: USA:Blue River Watershed | collected 2017-08-15 | reverse complement strand
GCTAGAAGGCTAGGGAAGGCAAGGAGATAGAAATGACCGATAAAGTGCCAACATCTTCATTGGCTAATGTGGCAGCTTTAAACGCCAATCGAGCTCCCGGCAAGAGCGCCCTGGGCACAGGTCTTGAGGCGCGCAAAGTTCATGCCTGGTTTGGAAAGAATCACGTCCTCTCTGATATCTCACTCGACTTTGCCGCCGGCACTGTTACTGCATTGATTGGTCCATCCGGCTGTGGCAAGTCCACCTTCATACGCACGTTAAATCGCATGCATGAATTTATCCCGACCGCGGCAATGGCGGGTGAAGTTCTTTTAGATGGGAAAGACATTTATGCCTCTGGAATTGATGTAACAAAGATTCGCTTGAAAATAGGAATGGTCTTCCAGAAACCAAATCCGTTTCCATCAATGACAATTGGTGAAAATGTACTTTCGGGACTTCGACTAGCTCAACTAAAACGGAGTGATAAAGAACAATTGATGGAGGAGTGCCTCGTACGTGCAGGACTTTGGAACGAAGTTAAGGATCGCCTAGATGCGCATGGAGGTTCTTTATCGGGTGGCCAGCAACAGCGTCTCTGTATCGCCCGATCGCTTGCAGTAAATCCACAAGTCTTGTTGATGGATGAACCATGCTCAGCCCTTGATCCCGGTTCAACACTTCGCATCGAAGAGACGATTCGTGAACTCTCCGAGACCATGACCATAATCATCGTGACCCACAATATGCAGCAAGCAGCCCGCATCTCGGACTACACGGCTTTCTTCCTTGCTGATGGACATCCTGGAGTAATGGTTGAAACGGGACCCACGAGTGAAATATTTTCAAATCCAAAAGATAAGCGGACTGAAAACTATGTGACTGGCCGATTCGGTTAGTCAATTGTTCACTTTAAGTTCAAGTTTCATTCAGTTGTAAAGCAGGCGGAGTTACCAAGTGCTCAATAGGTTTTCCTCAAGTTCAATCTAGAAAAGGAGACCGACTTGGTCCGCAAGACACTCTCGAAAGTCGCAGTAATTGCTGCGGCGTTATCACTAATCGCTGCTCCGGCACATGCCGTTAATTTGGTAGGCGGTGGCGCGACATTTGCTAATCCAATTCTTGATGCATGCAAAGCAGAATATGCTCGTTTTTCTGGTGATAGTTACGTTTATAACTCCCTTGGTTCTGGCGCAGGTAGATCAGGAATCGATAAAGGTGATTTCGATTTTGGTTGGTCAGATACTCCCCACTTAGGTTCAACAGCTCCTGCAGGAATGATTCATCTTCCAGTCGTGGCAGCTCCTGTTGCAATTCTTTATAACGTTCCTGGAATTAGAGGCCAACTACATCTCTCGCCAACAACTTTGGCAAAGATATTCGCTCGTGAAATTACGAGATGGGACGATCCAGCGATCAAAGCTGACAACAGTCGTGCAGTAAAGACGCCGGTATTTGAAACAGAGCGAGTAAAGACAACAGTCGGTGGCAAGTCAACTTTTACTAATGTCGTTAAGAAAGATGCCAAGGGAAATCCGATTGTAAAGCGTTACTCCCAACAGCGTCTCAACGTGCGACTTCCAAAGCAGGACATTGTTGTTATCTATCGCGCAGATTCTTCCGGAACGAGTGGAATTCTCACTAACTTCCTCCGCGCTGCGGTTCCAAATGTATGGACCAAGAACGGCAACAATGCTTTTGATGCATCATTCCCTGGACAGATTAATGCTCCAGCAAATATCGGAAAGATTCAGAGCGCACGAGGTTCAGAGTTGGTAGCCCAGCTAGCTGCAAAAACACCTGGTGCAATCACATATGCAGAGAAGGACTACGCATCGAAGAACAAGCTCAGCTTTGCGAAGTTATATAACAATGCGGATGTAGCAGTTGACCCAGGCGCGGCTGGTACCTCAGCATTCCTTGGTTCTGCCACATTCAATGAGAACAACGGAACTATCGTCTTGGATTACAAGACAACTAATCCAGCCGCATATTTACTTGGGTCAACTTCATATGCGTTAGTTCTAACAAACTACAAGGATAAAGAGAAAGCCGCAGCCGTAAAGAAGCTAATGACCTTCATCCTTGATGAGTGCGCCAAGCGATTCCCTGAGACGGAATTTGCTGTTATTGATGGGCCACTCTATGACTTCAATAAGAAGTTGATCGGAAGAATCGGCTAGTCAATTTCGAGGGGTTGATTAGCTAACTCAATAAGAAGTAGATCCGGAGTTCATAAGGGCTCCGGATTTCTTCTTTTCCCTAATTTGTAAAAAAGCGCGCCCGGCAGGAATCGAACCTGCGACAACCCGCTTAGAAGGCGGGTGCTCTATCCGACTGAGCTACGGGCGCAATTGGATGTCAAAGTCTATCGAGCACTGACGCGATAGGGTTTCGCCTCGTGGCAGAGTTCATTTATACGATGAAAAAAGTGCGCAAAGCGCACGGCGATAAAGTCATTCTCGATGATGTAACCCTCATGTTCCTTCCCGGCGCCAAGATTGGTGTAGTCGGTCCAAATGGAGCTGGTAAATCAACAGTCCTACAGATGATGGCGGGCTTGCAACAACCATCAAATGGCGAGGCTTACTTAACACCGGGATACACCGTTGGAATTCTTTTGCAGGAACCACCACTAAATGAATCAAAGAATGTGCTTGAGAATGTGCAAGAGGGCGTTGCTGAAACTATGGCGTTACTCGCACGCTTTAACCAAGTCTCCGAAGAGATGGCAAGCCCCGATGCAGATTACGACAAGTTGTTAGCGGAGATGGGAAGTTTGCAAGAAAAACTAGATCACTTAAATGCTTGGGATTTAGATTCGCAATTAGAGCAAGCGATGGATGCGCTTCGCTGTCCGCCCCCAGATGCAGATGTAAAAGTTTTATCCGGAGGGGAGCGTCGCCGAGTAGCGCTCTGCAAGTTGTTACTACAAAAGCCAGATTTATTGCTATTAGATGAACCAACGAACCACTTAGATGCCGAATCAGTTCTCTGGTTGGAACAATTCCTTTCGAAATATGAAGGAACTGTTGTTGCGATTACTCACGATCGCTACTTCTTGGACAATGTCGCAGAATGGATCCTCGAGCTAGATCGTGGTCGCGCATATCCCTATGAAGGTAACTACTCGACTTATTTGGAGACCAAAGCTGCTCGGTTGAAAGTCGAGGGCCAGAAAGATGCCAAGCGAGCTAAGCGCCTCGCCGAAGAGCTCGATTGGGTTCGCCAGAACGCGAAAGGTCGCCAAGCTAAATCTAAAGCGCGTCTTGCTAGATATGAAGAGATGGCAGCCGAGGCAGAGAAGGCTCGCAAACTTGATTTCGAGGAGATTCAAATACCTATGGGTCCACGCCTAGGAAACATAGTTGTAGATGTTGAAGGTTTGAGTAAGGGTTTTGGCGATCGGTTATTGATAGACAATCTCTCATTCTCACTTCCGCGTAACGGAATTGTGGGCGTTATTGGACCGAACGGTGCTGGAAAGACAACTTTATTTAAGATGATTCTTGGCCTTGAGAAGCCCGATTCAGGAAACATCAAAGTGGGCGAAACTGTAAAGATTTCTTATGTAGACCAATCTCGCTCTGGAATTGATCCAAAGAAATCACTCTGGGAAGTTGTCTCAGATGGTTTGGACTTTATGAAAGTTGGACAAGTAGAGATGCCCAGCCGTGCCTATGTTTCGGCCTTCGGATTTAAGGGGCCGGATCAACAGAAACCTGCTGGAGTTTTATCTGGTGGTGAACGGAATCGATTAAATCTTGCGATGACCTTAAAGATGGGCGGGAATCTCCTTTTGCTTGATGAGCCAACCAACGATTTAGACGTTGAAACATTGGGCTCGCTTGAGAACGCGCTTCTAGATTTTCCAGGTTGCGCAGTAGTTATCTCACACGATCGGTGGTTCCTCGATCGAATCGCAACTCATATTTTGGCTTACGAGGGCGACTCACAATGGTTCTGGTTTGAAGGAAACTTTGAGTCGTATGAGAAAAATAAGGTCGATCGCCTTGGTCCGGAAGCAGCCCGTCCGCATCGTGTCACTTATAGAAAGTTAACTCGATGAAGTACTCACATAAAGCATTTGTTAGGTGGGATGACCTAGATGCGATGGGACATGTAAATAACGCGAAGTATTTAACTTTGGCGCAAGAAGCTAGGTTCGAGTGGTCACATATGCAACATCATGTAAAGGGTGAAAAACCAGGTATTCGTGATCGCGAGATGGTGGTTGCGCGGGCCGAAGTAGATTTCTTGAAGGGAATAACCTCAGGAGGCATCTTTGTCGATGTTGTTTTATGGGTAGAGAAGATCGGCAATTCCTCATTTCATATGGTCTATGAAATTAGCAATGCGGGCGAACTATGTGCTCGAGTTCGAACCGTTCAAGTAGGAGTAGATCACACCGCCGCAAAGTCGCGGCCCCTTAGTGATGAGGAGCGCGAGTTCCTCAAGCAATATCTAATCCAGGAGAGTTAAGTGATTAAGGAAAATCCAAGAAGCGCTCGTCCATGGTGGCGTGATGCTGTTACCTACCAGATTTACATTCGCTCCTTCGCAGATAGCAACGGCGACGGCAAAGGCGATGTAGAAGGGATCCGTTCGAGACTTCCATATTTGAAGAAACTTGGGATTGATGCAATCTGGATTACGCCTTGGTATCCCTCACCGCAAAAAGATCATGGCTATGACGTTTCCGACTTCATGAATATTGAACCTGATTATGGAAATTTGAGAGATGCTGAGTTGCTAATTAAGGAAGCCCACGCGATGGGTATCCGCGTCATCATTGATCTTGTACCAAATCACTCCTCTGATCAGCATGAGTGGTTTCAAGCCGCGTTAAAAGCTAAACCAGGTTCAATGGAGCGCAACCGTTATATCTTCCGTGATGGCAAAGGCGCGAATGGGGAATTACCTCCCAACAATTGGCAAGCAGTATTTGGCGGCCCAGCTTGGCAACGCATCACCGAAGCAGATGGAAAACCCGGCCAATGGTATTTACATCTCTTCGCAGTCGAGCAACCAGATTTCAATTGGGAGAACGATGAGGTCCATCAATATTTCGAGCGCACACTTCGCTTCTGGTTGGACCGAGGAGTCGATGGTTTTCGAATAGATGTCGCGCACGGAATGGTTAAAGCAGAGGGACTCCCGGATGTGCTCGATAAAGATAACCCGACCCCGGAGATGTTGGCTGCACAGCGGATGCCGTTCTGGGATCAAGATGGAGTGCATGAGATTTATCGCAAATGGCGCAAAATCTTTGATTCATATGAGGGCGACCGGATGGCCGTTGCTGAGGCATGGGTTTCGCCTGCCTCGCGCATCGCACTTTATTTAAGGAAAGACGAGTTAGCTAACTCATTTAACTTTGATTTTCTTACCTCAAAATGGACGCTTGAAGATCTTAAGAAAAACATAGATCTATCTTTGAAGGCGATTCAAGAAGTTGGCGCCCCCGCATCATGGGTATTTAACAATCACGATGTGGTTCGCTCCGTTGATCGCTTCGCTCTTGGATTACAACCGGGAACTGGCGAAACAACGCTAGATCGCCATGGTGATGTGAATAAATTAGATCTCGAATTAGGCAAACGCAGAGCAAGAGCTGGTGCGCTCTTGATGTTGGCGCTTCCAGGAGGCGCTTACATTTATCAGGGTGAAGAACTTGCCCTCCCTGAAGTAAGAGATATTCCAGAACATCGCTTGGAAGATCCAAGATGGAATATGTCGAGCAAAACAGATAAAGGTAGAGATGGTTGTCGAGTTCCTCTTCCTTGGAAGAATTCTTCGGATTCAGCTTATGGATTTTCGGGCACAGCGAAAGTAACTCCTGATGAGGCGTGGCTACCACAACCTAATTGGTGGGGAAGTTACTCAGTTGAATCACAAGAAAAAGATCCAGCATCGACTTTGAATATGTATCGCCTTGCACTGGAAATAAGACATAAAGAGAGTGGACTAGGCGATGGCGATATGGAGTGGTTTGACTTCGCTCCCAATGTCCTTGCATTTAATAGGCCGGGTGGATTTACCTGTTTGGTGAATTTTGGTGGCGAAATAAAACTTCCCGAGGGTGAGTTGCTTGTTGCTAGCGCTCCCATCAGGGATTTCATTTTGCCCCCAGATACCGCAGTCTGGATGCGCAGAAAGTGATTAAAGAGCAGACTAGAACTGTAAGAGTTCTTGCATCTGCGCAGGTGCTAAATGGTTTGGGAGTAGCTGGAACAGTTGCGGCAGGATCGCTATTAGTTGCGTCAATTACTGATTCTGAGACCCTTGCTGGATTAGCCCAGACTTCATCAGTTCTCGGTGCAGCCGCATTGGCACTACCACTTGCAAGGTTAACTTCAAGAGGAGGGCGAAGACTTGCGCTCTCGGTAGGTTACATAGCAGGCGTTGTTGGCTCTCTCTTTGCCATTCTTGGTGGGGTAAATGAGAACTTGATTCTCATGTTGTTAGGAACTTTTTTCGTTGGCGCAGCATCGGCTGCTGGATACCAAGCGCGTTTTGCCGCGATTGACCTTGCAACAAATGAGACTCGAGCAAAGCAACTTTCATTTGTTGTTTGGGGCGTAACAATTGGAGCAGTCGCCGGACCAAATCTGATGGAACCTTCGGGAAACTTTGCTGAGGGCATAGGGCTACCGCGCCTGGTTGGACCATATCTAATCTCTGCTGTAACTCTCTTTCTTGCAACGCTCGTAATCCAACTCTTCTTACGACCGGATCCATATCAATTAGCGGCAAAGCTGAATACCTCAAGAGTCGAAGTGAAGCGCTCGACAAAAGTTGCCCTTGCCCACATAAAAGGAAATCAACCCGCGCTCTTTGCAATTCTTTCAATCGCAATTGGCCATATCGCAATGGTCTCAGTGATGGTTATGACTCCCGTTCATATGGCACACGTTGACGTGACGCTCACAATCATCGGAATCGTCATAAGTATTCATGTACTTGGGATGTATGCCTTCTCACCCATAGTGGGATCCCTTAGCGATCGCCTCGGTCGCGTAACAACTATAAAAATCGGAGCGTTGATTCTTCTGCTCTCAACCCTGATCTCAGGATTTGCGGCTGCCGATGATGCGGTAACCCTAGGGATTGGACTCTTTTTGCTTGGACTTGGTTGGTCATGCACGCTGATTGCAGGTTCGGCTTTCTTAACTGAATCTGTCGATCCTGAAATTAAAACTTCGGCACAAGGAGCAAGTGACTTGGTAATGAACCTCTCAGGAGCCGGCGGGGGAGCGCTCGCAGGAGTGATTATCGGAACGCTCTCTTATGGCTGGCTCTGTTTCTTTGCAGCAATTCCAGTTATGGCACTAGCTCTATGGTCATTTAAATTAAAAGAGAAATGAGCCTTTACGAGGAGATGGGTGGTCGAGCCACCTTTGAGAAATTAGTCTCGCACTTCTACGCCCTTGTTGCAGTAGATCCAATCCTTCGCCCGATGTATCCCGATGAAGACTTTAAAGGAGCAGCAGAGCGATTGTTGATGTTTTTAGAACAGTATTGGGGCGGTCCAACCACATATAGCGAGCAACGTGGACACCCAAGATTGCGGATGCGCCATGCGCAGTTTCATATCGGTGAGAACGAGCGCGATGTGTGGCTTAAACATATGCAATCTGCAGTTAATGAGTTAGAGATGCGTGAGGATCTACGAGAAGAGTTATGGAACTATCTCGTGGCTGCCGCGCACTCGATGGTTAATCAGCCGCGGACTTTTTGAGACTTATTTCCAACTTTTAGAATCTCACCATTTCTTAAGTACCAGAGAGTTCCTTTTTTATCGCGGATAGTTGTGATGCGAAGACCAACAGTTTCTACGGTTCCGTTAACCTCCAGAACTTCAACTTCATCACCGACACCATATTGATCTTCAATCAACATGATGATTCCAGAGAAAACATCGCGCACAATTGTTTGTGCTCCAAGTCCGACTGCAAAACCAACAACGCCAGCGGATGCAACAAGTGGGCCAAGATCAACTCCAAGTTCGCCAAGAATCATGGCGCCTGCAATAAGACCAATCAAAGCTTTAGAAGAACTATTCATCACTGATGCAGCCGTGCGAGCCCGTTCGCGCTGTCTTGTTGCCTGTGATCTTTCGCCCGGGATGAAATCGGCCTCAGCAACTTTTGAGAGCGCCTTCTTTATGGCTCGGATGGCTACTCTTTGGAGGATTAGCGCGACAAGCAGTATGACCAAAATCCGTACCGGGGCTCCAAGGAACCATTCGGCGGCCTCTTGGGCGCTTAAATCGAGCTTCATTTGAGCCGGACTTTATAAGAATTTAACCCTAATTCCGCCCAATTCTGACTCTCTTGAGGCAGGATTTCCCCCACGGCGCGAGCCACGCGTTGGAAAAAGGGGTTTAGAAAAGTGTCGGTAACGACGAGAAGGACTTTAGTTCTAAACGCCACCTACGAGCCACTAGGTGTCGTTTCCGATAGACGCGCGCTCATTTTAGTTTTGAACAATCGGGCAACAATGGTTGAAGAATCCGATATTGAACTTCGTTATTCATCTGGATCATTTGTGCTTCCCGCTGTCATTAGATTACATAAATTTGTGAAAATTCCTTATCGCCATACTGTTCCACTTTCACGGCGTGCAATCTTTGCCCGTGATGGCGGACGTTGTGTTTATTGCGCAGCGACAGCAACATCTATTGATCATGTTCTTCCGCGAAGCCGCGGTGGCGATCATTCATGGGATAACGTTGTGAGCGCATGTCATAAATGCAATCACTTGAAGGCAGATCGAACCTTGAAGGAACTAGGTTGGAGATTACGTTCTATTCCGCGCGAACCCGTCGGAGCAGCTTGGCGAATTCTTGGTACGGGAAGAGCTGAGAAGCGTTGGGTCCCATATCTCGAACCATTTGGCGTCGTAGCCGCTACTGCTTAAACTTCGACCATGATTCTTGCACTTAATGAAGATGGCTCGATGCCGGGTGAACCACTTCCATTTATCGAAGCTATTACCTGGTTCTTCATCGCCCCAGTAGGAATCTTCCTCGCAGTTTGGCTTTTAGTAGTTGCAGCCGAAAATGTTAAGTCCAAGAAGCAACGCGTTAAGCAAGATGTTCTTACTCGGATTAACGAGTAATTTAACGATCTACTGCTTGAACCCGAAGCGCTCGCTCTAACGAGTCCTTAGCCTCTAACACGTGCCTGCGCAAAGTTGGATGGGCATCTTTACCAGTTGAATTGAGCCAATTATTGGTCTTCGCAAGCGTCTCATTTGAAACAACATAGCTCGGATATAGAAGATCGATAATTGTTGATGAGTCTTCGTAAGAGCGTTGGTTATATATATCAAGTATCAAAGCGAAATATCGATCGATAAATTTTGCATGCATCTCACGATGAAGCGGTCGGGCAAAACCTTGGATGTTGGCCAACCTCGACCAGTTACTGATTTCAAAGTTCTCGGTCGCCCGCTTAAAAGCAGCTTCTTTAGCATCCATGGAAGGGATTGCGGCCAAACAGCGTTCATGTGCCAACTTTCCAGTCAACGTGTTATCTCGCTCTAACTCGGCATCTATCTCTGCTTTACCAGCAAGTCCTCTTTCCACAAGGGAAATCAATAAGTGCCAGCGCAGATCTGTATCAATAACAAGGCCCGCTAACTTGCCATCTAACAAGTCTTTGATTTTCGCTCCTTGGGTTGCGGTATGTGCAAGCGATGCAAAGACACGAGCGAATTGAAGTTGTAGGTCACTACCTGGTTTTGCCGAATCGAGGAGTGCAGAAATCATGCTGGCAACTTTCTCTCGAAGCGCATCGCGATTCTTGCTTGCTGCATAAACTTCAATCGCGGATGAGAGTTGGTTACCCAAGGCAGTCACGGTTGTGATGTCAGTTTCTCCCGGCAACCCGGCTGTTGCGATATCGATGAAGTCAGATGCCGATATCTCGGCATCTCGAAGCATGTCCCATGATGCAGACCAGCAGAGTGCGCGGGAGAGGCTATCGTTTAATTTTCCAAGATGTGATTTGAGTGTTTCGATGGAGCGCTCATCAAATCGAATCTTTCCGTAAGAAAGATCTCGGTCGTTAATTAGTAGCAAGTCAGCAATCTTTTCTCCGGAAAGTTCTTTCACCTGCGTGAGTTCACCGGATACATCTAGTTCAACTGACTTTCTCCGTTCCAGAACATTTCCTTTAAGGTCATAGAGCCCAACAGCTAATCGATGTGGACGCTTCTCCGTTGAGCCGGCTGGGATTAATGGCGGTTCTTGCTTTATGGCAATCGATTCGTATGAGTCGCCTGATAATTTGATGATTGGACGAAGTGTGTTTACGCCTGCAGTTTGTAGCCAAGTTGAAACCCAGCTATCTAAGTTCCGGCCACTCTTTGCTTCCAACTCACTTAGCAAATCACGGAGAGTGGTGTTCTTGTATGCATGTTTGGAGAAATAGACCTGGAGACCGGCGATGAAGTTTTCCCGGCCGACGTGGGCAACTAGTTGATGTAGAACTGAGGCGCCTTTTGCGTAAGTGATTCCATCGAAATTGGCCTTAACAGTCTCGATATCGACCATATCGGCGGCGATTGGATGGGTAGAACTCAGTTGATCTTGGCGGTAGGCCCAATTCTTTCGCTCCGCATTAAAACCAGCCCAAGAATTTGTGAAGCGAGTTGCTTCAACAAGTGCCAAATACGAGGACCATTCAGCAAACGATTCATTTAACCAAAGGTCATCCCACCACTTCATTGTCACAAGATTTCCAAACCACATATGGGCCATCTCATGCAGGATTGTGTTGGCGCGAGCGTTATACATCCGCTCCGTTACTTTAGATCTAAAGACCAAGAGCTCTTCACGGAAAGTCACACATCCCGCGTTCTCCATCGCACCCCAGTTAAAGTCAACAACAGCGATTTGATCGTACTTATCAAAGGCATAAGCAAGACCGAATACTCTCTCGAAGTACTCAAAACCTTGTTTCGTTATTAAGAAAATCTCTTCTGGATCCAAGTGCTGGAATAGCGATTTACGACAATAGATTCCCATTGGAATCTTCTTTTTACCGTTGTATTCATCATGAACATGCGCGTATGGACCGGCGACGACTGCGGTTATGTAAGTCGACATGATTGGAGTTCTTGTGAACTCCCAATGCTTCTTTGAATCCACAACTTTTTCGCTCTTCACTGGATTATTTGAAATGACTTCCCAATGCGATGGCGCGATTACTTTAAAGTCGAAAGTTGCCTTTAGATCTGGTTGATCGAAGCACGGATACATGTTTCTTATAAAGGCAGTTTCACCTTGGGAATATAGATAAACCTCGTTATCTACAGGGTCGACCGAACGCTGGAGACCTTCACCGGTCTTGGAATAAACCGCATCAATTTCAATAATCAATTCATTCTCACTCTGCAGGTTCGAAAGCAGAAGTGATTGGCCGGTGAATTGAGAAGCATCAATCGCAACACCATTTAAAGTCGCAGAAATCAATTTCTTGCCGACTGCGTCGATAAAGGTGGAATACCCCGGCTTGTTACACGAGAAAGTTACTTTGCTCTTGGCGTAAAAAGTCTCCTCGCCACGAGTCACATCTAGTGTGACTTCGTAGTTGTGGACCTTGAGATGTGCGGAGCGTTCGGCGGCTTCTGCGCGCGAGAGATTATTTCCAGGCATGCGCATATCCAAGCAGAACTGGCACTCTTTGCCACTATGGAGCAGGTCACTTCTAAGAAGTTCAGATTGCGAAGTTTTCGTCTCCGGGGCGATCGAATGACTAAGGCGCAGGCCGATGCTCTCTTAAATCATTGGAATAAATTCGAGATTCCGCTACAGGGAATTATCGATCCCCAATCCCTTTTCTACGCAATTAACCCGAAGAAAGTCATATTCGAAATTGGCAGTGGCATGGGGGAAGCAACTGCAAAAATCGCCGCAGCTAATCCGGAAAATGGTTATGTGGCGATAGAAGTTCACAAACCAGGAATTGGGGCTCTAATAATTCATGCCGAAAATCTTGGGATTAGAAACTTAAAAATAATTAATGAAGATGTTATTGATGTTTTAAACGAGCATATCGCAGACTCATCTGTGGATGGCTTTCATATCTTCTTCCCGGATCCTTGGCCAAAGCGAAGTCAACAGAAACGAAGACTTTTGCAACCCGCGTTCTTGGAGCTCTTAGCGAGAAAAATGAAGAGTGGAGCGGAAATATGTATAGCAACGGATTGGCTTCCTTATGCTCAAGAAATTGAGAAGAATTTCAAAGCAAACCTAGATTTTCAAGGCGGGATAATTCCACGACCAGATTGGCGACCAATAACTAAGTTTGAAGGGAAAGGAATTTCAAAATCACATGAAGTTACAGACTTTTGTTACAAGCGAATTTAGATTTTGCCGCCATCTTCATATCTAGAAATCAATCCAATTCGTCGCACATGCCTCTCATCGCCGCTAAAGGGTGTAGCAAGAAAGATATCAACTAACTCCAGGCAGAACGCTTCATCATGCATTCGACCGCCAAGTGAAATTACGTTCGCGTCATTATGTTCCCGCGCTAACTTCGCAATCTCTTTACTCCAAACAAGCGCTGCACGAACCCCTTTGACCTTGTTTGCGGCTATTTGTTCGCCATTTCCCGATCCACCCAACACAATTCCAAAGGATCCAGGCTCTTTTGCAACGGCCTCAGCCGTGGGGATACAGAAGACGGGATAGTCATCAAGTGGGTCAAAAGAGTGGGGACCATGATCAACAACTTCGTGGCCCTTGGATTGCAAGTGCTTGACGATCTTGTTCTTGAATTCAAGACCTGCGTGATCACTTCCGATATGCACCTTCACCTGCCAACCCTCTCAAAAAAGTCGGTATAAATGAAAGAACCACCGGCTTTTCGACCGGTGGTTCCGTCTAGGAGAAGGTAACTAATTTAGAAAGGTAATTGAAGAATGGATTAAGCCCTCGGTCCGTGACCGTGGCCTTTACCACCCATCATTCCTTTGTGATGGCCAAATCCTTTACCGGGACCCTTAAGGCGCTCTACGCCAGCAGTCACTCGATCTTTCAAGTTTGCCTTCAATTTTGTTGCTTGATCTGCAGTCATCTTGCCTGCGGTGACCGCTTCATCAATCTGCTTGGTATGGAATGCAACTAGAGCTGCGATTAACGCATCTTTCTTTGCACCTGCGATAGTGGCAAGAGTCTCGCCTGCTTTCATGCGAGCAGTGAGATCAGCTTCGGTAATTCCCAAAGTATCTGTGATTACTTTGATATGAGCTGCACGCATTGCATCATGTGCCGCTTTACCTGCTGCGCGGAGATCTTCCATCGCTTTGGTAACTGCATCGACTTGCGCTTGTGTCAAAGTTCCCTTTGTCACTAAGCCTCCGAGAATCTTTGTTAATCCAGCGCCGCGATCACCTTTACGATCATGTGCAACTGCACCGGTAACAGATCCCAGAGTAAGTGCCGCACCAGCAATAACTGATGCTGCCATTAGCTTTGATTTCTTCATTTACTAGATGCTCCCATCTTTCTGGTTCCTACTTCGAACAATTCTATGTCCGAAGTCCGCATAGAACTCCTTTGTCCTGAGTACCTTGGTCGATATTCATGTGAGACACATGTGAATTCTCCCCAATACTGGAAGGTTATACGCGCACAAACTGAGAATTCCTAGGGAGAAACCACTCTGTATTCCACCCAATTCGGACACCACACTCAGATACCGAACCTCCGCCTCGGGGGACCCAAGCCCCTCGAGGAGGGGTGACATGCAGGCACGAAATAAGACAAGTCTTTTGCTCTCTCTAGTTTTCTTTATAAGCACATTGCAATTCTCGCCAAGCGTGGCAGCAGGACGCACTAATCAGTCCATTCCAAACACCGTGCTTAGTGGGAAAGGAGCTCCTTCTTCCAAAATCGGAATTAATGGAGACTTTTACATCGACACTTTAAATCTCAACATGCACGGACCCAAAACAAAAAATCGTTGGCCTGCACCTTTTAGTTTGCGTGGTCCAGCAGGAAGTGACGGAAAAGAAGGAGAAAAAGGCTCCAGCACTATTGGCGCAGAAGGTTCCAAGGGCGCAAAAGGTGAAGATGGTGAAAAAGGTGAAAAGGGAGATAAGGGTGACAAAGGAGATCAAGGAGAGAAAGGTGAAAGAGGAGAAGTCGGTGCGAGAGGTGCGACGGGACTTACTGGAGCAACCGGCGCTACAGGCGCAACTGGTTTAACCGGAGCAGTCGGTGCAACGGGATCAATTGGCTTAACTGGTGCAACTGGTGCAACGGGATTAACAGGAGCAGTCGGAGCAACAGGATCAACTGGTGCTGTTGGTGCGACGGGACCAGCAGGTGCAACGGGTCCCGCGGGTTCGACAGGTTCTGCGGGAGCAACTGGAGCAACTGGACCAGCAGGAGCAACGGGTGCAACCGGCGCTACTGGCCCCGCTGGTCCATCAAATGCTTACTCCGCCGAAATTGCTAGTTTCACACTCTCGACTTCCACTCCAAATACAGCCTCACTTTCGTCACCTTTTGGTTCACTTCAAATCGGTAAGAGTTATGTTTTTGAAATAAAACTAATTGGAAGAAGTGATTATCAGGGAGGAGAGTATGGACTGACGGTTACAGCTGGTGGTTCGGGAAATACTTTGCTGTACGAGTACACCACCGCTCTCATTAGAGATTATCGAGATTCGATTGGTGCTCGTCATTATCACTTCAATGTTATGGGAACAATCGTTGTTGGAAGCCTGACAAGTTCATTAACCGTTGCTATTACAGATGGCACAGGAAACAGTGGCTCAAGTCCGATGACGCTCAAGGGGCTTGCCATATTTCAAATGGTAGGAAGTATCAATTGATTACGTCTTTTCAAATAATTGAAAACTGGAGCGGATGACGAGAATCGAACTCGCACCATCAGCTTGGAAGGCTGAAGCACTACCATTATGCAACATCCGCATTTATTGCTTCCTTAGGGCTTAAAAGTC
>JACCDJ010684106.1_pt1 | contig 14972 bp, 13 predicted proteins | sample 7444481 | NCBI WGS metagenome assembly JACCDJ01 (sample SAMN15323435, study PRJNA562643) | freshwater metagenome | isolation source: river surface water | place: USA:Blue River Watershed | collected 2017-08-15 | reverse complement strand
TGGAGCGGGTGACCGGGATCGAACCGGCACAGCTAGCTTGGAAGGCTAGAACTCTACCATTGAGCTACACCCGCGTTTTTGGCGCGTTATTGCTTTGCGACTTCAGGCCCTAGACTACCGCGTGCGTCGACGGGGCGTAGCGTAGTGGCTAGCGCGCCTGGTTTGGGACCAGGAGACCGGAGGTTCGAATCCTCTCGCCCCGACCAGCAGTCTGAAGTATCAAAACCGTTAGGAGCCCTTGAGTGAAGAGCGCTGTCGAGAACCTAAGTCCCACTCGAGTTCGTCTCACCATCGATGCGCCATTCTCTGACCTTGAGCCGCACTTCGCTAAGGCGTACAAAGAGATTGCTAGCAAAGTTTCTATTCCAGGATTTCGCAAAGGCAAAATTCCAGCGGCATTAATAGATCAGCGTGTTGGTCGTGCAGCTGTCCTCGACGAAGCAATCAATATCGCATTGCCACAACTTTATGTATCTGCGGCACAAGAACACGATGTGCGCGTACTTGGTCGTCCCGAGGTAGATATCAAAGAACTCGTTGATAACGAAAAACTCTCTTTCACTGTAGAAGTTGATGTACGTCCTAAGGTAGATCTCCCGAATCTTGATGGTGTTGAGTTAACAGTCGATGCCGTAGAAATAAATGATGCTGAAATAGACGAGCAGGTCGAGTCACTTCGCATCCGTTTTGGCACGCTAACCACCGTCGAGAAGAAAGCCGAGAATGGTGATTTCGTCTCACTAAACCTCGAAGCACGCGTCAACGGCGAAGTTGTTGATGGCGGCACAGCAAATAACATTTCTTATGAGGTCGGAAGCGACAAGATGCTTCCTGGGCTTGATGAAGCGCTCCAGGGAATGTCAGCAAATGAGACCAAGGTTTTCCAAACTGAGTTGTTCGGTGGCGAGCCGGGCTCAGGCGGCGAGATTGGTGATGTCAGCGTCACTCTCAACGCAGTGAAGAAGCGCGAACTGCCACCACTTGATGATTCTTTCGCAGCGCTGGCAAGTGAATTCGAAACGCTTGCTGAACTTCGAGCAGATTTTAAAACTCGCCTTGAGCGCGTGAAGTCTCTCGAACAAGGAGCGCAGGCTCGCGATCTCCTTGTGGAACAACTCCTCGAGCAGATTGAGATTCCCATCCCAGAGAGCTACGTCCTCGCGGAAACAGAAGAGCACTTAAAAGGTGAGGGACGCGAGGCTGATGACGCGCACCGAGCAGAGGTCGATTCTGATCTTCGCAAATCCCTCAAGAATAATTTTCTCCTTGATGCAATCGTCGATCAGGAGAAGGTAGAAGTGAGCGAAGAAGAACTCAGCGAGTTCATCGTTCGCACCTCGATGCGATATGGCATGCCTCCTGATCAATTTGCCAACGAAGTGGCAAAGGCCGGACAACTTTCCTCACTAGTCGCTGACGTCGCGCGGAGCAAGGCTCTAGCTGTAGTCCTTGGCCGAGCCAAAATTGTCGACAAGAAGGGCAAGAGCGTCGACATCGAAGCGCTCCGTCCTCAACTCAAGCAGTAAATCCACCCCGAATATGCCCTGAGCGAACAAGGGCCACTTTCCGGAAGTAAAACCACTCTCTCGTTGTTAGGGTAAATACATAACTAACGAGAAAGCAGGCGAACCGTGGGACTAATTACCCCAGATAGCCCAGTAGCGCGAGGTGCGCGAGCGGGTGGTCAACTCGATGATGAGGTGTACCACCGACTACTTCAAGAGCGAATTATTTTCCTCGGGTCGGTAGTCGAAGATTCCATGGCAAATGCAATCGCAGCGCAGCTGCTACTTCTTGCCGCAGAAGATTCTGAGAAAGATATTTATTTGTACATCAACTCACCCGGAGGTTCGATCAGCGCAGGTATGGCGATCTACGACACGATGCAATACATCAAGAACGATGTTGCCACTGTTGCAATGGGTCTTGCCGCATCAATGGGTCAGTTCTTGCTCTGTGCTGGTGCACCTGGCAAGCGATACGCGCTCCCACATGCACGAATCATGATGCATCAACCTTCAGGTGGTATCGGCGGAACAGCAAGCGATATCAAGATTCAAGCAGAGCAGATGGCGGCGACAAAGAAATCGATGGCCGAACTCATTGCATTCCACACCGGCCAAACAATCGACACCATTCAAGAAGATTCAGATCGTGACCGCTGGTTCACAGCCGACCAAGCGAAAGAGTATGGCTTCGTCGATCACGTCGTTCGATCAGCGCGACAAGTGTCCGGAAGTGGAGGAACTCAGCGATGAGCAACAACTATGAAATTTCCAACCGATACGTCCTCCCAGTAATTGAGGAGAAAACTTCCTACGGATTCAAACGTATGGATCCCTACACGAAGCTCTTCGAAGAGCGGATTATCTTTTTAGGTACGCCGATAGATGACACGGTTGCTAACGATGTAATGGCGCAGCTGCTCACATTGGAATCTATGGATCCCGATCGCGACATCATGCTCTATATCAATTCACCTGGTGGTTCATTTACTGCGCTCACTGCAATTTACGACACAATGCAGTTTGTCCGCCCTGACATCATGACGATTTGCTTGGGCCAAGCTGCATCAGCGGCAGCAATCATCTTGACCGGTGGCACTAAAGGTAAGCGCTATGCGCTCGAGAACTCACGCATCCTGCTCCATCAACCTTCCAGCGAAGGTGGTGGCCAAGGTTCTGATATCGAGATCCAGGCTAAAGAGATCATGCGTATGCGCGACTTACTCGTGGACATGCTGGCCAAGCATTCCAATCGCACTCCGGATCAGATCACCAAAGATATCGACCGCGACAAAATTTTGACTGCGCAAGAAGCAGTTGAATGGGGATTGATTGACCAAGTTCTTTCTACCCGAAAGGCCAACAGCGCTAAGTAGAGCCAAATTAAGTATTAGCGTCCTCTAAAAGCGAACAGGAAATATGGGTAAAACCCGGCGCGGGCCGGGTTTTTTCCGTACGCTTTATTTAGGTTCAACTGTGAAGCTTTCATGGGAGAACAGATAGAAGGGGGGCAAGATGCCACGGATAGGTGAGAGCAGCGAACTTCTCAAATGCTCTTTCTGCGGTAAATCGCAGAAGCAAGTGAAGAAGTTAATCGCTGGCCCCGGCGTATACATCTGCGATGAGTGCATCGAATTGTGTACCGAGATTATTGTCGAAGAACTTTCCACCGCTACCGCTGTCTCCCTCCAAGAACTTCCTAAGCCCCAAGAAATTTTCGACTTTCTCAATCAGTATGTAATTGGCCAAGAACGCGCAAAGAAATCTCTATCTGTCGCGGTCTATAACCATTACAAGCGAATTCAAGGTGGCGAGAGCATGCGTGAAGGCGCAGTTGAACTCGCAAAGAGCAACATTCTCCTTCTAGGCCCAACCGGCTGCGGCAAAACTTTACTTGCGCAAACTCTGGCCCGAATGCTCAATGTCCCATTTGCCATCGCTGATGCAACCGCACTGACCGAAGCGGGATACGTAGGCGAAGATGTCGAAAACATTCTCTTGAAATTAATTCAGGCAGCAGACTTTGATGTTAAGCGCGCAGAGCGAGGAATAATTTATATCGATGAGATCGACAAAGTAGCGCGCAAGAGCGAGAACCCATCGATCACACGCGATGTTTCTGGAGAAGGTGTCCAGCAAGCACTTCTTAAAATTATCGAAGGCACAACAGCTTCAGTGCCGCCACAAGGTGGCCGCAAACACCCGCATCAAGAATTCATTCAAATCGACACCACCAATGTTCTTTTTATCGTGGGTGGCGCGTTCGCGGGGCTCGACAAGATCATTGAATCGAGAATGGGCGGCAAAGGCCTTGGTTTCAACGCGACCTTGCAGAGCGCTGCCGAGCGAAATGCCAGCGATGTCTTTAGCAATGTCTTGCCAGAGGATCTCTTGAAGTTCGGCATGATTCCTGAATTCATTGGCCGACTTCCTGTCATCACAAGCGTGGATGCTCTAGATCACGAAGCGCTAATGCAGATTCTTACTGAGCCAAAGAATGCGCTCACCCGCCAGTATCAAAAGCTCTTTGAACTCGATGGTGTTGAGCTCGAATTCACGCCGGAGGCCCTCACTGCAGTTGCCGAGCAGGCGATCAAGCGGGGGACAGGCGCTCGCGGATTACGTGCCATCATGGAAGAGGTCCTGCTCACCGTGATGTTCGATACCCCAAGTCGAAAAGATATTGCTCGAGTAGTAATTACCGCGGAATCGGTCACGGAAGCAGCCCCGCCGACCCTCATCCTTCGCGCAGAAGGCGATGAAGAGAAGAGCGCATAAATAGCGCCTAAGATTGCGCCTTATGGCAGCTGAACGCGAATTACCCACTCACTTCTCGCCTGCCGAATTAGAGGCGCCGCTCTACCAAAGTTGGTTGGAACGCAATTATTTCTCTGCGCACGCTAACTCTGAAAAGCCACCTTTTTGCATCGTCATCCCTCCTCCCAATGTGACGGGAAGTTTGCACATTGGCCATGCGCTGGACCACACGCTTCAAGACACATTAACCAGACGACGTCGAATGCAAGGGTATGAAGCGCTCTGGCTTCCTGGAATGGATCATGCAGGAATCGCGACACAGAACGTTGTAGAAAAACAATTAGCACAGCAACAACCACCGAAGTCTCGTCATGATTTAGGTCGCGAAGAGTTCGTAAAGAAGGTTTGGGAGTGGAAGGCAGAATCTGGCGGCGCAATTCTCGATCAGATGAAGAGATTGGGCGATAGCGTCGACTGGAGTCGAGAACGTTTCACGATGGACGAGGGTCTTTCGCGAGCAGTTCTGACAATATTTAAACGACTCTACGAGAAAGAGTTGATTTATCGCGCTGAGCGAATCATTAACTGGTGCCCACGATGCCTTACTGCGCTCAGTGATATTGAAGTGGAACATAGCGATGATGCTGGTGAATTTGTCCAGGTTCGCTATGGCGATGATCAATTAAATATCACTGTCGCAACAACTCGACCTGAAACTATGTTGGGTGATGGTGCGGTAGCGGTGCATCCAGACGATGACCGTTACAAACATATGATTGGCAAAGAAGTTTTACTTCCCCTAGTTAACAGAATGATCCCTATCATCGCCGATGAGTTAGTCGAACCAGAGTTCGGCACTGGTGCAGTGAAAGTGACCGCTGCGCATGACCCAAATGACTTCGAGATGGGTCGCCGACATAACGTTCCAATGATTGTGATCATGAATGAACATGGCGTGATGGAAGGAACGGGCACTGAATTTGACGGTATGGATCGCTTTGATGCGCGAAAGGCTGTAGTAGCTCGGCTTCGCGAAATGGGCAGGGTCGTATCGGAGAAGCGTCCATATGTACATGCCGTTGGCCATTGCTCGAGGTGTGATACCACCGTAGAGCCTCGCCTTTCTATGCAATGGTTTGTCAAAGTCGCACCATTAGCAAAGGCTGCAGGAGATGCTGTTCGCAATGGCTTAGTGAAAATCGAACCTGAAGAATTGGCGCCCCGATATTTTGAGTGGGTCGATAACATGCACGATTGGTGTATCTCTCGCCAACTCTGGTGGGGACATCGCATTCCGGTTTGGTACGGCCCAAATGGTGAAGTTCAAGTTGTTGGACCAGATGATAAAGCGCCAATCGGCGATGGCTGGGTGCAAGATCCAGATGTATTAGATACCTGGTTCTCTTCGGCGCTCTGGCCATTCTCAACTTTAGGTTGGCCGGATAAGAGTGCAGACCTCGCTAAGTTTTATCCAACGAGCGTTCTGGTTACCGGGTACGACATTCTCTTTTTCTGGGTTGCACGCATGATGATTTTTGGTCTATTTGCGATGGATGGCAAACCGCCTTTCCACACCATCGCGTTGCATGGTTTGGTACGCGACAAATTCGGCAAAAAGATGAGCAAGTCTCGAGGCAACACCATTGATCCTTTGGAGTTTATGGATAAATATGGAGCCGATGCATTGCGGTTCTCACTTGCACGAGGCGCTAACCCTGGGACAGATCAGGCGCTTGCTGAAGAGTGGGTTGCGGGATCGCGTAACTTCGCGACAAAACTCTGGAATGCTTCAAGGTTTGCGCTTCTTAATGGTGCGACCAGTGCGCGGCCTTTACCTGAGCAAGGCGCATTAACTGCAATTGATAACTGGATCCTCTCTCGGCTCCACCAAACGCTAAAAGATGCCGATGAATACTATGAACGTTTCGAATTCGCTAAAGCCTGTGACGCGATTTATCACTTTGCATGGGATGACTTCTGCGACTGGTACCTCGAACTAGCTAAATCCTCCTTTGCTCAAGGTGGTAATCAGGCCGAAAATGCACAAGCGGTGATTGGCCATGTTCTCGATAATCTCCTGCGAATTTTGCATCCTGTGATGCCATTCATTACCGAAGCGCTATGGACTCGATTAACTGGTGGTGAGAGCGTGGTCATCGCAGCATGGCCGCAAGTCGATGAGAGTCGAATTGATTCAGGTAGTAACGCTGCAATGGAAGAAGTAAAGACGTTAATCACCGAAGTTCGACGATTTCGAAATGACCAAGGGGTCAAAACTTCAGCGCCAATCCCTGGACGTTTTGAAGGAATTAATAAGAGTCCGTTAGCTCCATATGAAAAAGCGATTCGTTCAGTACTTCGTATTATTGAACCAACCGAGACTTTCTCAGTCTCTGGCTCGATTGTTGTTGGATCGGTTAACTGCGAGTTCGACCTTTCTGGCACTGTGGATGTTGCGGCTGAACGCGCCCGCTTAGAGAAAGATCTTGCTACTGCACAAAAGGATCGTGAAACGGCGCGAGTTAAGTTAGATAATTCTGATTTCATGGCTAAAGCTCCTGAAAAAGTTGTGGCGACTATTAAGGCACGCCTTGAAGAGACTGATCGCGACATTGAACGGATAACCGATCAACTCAATAAGTTACCTGGCTAATCGATATGTCAGAGAACGTTGATGTACGCCTAGCTCAGATTGTTGAAGAGCTAAATTCACGTTGGCCCGAAAATAAAATTGAACCTTCGCTCGACCGAATCAGAACACTCCTTGATTACTTAGGAAACCCACAAGAAACCTTTCGATCGATACATCTAGCGGGAACGAATGGAAAGACTTCGACATCGCGAATGATTGATTCACTGCTACGTTCTTTTGGTATCCGCACGGGTAGATATACAAGTCCGCACTTAGAGGATATTCGTGAGCGAATTACTATTGATGGAGATCTCATTACTCCGGAATATTTCATTTATACCTACGACGACATCAAGCCATACATAGATCTTGTTGATGCGAACTCAGAGCACCCACTCTCGTATTTTGAGGTGTTAACAGCGATGGCATATGCAGCATTCGCCGATGCGCCAATTGACGTTGGAGTAATTGAATGTGGTGTTGGTGGAGCTTGGGATGCAACCAATGTGATCAATTCAGATGTCGCAGTCATGACTCCAATCGGACTCGATCATCAGGAGTATTTAGGGAACACAATTGCTGAGATTGCTCATACAAAGGCGGGAATTTTTAGAGAGGGAAAACCTTCAGTGCTTGCCCATCAAACGCGGGAAGCTGCTGAAGTTCTCATTCGTGAGAGCGCCAAGAGCGAATCAATTCCACTCCGTGAAGGTTTAGATTTTGCGCTACTTCGCCGCGATGTTGCGGTTGGTGGTCAGTTATTGAGCATTCAAGGGCTAGGTGGAACTTATGACGATATTTTCCTCCCGCTTTATGGCCGACATCAAGCATCTAATGCAGCATTAGCGCTCGTTGCCGTAGAGGCTTTTCTTGGTGGAGGCGCTCAACAACTAGATATCAATGCAGTTCGAGATGGATTTGCTCAAGCAAGCTCACCAGGACGTCTTGAAGTGATGCGCCGTAATCCAACTGTCATTATCGATGCAGCGCATAATCATCATGGAGCGCTCGCACTCCGTGAGGCACTTAGCGAGGAGTTCGCTTTCGATCGCATCATTGCCATTGTTGCGATTTTGGGGGATAAAGATGTTCTCAGTTTCTTAAATGAGCTAGTGGATATCGTTGATGAAGTGATTGTCACGGAAAATACTTCGCCTCGAGCTATGCCCACAGAAGAGTTATACAAAATAGCGATTGACATCTTTGAGAATGAACAAGTGAGCTCAGCGAGTTCTATCGCTCGCGCAATCGAACTCGCCATTGATAAGGCCAGCCATCCAACGCAATCAATTGGCATTCTCGTAACAGGTTCGGTGATTACAGTGGGGCAAGCACGCGCCCTGCTTAAGAGGGGAGTCAGTTCATGAGAATGCTCGGTTCTAGCGTTCTTGTTATGGAAGCTTTCACCATGGGATTTGCGCTATTAATTGCCATGAATTCGTCGGACGCTTGGCAGCTCATTGTGGGAGGAGTCCTTGCTATTGCACTCCTACTCACCCCAGGTTTACTCAAGCGAAAATCGGGTTGGGTTATCGGATCGCTCCTACAGATTCCCCTTATTGGATATGGATTGGTCGTCACCTCGATGTATGCACTTGGCGGGATATTCGCCCTACTCTGGATCGCGGCGATAGTCGTTGGGCGAGCCGGCGAGGCAGCCCGCGCTCGTCTGACCCCTCAGTAAGCCATTAGGCTGTACCCATGTCAGCCACGGAACGGACCCTCGTTTTAATCAAGCCTGATGGGGTTCGCCGTAACCTTATTGGCGACGTCATTGCTCGAATTGAGCGCAAGGGATACTCCATCTCAAACATCAGACTTCTCAATGCAGATCGTGCACTTCTAGAGAAGCACTATGCCGAGCATGTTGGCAAACCTTTCTACGAGCCACTCGTCGAATTTATGCTCTCGGGTCCGATTGTTGCGCTAATTGCTGAAGGCAATCGAGTAATCGAAGGATTCCGTTCGCTCGCTGGAGCAACCGATCCAACTGTTGCTGCACCAGGAACAATTCGTGGCGACTTAGCGCGTGACCAAGGTACAAAAGTTGTTCAGAACATTGTGCACGGTTCTGATTCGATTGAATCGGCAGAGCGCGAAATTGCACTTTTCTTCGGAGGTAAGTAATGGCACGGACAATGTCTTTCATCGGTCGCGACATGGCGATTGATTTAGGAACGGCAAATACTTTGGTGTATGTCCGCGGTCGTGGAATCGTGCTCAATGAGCCGAGTGTTGTTGCGATAAATCAAGATACCGGCGGAATTCTTGCTGTAGGGCTCGAAGCCAAGAAAATGATTGGTCGAACCCCGGGCAATATTGTGGCGATTAGGCCGCTAAAAGATGGCGTAATTTCCGATTTCGACACTACTGAGCGAATGCTCCGTTACTTTATTCAAAAAGTACATAAACGTCGCCACTTCGCCAAACCTCGATTGGTTGTCTGCGTCCCATCAGGAATTACTGGCGTTGAACAGCGGGCGGTAAAGGATGCTGGCTATGCCGCAGGAGCTCGCAAGGTTTACATCATCGAGGAACCAATGGCTGCAGCAATTGGTGCCGGACTTCCGATTCATGAGCCAACGGGCAATATGGTTGTTGATATTGGTGGCGGCACAACAGAGATTGCGGTGATCTCTCTTGGTGGAATCGTTACAGTGCAATCCATTCGTGTTGGTGGCGACGAACTCGATCAGGCCATCATCACTTGGATTAAGCGAGAATATTCTCTACTTCTTGGCGAACGAACTGCCGAGGAAATCAAGATGGCTATTGGATCAGCTTTCCCAGCAGTTGGGGAACCTGATGCCGAAATTCGCGGCCGCGACCTCGTCACTGGTTTACCGAAGACCATCTTGGTAACTGCCGAAGAGATTCGCAAAGCGATTGATGAACCCGTCTCTCGAATTGTTGAAGCAGTAAAAACCACGCTCGATAGCTGTCCGCCAGAGCTCTCTGGCGACATCATGGATCGCGGCATTGTGCTCACTGGAGGCGGAGCGCTTTTGCATGGACTCGATGAGCGATTACGCCACGAGACAGGAATCGCGGTTCATATTGCAGAGAATCCACTCAACGCTGTAGTTATGGGTACTGGTCGATGCATTGAAGAGTTCGAAGCTCTAGAGAAAGTTTTGATCTCCGAGCCTCGCAGATAGCAGCCGTTTAGCTTTTGGGCTGAGAGTGGGGTGACGCATTGGCAGTACCAGATAAGTCTCGCTCACGTTTCTTTCTCATCGCACTTCTTGTAACTGCTTTAATCATTGTTACCTTAGATTTGCGCGGCAGCGTCCCTGGACAAACTTTCCGCAGCATCACCAATACCGTGCTTGCTCCCATTCAATCGTTCTTCCGATTCTTTTATGACCCAATAAGTAATTTTGTTTCTGACGCCGCAAATTTAGGGAGAACCTCTCAAAAGATTGAAGATTTGGAGTCTAAAAACGCAGCGTTGGAGGAAGAGATCAGTCGATTCTCGGTTCTATCAAGAGAGATTAAGCAATTAAAAGAAGTTCTTGATCTTGCAGGTGCTGGTCGCTACGAAAGTGTCGCTGCGCGGGTCATTTCCGCAGGCTCTGCCGCCGGTTTCTCGCGCACCGTGGAGTTAGATGTGGGCTCCCGCGACGGAGTTAAAACCGATATGACTGTCATCGCTGGAGCGGGCTTAGCAGGGCGTGTTATTTCGGTATCTTCTGATACCTGCATCGCACTGCTACTAGATGATGAAACCTTTAAAGCCGGAATTCGTATGGAAGGCAGTGGAATTCTTGGCGTTGTTACTGGAACAGGAAATGATGAACTTTCGCTCACTCTTTTTGACTCCGCTTCAACGCTGAAAGTTGGAGATCGATTGGTCGCTAGAGGTAGCAGCAACGGTCGACCGTTTGTTCCAGGAGTCCCGGTGGGCATTGTGGTTTCGGTGGACCAGAGTTCGGGAACGTTAACGAAAACTGCACTCGTGAAACCATTTGTTCGCCTCAACTCTGTGGAGATTGTTGCAGTGGTCACGGGGAAGGTGCGAGTAAATCCTCGCGATTCCCTTCTGCCGCCCGCGCCTCGACCAACACCAACACCTACGGTTACGGTGTACATCACGCCATCGCCAACGCCAACGCCTACGCCGAGCAAGAGTAAGAAAGCGAAGCAGTAGTGCGCAAGACTCTTTTTTTCTTACCGATAGCGCTGATTGCCCTTGCGCTACAGAACGCAGTGATTTCGCGGATTGCCTTTCCATTCGCAGATCCTTCGATATTTCTTATTGTTGTTCTGGCGTGGGCATTTCTGGAGGATCCAGAATTTGCTGCACTGCAAGGGTTCATAGCTGGATTGCTCTTTGACTTTAATCCTTTGTCTGTGGGTTTCATCGGACACTGGGCATTTGTGCTCGCCGCAGTTTGTTACGCCACTTCAGAGATGGGCGTACAACTACGGTCAAGCCGTCGCGCTCCCGTAACGTTGACGGTTACCGTGACCGGCGCCCTCTTATTAACGCTGATTCTTTTTGCCGTAACAAGTTGGGTGATTAGCGCCGAGCAAGGACTCTCATTCTCGCGAACGGCGCCAGGGGTACTGCTCTGGTCTGCACTTTTTACACCACTACTCTCGCCATTAATTATTCGCCTTGCGCGATTTGCCCAAGGAGTTCAAGGCTCACTGGGACCGCGTGGAGTAGGCGGAATCAATGGGTGAGCGTTCGCGTTATGCCACTTTATTTCTCCAAATACTGCTCTTCTCTTTGATGGCTGCGCTCTTTGGACGACTTTTCTATTTGCAGATTGCTGCAACTGACAAGTATCAAGATGCCGCTCTAGATATTCAAAGTCGAAATGTTGTTACTCAAGCAACTCGAGGAATGATTCTTGATAGCAGCGGAAAACCGCTCGCAATAAATCGAGTCGGCTTAGTTATTTCTGTTGACCGATCAGTCCTTGATAAAGAAGCCGATCGTGGAGCTGCATCTTTACGGGCAACAGCAAAAGTATTGAAAATGCCTTACGAAGAGGTTTTTGGAAAAACCAGATTATGCGGCGAAAAGGTTGACGCTAAATTGACCGGCGGAGCGCGCTGTTGGAATGGTTCGCGATATCAACCTATTCCTATCTCTGTTGATGCAAGTGAAGAGGTCGCGCTCTCTATCGTCGAACATGCAGAGCGCTATCCAGGCATCTTGGCCTCTCCACAAGGATTCCGTTATTACCCCGGTACTGAGGGAGTCAATGGTGCGCATCTACTTGGATATGTCGGACCAATCAGTGAAAAAGAATTGGCTAGCGATACGACGCGAAAACGTTATCTCAATGAATCTATTGGAAAGGCGGGACTTGAGAAGACGTATGACTATGTGCTCCGGGGCGAGCCTGGCGTGAAAACTATCGTGGTGGATAGAAAAGAATCTGCAACCAGTGTCATGAAAGATAACAAAGCTATTCCTGGGAATCATTTGGTTACAAGTATCGATGCAAAATTACAAGCGGTTGTCGAACGAGAGTTGCTGGCGGCAATTATGCGAGCACGGTCTGGAACCGTAGATAAAAAGGGGGCTCGCAAGGCAGATGCTGGCGCTGCAGTAGTCATGGATGTGAAGAATGGTCGAGTGCTGGCGATCGCGTCATATCCCACGTATGACCCGAACATCTGGGAGCAGGGAATTACCGCTAAGCAGGCACGTGATTTGTACAGCGCAAAAACTGGAGTGCCGGCACTCTCGCGCGCGCTACAAGGAACTTTTGCCCCTGCTTCTGCATTCAAGGTTGTTTCAGTTGCTGCAGCAGCAAAGGCGGGGTACGACTTAAATGGTACGTACGATTGCCCGGCTCAATTTAAAGTCGGAAATCGGATTTTTCGTAATTATGAGAGCAAGGGCGCTGGACGAATCTCTATGGAAGAGGGAATTGCCATCTCGTGTGACACTCTTTGGTACCAAATTGCATATAACGAATGGTTGAAGGATGGCGGCTTACGACCAAAGGGAAACCTCAATGATTACTTCTACAAAGCCGCTGCAGGATTCCAACTGGGTAAGCGAACCGGAATAGACCTTCCTTCGGAATCTGCGGGGCGGCTAGCAGATCGAAAGTGGCGCACTAGCTGGTATGAGCGAAATAAAGATTTTTTCTGCAATTATGAAAAGCGTGCGAAGAAATCTCAGTTAACGCCTTATCTCATTGCAATTGCAAAAGAAAATTGCGTTGATGGCGGGAAAATCCGTGCCGGTGATGCGGTTAACTTCGCAATTGGCCAAGGTGATACCACTATGACACCGCTACAGATGGCACAGATCTATGCAGCGTTAGCAAATGGTGGAACGTTATGGAAACCAATAGTTGGTCGAGCAGTGATTACTCCCTCTGGCGAATTAGTTGAAGAGTTCGCGCCACAGAAAGTAGGAAAGCTTCCGCTTTCCAAGAAGACCCTCAAATTTTTACAGAAATCGCTTCGGTCGGTAGTAACTTCAGGAACAGCGAAATGGCGATTCGACGGGATGCCAATAGCAGTGAGTGGAAAAACTGGTACTGGTGAGGTTTACGGAAAAAACCTCGATGGTTCGAATAAAGACACCACTTCTTGGTTTGCCAGTTACGCGCCATCGAATGCACCCCAGTATGCAGTGGTGATGATGGTGAGTCAGGGGGGAACCGGTTCAGGTACCTCTGGTCCATCTGTGCGACGGATTTACGAAGCTATATTTGGTGTGCAGGGTTCCCAAATATTAAAAGAGCAGGCGATATTTCCCTCCGCGCCGCCAGCGCAAATTCCAAGACGACCAGTTATGAGTAACTCATGACAACTGTGCGAAATACAACGCGACGATCTCGCTTTGATCGCGTAGGAATCGTCGATCGATTTGATATTCCATTGCTCGTCGCTGTTGCTGCGCTACTTGGAATTGGCATTCTGCTGGTCTACGCAGCGACTCGAGAGTGGTTTGCCTCATTCGGTGGAGATCCTGAGTACTACCTCAAACGACATGCGCTCAATATTGTGATTGGTTTGCTCTTGGCATTTGGCACCACACTCATGGATTATCGATTACTCCGCGCCTACACCCCATTGCTTTGGGGCGCTGCAGTTCTTGGTTTGATTGCGGTGTTAATACCTGGAGTGGGATCAACTGTTAATGGTGCACGCGCCTGGATTGCGCTCCCTGGTGGTTTACAAATTCAGCCTGCCGAACTTGCAAAGATTGCGATTATCGTGGGCATGGCCATGATCTTGGCCGAGAAGCATGATGCTCACGAAGAGCCTCAAGCAATCGATGTCCTTCAGGCGCTCGCTGTCGCTGCAATTCCAGTTCTGCTAATCGTGCTTCAGCCAGACTTAGGAACTACAGTCATTATTGGTGCATCTGTTGTGACAATGATTGCTGTCTCTGGAGCGCAACTGCGGTGGAGCGTAGGGCTATTAGCTCTGGCAGGAGTTGGCGCTTTTGTCGCAATAAAGCTTGGAATAATTGCGCAGTACCAATTAAACCGACTCCAATCTTTTGTTGATCCGTCAGCCGATCCGCAGAGCACTGGTTATCAACTTCGTCAGGCGCGAATTACTATCGGCTCTGGCGGTCTTTTCGGTAAAGGGCTCTTTAATGGTCCGCAGACAAATGGACGTTTCGTTCCTGAACAACAAACAGATTTTATTTTCACAGTTGCTGGTGAAGAATTGGGATTTGTTGGGTGCGCAATAATTGTTTCGCTCTATGTTGTAATTTTATGGCGTGCGTTCGTGATTGCACGTCGAGCAAATGATCTCTTCGGACGATTGGTCTGCCTGGGCGTAACTGCATGGTTTGGTTTTCAGATTTTCGAGAATATTGGAATGACCTTGGGGCTCGCTCCTATGACTGGCGTTCCACTGCCATTTCTCTCATATGGCGGTTCGAGCATGTTCGCCACCCTGATAGGAGTAGGACTTTTACTCAATATTCGCGCTAGGAGCTAGTTCTCTGCCATAATTGGAGGAGCGCAGCCTCGAGAGCCCGACCAGTTCGATCTCGGTGGCGCGAACGAAGATTTAGGAAGAGAACAGAAAACCAGGATTAGTTCCATTTCGGTGGAACACGAGATTAGTACCGAGTTTAAGAG